>Ga0116130_1000686_pt1 | contig 20539 bp, 13 predicted proteins | sample June2015DPH_17_5_FD_89733 | JGI IMG/M metagenome (GOLD analysis project Ga0116130, IMG submission 89733) | Peatland microbial communities from SPRUCE experiment site at the Marcell Experimental Forest, Minnesota, USA - June2015DPH_17_40 | ecosystem: Environmental > Terrestrial > Soil > Wetlands...
GCGCCTGCCGCAACGCCTGCGCCATGCCGACCGCTCCCAGGTTGTATTTCAGCGCTCGTTCGACCGCTTCGCGCAGCGACAACTTTCCCGAGAACGGAAGAGTCGCCGTGCTGCCGACGCTGCCGGCATACGAACCCGATACCTGAAGCGTGGGATTGATGGTGTTGACGCTGGTGGTGGTTCCCGGCACAGGCGATTGGGTAGCTGTCACCGAGCCGTTCTGCACGGTCCGGCCGGACAGGGAGAGCTGGTTTACCATTGCGCCTGGCGCTCCGCCAACCTGAGCGAACGCGCTCGCCGCAAATAGAAAAATGGCGGCCAGCGCGCGCATCCGAATCGTGCCGTCCACAAGGTTTGTCATGTGTCTTGTCCGTCTAGCTGAGCTGTTTCCGGAAGCGCCACACGCTCAACGAAACCAGAATGAGCGTAAATGCGAATAGAGCCAGGAAATTGGGCCATAGAGTTTCGAGTCCGCTGCCGCGGAGCATGCTGCCTCGCGCGATGATGCCGAAATGGTAGATCGGGTTAATATTCGTGAGCGGCCGCATCCACGCCGGCAGCGCCTGCGCCGGAGTCAGGGCGCCGGACAAGCTGGATAGCGGTGGATTCACGAAAAAGCTGGTCAGTTGCGCCTGTGCCGCTGTCTTGGTGAAGGTGGCAATGAACGTCCCAATCCCGATGCCGCAAAGAACGCACAACGCGGCGCCCAGCATCACCAGCAGGTAGCCGCCGCGAAACGGCACCTGAAACACCAGTTTCATCAGGCCGACGGCGCCCAGCACCATCAGGCAGAGAAGCAGGAAGAGCGGCACGATCTTGGCGGCGACAATGGTGTAGGTTCCGGCCGGCGACATCATCAGTTGCTCCAGGGTCCCCGCTTCCCGTTCTTTCACCATGGCCGCGGCGGAGACGATGGAAGCATTCAAAATGCACAGCATTCCGAACACTCCGGTCACCACAAACCACGAGCTGACCAGTCCCGGGTTGTAGAGGAAAGCCGGATATAGCAACACCTCACTGTGCGGCTGGGCGCCTACCGGCGCAACCCGCCGAAAATCCGCGTTCATGCCGGAGGTGCGCAACCCGCTGTTGTAAGCCGCAATCACGCTCTCCGCATATGCCTGCGCGATCCTCGCCGTATTGGCGTCCATCGCGTTCAGCAGAAACTGCACCGTCGCTGGCCGCCCACGCTCGAGGTTGCGGCCGAAATCGTACGGAATCACGACTCCGGCCGTAAGCTTGCCACGGCCGATCGCATCTTCGAGCTGGCGGGCGGAAAGATAGCTGCCGGCCACGGCGAAGCTCTCGCTCTCGCTGAGCGTCGCAATCAACTCCCGGCTTTCCGGTGTCCGGCTCTCGTCGACCACGCCCAGTTGCAGGTTCTTCACGATTGGGTTCAGCACATAGCCGAAGAACAGAATCATAAGAATGGGCGGCACGATCAGGGAAATGGTCATCCGGCGGTCCCGGCGGATCTGGCTGAATTCTTTCCGGATCAACGCCACAAACCGGGTGTTCGCCATGCCTTGTATGAATTTGCGCATGTTTGTGCCGTCCGAAATAGCTATGCCTTGAGTTGCATCCGCCGCATGGTGAGCCATGCCAGCATGTAGAACACAGCGCCCGTACCGCCGATAATCAGGATCTCGATCCACGTGGCAGGCCAGCCCGCGCCTTGCAGAAATGCGTCGCGCACCACGGTGATGTAGTGTTTGCCCCACACGAGATTGGAGACCCAGCGGATTCCCGCGGGTATGTTCGCGATCGGAAACAGCAGACCGGAAAGCAGAAACACCAGCAGGTAGCCGCCCAGCGCCACCACGGAGATGGCCGCTATCTGGTTCGGAATCGCCACCCCGACCATGATTCCGAACGTTGCGACGCAGAAGACATACAATACCGTTGCGACCAGGAACGGGACGGGATCGCCGGCAAAGCGCACACCGAAATACGTGAACAGCAGCGCGAGCAGCGGCACGCATTCGGCAAGGCCCACCACCATGAACGCCAACGTGTTCCCGAGCAGGTATTCACGCGCCGAGATACTGGAAACGTAGACCTGCAGAATGGTGCCTTGCTGTCCTTCCTTCGCCATGGCGAGCGCAGAGAGCAAAGGAACGAACATCGACAGCGCCAGCACAAAAACGCCCGGGCCGAGGTACAACTTATCCGACAGTCCCGGGTTGAACCAGAGCCGAATTGAGGCCTGAACCGGCTGGGCAACCGGCGCCCTGGCGGCGTTATACGCCTGTATGATACGGCTCGCGTAGCCCGACATGAGCCTGGCCGTGTTCGAGTCCGAGGCGTCCACCAACAGTTGAACCGGCGTATTGATCCCGCGCGCAATGTCCCGTCCGAAGTGGACCGGAATGATGAGGACGGCGTACGCGCCGTGCTGCAAGGCTGGTTCCGGCGATTGCTGCACCGGCCACGCGACGACGTGCAGGGTCACCGAGGCGCGAAAAGCGTCAATCAGGCTGCGTGACGCCGCCGAACCGTCCAGATCCTGCACCACCATCGGAAGGTCGCTCACCGTCAGTTTGAAAGATGTCCCGATGAGAAACACGATCATCATTGGAAGAACCAGCGCCATGGCCAGCGACATGCGGTCCCGAACCAACTGGGTCAGCTCCTTGCGCGTCTGTGCCAAAATTCGCCGCATGGCTCACTCGGTCAGTCTTCCGCTGCCACCCTGCCTTGTTGCCGCGCCTGCTCCACCACGCTGATGAACACATCCTCCAGCGAGAACTGCCCTTCCCGCGCGCTGACGACTTTGATTCCGTCCTCTTCGAGCTTCTTGGCGATCCGCTTTTGGCCCGGCTCGGCATCTTCGTCCGTGACGACGTGCAGCCGCTCGCCGAACTGCGATACTCGCCAGCCCGGCATGTCCTTCTTCAGCAGGTCGGCGGCGCGCTGCGGCTGATCGACAACGAACTCGAGCAGATGGCCTGGCTGTGCGCTCTTGATGGCGCTCGGGCTGCCTTCGGCCACCAGTTCGCCCGCCACCATAAAGCCAACGCGATTGCACTGCTCGGCTTCTTCCAGATAGTGGGTGGTCACCAGAATCGCCGCGCCGAGATCCGCCAATCGGCTGATGACCTGCCAAAAAGCGCGGCGCGCCAGCGGATCGACGCCCGAAGTCGGTTCGTCGAGAAACAGGACGCTCGGCTCATGCAGGATCGCGGCCCCCAGCGCCACGCGCTGCTTCCATCCGCCCGGCAAACTCCCGATCACCTGATCCTGCTTGCCCTCGAGGCCGGAAAAAGACAGCACCCAGCGTTTCTTTTCTTCGCGCTCCTCGCCATTGACCAGATAGACTCCGGCGGAAAAGTCCAGGTTCTCTTCAATCGAAAGATCGTCATAGAGGGAGCAGCTTTGCGACATGTAGCCGATTCGCTGGCGGACGGTTTGCGACCGCAAACTGCCGTGTTCGCCGGCGAGTTGCATCTCGCCGCTGGTCGGCTCCAGCAGCCCGCACAGAATCTTGATGACCGTGGTCTTGCCCGCACCGTTGGCGCCGAGAAGACCGAAGATTTCGCCATACTTAATCTCCAGGCTGAAACTCTTGACGGCCGTGAACGATCCGAATTGCATGTGAAGATCCTTCGCGCCGATCGCGATCTGGCCGCGCAGATCCTTGTGTTCATGCCGGCCGGGAAACGGCCCCGCGTGCCCCTCTTCCCCCAAGCGGCGCAGAGTCGCGACAAACGCGTTTTCGAGGGTCGGCTCATCGATCCGATACTCGAAGCCGGCAAGGCCGGCCGAGCCCAGCTCCTTCTCCAGAAACCGCTCCGCGCGATCCGGATCGGGCACCAGAAGATCCAGGCGATCGCCAAAGCGCTGCACGTCGAGGATTTCCCGGTCTGGTCCGCTGCTGGCCAAGAGAATCTGCTCGGCTTGCTCCAGGTTCGCGGTGCGCAGTTCCAGCCGTTGGGCGTGCAAACTGGCCCGCAGCTCGGCCGGCGTGCCCTCCTGATTGATTTGACCCTGGTAGATCAGCGCCACGCGGTTACATCGCTCGGCTTCGTCTAGATACGGAGTGGCCACCAGGATCGTCAAACCGTCCGCCGCCAAATGCGTGAGCGTATCCCAAAACTCGCGCCGCGACACCGGATCGACGCCGGTAGTGGGTTCATCGAGCACCAGAATGCGCGGCGCGGGCACCAGCGCACACACCAGCGCCAGCTTCTGCTTCATTCCGCCGCTCAGTTTTCCCACCAGCCGGTCCGCAAACCGATCCATATCGAACATCCGCAGGTACTGGAGACTTCGCTTTTCGATCTCGCCCGGAGCGACCCGCCGCAATTCCCCGATGTAGCGGATATTCTCGGCAACGCTCAGGTCCGGGTACAGACTAAACGTCTGCGTCAGATAGCCGGTGTGTGATCGCGCCTCGCGCGCCGGCTGGCCGAAGACTTCCACTTTGCCCGAAGTCGCTTCCCGCACGCCCGCCAGCACCTGAAACGTCGAGGTCTTGCCCGCGCCGTCCGGTCCGATCAATCCGAAGATTTCCCCTTCCGCCACCGTCAGATCGATTCCGCGGACCGCCTCGATGCTGCCGTAGCGCTGCCAGAGGCGCTCGACGCGAATCGCCGTTCGCGGGGACTTGTTGCCGTTGGGGGCGGCGGACGCCGCGACGGGAGCGGACACGGCGATCATTTTCTGGCCTTGCTGCGATCCGGCCAGGCGGAGCCTTCCACCAGAATTTCTCCGTCGGCGGGCATGCCCGGTTTGGCGAATCCAATGGCGCTTTTCAACTGCAGCTTCACACCGACCACTTGTGTCACGCGATCATCCTTGAAATACGTGTTTTCCGGCGTGAACGTGGCCTCCGGATCGATGCGCGACACATACGCATCGATGGGCTGTTTCGGATTGGAGTCGATGTAAACGTGCGCCGGCTGTCCGGCTTTGACCTTGCCGATGCGCCCTTCCGGCACGAAGCCGCGCAGGTAGACCTTGCCGAGATCCAGGAGACTGATGACAGCGGTTCCGGCTGTAATCACTTCCCCGGGCTCCGCCGCCCGCGTGATGACGGTGCCGTCGAAGGGAGCGCGGACAATCAGGTCCCGCCGATTCGCCTGAGCTTCGGCAAGCTGGAAGCGCGCCTGCTCCGTATTCGCAGCGGCGCTGGAGACCTCAGCTTGCTGCTGCGCAATCTGCCGGTTCACCATTCCGACCTGCGCTTCGCGAATGCCCGGGTTCGAAAGAGTGGCTCGAGCCGTCGTCAACGCGCCCCGCGACGCTTCAACGCGGCGCTTGGCGGCGGCAACCGCGGCGGCCTGCTGGTCGGCCGCGGACACCGATTGCTTCCCCTGGCGCTCGGAGACGGCCCCGGTTTTCGCCAGCGCCGTGTATGCTTCCTTGTCGAATGCCGCAAGCCGATAGGCGGCTTCTTGTTGCGCCAGGTCCGATTCGGCAGCGGCCACATCCGCCTCGGCCTGCCGCACTCGCCCTTGTGCATCGACGCCCGCCTGTTCGGTTTGCAATTGATTCTGCCGCAACTGCTCTTCGAGGAAGGCGATCTGAACGCGCGCGGCGGCCGCTTTCGCCTCTTCTCCCGCGAGCGCGGCCTGCGCCTGCTCCTCGCGGTCCCGAATCTGCTGGTCGTCGAGAACGGCGATCGTGTCGCCGGTCTTGACCATGTCGCCTTCCCGCACGCGAACCTCGAGAATTCGCCCAGTCGTCTTCGCAGCCACTGCCGAGTCGTCTCCCTCGATCCGGCCACTGAGGACAACGATGCTGTCCGGCACCGCTGGTGTCGCGAAGAACATCTTCCAGATGATGTATGCGCCCGCTCCAATCACGACCAGCAAAATAATCGCCACCGTGATTTTCTTGCCCGTGATTTTCTTGTGAGCGGGTGGGGAGGGAGCCGGCTTATCGGCCGGCTTTTGGGGCTTTCCCGGCTGGCTGGCGGCGGGAGTCGGCTCACTAGCCGGTTGCTGGGGCGCTGCTGGCTGGTTAGGGGCGGGCGGCGCCTTTGGTCCGCCGTTTGTGGGGGCGACGATGGGCGCGTCTAGTTTTTCGGTCATAGCTTCCGCTAGTCTCCGATCTGTTTAGGAGCGCGAATCGATCAGATCCGACTTGCGAATCTTCGCCGCCATGGATCAACCAGGATCCCCTGAGCCTCGGCGAACTTGTTAGTGCTTCCACATTGCAATTCACTGGCCTAAGTCGAATCTGGCCTGAGGCCCGGACCAGACTAGCGCCGGTCCCTGGCTCGGCAATCGTGGGTTGCGACGGAGCGGCAAAATCAGCATCGCATCATGCAGATCCTGCCTCTCAGGTATAGTGCACAATCCGTGCCCGGCGGTCCGGCGAGGCCCCACAGGTGTGGCCTCATCACGTTTTCAACCGGGAGGGCACTAACCGCTCGGCGCAGGGCGACAGCAGTCGCTGTTGTCCTGCTCCCTGCCAGGGCCCTCGCAGCGTGGCTTCCGCGTCTTCCCGCAGCCGCTTGATCGCCCGTCGCCAGCGTGGCGTGGGGCTCGCCCCGGCGCACCGCCGGCGATCGAGCGTCAACGAGGGAAAATGCGGTACTCCACGCTCAGCCGATTGTGTCGCATCTCCGGACGTGCGTAGGTCCGGTGGAGGATGCTGTTCAGGAAAACCAGGCCATCGCCTAATTCGAGCGCTGGCGCCCAGAAATCCTGCGGCGGGAACCGCTGGCGCAGGACCGAGTCGCCGAGTTCCGTGAAATGCACCAAGGCTGCCTGACGGCGGCGGACGAACTCCAAGCCAGGGCTGTCTCTGCCGCAGGGGTTCAACGGAATCCAGCAGGTCAGCAACTCGGTCATCGGGATGACCGGCCCGGATTCCAAGGGAAAACGGACTCCTAACGCTCCGTCCTGGTGCCAGCTCTGGGGATGGTACTCGGGAGCCGGAGCCTGAAGCGGGGCAAACTTCTTCCGGACCCACGATTGTTCCATGTTGCAAGTCCACTCACAGCCCATAGCTTCCGAGAACAATTGTTCGAGACCTGGCGCGGATAGAGGCGCCACCAATTCCTCCGAACCACAGCCAAAGTCCGTCAGCGCAGTCAGAAGTAGGGAATGAGAAAAGCGGCTGAACTGGTAGTGCTCGGGAAGCGGTCTCTCTGTCCTGATCGCCTCAAAGCACCAGGCGGCCGCCTCTTTCAACTTGGTCAGAGAATCCTTCGCGAAGACATCCCGCAACAGAGCTATACCTTGCTCCCGCAGTTGCGTTGCTGGATCATCGGTCGCCACATCGCTAGTGTTGCAGAAACCGCCCGGCTATGGCGCCGTCTTGACCTTGATCGCCTTCGCCACCGGACTTTCGTTTAATCTGATAGGTAGTCGTGATCCAGGCTCCAGGCTCAGTGGCAGCGCTCGACTGTTTTCTCATTGCAGACGACCTGACGGGTGCCTGCGATGCAGCCGTCCATTTCGCGATGCGCGGGCGCCCGACGATGGTGCCGATTGCGGTTGGCGCCGAACTCGCGGACGCGGCCGTCATCGCCGTTAGTACGGACAGCCGGGACCTCGAACCCGCGGCTGCGCGGGACGCGATCTCGGCCGCAGCCGCCAGTCTGCCGATTGGTTCGCCGTCGATCCTCTTCAAAAAGATCGATTCCACGCTGCGCGGCCATATCGGCGTGGAAATCACGGCGGCCCTCACAGCCTTCGGTTACGATGCCGCCGTGGTCTGCCCCGCTTTTCCAGCTATGAATCGCATGGTAGAAGCGGGATGCTTGCGTGTCGCCGGCGGCGCGGATTTTGCGCCGGTCGAAATCGCCGCTCACTTTCGCGGACAGGGGGTGGAGCGATGCATGCACATCAAGCACGAGGCCATCCCTGAGGCAATCTTTTCCGGCGCGCGGATTGTGGTGCTCGACGCGGTCTGCGACGACGATCTGGACCGGATCGCCGCCACGGGTCTGGCGCTCGATTTCCGCGTCTTGTGGGCGGGATCGGCGGGCCTCGCGTCCGCGCTGGCACGCGCGCTGCCGATCCGGCCGCAACCTCGTCCTCGACCAGCGCCCAAAGGCCCCGTGCTGTTCTGTATCGGATCGGATCACCGGGCGACCGTCGCCCAGCAGACGGCTCTCGTGGGCCAACGCCGGGCGCTGCTGGTACACGCGGAGCTGACCAACGCGGAGTCCATTGCCGCCGCGCTGGATCGCGGCCAGCACGTCGTGCTGCGCATTCCATGCGGCCAAGCCTCCGCGGAACGGCTCAAGGAATTGGTCGCCTGCGCTCACCCCTCCGCGCTTGTGCTCTCCGGTGGAGACACCGCTTCGCGGCTTTGCCGAGCCGCCGGAGTGCGGCGTATCGATCTTTTTGATGAAATTATTCCCGGAGTTCCTTGTGGCGTGATTCGCGGCGGCGTGTTCGATGGGATTTCAGTCGCCACCAAATCCGGCGGATTTGGGCGTCCTGATGCTCTAATTCAAGTAGCGGACTATTTTACATGCCTGAACCAATAGAGATGCCGGCCATTGCGTTAACCATGGGCGATCCAGCCGGAATCGGCTCCGAGATCATAGTTAAAGCCCTTGCCGACCCGCAACTCGCGCCGCTGGCCCGCTGGATTGTGGTGGGAGATGCCCGCGCCCTGGAAAGGGCGGAGCGGGTTACCGGCCTGAAGTTGCAATCGGCGGAACTTCGCGACGTCGGGGCGCTCACCGGTATCGAGGAGTTCACGTTCGGCCGGTTGGACGCCCGCTGCGGAGTCGCGGCGTTGGAGTACGTCCGCATCGCCACCGAACTCTGTCTATGCGGAGAGGCCGATGCCATGGTTACGGCGCCACTCAACAAGGAAGCCGTCGCGCTTTCCGGCCGCCGGTTTTCCGGCCATACCGAGTACATTGCGGAGCTATGTGGCGCTACCGAGTCTCGCATGTTGCTCTCGAGCGAACGGTTCTCCACCGTGCACGTCACGACGCACGTTGCACTGCGCCAGGCGTGCGACCTGGACATACCGCGCATCGTCCGCACCATCGAGCTGGGAAATGAAGCCATGAAACTGCTCGGCTTCGGGCGGCCGCGCATCGCGGTGTGCGGATTGAATCCCCATGCCGGCGAGCACGAACTGTTCGGCAATGAAGAGAAGCGCTTCATCGCGCCGGCCATCGAAGTGGCCTGCCGCCAGGGCATCCTGTGCAGCGGCCCGCATGCTGGCGACACGGTGTTCCTCCAGGCATCCCGCGGCGCGTACGATCTGGTAGTTGCGATGTACCATGATCAAGGCCACATCCCAATGAAGCTAATCGATTTCGAAGGGACGGTCAATATTTCTCTCGGCATTCCGATCATCCGCACATCCGTGGATCATGGCACGGCGTTCGATATCGCCGGCAAGAACCAGGCCGATCCGCGCAGCATGCAGCAGGCTATGCGCGTGGCGGCGCGCATGGCTTCGACCAGGCGGGCCGCCATAATGTCGTCCTGATTCCTCGGCGCCTGAAACCGCATCGGCTCGGAATTGCCGCCGCCTACTGCACGCGCACCGTGGCGCTGAGCGCGATGTTGGCTGACGAATCGCCGACCATGAGGCTGACAGGTCCGGTCTCGACGCGGAAGGCCTGGAGTTTTACATCCCAGTACGCCAGCCGCGAAGCCGGAAGGGCGATCTCGACCGTCTTTGTCTCATTGGGCTGCACGGTCACGCGCTGGAACCCCGCTAGTTGTTCGCGCGGGCGCTCGACCTTCGAACCCAGGTGCTTCACATAGAGTTGGACGACTTCGTCGCCGGTGCGGCTACCGGTGTTGGTCACGTCAACGCTGATCTTCACGGTTCCGTCTTTGGCGACTTGCCGGGAACTCGTCCTCAGATTAGTGAGCTTGAACGTCGTGTAGCTTAGGCCGAATCCGAACGGGTACAGCGGCTCGCCCTTGAAGTACATGTAGGTGCGGCCGTTGCGAATGTTGTAGTCCATCATAGGCGGCAACTGATCGAGAGATTTGGGCCAGGTTTCGACCAGATGACCGCCCGGCGTATAGGCGCCGAAGAGAACCTTCGCCAGCGCAGTCCCTTCATCCTGAGAGGCGTGAGTTACGTGAAGGATGGCGGGAATATTGGCCTGGGTCCAGTTGATGGCGAACGGGAAGCTGGAAACCAGGATGACGACCGTCTTCGGATTCGCGTTGTAGACCTGCTTGATGAGCTGTTCCTGATACAGGTCGATAGTTTCGCGGTCACGGCCTTCGCGGCCGTCGCTGGGCACGGTGCAGGGCAACGTGACTCCCCCGCCCTCGTAGGCGTTGTACCAGTCATGCCGCATGTCAGGGCCACAGGTGGGGTCGTTGCCCACCACTACCACCGCGACATCGGACTGGCGCGCGGCGTTAACCGCAGCGTTGCCCAGTTCTTCGGCAGCGTAGTTGACGGTGACATTGGCGCCCAGCTCCTCCTTGATGCCCTGCAAAGGCGTGACGGCATAAGGAGGCGTGCCACCATACCAGTCCCAGTGGACGGAGTCGGCGAGCGGGCCAATCACGGCAATGGACTTGAGGGACTTCTTATCGAGCGGGAGAAAGTTCTTGTCGTTCTTGAGAAGGACGACGGATTCAAGGGCAATCTGGCGGGAAACGGCGCGATCTTTATCGGTGTTCCAGGGCTCGGGCGAGTCCTTGATCTTGGAGTACGGGACCATGTCCGGTGGATCCAGCAGTCCAAGCTTGATGGCGATTCGGAACTTCAGGCGGAGCGCTGCGTCGATATCGGCCACCGTGAGGGAGCCGTCTTTGAGAGCGGCTTTGGTTTCGTCGGCATACCTGTCGAGGAACTGATTGATGCCAGCTTTCAGGCAGGCGACAGCGGCCGCTTCCTGGTTGGGGAAAAGATGGCGCGGATCGACGAGGAGCTTAACGGCTCCGCCATCGCTGGAGATGACGTCGACACCCCATTTGTCGCGAACGATGCTGCGAAGGATGGGATTGACGGCCATGGGTGTGTTGTTCCATGCGTTGTACGAGGCCATGACCGCTTTAGCGCCGCCCTCGAGGAAGCCCATACGGAAAGGAACGGAGTAATACTCCCAGAACAGGCGCTCATCGAAATCGGAAGACGAGCTGTTGCGGTGGTCTTCATTGCTGTTGGCGAGGAAGTGCTTGAGGAGCGCCGCGGCCTGCCAGTATTTCGGGTCGTCGCCCTGGAGGCCTTTAATGTAAGCAACCGCCATGGTCCCATTGAAGAACGCGTCCTCGCCGTACACTTCTTCGCTGCGGCCCCAACGCGGGTCGCGCGCCAGATCGGACTGTGGTCCCCAGACCATCAGGACCTGGCGGTTGTACTTCGGAGTTTGCGTGATGAAACGGGCTTCGTAGCCCTGGACGGCGGCGGCCTGGCGCACCAGATCGGGGTCCCACGTCTCGCCCATCCCGGGAGGTTGCGGGAACTGCGTGGTGGTGATGGGCTGTAGCGGACCGCGCGCTTCGCGCTGCACCAGGCCGTGAATGCCCTCGGAGCTGCCGATATTGGGAACACCGAGCCGGGGAACACCGGTGCGCGTGCCCAGGCAGTTGATCTTCTCGTCCGTGGTCATCAGCGAGAGAAGATTGTCGATGCGCGCCTCCGCCGGCAGGTTCGGATCATAGAAGGGATACCGAGGTTGTTGCGCAACGGCGGGAGTGAGTACAAGAACGAAAACACAGAGCAGGCCTGTGAGGTGGTTCTTCATGATCCGAGCTTCCTTGTGAATAAGCCTGCCGCGACCGGAAACGGCAAGCGGGCTGGGTTTTGGGTGCGAATATCCCAAGCTTATCAAATGAATGGCGCAGCGAGGGAGAGAAAGCGAGCAGCCAGAGGAAGCGAGCAGCAAGGGTGCGCGACACAGTAATCGTTAAACTCTCCATTCCTGGTGAATTCGCACGAATCCGAACGTAGGGTACTCACGGCTTCTCACTTTCAGGAGGCTCTGTATCAGGGCACGCCTTCAGCCGTGCCAAAGGATCGGGAGAAAGGTTTGGGCTTCAGCCCCTGATGACGCAGGAAAGCCTCAGCGGCTAAAGCCTTTGGCTACCCGATGTGCTGCGGCACGACTGAAGCCGTGCCCTGATACGAAGCCAGCCGCCGAGTTTCCACTTCCGTGTCGCACACCCGAGCCGAGTTGCCCGCCGATGGTGTCCAAGTCGGCGTAACCGGCGTAACGAACCGGGATGATCGCGGTGACTTACAGTGGGCAAACGACCGTGGCGCCGATTCAAGTGGTGCCGGCCACATTAGGACTCGCCACCATGTCCGGATCCGGTTCCGGCCTGGCGATTGCCGGCCGCAGCGGGGCTGGTGAACGTGGGATTCTCTCCGAACCCTCAGTTCTTCTCCGCTTCCGGGCTGGACGTCGGAACGGTGGGCTACCACTCCACTAACGGTGCCAACCGTAAACGTCACGTTCCAATAGGCGCGACCTTGCGGCGGCGGATCGAGATGACCAAAGGCTCGGGATACCGGGCCAGCCGGCCCTACCACGCGGCGGGAGAGATGAGACTACCTCAAGTGAGCTTTCAAAGAATGGCCTCCCCCAGCCGTGAGCGGTGTCCGTTCCGCGCGAGCGATATTATTCATTATCGGCTACTATCCGGCCAACCTGACGGCGCATATGGCTTCGATGCTACGCTTAAGTCATGGCGGAAGAACGCTCGGACGCTCGTTCGCGGATTGACGCAGCCGTGGCGAAACTGAAGTCCACAATTCCGCTATTGGAGCACGCCGCGCTCGACTCTCGGCTTGAAGAACTACTCAATGATTCGAGCGCCGATCTGGACGATGTGATCTTGATTCTCCGTCAGGAGTTCGATCCCCAACATAAGCAGTGAGTGGGTAGACGTTCGGTGGATCAGACCAACCGGACGTTGCGTTCGATCGTCTCGATCGCCGAGTCCATCTTCCCTGTCAATACTTGTTTGGCGAGGCTGAGGGTGAAACCTTCGGCCCATGGAAGGGGATGTGCGATGGCAACGACAGTGCGTAGGAATCGACCACCGCATCCACCACGACTGGACCGCCCTGGCGCGCAAGTGCCGCCGCGAGCCCTTCTCTCAAGTCGCCTGGTTCTTCGATGCGGATGCCCTTCGCACCCATCGCCTCGGCGACTTTGGCGAAATTCGGGTTCTTGAAATCGACGCCGAACGGGACCCGTTGCGCCGCAGCGCGTCAATTACCGGATTCAACGTGTCGGCGGCCAAGCGCCGGGCGCGCGCATCCTGGGGCGTTATCGGTAGCCATGAAGACCTTACCTCGGGTGGCGGAGAAATCGGGCAAGACCGGGGCGCGCCAAGAACCGGATCGATTCCACCACTTACGTTAATCTTGGGAGTAACTTTATGCCTTCCAACGACCAGGACCCCAACCGTCGCGATTTCCTGCGCACAACCGCTTTCGCTGCGTCCACGTTCGCGGTAGCCGCGCAGCCAACCGACACCGCTGGCTGGTTCGACCGCCCCATGCGCTGGGCGCAACTCACTCTGGTGGAGAACGACCCAGGCACGTACGACCTCAACTTCTGGCTGGACTACTTCCGCCGCACGCACTCAGACGCCGTCTGTCTTAGCGCGGGCGGCTGCGTGGCCTACTATCCCACCAAGGTTCCGCTCCATTACCGCAGCCAGTGGCTCGCCAATACAGATCCGTTCGGCGATCTCGTCGCAGGTTGCCGCAAGCTGCGCATGGTGGTGATCGCACGAACCGATCCTCACGCCGCGCACAACGACGTCGCCGACGCACACCCCGATTGGATTGCCGTCGACGCCGAAGGCAAAATGCGCCGCCACCCGGTGATGCCGGAGCTGTGGGTCACTTGCGCGTTAGGCCCCTACAATTTCGAGTTCATGACGGAAGTGACCAAGGAGATCGTCTCGTCCTATCAAGTGGACGGCGTCTTCAGCAATCGCTGGACCGGATCCGGCATGTGCTACTGCGAGCACTGCCGCCAGAACTTCCACGCCGCCGCCGGCATGGATCTCCCACGCACGACCAACCCGCGGGAACCCAGCCGCCGCGCATACATCGCCTGGCGCCAGCAGCGCCTCTTCGACCTCTGGCACCTGTGGGACTCTGAAATCCGCGCGATAAATCCCGCCGCGTGTTACATCCCCAACTCCGGCGGCGGCGCGCTGGCCGATCTCGACATGAAGACCATCGGTGAACGCGCACCGATCCTGTTCGCCGATCGCCAGGGGCGCAGCGGCGTCGCCGCGCCTTGGGCCAGCGGCAAAAGCGGCAAGGAGTTCCGTTCCACAATGGGCCGCAAGCCGATCGGTGGCATATTCAGTGTCGGGTTCGAAGAGCCCTATCGTTGGAAAGACTCCGTGCAAAGCGGCGCCGAAGTCCGTCTCTGGGCCCTCGACGGTATCGCCAACGGTCTGCGGCCCTGGTTCACCAAATTCTCCGCCACGCTGTACGACCGCCGCTGGCTTCCCGTAGTCGAAGACCTCTACGGCTGGCTCTACCGTAATGAGCGCTACCTGCGCAACCAGCAGCCCCTGGCGCGCGTCGCCATCGTCTACTCGCAGCAGACCGCCCAATTCTACGGCCGAAAGGTGGAAGATCACACTCTCGGCTACTATCAAGCCCTCATCGAAGCGCGCATCCCATTCGAGATGGTGCACGATCGATTGCTCGATGCGGCACACGTCGATCCATTCAAGGTTCTGATCTTCCCGAATGTCGCCGCTCTCTCCGCGCGCCAGTGCGACGAGATTCGCGAATTCGTCAAGCGCGGCGGCAGCATCGTCGCCACGCACGAAACTTCGCTCTACGACGAGTGGGGAAACCGCCGCGCCGATTTCGGTCTCGCCGATCTGTTCGGCGCGTCCTATGACGGTGCCGTCGATGCCCGCATGCAGAATTCTTACCTGCAACTCGGCGAGCGCCATCCCATCCTCCACGGCCTGGATAACGCAGGCCGCATCATTAATGGAGTGTCGCGCGTCCACACGCGAACGATCGGCAGCTACCCCAACCCACCGCTGACGCTGATTCCGTCTTATCCCGACCTTCCTATGGAGGAAGTATTCCCGCGCGTTTCCAGGTCCGGCATCCCGGAAGTTTTCGTGCGGGAACTCGGCAAATCGCGCGTCGTCTACTTCCCCTGGGATATCGATCGCACTTTCTGGGAAATCCTCGCCGCGGATCACGGGACGCTCATGCGCAACGCCGTAGACTGGGCTACCAACGAACCGCGCCCCGTAACGGTCACTGGTCCTGGAGTTCTGGACGTCACCATCTGGCGCCAGAAAGAATCACTGACCGTTCACCTGGTGAATCTGACCAACCCGATGATGATGAAAGGCCCCATCCGCGAGTTTATCCCCTCGCCGCCACAAGAAGTGACGATTCGCGTTCCAGCCAAGCCTAAGCGGGTGCGCCTGCTGGTGAGTGCGCATCAGCCGGCCGTGCGGGAGGCGGCCGGCGAGGTGACCTTGACGGTCCCATCCATCCTGGATCACGAAGTGATCGCTGTCGAGCTGTAGCCCCGGAAGAACATACGCGTGCCTCAAGGCTCGAAGGCCGATTCGGCAAACTTCAATAGCGACCGAGGACAAAGCTCAAATCGACTTGGGCGATTCTCTCTATGGGCTTTCCATTGAGAAGCGACGGCTCATACCGCCACCGTTTGACGGCGTACTGGGCGACCCGCCGCAGCGCCAAGGGACCGCTGACGACGTTGCTCTCGACAATGCGGCCGTCCTTGCCGATCCGTGCCTCGATGGTGACCACGCCGGATATATGGGCTTCGACCGCAGCCGGCGGATAGAGAGGCGTCATCATGCGGACCAGCCTGCCGTTCTGAACGATGCCTTCCGCGGTTGCACTGGTCTGCCTGGACGACATCCGCACTATTGGTGAATTACCCATCGCCGGGAACATTGTCTGTTGCCGGACGGCAGGCTGATCGGGCGTCTGCCCCGTCGAATCCACCGGCGCAAGAGGTTGCGCGTGGCTCACTCCCGCCGATCCCGCCAGGGCCGCAATAGTTAGAAGGGATAGCACCGTCCGTAACGCATTCCGCTTAGTCATGGGCAATCCTTGTATACAGTTTGTTGAACCCGTTGGTCCACTGATGACGCGAGTATAACGTGCCAATTCTTGGCTGGAAACGTATGATTGTACTGGTCCCGTTCTAAGCGAACGAAGCTTACTAGAAGGCCTGGTAGTACGACCCTCAGGGCATCTCCCGACAGAGTGGCGTTATGTCCAGCCACGGCAACGAAGTTGATATCGATGAGTGCCTTCGCTCCACTGGGTGGAGCAGCGCTGCCCCAATGTCGCATCCGCGAGTTCTGCCGGAAACTTGCCAAACGGGTACAGGAAATGGCGATGGTTCTAGGCAGTTACCTAATATAATTGTCTGGCTTAATTAACATGTTGGCATGCGTTTGTGAGGCCAATGCGAAGTCCTATAACGATGAATTACAAATCCGTTAAATAACTAACAACAAACGAGATAATTACACAAAGATCACTAGCTGTCTAATCTCTGCCTTATCTTTTCTAATGATCGCTTTTGTGCTTGACATCACACTTTCTTTCGGTAAATACTAATACTTCAATCAGTACCATCATTACTTATAGAACCTAACTGAATGGGTCGATTCAGTAGGAAGCACCTGGGAACCAGGCTAACCGTTCCACGATTGGCAGCGTAATGAAGGAGGGCGGTCATAACCAGAAAGTGCTTCATTCTTGCAGGGTTATCTCTTGTCGCAAGGGCCCAAAAAGCGCTGTTCGACGACGCGGATTTCTCCGGATGGCAGAGCTTCGGGGTCGGAGCGTGGACCGCGGAAGGCGGTGAGCTCGTCGGGCGCTTCGATAAGAACAAGCCCGGTCCCGGTTATATATTTACGCGCGAAGTGTTTACGGACTTTAGGATGGCCCTGCTATTTAATATTTCAAGCGGCGGCAGGAGTTGTATCTATGTTCGTGAACCGCGCCGAAAGTGGGGCCTCGACGGCGAGAACCGTCCAGGCTCCGGTCCCAGTGGTGGCTACGAAGTGCTAATCGACTATCAGGATCGCGACAATCCCACTGGGACGATCAACAACATACAGAAATCGAAGAAGGTGGTTGGTGCTGAAGAGAAGTGGAACGAGATGGAAATCATTTGTAAGGGCAGCGAAATCCGCATCTCCATCGCGGGTCAAAACGTGAATCGTTTCAATCAGTTGCGAGTACAGCCGGGCGTCATTGGTTTTGCCGTTCCTGGCACAGCGTCACAGGACTATGTTGTGCGGTTTCGCAATATTGTGATTTCATCCGTCGCATGAACTTAACTCTTTTGAGTTAAAGGGTTTCCCGAGGTTCAGAGGTTCGTTCCCAGTGCGGGCGGGGGCATCAGGGCGATTGGCAAAGCACGGGAGAGAAAGTGCCGTTGGATCAGCCGTTCTCTCCGCCGGTCGCGCCAGGCATCTCGGAAGGATATGGTTCCGTAACAGAGGATACAAACATGGATAGCTATCGAGTTGCTTTCAATACCGCGCGGGCGCCCAGGAGCCGGATCGGCATCTTGCTGGTCTCGCTCGTTCTCTTTTCGTCAACGGTTTTCGGTCAGGTGTTAGGATCGATTTCGGGCTTCGTTCACGATCCCACCAGCGCCACCATTCCCGGCGCCGGTGTCACCGTGACGAACTCGGAAACCGGCCTCACGCGCACTTTGGTCACCGATGAGCGCGGCTACTACGAGGCGCTCTCGCTTCCCGTCGGCCGCTACGATGTCAAGGTTCAGAAACCCGGGTTCCGTAACCTGGTCCGCTTCGGGATCGATCTCGCGGTAGCTCAGGATGCCGTTGTCGACATCGACATGCAAGTTGGCCTTCTCAAGGAGGAGGTCCAGATAACCGCCGATGCCTCCCTGGTAAATGTGGCCACTACCTCCATATCCGGATTGGTGAACGAGAGTTCCGTCAAGGATCTCCCGCTGAACGGCCGGAGTTTCGACAACCTCATCACGCTCAATCCGGGAACGGCCAACACCACCGTGAACCGTTCTTCCACCAGCACAGGGGCGGGGCAAGGCAATAACTTCTCTGTTTCCGGTAACCGCGAGGACTACAATTTATTCCTTCTCAATGGTATCGAATACACTGGCGTATCCACCGCCGACGTGATCCCCGGCGGCTTGAGCGGCCAGTTACTCGGTGTGGACGCGGTGCGCGAATTCAACGTCCAGGAAAACGCTTATGGAGCCGAGTATGGCAAACGGCCAGGTGCGCAGGTCAGTCTCGTGACTATGTCCGGCGGCAACCAGTTCCACGGCACGCTGTTCGAATTTCTCCGGAACAGTGCTTTCGATGCGCGCAACTTCTTCGACCAGGTTTCCACCGTGCCTCCCTTCAGGCGCAACCAGTTTGGTGGCTCCGCGGGAGGTCCAATCAAGAGGGACAAGACGTTCATTTTCGGCAGCTACGAGGCATTCCGGCAACGTCTCGCGGTTACCGACGCCGCGATAGTCCCCGACAATAACGCGCGGAACGGATACTTGCCCGCAGCCAATGGTACCCTCACCAAGGTGGGTTTGGCTGCCGGCATCGCGCCTTATTTCGCTCTCTGGCCGGTTGCCAACGGACCGGAGTTGGGTGGAGGCGCTGCGTACTACTATGGCAACCCGGAACAGATGATCCGCGAAGACTTCGGAAACTTGCGGGTGGATCACAATTTCTCCGCCAGCGATTTGTTGTCCGGGGTTTACACCATCGATGACGGCTTCAATCACAGTCCCGGAACCACCAGTTTGCAGCTTACTACCAGCACCGAGCGATCGCAGATTGCCAGCTTGCAGGAGACCCATACATTCAGTTCTTCGGTGATCAATGTGCTCCGAGGGGGGTTTAGCCGAGCCAAGTGGCTGATGAACTCGGCGCCTCCGGTTGACGATTCCAGTCTGTCGTTCGTGCAAAGCCAGCCGATCGGCAATATCAACATCGGGTCGGTAGGCAACGGCCAGCTCGGCGCCATCGCGGGAGCCGGCTCGAACGGGTCGCAGGAGTTCGATGACATCGCCCGGAACCTGTTTACAGTCACTGACTCTGCTGCGTTCGTCAAGGGCAAGCATCGGATCGAGGTTGGCGGATGGTTTCAGAAGGTCGAGTCCAACGACAACGCCGCGGATCAGAGAAATGGGGTTGCCACGTTTACCGATCTCCAGCACTTCATGCTGGGGGAAGCGACGCAGGTGGCCGCAACATTGAACCCCATCGAAATCGGCTGGCGGCAGACGGCCGGAGCGTGGTATGCCCAGGATTCCATCCAATTGCTTCCGAATTTGACTCTCACTCTAGGCATCCGGCACGAGTTCAACAATGGCTGGAATTCACCGCAGGGCATGGCGGCGAATTTCGTTTCGAACTCCAATCAGGTGCTGGAGACCCAGCCGGTGATCGGAAAATCCGTCTACTCCGTGAACAACGCCAAGTTCCTCATTGGACCGCGCGCCGGTATCGCATGGGCGCCATTCGCCAGCCGGCACACCGCGATCCACGCCGGGTACGGCCTTTACTATGAGCAATTGGACTACATGGGAGATTGTTGTGACTCGATTCCCATTGGCATCTACGATTCCAGAGTCACCGTGACACCGGCGACTTTCCCTCTGCTGATTTCGCCGACGGAGACCCTCCCGGGGTCAAAGATCGGACCGACTGGCGTCCAGCCCAATCTGAGTTCGCCGGCCGTTTTCCAGTACAACCTGCGAGTGGACCAGGCGCTCACCGCCAACACCCTCCTCTCGGTCGGTTACGTGGGAGAGCGCGGCTACCACCTGCTGGCCACCGCCGATGCAAACACCGCCTACCCCACCATCGTCAATGGCGCGGATTACTTTGCGCCAAAGTCGCCCAGGATGAACCCCGCACTCTCGAATGCCCGCTACGAGGAATCGAACGGCAACAGCAATTACAATGCCTTGCAGACCGATGTGACTCACCGATTCAGTCATGGCGTCCAATTCCGGGCTAACTACACGTTTTCGAAAAGTCTCGACAACCACTCTTCTTCCTTCCTCAACAATGCGGGTTTGGGTGGAACGACTACCTACCTGGATCCTTTCGATCCGCACATGGATTGGGGGCCGTCGAACTTCAACATCACGAGTCGCGTCTCCGGGAATTTCGGCTACGCGCTGCCGGTTGGAAACGGCAAGGCTCTTCTCGGTGGCGCCAAAGGCGTCGTCAATGCGATTCTGGGCGGGTGGCAAGTCAACGCCATCATCACCGCTCAGACCGGTTTCCCGTTCACGCCGCTGGTCGGATTCAATCAGTCCGCCGACGGCGATACGCGAAACCCGGACCGCGTCTCCCTGAACCCGAATTTCACCGGCCCCATCGTTGAGGGCAACCCGAACCAGTGGTACAATCCAGCGGCCTTCCTGCTCCCGGCGGCCGGCACGTTCGGCAATGCCGGCAGAGACATTCTCACGGCTCCGGGCCTGGTGAACATCGATGGTTCCATGTTCAAGAGCTTCCGTTTCCGGGAACGCGTTACGCTTCAATTCCGGGCCGAAGTGTTCAATTCGATGAATCACACGAATTTCGGATGGCCGGTGATTACCACGTTCACTTCATCGGGAGCCTATTCGTCCAGC
>Ga0116130_1000691_pt1 | contig 20421 bp, 24 predicted proteins | sample June2015DPH_17_5_FD_89733 | JGI IMG/M metagenome (GOLD analysis project Ga0116130, IMG submission 89733) | Peatland microbial communities from SPRUCE experiment site at the Marcell Experimental Forest, Minnesota, USA - June2015DPH_17_40 | ecosystem: Environmental > Terrestrial > Soil > Wetlands...
CCACGAGTCGCCGGCGTCGTCGCTGCGCATCACGTCCCAGTGCTTCTGCATGAACAGCACGCCTGGGCGCGACGGGTGCATGGCGACGTGGTGAACGCAGTGCCCGATCTCAGCCGTGGGATCGGGGATGTATTGCGAACGCAGTCCCTGGTTGATCGGCTTCCAGGTTTTGCCGCCGTCGTCGGTACGGAAGGCGCCCGCCGCCGAAATAGCGATGTAAATGCGGCCGGGATTGCTGGGATCGAGAATGATGGTGTGCAGGCACATACCGCCCGCGCCCGGCTGCCACTTCGGCCCGGTGCCGTGGCCGCGCAGTCCGGGAAGTTCGTGCCAGCTCTTTCCTCCGTCGGTGGAGCGGAGGAGGGCGGCATCTTCAACCCCGGCGTAAACCGTGTCTCGATCGGTCAGCGACGGTTCGAGATGCCAGACACGCTTGAACTCCCACGGGCGCTGTGTGCCGTCGTACCACTGGTGCGTGGTGAGCGGTTTGCCGGTCTCCGTAGAACTGTCGTAAACGAATTTATTGCTCGCGGGCGGCGGCATGGCGCTAGGCTCGGGCATTTTTTCGCCGCCGGGCGTTTCCCAGGTTTTGCCGCCATCATTGGAGCGCTGAATGACCTGCCCGAACCAGCCGCTGCACTGCGACGCATACAGCCGGTTCGGGTCCACGGGCGATCCCTTGATGTGGTAGAGCTCCCAGCCCGCGAAATGCGGACCGCTGACGTCCCACTTTTCGCGCTTTCCGTCCGACTCCAGAACGAATGCGCCTTTGCGTGTGCCGACCAGTACTCTTACCTTGCTCATCCTCACTCCTTCCTACCCGCGGCGCGGGTGGTGCCATTTGTATCGACGATTGGACCGGTTAAAGATCGACAGATCAGACGAAAAAAATATGCCGCCAATACCACGCGCGAAGTGTAAGTTATAGTGCGATAGGTCACATCGACTTTGCAAGGCCTCGTCGCGAAGTCAGGTTTCGGCTCCAGGGGAGGCTACTTGGGTTCTATCGTCTGCGCCATTAGAATCAAGCGTTGGCATTTATGCCGCCGTGGGCGGGAAAGAGGAGTTCTCGATGGCACACATGGTGAAGTGCGTAAAGATGGGGCGCGAAATGGAAGGTTTGGACGAGCTGCCGTTCGATGGCGAACTCGGACAGCGCATCTACGACAATGTTTCCAAGCTGGCGTGGGAGCAGTGGCAGGAACACATGAAGATGCTGCTCAACGAATATCGCCTGCAACCCTGGAAGAAGGAACACCAGGAATTCATCGCGCAGCAGATGGATGCCTACTTCTTTGGCGAAGGCGCGGAGAAGCCCAAGGAGTACGTCCCACCGAAGCAGTAGCCAGCCGTTAGTTGTCAGGGGTGAAGTGCGCGAAAACTCCCAGCCGTGAAAGCTATGAGCCAATCCGCCCTGTTTCGGCTGCTGCCGTCGCTCGACGAACTGCTGCGCCATCCTGCGATCGAGGCCCTGGTTCAGCGCGAAGGCCGAAGCGCAACTGTCGCGGCAGCCCGCGCGGTGCTGGAGCAATTGCGCACCGACATCACCGCGGGCAAGCTCGACGAAGCAGAGATCAAATCGCGGCTCGATGACTTGCCGCCGACCGTGAAGCAAGGGTTGCGACAGTCGCTGGCCTACTCGCTGCGCCCGGTCATCAACGCGACGGGCGTCATCCTGCATACCAACCTGGGACGGGCGCCGCTCAGCCGGGCGGCGCTGGAACACGTAGCCGAGGTTTCGCAAGGATATTCGAACCTCGAATTCAACCTCAGCACCGGCGAACGCGGCAAGCGCGACGTTCACGTGGGTCGCCTCTTTGCGAAACTGCTGAACACCGCCGATCGCGACGTCTCCACCATCGTCGTCAATAACAATGCCGCCGCGGTACTGCTGGCGCTGAACTCGCTGGCAGAGGGCGGAGAGGTGCTGGTTTCGCGTGGCGAGCTGGTCGAGATTGGCGGCTCGTTCCGCATTCCCGACGTTATGGCGAAGTCGGGTGCGGTGCTGCGCGAAGTGGGGACTACCAACCGCACGCGAATTGCCGACTATGAGAGCGCGATCTCCGAACGCACAAAGCTGTTGCTGCGCGTTCATCGCTCCAACTTCCAGATCGTCGGTTTCACTGAACAGCCTTCGCTGGAAGAACTGGTCGCGCTCGGACGCAAGCACAACATCGCGGTGATGGAGGATCTGGGTAGCGGAGAGATCTTCGACCTGCGCAACGTTGGGGTACGAGGCGAGCCCATGATCGCCGATAGCTTGCGCGCTGGCGTGGACATCGTGACCTTTAGCGGGGACAAGCTGCTGGGAGGCCCGCAGGCGGGCATGATCAGCGGCGATCCCGCGCTGGTGGCGAAGGTCCGCGCCAATCCGCTGTTCCGCGCCCTGCGGGTGGACAAGATGTTCTATGCTGCGCTGGAAGCCACGCTGCTCGCGTATCTCCGAGAGGACTACGATTCCATTCCGGCGTTGCGCATGATGCGCCTCTCCGAAGACGAACTGGAGCGACGCGCAAGGCAGATAGCAGACCGATTGCGTGCGAACTGCCCGAGCTTGCTGGTCGAAGTTGCCGAGTCGCGGTCGGTGCTAGGCGGCGGCGCTGCGCCTGGATCAACATTGCCAACGCGAGTGCTTGCGGTCAAGAGCGCAAGCCACAACGCCGATGAACTTTGCGCGCGGCTCCGCCAGTGGGAGACGCCGATCATCGCGCGCGTGGAAGAAGGACGTGTGCTGCTCGATCTGCGCACGGTCGAGCCGGAACAGGAAGAAGCCATCATCGCCGCCCTGGAGAGCACGTCGAAGTAAGTGGCAACGGTTTACACCATCGGGCACTCCACGCACACGCTCGACGAACTCGTGACGGCGCTCAAGGCGCGCGCCATTTCTACGTTGGTGGACATCCGGTCATTTCCCATGTCGCGCCGGATGCCGCACTTCAACCGCGAATCGCTGGAAGTCGAGCTACCGAAGCATGGCATTGCCTACGTATGGATGAAAGAACTCGGAGGGCGGCGCAAGAAGATCCGCGATGACTCGCCCAACACCGGCCTCCGTAACGACTCATTCCGCAACTACGCCGATTACATGCTGACGGAGAAATTCGCGCAGGGGGTCGAGCGGTTGTTAGAGATCACCGCCGGAGGCAATACCGCCATCATGTGCGCCGAGCGCGTGTACTTCCAGTGCCATCGCATGCTGGTGAGCGACTACCTTACCGCGCATGGTCATACCGTGTTGCACATTGACGACGACAAGCGACCGTTGCGCGAGCACAAACTGATGGCAGAAGCGCGGCTCGTGGATGGGCAGTTGCTGTACAACGCGCAGGAGTTGTTTTAGCGGTTGGCACTCGGTGCGCTGCTAAACCAACGCGAAAGCAAGTCCCTCCGCTCGGGCTAAAGTCCTCGGTCGGGATGACAATTGTGAAGGGATGAATGAACTGTCAAGTGCTAGGCTGCTAAATGCTAAGTGCCAAGTGCCAAGTGCTAAGTGCCAACTGCCGAATAGCGAATCTCTCCTTTCCTGCGCTACCATCAATTACCGATGAAACAGGCCGTCTTCCGCGAACGCAACAAGCGGTACTATCGCGTTCTGCACGCTCCCATCTGGATTTGGGTCTTCTGGGTCCTGCCCGGATATCCGCTCACTTACGACCTGTACACCCACGGGCCGGACCGCCGCCATTGGATATGGCTGGCCATCGTGCTTGCGGTCGTGGCGTGGCGCGGCTTCAATGGGCGCATTCCCGGTTGTGAGCCGGCGCCGTACATCACGCACTATGGCGTGCATCAGCCCAACTTGCCGTATCGCGTCGTGTGCTACACGGCGGCGTGGATCGACATCATCGTTCCTTACGCGCTCAACCTTATCGGGTTGGTCGTGGCTTCTATCAATGGCCGCTGGCTGCTGCACGATCTTTACCGCTACGGCTACTATCCGCTGGCGCTGGCCGTAATTCTGGCGACGGCCTTGGACTGGACACCGCGCGCCAAGCGCGACACCGTAGGCGAGGGCGCCGAGCGGGCCTGGTTCTACGTGGCGATCTGGACCGTGGTACCGACGCAGGTCATCAACTGGGGCGCGTGGCGCTTTGGCAAGTTCATGGACCTGGCGCCGCTCCCGCTGGCCCGCCTCCGGTTGGCGATCTGCCTGCTCTCGACGGCGCTCTTCCTGATGTTGGGCTATGCCGCGAAGCTGCCGCGCACTCAGCGACACTACGAAGGAGTGGCGGCGGCCGGAGTATGAGACCAGGTGCGGCTGATCTAGGGCTGGCTCGGTCCGGAACTCGCCGGCGGAGTATTCGCACCCGGCAACGGAGCCGGAGTAAGCCCCATGAAGGTCGTCCCCAGAAACTTTCCGTGAGCGTCAAAGTTCCAGGTGAACAGTGCGGTTCCTGCGTGGGCGCAGGCGTGGCAGCCATTGATCAGCGGATACCCTAGAATGAATTGCAATCCGTTGTTAGGACCCTGTTGCGTGTTGGGCCAAGTGGTTCCATCGCGGTCGCCGGGCCAGACGCCAACTTTGGGGAACTGATTCTGCAGGTCCTGGAATTGAAAGCTCTGTTCCATTCCCTTCTGGTCGAGCAGTTTGAGATCTTCGGCATTCACGATCCTGGGAGAGCCGTTCACCAGCAGCAGGCCGTTATTGGTATTCGCCCGCAAGGGATAAACGATCCAGGCGACATCCACCGGACCGACGGGGTTAAACCCGCTCATGATACCCACGTCGCCTCGGCTCTGCCGGTAGAGCACTTTCGTAAAGGCCACCGCGGCGCCAGGCGCTCCCGCCTTCGCCATCTGGGCGATAAAGCACTCCGCAAAGCTGGGTGGTTGAGGAGCGTTGTCGCAGGCTTTGTGGGCATTGGCGAGGAACGTGGACGGCATTTGCCAGAGCGCCGAGGTGCCGATCTTGTTTCTCGCGGTCCCGTCGTGTCCGGTGGGAGTCTTACTTGCCCGGTTCTGCGCAATCGCCGAACTCAGCAAAGCGGCAATTACGGCCAATTGCAGTGCTCTCCGCATGGGGCGGCCCTCCAACAGCAAGTGTAGTTGTAATCAGCAATGTACCTGAGAGGCGAATTCTAGTCGAGGTGTCTTGCGTGGCAACAACATCCGGCTGCCCCGCTCATTCCTGGTTTTGGAATGAGTGGGAACTGATTACTTCGACACACGCGCTTTGGATTGCATCAACTCTTCTATCCCACACATTCGAAAGTCGCGGAGGCTTGGCCGCCCCATAATTCGCAGAGATTGGATGATCGTAGGGAGTTGGGTCTATGGAGTCATTTACCGAGTTACTGCCACGTTTTAAGCAAGTCTGATTTTTTTCAGTCACTTATCGAGATGACGGGAGTGGCCTATCACATGCTCCGTTCTGGCCGAGGGTTAAAACAGCCCTTTCATGGGAAGGACAACGAAACATCGCAAAAGTGAGCACTGCCAGCGGGTTTGGCAGACTCGAAGCACGTCAGGAAAGAGCAGAGGTACCGCAGTGAAGGAAACCACGATAAGGCCGATATTGTGCTTGTGGTGGGCGGGTAGCTCAACGCCATCGCCTGCGTGTTGTGAGACTCGGTAGGGGAAAGAGGAGAGTATATGATGCAAATCAACTGCCTTGGTTGCGGGTTCAAGATAGATCTCGACGAGGCCTATGACGATTACGAAGGGACGATCAAGTGCTTCGCTTGTGGCGCTGATACAGAGATCGCGACCCGGAAGGGCAGCGTTCTGACAGCCAGACTCGTGACCCAGACGCCGGTCCCTTCAATGGTGTGGGTCTCTGAGCAGGAATTCGAGAAGACGCCCCATTGACGGGGTTCCGAGAGCTTGGCCTTTCCTGCAACTTCGACGGTTCAGTCAGCCCGTTCGTCGGAGGTTCGGAGTCCCACCACGCCGCGCAAACTGGGGTCGTCCCCAGTCGAGAACAGCATTTATGGCGGGTGGGAGGAGGACGTAGATGTCCTTGCAACATCTTGATTCGATGACGCCTTACCGAATGCCCAGGCTATCCAGGATGGAGTTGAGATGCGACTACGTTGCCCGCGGGCGTCCTGCTCGGCGATCAGTTTGCTCCAATGCTTCGGTTTGTTTTTCCGGCACCCCTCAAATCTGCCGCCCAACCAGTTGATCTGCCTCCTGTCGACCGCCCTTTTCCTTGTACTGGGCTACGCCGCAAAGCTGCCGTGCACGCAGAGACACTACGAAGGCGTGGCTGCGGCGGGAGTGTGAGAAACAGGTGCGGTGATCTAGGGCTGGCTCGATGAGGCACCCGGCCCTCCGGAAAAGAGCGTGCTCGCCGTGGTGTGCCATAGTCAATCATTTACTGTACGTCGCGTCTCGCGTAACCCCCTGGAATTCAATCCGCAGGCGCGGATCGGGCTTGTCCAAGCCAAACTTCTTGAATCGGGGAAGAACACTACTCTCGAAGAATCCGTGTATATCGGTGAGTCTGTGCTGGGGAATGCGGAAGTCGGAATCCCATTCGCCAAACTCTATGAAGAACGATGAATCTGGTTCGATGTCCAGTTGATCTTTGTCTTGAATGGGAACACTTACCTCGATTGCGTCTTCGAGCGGATAATGCCGCAAAAGCACCGCAGGATTGTTGGGGACAAAAATCGGAATCGTTCTACTGTTGATCGGAATAACGCAGTGCTTGTCGATATTGCAAAGCTTATTCAGTTGCCAGAGGGGATGATCCTGAGGCGGACCAATTCCCTTGTGCGGCTGAAGAGCTTCAATTTCATGCGCAATCTCAGGCGGGAACCATGCCAGAGCCTTAGCGAAATTCCTCCTGTCTTCCCCTCGTTGGACGCTCTCAAAGATGGGGAAACAGATCACATTGGAGTTTTTCTTTTGCGCGGCGGGAAGCGCAAAAGACCAAGCCAATTGATCGAGTCCAGATCGGAGGCAGTAAAGGAATTCCCCCAACAGCATCCCGATAATATGATTGAGTGGCTTAAGTTGGCTCTTGCGGAAACTTCGAGAGTTCTGAAGATCATTCCACCTGACGACGGTATACGGTTCTTTACAGTATGCAGTCAGTTCACGATTGAGCGAATCGAGGTGTACCTTCGCCCGTTCGGTTTTCATTATCAGATAGGCTAGGCCAGTCAGCATGAGGAACTTCCAAAAACGACGCCTAATTGATAGCAGAGTTTGGCGATGGCTGTTTGACGGCTTTCGACGTGTCAACCGTCATCATGTTGAACTGTTGCAGAAAACCCACCGTTCGCTGCGCCGATCCCTGGAATTGGATCAGACAGTTAGTGAAATGGGTATTCTCCCAGCCCGTATCTCCGCCAGCGAAAATGAGTTTGCAATCGGTGAATTTGCAGTTGATGAAAAACCGATTGTCCATGAACACTGTGGTTGCTTTAACGGTTTGATTCTCGACGGATTGCATAGCTCTGTATCCTCAACATATCATTAGACAACGGCGATTATTTTGCCTTTTCAGGTGTGTGCGGAACTTCCTTCAGACTGGCTTCCACCCCCAGCCGTTTCCGGAGCGCGTCGCACCAGTCTTTGTCATTCAAGCCTTCGGTGCACATCTCAAGGCGCCTTTGGTCGTCATAGGAGCAGTGGGGATGAGGGCAGGCTTTAGCAACCCATTCTTTCACGCATTCAGTGGATTTTTTCCAGTCCTTCGTTTCTGACTCTACGCCGGCTTCGGCTCCTCCGCTGACAATGCCGATTGACGGGTAAAAGTCCCACTGCGTAGCGGGAATGTTCTGGTGGTGAAATACCGGACATGGATCGCTCGGCTTTGGGCTTGGGCTTGGGCTTTGAGCCACAGATGCCGAGCAGAACAGTAGTAGTGCGGCGAGAACGACTGCGATGACAGATACGAGCATGGAGGTTGGCTCCCAATGAATTCTAATTCGCTGGCCTCGCGGAATGAGATTGATCGCCAATCACCTTGTTGGCCAATGTGGTCAGTTTCTCCGCAAGATCTAGGCTCAGTTGAGGCGTCAAGACAAATTGGATTTGATTGTTGTCCCCTCTTCCAAGTGCCTCTGGCGTCTCTGCGTACTGAATTCCTAGAAGAACGGCGATTCCGGCTACTGTCCCCGTCGTCCATCCCGTAACGGGTTTAACGGCGACATTGCCACTACTGTCGAGTTCGAGAATAGGTTGTTCTGACATTTGGCTGTCCTGTTATCATTAGACCGATGGCTACGTGATTTCAAGGGATAATTACCACTGCTAATTGCTGCCTTCCAACAGAAAGGACGGCCGTTTGGCCGCCCTCTTGTAGAGTCTCAGCTCGGGATCTTAGAGAACCTGTACGTTCTCAGCCTGCCAACCCTTGGGCCCTTTGACTACGTTGAACGAGACAGCCTGGCCTTCCTGCAAGCTGCGGAAGCCTTCCGTCTGAATCGCGGAATAGTGAACGAATACGTCTTCCCCATTCTGACGGCTGATAAAGCCGTAGCCCTTCGCGTCATTGAACCACTTAACCGTTCCTTGTTCCATAGTGATACAAGTTCCTTCGATGTTGATATAGCGCAATTCGATCGGGATGTGAAGCGGCAGGGAGTGCGGTGAAGCAGGAACTGCTGCGTACAAACGTCGATCAATCGAGCCCCTTCATCATATCAGCCTATGCCGCAAAGCCCAAGCAATTCCTGCTCGCGGGCGCCGATTCAGCCCTCGAGAAAAATGACAAACACCATTATTCTCAATATGTTACCTTGTTGGAAACTGGTGTCAGGCGCCCATTTGAAGGTTGGTGATACTGGGATGGTAGCTGAATGATCGTAGGAACCGGCATCGACATTGCGGAGGTGGATCGGATCAAGGCCTCAATCGAGCGCTTTGGCCGTCGCTTTCTGGAGCGGGTATTTACCCCCGACGAAATTCATTACTGCGAGTCCAAAGCCAATAAGGCAGAGCGCTACGCCGGACGATTTGCCGCCAAGGAAGCTGCCATGAAGGCCATCGGAACCGGCTGGAGTCGAGGCGTAACCTGGCACGATGTGGAAGTCAGGCGCTTCCCAGGTGGTCGGCCCACGGTGGCCTTTCACGGCAGGGCGGCGGAGTTCTTCCAGAAACTCGGGGCAGTCCGCGCCCATCTTTCGATCACGCATACTGAGCGGCAGGCCATGGCCCAAGTCATTCTCGAATCTGACGAAGCGTTGAAAGCCTGACGGCTCTGGATAAGTTATCCGTCGGCACTTCACGGACTCACGCTAACGGCCCACTGCTAAATCCCGACGCCATCAGCTACAATCAGCCTTTCCTATTGCCATGTTGCGCTTTTCGACAGCCGGTGAGTCGCATGGAGAAGCTCTGGTGGCGCTGCTCTCGGGCATGCCCGCCGGGGTGGCGATCGATCTGGAATTCGTGAACCGCGAACTGTGGAGGCGACAGCAGGGGTATGGTCGCGGCGGACGCATGCGCATCGAGCGCGACCAGGCACACATCCTTAGCGGAGTGCGTCACGGCAAGACGATTGGCTCGCCGATTGCCATGCTGCTGGCGAATAAAGACTGGCAGAACTGGACGGAGGCGCTGCCGGTGGAGGAGGGCGATCCCGCCAAGCACAAGCGTGTGGCTTCGCCTCGGCCGGGGCACGCCGATCTTGCCGGGGCGGTGAAGTACAACTTCTCCGAAGCGCGCTATGTGCTGGAACGGGCCTCTGCCCGCGAGTCGGCGGCGCGAGTCGCTGCTGGAGCTATCGCTAAACTCCTGCTGCGCGAGCTTGGCATCGAGGTACTGAGTCACGTCATCGCCGTCGGGGGTGCCCGGCTGGAAGCGCCCGTCGATTGGGAAGCGATCCGCGCTCTGGCAGCGAAAGAAGAGATACTGCTCAGTTGTGCGGACCCTGTAATCGAAACACTCATGAAAGAGCAGGTGGACGTTGTGCTGCGCACGGGAGATTCTGTCGGCGGGATCTTTGAAGTGGTGGCTCACAACGTGCCGCCGGGACTTGGCACCTATGCGAATTGGGACGAGCGTCTGGATGCGCAACTCGCCGCCGCTCTGATGTCGCTGCAGGCCGTAAAGGCGGTGGAGATTGGCGATGCGGTGCGCGGCGCGGCTTCCCTGGGTTCGACGGTGCATGATGAAATAGGTTACGAGCGCGAGCAGAAGGGCCCGTTCACCGGCTTCACGCGGCGATCGAATCATGCAGGAGGCTTGGAAGGTGGGGTTTCCAACGGCGAAGAGATTCGCCTGCGCGGTTACCTGAAGCCGATTTCGACATTGCGGCGTCCCTTGGGCTCGGTGGACTTCGCCACTCGCGAGCCGGTGAAGGCCGCCTATGAACGGTCGGATGTGTGCGTCGTTCCGGCCGCCGGAGTCGCGGGGGAAGCGATGGTTGCGCTGACCCTGGCCCGGTGCGCACTGGAAAAGTTCGGCGGCGATTCGCTGCTGGAAGTGCAACGGAATTTCCAAGGCTACTGCCAACAGTTGCGAAACTTTTAAATGCTCTATCCAATCGTGAAATTCGGGGACCCGGTATTGGAGAAACCGGCAGCCCCCGTCACCGTATTCGACGATGCGTTGCGCAAGCTTGTCGAAGATATGTTTGAGAGCATGTACGCTGCCCACGGCGTCGGTCTGGCGGCGCCGCAGATCGGCATCAGCAAGTGCGTTGCGGTGATTGATGTCAGCTTCAAGGAAGATCCCAACGCCAAGATCGTGTTGGTCAATCCCGAGATCATCCACACCGAAGGGCGTCTCACTTCCAACGAGGGCTGCCTGAGTCTGCCCGAATTCCGCGAGAAGGTGACGCGGCCACGCTCGGTTACCGCGCGCGCGCAAAACGTGGAAGGTAAAACCATCGAGGTAAGCGGAGAAGAATTGCTGGCGCGCGCGCTGGTGCACGAAACCGACCATCTCAACGGTAAGCTCTATATCAGCCACATCAGCGCTCTGAAGCGAGACATGATGAAGCGCAAGATCCGCAAGCTGGTCAAGCAGGGCGAATGGTAGCGCGCTCATGATGGACCTGGTCTTTTGCGGAACGCCGCAATTCGCGGTGCCCACACTGGAGAAGCTGGTGGCCGCCGGCTTCCGCGTGAAGCTGGTCGCAACCCAGCCTGATCGCCCCAGCGGGCGCGGCATGACGCTGGCGGAGTCGCCGGTGAAACGAGCTGCGCTCGCGCTCGGCCTCCCGGTCGTCCAACCGGAGAAGATCAAGCACAACGATGAATTTCGCACACAGTTGGAAAGCATTGCGCCGGAAGCAATCATCGTGGTCGGCTACGGCCGCATCATCCCACAGTGGATGATCGATCTGCCCAAGCTCGGCAACATCAATCTTCATGCGTCACTGCTGCCCAAGTACCGTGGGGCCGCGCCGATCCAGTGGGCGATTGCGGCAGGAGAAAGTATCACCGGCGTGACCACCATGCGCATCGACGCCGGCCTCGACACTGGGGACATTCTGCTACAGACTGAAGAACGAATCTCGCCTGAAGATACTGCGCTCACGCTGGCTCCGCGGCTGGCACAAGCGGGCACCGAGCTCATGATCGCAACCCTCGCCGGCCTGAAGAACGGAACCATAACGCCGCGTCCGCAGGACGATGCCAAGGCCACGCTCGCTCCCATCCTCAAGCGGGAAGACGGGCTCATCGATTTCTCGCGCAGTGCGCCGGATGCCTGGAACCGCTTGCGCGGATTTCAACCATGGCCGGGAGCATTCACCAGCTTTCGCAGCAAAATGCTGCACGTCCACTCGGCAATACCTGTTTCCACGCCTGGTATCGCGCCGGCGGGTCACTTCGCAATCGATAGCGGTCGTTTGCTGATGGGCTTCGCGCAAGGTACGGCCCTTGAGGTTCGGGAACTGCAAGTCGAAGGCAAGAAGCGGATGAGCGCCCACGATTTCATCAATGGCTATCGGCCGCGGAGCGATGAACTTCTAGGCAGTTAGGGCGGGGCAATTAGCATCAAGCTTGGCTTGCAGCGCGAAGTCGAAGGAATCCCGTTTTCCCGGAACTACCTTCTTGTTCTGGCGCGGTTTGGTTTAGCCGGGGATAGCGGCGAAGGCGCGGTGGGGATTCTGCCGAGGCGAATCGCCTGCTTAAACTCGTCGAAGTCTTTGGTGCTCTGGTCGGCATAGGCGACGCCGAAAGCAACCATGGCCTTATCGAACTTGTCGCTGTTGCCGAGGTATCCGGAGATGGCGCAGGAATCGCCCGAGCGAGCGTGTCCCTTGGAAAGCATTTCGCCACAAACGCGTCCGTACTGCACCAGTCCGTTGCCTTCGAGATCTTCGTTCTCGATGACGCCCTTGTAATCGCGCAACTGGCGAACCAGATAGTCGCGGCCGGCAATGGCCGTCCATCCCAGGAAAATGTCGGATTGCACCTGCATGGCCCGCTGTCCCTGGGCCGTCCGCTGCCCTTGGTTCATGAGAACGCGGCCCTGCGGAACGTAAGGCGCATACGCAGAGACGTCTTCTTCCTTGATCTGGATGAAGAGCGGATCGTTGAGGGTACGGCCGAACAGGAGGACAACATAGTCGCGCACGCCGACGCTGCCGGTTCCCACCACGCGGAAAGCTACATCTTCAACGTGATACTCCGCGAACCAGTGTTGTCGTTCGGGCAAGAGCGTCTCGATATAGCGGCGCAATCCGGCGATGACCTCCGCCGCGGTCCGGCGCGGCAGGTGAAATTGCAAGGGCTTGTGCTCGCGGAAGCGATACTTACCATCGTGACGCACAGTCAACTGATCGAGATTGTGCCTGGGCGTTGACCGTTCAGCCTTACGCAACACGGCGAGCACCGGCGAGATATTCAAGTGGCGGAACACCTGATAGCGGGCCAGTTCGAGCACCGTCATCTCGCAGAAGGTGCGCATCGACTCGCGATAGCTGAGCGCGAAATCGAGCACAGCCTCCTTGCACTGCTTCTCGGTATTGTTGGCTTCGCGGCCAGCCAGCATCAGGCTCGCCGCCATGCGCTTCACGTCCCATTCCCAAGGTCCGCAGATCGTTTCGTCGAAGTCGTTGATGTCGAAGATGAGCCGTCCGTCCGGGCCGGCATAAGCTCCCAGGTTGCGAACGTGCGCGTCGCCACAAATTTGCGAGTGAATGCCGGTGTTCGGCAGCTTAGCAAGGTCCGCAGCCATTACCGGCACGGCCCCGCGATAGAACCCGAAAGGCGAAGCCGCCATGCGTGCAAACTTAATCGGCAACAGCTTGGGGACACGGCCGCGCTGTGCTTTGCGCAATAAATCCACAACGCCAAAGTCGCGGCGCTTGGCAGTCCAGTCACCCTGGCTGACGCGGCTGACTTTGTCGCGGCGAGACTGGCCGAACTTGCGCCGTTCCTCGTGGGTGGATAATTGGTCTGGCTTCGCGGACATGGAACTGATGCATCATACCGCGAATGCGGCATAGGCACCGGATCTGCGGCGTAACGAGCTGCGCCACCACATTGGCAGCCACGATTTTTCGACGCAGCCGAGAGCGCCTTCACTGCATCTGTGCAACCTGCACGTCAATAGGAAAGAGGCTCGCAATGAAAATCGCATTTCTTGGATTAGGCAACATGGGAAGCCACATGGCTGGTCATCTGCATCACGCCGGGCATGACGTCACGGTGTGGAATCGAACTCTATCGAAAGCGGACGGACTACGCGCCCAAGGGGCCAAGGTAGGCAAATCGACCGGCGAGACCGTGAAAGACGCGGAGGCCGTCATCACCATGCTGGCCGATGATCACGCGGTTGAATCGGCAGTATTGCATTCGGGAGGAGTGCTGGACCATCTGCCGCGCGGCGCGGTGCACATCTCGATGAGCACCATTAGCGTCGCATTGTCTCAAAAGCTGGCTGAAGACCACAACAAGCGCGGGCAGCAATACATTGCAGCCCCCGTGTTTGGGCGTCCCGAAGCCGCGGAGGCGGGAAAGCTGTTTGTGGTCGCGGCGGGCGACAAATCGGCGGTTGAACGCTGCAAGCCTCTACTGGAGGTGTTGGGGCAACGTGTGTTCGTCATCGGCGATAAGCCGGAAATGGCGAACGTGGTAAAGCTGAGCGGCAACTTCCTCATTGCCTCAGTGATCGAGTCGTTGGGAGAAGCGATTGCCCTCACCCGCAAGTACGGCATCGATCCGCACGCCTACGTGGAGTTTCTGACCAATTCCCTGTTCGCCGCCCCGGTATATAAGACCTATGGCGGCATCATCGCCGAAGAAAAATATCAGCCGGCAGGCTTCAAATTGCGACTGGGGCTGAAAGATGTCCGGCTTGCCCTGGCCGCGGCTGAAGCTGTCGATGCACCTCTGCCCTTCGCCAGTGTAGTGCGCGATCACATGCTGACCGCCATTGGCCATGGCATGGAGGACATGGACTGGAGTTCGACGGCAAAACTGGCGGCGGAAAATGCCGGACTGAAGTGACTGCCGGGACGGAGTGGGTGAGCTGATTGCTTTAATGTTGTACTATCGTTAGCAGAGGCAATCGTGACCCGAATCCAGTCTCATCGAACGCAGCAGCGTCTGGCACTGAGCACCTATGTCAAGTTAATGCGCGCCGCCAACTCAGCCCGCAGTTACGCTTCCCAAAGTCTCAATGACTCCAATTTGACCTTGACACAATTCGCTGTCCTGGAAGCGCTTTATCATTTGGGACCGATGTCACTGTCGGACGTCGCCCGGAAGGTTTTGACTACCGGCGGGAATTTGACGATGGTGGTGGGCAATCTGGAGAAGCGAGGTCTGGCGCGCCGGCAATGTTGCCCGGAGGACAGGCGCGTTTTGATTGTGGCGCTAACCCCCAAGGGCAAGACCCTGCTGCGCGACATCTTCCCCATGCATGCCGCCGCCATTGTGGAATTCCTCAATGTGCTGAGCCCAGAAGAGCAGGAGCGGCTGGGCGATCTCTGCCGGAAGCTGGGGAAACAATCGAGCTTCTCCGCTTGAGGTGGTTTGCCAGCCCTGAATCTTTCTTCAACATTAAAGCATCTTATTGGTATCTGGTTCGGGAGGAACATCATGATCACCATCAGGCCATCCGAAGAGCGCGGGCATAACAACCACGGCTGGTTGGATACGCATTTCACCTTTTCATTTGCCGATTACTTCGATCCCAAGCACATGGGCTTTCGCGACTTGCGGGTCATTAACGAGGACTGGATCAGCGCCGGCAAAGGCTTCGGGATGCATCCCCACCGCGACATGGAGATCATCACCTACATAATCGAGGGTGAGCTGAACCATCACGACAGCACCGGACGCGGTGCTGCTATCAGGCAGAATGACGTGCAGCGCATGTCGGCCGGCACGGGCGTCATGCACAGCGAGGTCAATCAGTCCAAGAAGCCAGTCCACCTGCTGCAGATATGGATCTTGCCTGAGGCGGAAGGTCTGAAGCCCAGCTACGAAGACCGCACCTTCCCGGTCGAGGAGAAGCGGAACAAGCTGCGGCTGATCGCGTCGCACGACGGGCGCGAGGGCTCGACCACCATCAACCAGGACACCAACGTGTACGCTTCCCTGCTCGAAGATGGCAAGAAAGTTGAGCGCGCATTACAGCCTGGCCGTCACGCCTGGGTACAGTTGGTCTGGGGAGAGCTTGACGTAAATGGCGCTAGGCTGACCAAAGGCGATGGCGTGGCGATCAGCGGCGAAACCAGGCTGCAACTGACCAGCGCGGCCAGCAACGGCGAGGCAGAATTCCTGCTGTTCGATCTGGCGTAATTCCGGCGGCGGTGCTATACGGCGAAACTGTCGCATGGCGCCGCTCCCAATTACTATCTTCCTGTGGCGGAGCGAAGACCACAATCCAATCACAACAAATCTGGTGCGCTGGCTTGGCTCAGCGACGCATTCCGCAGTCGCGGCTTACTTGGCGCTGTGCGCTGGTATGCGGCTGGCGCAGTTGAGTTGTTGCGGGACCTCACGCCCGCCCGTCGCAAATCGCGCTATGGCGACATCGATTATGACTTCGAGCACGGCGTGGACACGACCTGGGCAAACGTAAGCTTGCGCACTCGTCTTCGCGAGCTGCTTTCCGGAGGCCAGTATCAACCTTCGGAACCCGCGCTGTTTTACGGGATTCTCAATTCCCTGCCGGTCGCTGTGGATGGCTTTACGTTCGTCGATCTCGGCTCCGGCAAGGGGCGAACTCTGCTGATGGCATCGCAGTATCCCTTCCGGCGAATCATTGGCATGGAATTGCTTGCGGAATTAAATGAGGTCGCGCAGCAGAACATTGCGCGGTATCGCAGCCGGCGGCAGAAGTGTTACGCCATTGAGTCGCACGCCGGCGATGCCCGCTCTTTTGAATTTCCTCGCGAAGCCGTTGTGCTTTACCTGTTCAACCCTTTTCCCGAATATGTGCTGCGCGAGGTGCTGGCCAACCTGCATCGTTCTGTGATGGCTTTTCCGCGCGAGGTTTATGTCATTTATCACAACCTGGTGCACGAAAATGTCTTCGCCGAGCAAGCATGGTTGTGCCCTGTCCAGCGCACGCATCAGTTTGCCATTTTTGAAGCGGCGATTTGCGATCTCTAATCGGCTCCGTAGGCCGCAACCGCGACCGACGATATCGCCGACTTCTTCTCTGGCCAGGGCGGCAGAAGCTTCACCAAAACCCCCAGGATGACGAACGGCAGGACCGTCAGCACGATCGCCGTCAACAATCCTTCGCGGGCCACGAAGCCCATCTTGTAGGTGGTATAGCCGAGAAAGCTCTTGGAGAATAGCTGGCCGCCAATGACGACATTCCAGCGCATGGCGAAAATGCCAATCATGGTCAAGCATCCGGCAGCCACATAAATCCGTTTGCGCTGCTCGGCTGCCAGCTTCACCACCTGGGTCACGCCAATCAGCAAAATCGGAAGCACGGTCCCTAACAGAATTTGAATCACCACTTGCGACAGGAACAAGCGCGTGTGGACCATGAAATCGAGGCTGCGGAACGATTCGTCGGCTTCGTAGATGCGGTGGATCAGGTCCAGCATCTCCAGGCTGAAGTCGATGATGAAGGTGTAGAACAGATATTTCGCCACCGTGTCCACGCAGTCCATATCAATCGGCTCCCGGCGGAGCCGGCACATGAGCATATAAAGCAACATCACGATAGCAATGCCCGATACCATGGCGGAGAAAAGGAACACCACCGGCATCAGCGGCGAGGACCACCACGGGTTCGCCTTCACCGAGCCAAAAATGAAGCCGACATAGCCATGCAGCAGGAATGCGGAGGGAATACCGATCACAGTGACCAGCCAACCCACTCGCTCGTCGATATGCAGCGAACGCTCGCTGATGTTGGTGGAACCCAGCGTCAGCACCCGGTACACCAATCGCTTCCAACCGGTTGTGCATTGCGACATCACCACGATGTCGCGCCGATAGTCGAGCCAGATTTCCACCACCAGCACAGCCAGCAGATACCACAGGTACACGAAGCCAAACATCGCCATCGCGGAAGATCGGTGGGGCGTTAGGTACATCTCGAACGAACGCTCCGGATGTCCTAAATGCAGCTGCAAGGGCAGAGGAGCGACGATCAGGAAGGCAAGCGCCGTCAGCAGGGCCAGCCGATAGGTGGGCTTGACCGCCTTGACCATGAACACGCGTTCCAGCGACGCCAGAATGAACGCGCCAGCCACCAGTCCCGTGAGGAACGGATACAGCACGATCAGTACGCTCCATTGGAGCTCCACTTCGTTCGGGTACATGAAGCCTTCAACCGGGATCTGCAACAGGAGCTCCTTATCGCACCGAGCCATCCAAGCCGTTGTAAAACAGCTTCGAGCGGGTGGCTAGGTAAGGTTTTAGAACTTGCACGGCGTGAGTTTTCAAAAACTCATGAATTGGATCGTTGGGATTTTTCAAGTCAGCAAGCTGGCGAGCGCCCGTCGGGCAGTTTTCGCAGCAGGCGGTCGTGAGCCCTTTGGTGATGCGGTGATAGCAGAGCGTGCATTTCTGGGCGGTTTTCTTCTTCGGATCGACGAAACGGCAGCCGTACGGACACGCTTGCACGCAATAGCGGCAGCCCAGGCAGTATTTTTGGTCCACCAGCACCACGCCATCAGGACTGACAAAGGTTGCGCCCACGGGACACACCTGAGTGCAAGGCGAGTCGGCACAGTGATTGCACATTTTGGGAACGAAGAAGTTCTTCCCGTCGCTTACCGTCGCCGGCGGAAACCCGTTCTTGCCGCCATCCGGCGAATCCACCTTGGGATTTTCAATGTCATAGTCGGAGACGTGATAGCGCTCGACCCAGGTACGAAAATAGCCGTCAGGAACCTGGTTCTCCATCTGGCAAGCCCGGACGCAACTGCCGCAGCCGATGCACTTGGTGATGTCCACCAACATTCCCCACCAGTGCTCCGTCATGTTGTAGTTGGGTGAAGTCTCGGGCGTTCCCGCCAAGATGCTCTTCCACGCGACCGCGGCAGCAGGTAACAGAATAAGCAGTTGACGGCGAGTGATACTCATTGGCTGCCTCCCGTAACCGCAACGATGGCCGGGCTGTGCGGCTGGTGACAGGTTTCGCAAGGCGCCCCGCCTGAGTGCTCGGCAGAGACGACCTGGGGAAAGTTCTTCGGCTTCGCTAGGTTTGCCTCGTGACAACGAACGCACAGCACGGCGGTGTCCAACTTCGTCGGCTGCACCGAGGCCGGATCATCGGCGTGGGTCGCCAGCGGCCCATGACACGCCTCGCAGGCAACTCCCTTATGCACGCCCTTGCTTTTCACTTCGAGGACGTCTGTATGGCAGCTTTCACATACTTGATGGCCGGCATAGGAAATCGGCAGCGCTGCGGTGTCCTTGATTGCATTGCCCCGATAATGTCCGTACTGCCCAAAACTGCGCGGGACAAGGACCCCCCGGAACGCCAGGAACAAAACGCCGCCCACCAGGAAGACCGATGCCAAACGGAAGAGATGGCCTGCATCTTTAAACGCTTTCATAGCCGGATTCGCAACCACCTATTCCGGCAATCGTGGCTGATTGTATTGCTAACTCGATGCATTTCTGCCTTCTTCATAAGTGTCCCTGGGCTGGGCGGTTTCGTGAGCTGCTTAGTAGATATATGAGATGAGAAGGGTCCCAGGCCGCCGTGTTCCAGGTCACACAGGGACGTGAGGTTGCTCACTCCTGGTGCGCGTGGTGATGAGAAGGGTCACGCGCGCAGACTTGTCCCCCTTGCGGTAAGACAACCTCAGATGCGCGCTGGAACTGCTCTACAAGCCCGGTCCCGTCGGATAGGCGGGCAAATCCGGTGGCCGCGGCGGCAACTTCATCGGGTGCGCATTCATCTCCTGCATCACCACATCAATCGCCTTCTCCAACTGGGGATCATGGCCGGCCATTACCAGGTCGGGCCGATTGTCAATCACAATGTCGGGTTCCACGCCGCGGTTCTCGATCAGCCATTTGCTATCGAGTCCATACAGCGAAAACTCCGGACGGGTGATGTATCCTCCGTCAATCAGGTCAATCTCCCCGCGAATTCCGCGCACACCGCCCCAGGTTCGCTCGCCGATAAGCGGACCCAGCTTGTAAGCCTTGAAATAGTAGCTGAAGAAATCGCCGTCCGACGCCGCATAGTGGTTGGTGATGCAAGCCATGTGCCCATAAAAGACGTTCGGCGGAATGGTGTCGCCTTGCCAGTTGCGGGCTGAATCCATGCCGGAGAGCACGCGCCGCAGCCGCTCGAAGATAATCTGATCGACGAAGCCGCCACCGTTGTAACGCACGTCGAAGATCATTCCCTCTTTGCGAATCTGCGGGAAATATTGCTTGACGAAGGCGTTCAGCCCGGCCGCACTCATGTCGGGCAGGTAGACATATCCAATGCGGCCACCGCTGGCTTGTTCCACCTTGCGCCGGTTGGTTTCAATCCAGTTCAGTTCGTGCAGACCGATCTCGTTGGGAATCGGCCTCACTACCACATTGTGGGAGCCCTCCGCCGTGGGTTTGCTGTTGACGGTGAGCGTCACCGCCTGATTGACGGTGTTGATGAACAACTCGTCAGGGTTCTGAGGGATCCGCAGTTGACGGCCATTGACGGCCAGCAGGTAGTCGCCTTCTTTGACCAACACCCCAGGCTCGGTCAGTGGCGAACGCAGATTGCCGTTCCAGTTCTCGCCCGGATAGATCTTGGCGATCCGGTACCTTCCACTACTGGTGTCGGGCGCAAAGTCGGCGCCCAGCAATCCCACATTGACGCCGTCGATCTCGGGATAGTCTCCCCCACCCACGTAGGTATGGGAGTTGGAAAGCTCTCCAATCATTTCACCGAGGACGTAGGTCAGGCTCAGACGATCAGCCACATAACGCAGGAGCTGCGCATATTTATCGCGCTGCTGCTCCCAGTTGACGCCATTCATGGAGGCCTCGAAGAAATAGTCGCGTTGCTGGCGCCACACTTCGTTAAAGATCTGCTTCCATTCGGCGGGTGGATCCACCTCCATGCTCAGGTTATCGAGTTTAAGGGCCC
>Ga0116130_1000703_pt1 | contig 20273 bp, 15 predicted proteins | sample June2015DPH_17_5_FD_89733 | JGI IMG/M metagenome (GOLD analysis project Ga0116130, IMG submission 89733) | Peatland microbial communities from SPRUCE experiment site at the Marcell Experimental Forest, Minnesota, USA - June2015DPH_17_40 | ecosystem: Environmental > Terrestrial > Soil > Wetlands...
GCACGCGGTCGGCAAGTCCCGCATTCACCACAGCGCCGGGCATCCCCCAAACGACACTCGAAGCCTCGTCCTGTGCTAGGACGCTGGCCCCTTGTGCCTTGAGGATCTCCGCGCCGCGCAACCCATCCTGCCCCATGCCGGTCAGAACTGCGGCGATGACTGCGCCGCCATACACATCCGCAATCGAAGTGAACAGCGCGTCGACGGCAGGCCGGCAGGAGTTCAGCGGTGGCGCCTGATCCAGACTCACGCGCACTCCGCCGCCGTTCGAGATCACCTTTAGATGAAAGTCTCCGGGTGCAATCAGGATCTTGCCGGCTTCTACCGGTCCACTATGGCTAGCCTCTTCGACTGGCAGCCGGCAGGAAGCGTGAAGACGCTCGGCGAGCAGCCGGGTGAAGAGAGGCGGCATGTGCTGCACCACCAGAACCGGCAACGGGAAGCCGGCCGGCAGCTCGGGCAGGATCGAGCCCAACGCTGTCGGCCCTCCCGTGGAGACTCCGATCACAACGACCTTCGGCTGTACCTTCGTGTTCTGTAGGACTGGCGCAACCCACCGGGTCCGCGGCGCCGCCGCGACGTGCCCAGGCTCCGGCTGGACCACCGTCCGGCTTTGCGCGGGCATGTGGAAGAACTGCTTGACCTTGGGAACCAACTCCTCCCGCAGACGCGCCATCGAACGATCGAGCGACCCTTCGTTGGAGGCCTTGGTCACGTAGTCGTCGGCCCCCAAGGTCAATGCTTCCAGCGTCACTTCCGCGCCACGCTCGGTGAGGGTGCTGAACATGATGACCCGCAGTTGAGGATACTCGCGCCGAACGCGCCGTAATGTTTCCAAGCCGTCCATCTCCGGCATTTCGATATCCAACGTGAGGAGATCGGGGTTAAACTGCGGGATCCGTTGCAGTGCGATCATCCCATTCGATGCCGCTCCCACAACCTCCAGTGAGGGATCCTGATCGAGAGCGTGAGTGACCAAACGCCGGATGACCACCGAGTCGTCCACCACCAGCACGCGAATTCGCTCGCCAGGCCGGAGTATCCGCTTGTTCAGCACAGGCATGCCTTGGCCCTCTTAGGGATTGATCCCGACAAGCTGGAGCTTCTCCACAAGGATGTCTTTGGTGAACGGTTTCATGACATACTCGTTGGCGCCCGCCTCCAAGGCCGCCGCCATCTGATCCAGTTCGGTCTCGGTGGTGACCATGACCACCACCAGCGAAGCAAGTTCCGGTTTCTGCCGCAACCGCTTGAGCAGTTCCAGCCCGTTGATCTCCGGCATATTCCAATCTGCCAGGACCAGCGACACCGCGGTCTTCTCGGTTTCGATCACGTCCAGGGCTTCTCTTCCGTTGGCCGCCTCGCGAACCTCGAAACCGAGTTCCTTCAGGGTCCTGGCGAGGATCATCCGAACGGCCCGCGAATCGTCCACAACTAATGCTTTGGCCATCATTTCCCCTGCGTTCCCGAATGGGGGTGACCCAGCGGATCGGTGACAGCCACCGGGCCACACCCCAGGAAGGACTCCGGTCAGAACGTAAACTTCGAGATAACCGTCTGCAGCCGGGCCGCCATCTGGCTCAACTCTTGCGAGGCTTTTTGCGTGTCGTTGGCGCCCTGCGTGGTGTTCTTCGCCGCCACAGCCACGCCACCGATGTTCTTAGCGATGTCGCCGACCCCCTTGGCCGCTTCGGTCACGCTGCGGCCGATCTCATTGGTGGTCACCGTCTGCTCTTCCACCGCCGACGCGATGCTGTTGGAGATGTCGTTGATCTGGTTGATAATTGTGCCGATCTCCTCGATCGCCTTGACCGAGCCCTTGGTATCACCCTGGATCGCCTCGATCTTCCGGCCGATATCCTCGGTAGCTTTGGCGGTCTGCTTGGCGAGCTCCTTGACTTCGTTGGCCACCACCGCGAAGCCCTTGCCCGCTTCGCCGGCGCGCGCCGCCTCGATGGTCGCATTGAGCGCCAGCAGGTTGGTCTGTTGCGCAATCGAGGTAATCACCTTGATCACGTTGCCGATCTCCTGGCTGGACTCGCCCAACTTTTTCACGGTTTCATTGGTCGTGTGCGCCACGCTGACGGCATTCTTGGCAACCCGAGCCGATTCGTTGGCGTTCTTGGCGATCTCGCGGATTGAGGACTGCATCTGCTCGGCCGCCGAAGCCACCGAGGAGACGTTCTTCGAAACCTGCTCGCTGGCCGCGGAAACGATGTTGGCCTGCGTGGCGGTCTCCTCGGCGTTGCCCGCCATCTGCTGGCTGACCGCCGTCAGTTCCTCGGAAGAGGAGGCTAGGGTCGTCGCGTTCTGCGCCGTGACCTTGAGCGGCTCGACAATCGCATCGAGCGTGCTGTTGACACCCTCGATGATCTTGCGGTAGTCGCCCTGGTGCTTGGAGGCGTCCGCCCGGATCCCCACCCGGCCCTCAGAGGCCGCTTTGGCGAGCGCCGCGGCGTCGGCCGCCAGCGCGTGAATGTTGTTCTTCAGCAGCACCAGCCATTCGTGAATCTGGTCCTTATCGGAGGCCTTGGCCATTGATGCCGTCATATCGCCGTTGGCGATTTTCGTTACATACGCAATCAGTTCGTTCAGCCAGTCATGCACACCGTTGACGGCCTGCTTCATCTTCTCGTGGTCGCCCTTGCAGGCAATCTCGATTTTCTCTCGCAGGTTGCCGCCACGGACCAGTCCCAGGATTCGGTTGCCTTCGCCGATGGGGAGCAGGATGGCATCCAACATCTCGTTGACGCCCTTCACGATGCCGGCATAGGCCCCCTGGAACTGCTCGGGTTTGCCGCGTTCGGAGAGCAGCCCCTCACGCGATGCCTCGGTGAGGCGCGCCAGTTCCTTCTGCAAGCCTTGCAGCACCGCAGCCACGTTGTTCACGGCCTGCTTCATCTTTTCGTGGTCGCCCTTGTAGGTTTGCGCGATCAACTCGTCGATTTTGCCATTGGAGATCTGAGCCAGAATGCGATTGCCCTCGCCGATGGGGAGCAGGATGGCATCCAGCATCTCGTTGACGCCCTCGACGATCTTGCGGTAGTCACCCTGATGCTTGCTGCCGTCGGCGCGGGTACCGAGTTTGCCTTCCGCCGACGCCTTGATCAGCCCGCCGGTCTCGGCCACCAGCGCGGTGATGTTGTCAATGCAGTTGTTCAGGTTGTTCTTGATCTCGTTGAAGTCGCCGTGATAGGTGTCGGTGATCTTGGGCGGGATGTCGCCCTTCGAGATCCGGTCCACATATTCGGCGGAAACATTCAACGGACCAATTACAGCGTCTAGCGTGCCGTTGACGCCCTCCACGATCTTGCGGAAGTCGCCCTGGTGCTTGCTTGCGTCGGCACGCGTTGCCAGTTTTCCTTCCACCGCCGCCTTCACGAGCACGCCAGCGTCGGCCACCAGCGCGGTGATGTTGTCAATGCAGTTGTTCAGATTGTTCTTGATCTCGTTGAAGTCGCCGCGGTAGGTGTCGGTAATCCTGGGCGGGATGTCGCCCTTCGAGATCCGGTCCACATATTCGGCGGAAACGTTCAACGGACCAATCACCGCGTCCAGCGTGCTATTAACGCCTTCGACGATCTTACGGAAGTCGCCCTGGTGCTTCGTCGCGTCGGCGCGCGTGGCCAGCTTGCCTTCCACTGCCGCCTTCGTGAGCAAGCCGGCGTCGTCCACCAACCGGCTGACGGCGTCGATGCAGACGTTCAGGTTGTTCTTGATCTCGTTGAAGTCGCCGTGGTAGGTGTCGGTAATCTTGGGCGGAATGTCGCCTTTCGAGATGCGGTCCACGTACTCCGCCGACACGTTCAACGGTTTAATCACATTATCCAGCGTGAGGTTGAAGCCTTCGATAACCTTGCGGAAGGCGCCCAGGTGCTTGGCCGCCTCAGCTCGAGTGGCCAGTTTGCCATCCGCCGCCGCCTGCACCACCAAGGCGACGTCATTCGCCATATTCTGCAGCGCCGCGGCCACATTGTTCACGGCCAGCTTCATCTTCTCGTGGTCGCCCTTGTAGGTTTGCGCGATCAGTTCGTCGATCCTGCCGGTGGAGATCTGGGCAAGGATGCGGTTGCCTTCGCCGATGGGCAACAGGATGGCGTCCAGCATATCGTTGACGCCTTTCACAATGCCCGCGTAGGAGCCCTGGAACTGGTCGGGTTTGCCGCGTTCCGACAGTTGCCCTTCTTTGGAGGCCTCGGTGAGCCGCCCCAACTCCTTCTGCAACCCTTGCAGCACCACGGCCACATTGTTCACGGCCTGCTTCATCCTTTCGTGGTCGCCGCTGTAGGTCTGCGTGATCAATTCGTCGATCTTGCCTGCGCTGATCTGCGCCAGGACGCGATTGCCCTCGCCGATCGGCAGCAGGATCGCATCGAGCATCGTGTTCACGCTCTCGATCAGTTTGCGGTCGTCGCCTTCGAACTGGTCTACTTTCCCGCGTTCTGTGAGGCGTCCTGCGTGCGAGGCTTCCACCAACCGGAGTATTTCCTCCAGCAGATCGTTGGTTTGCGCCTCGTGCTCGCCAGCTACTGGACGGTCTAGAACGGCGGCGCCTGTGGACGAACTTCGGCCGGGAGGAACTCGCTGGCCATTGCCTGTTTGTCTTGCCATTGTCTTTGCTCCTTACTTTCTATTGCGTTACCACGCCGTCACCGGCGCCTGATTTTTGGCCGCAATTGCCTTCCGATACCGGCAGACTGCCGGAAGCCATTCGCTGCGATTCACGCAGCCTCTGGTTGCATTGCTCCAGTAGCGGAGCCCCGTGTCCGAAATAAATCCGCCGGACGTCGCGGGCGCATAATTTCTCCAGCGCCGCCAGGAATCCGGCCTCATAAGTTCCCGTTGGCGACGTGATCAGCAGGGGGGAGTCGCCGGCGAAGAGTACACCCGCTGCCTGGCTGTAGAGGCAGATCGAGTCGCTACTGTGCCCCGGCATGTGGATCACCTCGAAGTACCCGTCGCCCATCTTGATCGTGTCCCCATCGCGCAGCAGACAATTGACGCCATCGATATTCGGCGAAAACGCGTGCACTCTCGGGTGGAAAGCCTCGCAGACTCGCGGTAGCAAGCCGCAGTGGTCGGAATGGCAGTGCGTCAGCACCACTTGTTCGACAGGCCATTTACCGATCCCGGTGGGCGCCCGCTCGATGCTCGCCAAAATGGCCGGGTCCTGGCCCACATCCACAAGGGTGTTGACGTCCTCAATCCGGCTCGCGTCGCCGAGCACCAGGTACACCTGGGACGTGTAGACCTCGCCACTGTTCTGCAATGTCACGACCCTCATCCGCCAGCCTCCACTTTGCGGAACAACTGCCCGTCGGAAATCACCCGCTCGAAGAGCGGGGCGAGTTCCGGCGGCATCTCCTGCGTCTGCTCGGTGGCGAAGAGGCCGCCCGGCGCTAGCGCCCGGTGGAACATTCTAAGCACTTCGATCCGCTCGGCAGGTTGGAAGTGGAGCAGCACGTTCTTACACAAGACCAGCGAGTATCCTTGACCGATCTCCTGGAATGACAGAAGATCGTGCCGCTGGTAGGCGACCGGGCGCCGGACGGCGTCAATCACGCGGAAGTAACCAGGCTTGCCGTTGGGTTCGAAGTACTTCTCCAGGATGCCTTCGGGCAATCGCGATAACTCTTCTTTCGGATACTGGGCCGCCTCGATCATCAGTGCGAACTGGCCGGAGCTTTCGACATCGGTCGCATCGATGCGCAGGTTCTTGAAGGCGAAGTGTCCCATCCGCTCGGCAAACATAATGGAGAGTGTGTATGGCTCTTGTCCCATCGCCACGCCGGCATCCCAAAGGCGGGGATGGCTGCGGCCCGACAGGACTGGGAGAAGATGATCCACCACCCGTTCCAGCACTTGTTGGTCCCGGAAGAAGAAAGTGAAGGCCATCTTTAGACTCTCCTTGCGTGCCGGCTCGGAGCCGGTTGTCGGATTGCTTCGCCTCGCGGCCTTGAGTGCATTGCCGGCACTACGCTGCCCTCCCGGCGGCGAGATCCACCGTTTTTTCCGTATCGAGAACCAGCAGCAGCCGGTCTTTCAGCTTGTAAACGCCGCGGATGAGCTCTCTCGCCGCGGGATCGAGGTTCTCCGGCGGCCGCTCGTAGGTGGCGGCATCCACATCCAGTACGTCGCCGATCTCGTCGACCAGCAAACTCACGGCGCCATCCTCGGTGCGGACCACCATGTTCATCGGTGTCTGGCCCCCGGCGCGTGGCGGCAAACGAAGCCGCCGCCGCATGTCGATGGCGGTGACGATCTGGCCGCGCAGGTTGATCAGGCCCTCGATGACATCCGGGGCCTGCGGCACGCGGGTCATCTGCTGGAAGCGCAGCACTTCCTGGACGCGGAGAACATCCACGCCGAAAAACAGGTCGGCGACGAAAAATGTGGAGAACTGTCCGCTCGACTGCGCCATTCCGGACTTACTGGTTGTGCTGTCGGTTACCATCGCTTATCGCTCCTCTCACGCGCACGCCGGAACCGCCTCGGAGGCCGCCAGCGTCGAGGCCAGCCGCGCCACCGATTCGAGCATCGCCTCCCGGTCGAACTTCGCCTGGCAATCCTGGAAACCCGCCGTCTGGCCGGCTTGCGCCCGAGCTTGTTCGGCCGAGTTTGCCAGCGCCAGGATCGGGATCTCGTGCCACTCGGTCCGTTGCCGCATCGCGGTGAGCAGAGCGGAGCTGCCGTTGGGGGGCAGGTCGAGCGCCGTTACGACGATGTCCACCGGGTGCTGCTCCAGGCTGCGAATTGCCTCGTCCAGATTGGCGGCCTCCAGGACGTGGTAGCCCGCCATGTCCAGGCCGCTCCGGATCAAGCCTCGCGAGAACGCCGAGGCTTCGGCGACCAGGACCCTCTTTCCGTTGGCGGACCCACCTGTGGACTGAAACCAATCCTGGGCAGCCATCCTAATGACGTGGTTGAGATCGAGGAAATCCGCCACATGCTTACCCACCACCGCTGACCCAAGAAGACCTGTGCGGGACGTCTTCTGGCGCACCGTCACCGTCTCTTCGGCGACATCCAGGATTTGGTCGACCACCACGCCGACGCTGCGGTCGCCGTCATTGAAAACGATCACCTGCGCCGGATCGGCCGTCTGGTCGTGATCAGGTGCACCGGATTCGAGTACGTCCCGGAGGGGAATCAATGGGAGGATGCGGTTCCTGTATTGGACTACCTGGCACCCACCCGCGTGCTCGATCGATGACTGGGGAAACTCCTCGAGCCTGGCGACGAGAGAAAGCGGCACGGCCAGGCGCTCGAAAGAACCCGCCCGAAACAGGAGCAACCGCTGTTGCTCGATCCCCGATTGGGTCTTCTGTTCCGTTCCAGCGCGAGCCTGCTCACGGGATTCGGCCAGTACGCCGGAGCGCTGGCCGATACCCAGCACGTCGAGGATGAGGGCCACGCGGCCATCGCCCATAATCGTGGCGCCGGCGTAGACAGATAGCCCCTTCATTTGCTTGCCCAACGGTTTGACCACGATCTCCTGTGTATCGTTGATGCCGTCCACCACTAGCCCAAACTGCCGGTCCTCCGCCTGCAGGACCACCATGCTCACCGCGTCAGCCCGCTCAGCCGATTCGAGCCCGAGCACCTGGTTCAGGTAGGCGATGGGCAAGAGAGTTCCGCGACGGCGGTACACCGGTGTTCCGTGCACACGCTCAATGTGTTTTTCTCCGGAATCTCCCTCCAGGCGGATCAGTTCGAGCAGGCTGACCTGGGGAATCACGAACCGTTCGCCACCGCTCGAGATCACGAGACCGGGAATAATGGCCAGGGTGAGAGGTATTTTGAGCTTGACCGTGGTGCCTTCGCCGGGCCGGCTGAAAACGTCGACGACGCCGCCGATCTTCTCGATGTTGGACTTCACAACGTCCAAACCCACTCCGCGTCCCGAAACGTTGGTCACTGTTTTCGCGGTCGAAAAGCCCGGCTGGAAAACGAGGTTCAGTGCCTCCCGGTCCGTCAGTTTCTCAGTCTGTTCAGGTCGCAGAAGCCCCTTCTCGATAGCCTTCTGCTTCACCCGTGCGACGTCGATCCCCGCCCCGTCGTCGCCGATCTCAATGTTGACTTGGCCGCCTTCGTGATAGGCACGAAGGGCCAGGCGTCCTTGTGGCGGCTTGCCCATCCGCACGCGCACCTCCGGCGGCTCGACACCGTGGTCGCACGAGTTCCGGACCAGGTGAACCAGCGGGTCCTTAATGGCTTCGATGATGGTCCTGTCGAGTTCGGTTTCGGTGCCGTCCATCTCCAGCCGAATCTGCTTGCCCAGAGACACCGCCATGTCGCGCACCACGCGCGGCAGCTTGTTCCAGACCATCCCGATGGGTTGCATGCGCGTCTTCATGACGCCCTCCTGCAACTCGGTGGTAATCAGGTTAAGCCGCTGCGAGGTCACATTGAGCGCGGCGTCCTCCCGCTCGGTGTTGAACTGGAGAATCTGATTGCGGGTCAGCACCAGTTCCCCCACCAGGTCCATGAGCTTGTCCAGCAGCCCCACGCCGACCCGAATGTTGGCATCCGCCACGGCGGAGGATTTCGCGGCGTCCTCATCGGGCACCTTGGCTTCGACAAGCTCACAGCTTGGACCTTGCTCCTTAGATTCCGTCGCGGGGCCCGGCACCTTAAGGGGAGCGGATTGGTCAGGGCCGGCCTTGTCGACGCCGACTGCTAGTTGCGAGGCGACACGCAGACGTTCGGCCAGCTCTTCAAAAAGGTCCGGACCTTCCTCTCCGCTCGCTTCGATGGAGGCCAGCACCTTTCGGGTCGAGTCCACCGTGTCCAGGATGAGGGATACCAAGGACGGACTGAGTTGCCGTTGACCATCGCGCAATTGGCTCAGGAGAGTCTCGGCCTGATGGGAGATTCTCTCCAGGGTCGAAAACCCAAGGAACCCACAGGTTCCCTTAATGGTATGCATGGTGCGAAAGATGCTCGCCAGCAGTGCCGCATCCTTCGGGCGCTTCTCGAGTTCGACCAGCTCCTGATCCAGGCGCGAGAGGTTCTCGTGACTCTCGACAAGAAACTCACGAATCACATCTTGATCTTCCATGCGTATGTTCTCCACAGGGCTGAAAGCCGTCCGTTACCGTTCGCCTGGTGTTAACAGGGGATGACGCCGGATCCCCGGCCAGGTCCCGCCGGGCTTCCTGTCAAATGCCGTCCGGCAGTTACAGGAAAGACACGGCTGCTGCACAACCACCCTGGTGATCATATCGGCCATCGGACGGACTTTTACATGAGAAATCACTAAAAGCAACCTTAATACTTTGGTAAGTTATCTAGCCTTCCTTCGAGCTCGATTCGCCCTTCGAGCCGCCTCCCGTCAATCGAGAAGCTTTCGTGTAGCCGAATCTGGTCACCGCCGCGCCGCCGCCAAGTGGATCTTGAGGTCAAGTTTGCCCCCTGGGAAGGCGCAGCCCGCAGTCACGACCACGTTCGCCTTCGAATCCCGCGTGGCGATGTTCTTGCCATAGATCACCGACGGAATGCCCATCTGCAGCCGTCCGGTATGAGTTTCCAGGAGGTTCTTGAATCCGCCGACGATCATATTGGTGATCTCGCCGAGCGCATCGAGCACCTGCTCGTCAACGTTCGAGAGCTCCGCCGACAACAGGAGTGACGACATCGCGCAGGCCGCCTCGGCGGAGCACATCAATGCCCCATTCCCGACCACCGGGCCGGTTAAGCCGATCAGAGCGATCACGCCATCAAAACTGCCAACCTGCTCCGGCGCCGGCTCGGCCGACTTTTGAATCTCGACCCCGAGCATGGAGGTAAACACCTCCTCGGTTGCTGCGAAGAGCATGTTCGCCATCTGCTCGATTGGTAACGCGCCGATTGCTCCAACAGGTTCGGGTGTCATTTGGATAAGAGAGTCGCGAGTTTGTCGCGGAGCAAGTCCGCACTGAAGGGTTTACGGACGTACGCCGTAGCGCCCAGTTCTATTGCTTCCTGCACCTGTGCTTGGCCACCCTCGGTGGTGATCATTACCACCGGTAGATCGTGCCACAGCGGCGAGCCCCGTAGCGCACGCAGCAGTTCGAGGCCGTCCATGTTGGGCATGTTGATGTCCGACAGGATCAAGGAGATATTCTGGCCCTCCATCTGCTTCAGCGCTTCCCTGCCGTCGCTGGCCTCCAGCACCGTACCCAGCGGAAGGCCCGTCTGGTGAAGGACTCGGAGCAAGATTTTCCGAATGGCCGTCGAATCGTCGACGATCAGAAGATTTGGGGGTTCCGTGCTCATGTTTTCTTTGCCATCCGTTGTCACAACGTCGTCAGAGTCCATCGCCTATTGCACGTACTGGTCCCCACTGTTCGGCTTGAGGCTCAGAATACCTTCAGCCTCGAGTTGTTTAGCAATCGCGATAATAGTCTGCTGCGCTTCCTGAACATCCCTGATTCGCACGGGTCCCTGAGCCGCCATGTCTTCCTTGAGCATCTCGGCTGCCCGGGCAGACATGAACGACGTGAAGTGGCTTTGGATTTGGGGGGTACAGCCTTTGAGGGCCACCCGGAGTACCTTTTGGTCTATCTTGCCAAGGATCTTCTTCATCGCCTCCGAGTCCAGGTTGACGAGATCGTCAAACACGAACATCAGGTTTCGGATTGCTTGCCCTAGGTTGGCATTTTCCTGGGTAATCTCATTCAGAATGACATCGCTCGTCGCCGCGTCAACACGATTCAGGACTTCCACTACCGCTCGAACACCGCCGAAGGACTCAAGGCTCGATTCTCCTAGCAGCCGCAGCCGGGAACTGAGAGTCTTAGCTATCTTGTTGACCACGTCCGGAGAGATCTGATCCAGCACGGCCATGCGGCTGACCACCTCGGCCCGCACTGTATCAGGCAGACCGATCAGCAACTTGGCAGCGTGGGAGGGGCCCAAGTGAGACAGAACCAACGCGATGGTCTGCGGGTGCTCACGCTGAACGACCTTGGCCAAATGCTGCGGGTCGGCTTTTTGCAACGAGTCGATATTCGCCGTCTGGGTCCCCAGCGACTTCAACACACGGTCGGCTATGCGCTTGCCAGTGTCTGGTCCAAATGCTGATACGAGAACCGATGTTGCGTACTCGATGCCCCCTGAGCCAAGAAGCTGTCCCTGGTCGAGTGCCTCCGCGAAGCGCTCTGAGACAAATTGCCGTTCTTCGGTTGTTGCGGTTGTCAGAAGGCTGATTTCGCGAGTCACCTCGTGGACCTCATCCTCTGTCATGAGGCGGAGGCAGGCTGCGCAGTTTTCGTCACCGATGCTGGTCAGAAGTATGGCCGCCTTCCGCACGCCCGTCATCTGGAACTTCCCAGACGTGTTCGGTGGTGGCGAAGGCACAGAAGCTGACGATGCGGGTGAGGTCATTGTTGCCATCTTATGCCAGCTGGAGCACGTTCTTCGCCAAAATGGGGTTGCGTCCGATGACCAGCAAGAAACGGCAACCATAAGAATATACAGATCTCTTTGTTTATACCCTCTTCGATGTCAAGCAATTGACGTGTCAAGAACACCCCAGGCATGTCCGGTCTCAAGACGCAGGATCGAGGGCCAGGAGGGAACCCGCTTGTTTGGCATTCCAATTGCCCACTTCCTGGTCGGCAACCACAATGGCCCAGCTTGGCGAAGCCTTACTCGATACCGTAGAGAGCTTTCGCGACATAGGCGTCGTCGTGGAAGCTCGTTTTGAAGAGTGCTTGATGGATGTCCGGGAGGTTCTGGCGATCCGGCCCGACGCTGTCATTCCGTTAGGCCGGCCAGCCGGCGAAACGCTGAGCGTCTATATTGGCAATGTGCCTCTCGCGTCTGCGGAAGTGATTGTCATCGAGGACCGCCTTGCCCTTCGTATTACCGAGTTCGAGAGGTTCGATCCGTGATGAGTGTCCGTACCAGCGGCAGTTCCAATCCTCCTGATGCTCAGATGGCTACGCAGGCGATGGCTTCATGGCTGGAGTCTCTCGTAACCGTCCTCGAGTCCATGACTGGGCAGCGGCCGAAGGTTGAGTCGCAAGAGTTGCCCACAAACGAGGTGGCCAAAGGCTTGGACTGGTGGGGTCAGTCGTTGAGCATTCAAGAGGAACCATCGTGTTGGATCGGTGCACCGGCCGAATCCTGGGCTGATCTCGGCCGTTTGACTCTTGCCGCCCTCGGTGTGCAGGAAGCGACGGACAATGACACTACGTCTACATGCCGCGACTTGATGGCTCAGACGAACTCAATGGTGGCCAGCCAGCTAGCCCGCCACTTTGGGAAAGAGATCACGGGCGGAGACGCCATTCTCGGCAGTCAGCCCAACGCGGACGGGGCCATGGCCTTCGTCTGGTCCCTGAATGCCGGACTGACGTCCATAGAGGGCGCAGCGGTTTGGTCCGCAACGTTCCTTCGCCACTGCTCCCGCTTCATGGTGGAGTCAGCCGCTGTCAAAACCAGCGCAGAGGATGCCACACGAACCTCCGCCGGTGTGGCGCTGCGGTTCGACGGCCGGACCGTGGATTCCGTCCCCAGGCTCGACCTGAAGGTCAAGTTCATTCTGGGCCGCACGACCCTGCCTCTACGCGAGGTGTTCAAACTCAACGTCGGCTCCGTGATCGAGCTAGACCATTCGGCCATCGAGCCCGCCGATGTCGTCATCCGCGACCGTGTGTTGGCGCGCGGCCAGGTCGTCGTCGTCAACGGAAATTACGGACTCAAGATTTTGCCGCACCAATAGTGAGAACGACCGGGGAGACTGCGCTTTGAAACATCAACTCAGCCAACAGGAAATCGATAGTTTCTTCGATGCCGCTACCGGTGCGCACCCAGTTGCCAATTCCGGCGCGGTACCTTTCGATTTCCGGCGCCTCGACCGCATTCCCAAATCGCAGGTCAGCGCCATCCACCTCCTGCACGAAGCCTTCGTCAGCAACCTCAGTTCGAGTCTGACCGTTTATTTGCGCTCCTTCGTTTCAGGCAGCCTCATCAGCGTTGAGCAGTTGCCATACTCCGACTTTGCGACAGCCTTGCCCACGCCTGCCTGCCTGGTCTACCTGAATATGGACCCGTTCCAGGGTCATGCGCTCATGGAATTCAACCCGAACTTGATAGCGCCGATCCTGGACCTGGTGCTCGGTGGCAGCGGAAAGACCAAAGCCGAGATGGATCGTGAAATTACCGAGGTGGAGAAGACCTTGCTCGATGGCTTCTTCCATATCGTCACCAATGATCTGCGTGAAACCTGGAAGCCGGTTGGCGATGTGAGCTTCGCGATGAGCGGCATTGAGACTAGTCCGCAGCTCTCGGGCAGATTCGTGCCGACCGAAGCGGTAGTCGCTATCGCGATGGAACTCCGAATCGGAGAGACCGCAGGGATGGTGAACCTGGCGATTCCCTCCCTCACCCTGAAAACTATGGGGCAGAGGTTCGACCAACAGTGGACCAGCCACCGAATGGAGAACCCTGCCATCGAGCTCGCAATTAAGCGAAAGCTGGCTCGTGACTTGAAAATGACCTTGGAATGCGAGTTCTCACGTGTGAGGGCAAGCCTGGGCAATGTCTTGACTCTTTCTCCTGGTGACGTCTTTGTGTTGGGACCAGAGTTCGATGGAACCGTGGATATCCGGGTAAACGGAACCCCCAAATTCACAGGCTCCATAGGCGTCTCCCCAAAGAACAGGCTGATGGTCGAACTAAGCTAGGCCAACGTGTCCTTTCGGCAGGGGTGCGTAAGGGCCGCAGAGTCTCGGGAACGTGTAGCAGGCCAGACGCCGGTCTAGGAGGCTGCTGAAACAGTCCGACAATAGGCCTTCAGAGCCACAGATGAACACTGATAAACCAATTCCTTTGTGAGCTTTCGAAAGACGTGCGTAATGCCCGGGGAGCGCTCCTGAATCAAGTTCGAAGCTGCAAGATGATCGCCACCGACATCTTGGCCTCGCCTAGGATCGCCATCTCAAAGCGTTTTTTGCGGCCCGAAATGGGTTGCGGCTCAGCTACTTTTTCGAGGGTTTCTCCGCACGGTCTATGACGAGTACTGTGAGCTTCCGGTTAGCGCGCATGACGGCGCCGGCGCACAAAAGCGCAAGTGGAGTTGACGACCGAACTGTAAGGAGTTCAACGCCACGTTGAGAGCTGGCGGGAGTTCACAGCCAGGCCGCTGGCCCATTCCAGAGAGACACACTTTTCATGGGTATAAGTGTTAGGGATGTTCTACGGCCGGCGAGGCGGCGCCGGGAATAGTGATGACCCTTGGCCAGAGCGATCAGGGCGCCACTAAGAAGAACGAAGCTGGCTGGCTCGGGAGTGGGCGAGTCCGCCATCATCACGGAGCCACCCGTGACGTAGCGTGTCTCAACGCAGCCACCGGCATCTAGTACGCACTCAAAGCTCGCTGTCGACAAGCCGACAGTTCCGCCGGCATTCGGTAGCTGGGCACTAAAATACAAGGCAATGAGCTGGGTGGCAGAGCCCGGGGCTTCCTGAAGGATGAGTTCTCCGCCATCGCCGTCATCAAGATAGCTGTCCTGAATGTTATAGGTGTACCCTGTATAGAGTTCTGTAGGGGCCGTCGTGATGTTCCAGTCGGCATACTGAACATAACTGTTATACGCGAACGATCCAGAGAGGCTGGTGCCGTCATCGAATTGCACATTATAAAAGGTCCATGTCACCGGGCTCGGGACGAGGCAGGCCTGTGCACTCTCAGCCACGACCAGAAGGCAGGCAGCCCAAACGATGGAGCGAAATCTCACGTGCCCTGCTTCCAAAGAAGGGGCGTAATGTCCGCAGTGGAAGCCCCTAGATAAAGCGACCGACAGTAGGAATCTCGCCGTTGTCATCCAACTACCTTTGAGGCGGTTAGCCCTAAGTTAGAATCTTGGTGTTTTAACAGCCTCTTGCGATACGTCCCACACGTCATGTTCGGGTTCAGTTCTACATTTCGGAGGCCCGACGTATCGCCTTCACTGGTACATATCGGGAGGGTACCGGAGGCGTTCTAATGTTTCTTGTTGGAATCGTAAGCAGGAATTCCCGTTCTGCACTTTCAAGTGAGCTTTCGGAAGACGAGCGTAATGCCCGGCGAGCGCTCCTGATGAAGAAACGCCGGTGTGCAACACGGTCCGAAACATTTTCGCCGCCTTCGTGCCCGGCCGAAGACGTCAGTCGATTTTGCTTGGTCAGGGAACCGTTTGGCGGATAGTTCGAAATGCCCTGCCGCCTAGCCGAAGTCGATCCTTTTCGGCCCTGCGGGATTCATCATACTCCTGCCGGCTTCAGGGTCTCGCGGTAGTTCCAGGGCATCCAGTCCGCCGGGTTGGCCGCCAGTTCTGAAAGTGCGGGATCTCCTGAAGATGTCGAAAGACTTCGTGGTACATTCGTTACGACATACCATGTTGACCAGACTCGGCTTGCTCGGCGTGGACGCCTTTACGATCATGAAGATTGCCGGCCATAGCAGCACCACGATTTCACAGTGTTACGTGCATCCTTCGCCCGAGTCTGTTGAGAGACTTCCCGTGCCCGCACGGCTGCCCTGTAGCTGTTCGGAGCCCGCGCGAAGGTAGGCGAACAAGGCGGCAATGGAGATTATCAGGCAGCTGTCCGGCCAGCTCAAACACTTCCTGACCGGTGGGTTGCCAAAACTCGACCGGGCGCGAAGTCAACAACTTGCGCTCACGGGGTGGGCATGGCATCGGTCGCGTTACACGATGTTAAAACCAAGGTTCCATGCTGCCGTTTCCTCCTCACACTGCCTGTGGCCGCCCGTGCATTCTTTCGCAACCGCGCCGACATCGCGCTCGAAGTCCTGGCGTTTCGCCAGCAGTTGGCCGTCCTCAAGCGGAAACGGCCCAGGTCGGCTTTGCGCCTACTGGACCGGCTCTTCTGGACTGTTCTACGAGCGAGTTGGCCTCGCTGGAAAGACGTGCTTCTGATCGTGAAGCCGGAAACGGTCGTCGGCTGGCATCGCGCCGGTTTCCGCCTATAATGGCGATGGCGATCCCGACCGCGAGGTGGCCGCCGGAGGATCACCGAGGAAATTCGAGTCCTCATTCGGCAGTTGGCACAGGAAACTCAACCTGGGGCGCACCCAGGATCCACGCTGAACTCCAGAAGCTCGGTTTCGTGCTCTCCGAAAGGACCGTTGCACGCTATCTGAGACGCGTGCGGCGTCGGGGTGACCCGCGCCAGAGATGGCTTGCATTCCTTCGCAATCATCGCGAGGCGATCGTCGCGTTCGATTTCTTCACCGTGCCGACCGCGACCTTCCGCCTGCTGTACTGCTTCTTCGTGATCGAGTTCGAGCGCCGCCGGATCCTGCACTTCAACGTCACGCCTAACCCGTCAGCCGAGTGGGTAGTACAGCAATTGCGAGAAGCCTTTCCGGATGCGGGTCCGTACCGCTATGTCATCCTGGACCGCGATTCGATTTTCAACGCCGAGGTCACAGGCTTCATGGAGGCGACCGGGCTCAAACCAAAGCGGACCAGCATCCAGGCACCGTGGCAAAACGGGACCGCCGAAAGATGGATCGGAAGCTGCCGCCGCGAGATCCTCGATCATGTGATCGCGCTGAATGAAAAGCATCTGCGCCGAATCATCGGGGACTACATTGGCTACTACCACGCGGACCGCACCCACGATTCGCTGGAGAAGGACGCTCCGAATCGACGACAGGTCGAGCCGAAGCCAGATCCCGACGCGGCGATGGTTTCCTTGCCGCGTCTGGGCGAGATTCACCATCGGTACGGCTGGCGGCACGCAGCATAGCAGCCTATAGTGGATGATCGTTTGCGCCCGAAGATGTGGGGGTAAACGCATGCTGCGTTGCCGCCGCTGCTGCGTCCAGGCAGTTGAGCAGGCATCGCCCGACGGCCCGGCGGACAGCCAGTGATATCGGTCCACCATTGCTGCCTGCCAGCAACACAACCGCCCAGCACGACCGCCGCGTGCAATTGTCGTTACGCCACCCTCGGCGACTGCGGATCTGGTTATGACTACGAACAGGCAGCCTGCGGAAGACCATTTCAGGTAATCATGTATGGCCGGTTGGATATTCACCGAGAGTTGGAGTAAGCGATCATCGCTCCGCGTATCTCATCAAAGAGCTCTTGAACATGGTTCAGGCGAGCCGCGATGAGCGATGCTTCCTGAAGGTCGCATGCAATCTCGAGTTCTTGACAGGCCTCGGCTACCTCGTCAGCCCCCATCTGCCTGGCGCCGCCCTTAATTGTGTGGGCTTCAGCATGGATGTTCGGGAAATTGGAGGCGGCCAAGGCTCTCCGCATTTTCTCCATTCGAGCATCAGTATCTCTGCCGAAAGCATCGATCAGCCTGACTATCAGGCTGCCATCTCCGGCTGCCGCTTCGAGCAGCACTGCTGGCGGCGACCAAGCGTGCCGGGTCGAGTCCCTGCACTCTGTCGTCGGGCCACTTGATGGTCGGGGAGCGATCATCAGCCATCCTCCTGATCTCAGAGTTACACCTAAAGGACCTCTTTTTCAAGTGTCAGACCGGCAACACCGCTAATAATATCAACTTTGGTTAATCCACTGCTAGTCCGCGCATTACCGGACATGCAGTAGTCAACATTGACTCGGAGCCCTAATTCCGCGATAGGCTAAGGCTAGTCGAGTTGCACCATTCTGCGTCGTCAGAATTGGCGCCTCCCAGTGCGGATACTGAACGTTGGGGGTGATCATGAACGCGTATGCATTGGTGCTGAAGACGTTATGTCACGGGCAGAAGCGAATTGAGCGGCGCCTAGCGTCGAAACGGACGAGACGTCTCGATGCGGGTCTGATGGCGGTCGCCATGCTCGCTGCCGGTTCTTGCATCGGGCGCCACGACGATGAACCGCTGGTGCGTATCGAGCAGGTCGCGGCATTGCCGTTTCAGGTTGCGGACCACCGCGTGCCAGTCCACCTGAAGGGCTGGGTCACTCTTTCGGATCCTACCACCAACCTGGTGTTCCTAGAAGACGGTACCGGCGCCGCCCGCGTAAATCTCCCCTTCCTGAACATTGACTTGAGAACGGGCAACCTGGTGGAGGTTATCGGCGAAGTGAACGAAGGGGGCCGCGCGCCCACGATTGTCGCCAGCGACGCCAAGCTTTTGGTAGGTACGCACGAACCGCACGCCCTCCCTATCCGGGTCGCGGACCTTGTCGCCGGCCGCACCGGTTTTCGCTATATCGCTCTGGAAGGCGTTTTCCGCTCCCGGCACCAGGATCGCGCGGGGAACGCCGTCATCAGATTGGGCTCGGGCGAAACGGTGTTCGAGGCTTACATCGCGGCAATTGATGTGCCAAATCTCACCGGCAAAATCGGCGCCCGCATCCGGGTGCGCGCCGTGGCCAATCTGAGCCGTGATGTTTACGGCCACACGGCTCGTGTTCGGGCGTGGATTCCCCGGAGCAGTGACTTCGAAGTCCTCTCACCGGCCCCCGAGGGCATTCCCGTTAAAACGGTTCGCGAGGTGGTTGCGTTGCCCGGGAGTTCGCTGGCCGAGCGCTGGCTCCGCCTCCATGGCAGGATCCAGTCCGATGGCGTGCACGAGGAATTGCGATTTTCCGACGGCACCGGCTCCATCCGCATACGCCAGGCCCCCGCCGCAGTGTTGCCAGTCGGGGAGGTGGTCGACGTAGTCGGGTTTACCGAACTTGATGGTGGTGAGCTCAAAATCACCGACGCGAGACTGATGCAGGGGAATCCTCAGTCCCATCCCGCCGATAAGGACCGGATCATCACCTCCGTGACCGAGGTTCACAGCCTCAGCCCGGAAGAGGCCGCCAGTGCCATTGCCGTTCACGTCCGGGCCACGGTGACCTACTTCAATCCCGCATCCGTGATGCTCTTTGTGCAGGATCAGACCGGTTCCACTTACGTGGTCGCTCCCCGTATCCGCGAGTTAAAGGTGCAAGCGGGCGATCTGGTGGATCTGACTGGCATCACTTCACCCGGTCAGTTCGCGCCGATCATTTCCGGTGCTTGGGCGGAACGCGTATCTTCATCCTCCCTGCCGGCGCCGGCGCCGGTCGCCCTCGATGACCTGTTTTCCGGAAAGATGGACAGCGTCTGGGTTCAGACCGAAGGCGTTGTGCAAAGCGTCGAGACCCATCGCGGCAGCACATTCGAAGACGCCGTTTCGCTGCAGTGGGGGGACCAAAAGTACTTGCTCCTTGTCCACAATCCGAACGGACGCTCCCTGCCGCCGCCGGATAGCCGCGTCCGCGTGCAGGGTGTTTGCGGGTCGTTGTTCAACTCCAGGCGGCAGATCACCGGTTTTCAGATCTACGTGCCCTCGCCCGATTTCGTGCGGCTGCTGGAGCCAGCTCCGGATCCGGCCAGGATGCGGCCGCGCCCGATCGATGAGCTCCTCCGTTTCTCGTTCTCCGATTCGCCGGGGCACCGCACGCGAATCCGCGGCGTGGTCACTCTGGCCAGCCCCTCCGGCCCGTCGTATCTAGAAGATAGCGGAGCCGGCGTCAAGATCGTCAACCATGCGCGCATGGATCTCCGTGCCGGCGACGTGGTCGACGTACTCGGCTTTGCGCACCCCGGCTCGTTCAGCCCCGAAATGCGGGATGCGCAGGTCTCGCTCGTCGAACGGGGAGCCGCGCCGTCGCCGACATCCATAACCGTGGACGAGGCCTTGGAAGGTGGCTACGATTCCAAGTTAGTCACCATCGATGCCGCCGTTGTGGACCAGCTCAGAACTTCCAGCCAGAACACCGTGATGCTCCAAGTGGGCGGTAACTTGTTCAACGCGACCTTGGATCACGGGAGGATGCCACCGCTGGACCGGGGCAGCATCGTGCGGGTGACCGGGGTGTGTTCTGTTGTGGCCGAGGGCAATCTCGCCTATCGCATCCCGAAGTCATTCGGCCTCGCGCTGCGCAGCCCTGGCGATATCGCGGTGGTCCGGTCTGCGCCCTGGTGGACCCCCGGCCGCCTGTTGGCGGTTCTCGGCTCCATGGCGGCCTTGCTGCTCGCCGTTCTATCCTGGGTGGCCATACTGCGACACAAGGTCGCGATGCAGACGGCGGTGATCCGCAAGAAACTGCAACAGGAAGAACTGCTCAAACAGGCCGCCGAGGTGGCCAACCGGACCAAGAGCGAGTTTCTGGCCAACATGAGTCACGAAATCCGGACGCCCCTGAACGGCATCCTGGGGTTCGCCGGGCTGATGGCGGAAGGCGAGCTTACCGGCACGCAGCGGGAGCACAACGAAGCCGTGCGTTCGTCGGCCGAGAACCTGCTGGCAGTCATCAACAATATTCTCGATTTCTCTCGCGTGGA
>Ga0116130_1000711_pt1 | contig 20214 bp, 27 predicted proteins | sample June2015DPH_17_5_FD_89733 | JGI IMG/M metagenome (GOLD analysis project Ga0116130, IMG submission 89733) | Peatland microbial communities from SPRUCE experiment site at the Marcell Experimental Forest, Minnesota, USA - June2015DPH_17_40 | ecosystem: Environmental > Terrestrial > Soil > Wetlands...
TAACCTAGATTATCTGAGAGGGCAGGAAAATGGCTAAGACTGATTGGACAGGTCAGCTGCCGATGGCTTTCTTCCCCGACCAAAATGGTAATATGGGGAAGTTGGAGACCGCTTTCTGGGAATTCCACAAGAAGAATCCCCGCGTCTATGGTTTACTGCTACTCTTTGCGATTGAATGGCGCCAAGGTCATGGAGCCAATGCTAGACTGGGGATAGCGGCCTTATTCGAGAGAGTCCGTTGGGAAATGAGTCTTGGTAAAAAATCCGACCAGTTCAAACTGAATAATAACTACCGCGCCTTTTATGCCCGGCTGATAATGGATAACAACCCTTTACTGAAGGAATTATTCTCAGTGCGCCGGCAGCGGATTCAGTCAACGATCGGACCGCCCAATGATACACTTGCATCTGGAAAACACGTAGCATAAGGAATAAAGTAAACAGGAGGAAAACAATATGTCACCGATAGAAGGACTTTCTGATGTGCGGCGGCTCCCTCGTCTTGGGAAAATCAGAATGGGAATCAAAGTAGTTTCACAAACGAGCGGAAAGGAATACCCGCAGAAGACGGACTATTTTGTGTGCCCCCCGGAAGTACAAAAAGTTTATGGAGAGAAACCGAAGTCACTCGACATCATCATCCCCGTCGAGGATGATGAGAAATGGTGCGCACAGTGGTACAAACTCTACAGCCAGACCCAGGGTTGCGTTTGCCACGGAGACGGCGGCGGCGAAGCGTCGGACCGCTGTTTCAGAAAGTTCGACACTGCGACGGGCTGTATCGCACACCGGGACGCCAAAAACGTCGAATGGCGCCCTTATGTCTGCTGGGGGCCGGGATGCCCCGATTACATCGCTAAGGACGGCTGTAAGCCGGTTCTGCAGTTGATGTTTAACCTCTACAAAGTGGAGGGACTGGGGATTTACGAAATCGATACCAGTTCTAAAAACTCTATCATCAACATCAATTCCTGCGCCGATTATATCCGTTCCATCTTCGGCAGGGTTGCCCGGATCCCTTTGAAGTTGACGATCGGGCCGAAAGAAGTAAACCTGCCGGATACCGGCAAACGCCAAACCATTTACGTTCTTAACCTCAACACGGACATGACGCTCCTGGACATGGTTAATGCGACAAAACATTTTCAGGCGCTATTACCCCAGGGCCAACGCATCGTTATGCCGGCGCCCGATGAGGAAATGGTTCCCGAGGATCTGGCCGAAGACGGAGAAGAACCCCCGGAAGTAATCAAAGAAGACGTCAAAGTCGCGGTTAATTCTGCGGCCGCCACTTCAGCGGAAACCGTTATCACAACGGCAGCTCCCGCCGCGGCGACTGTTACCACTGCCGGTACCGCAGAAACAACTAAAAAACCCACTGAGGAAGAATTGAACCAGATCTTCATGGACCTGAAATCTGCCGGACCCCGGATTAAAGTTCATCCGGAAGAAATCGGCGCCATGATTAACGACCTGCGGAAAAAGAAGGTAGCGGCAGTTTCACGCGAGGGTTTAACCGACCGTTTTCTCAATACCTATCGCGTTCAAAGGGAAGAACTGGCCAAGGCAAAAACATACGAGGACATGCTCAATATTTTGTGCGACGAGCACTTGAAAGATTTCATTATCTGGCTCACGGAACTCACAAATAAAAACTAGGGAGGATCACATGGACTGGGAAAAGAGACGGAAGTATTTCCACGAAAAAGAAAAGCCGAAAATCGACGGCAAACTTTCCAAACGCATAGTGGACCTGCTGGCCCGCGGTTACATGCGCTCAGACCTCGATGGACCGCTTGAAGAACTAGAAGATATCGAATTCCGGAGAGTCTACGGCCTGGGAGTCACAACGCTGGCGGAAATCCGAAAAGTTATACCGGTGCCAGATACAAAATAATCACTCTTCTCTAATAATAGGAGCCAAATGATATCTTATAATCCGAACGCTTCTGCCGGTACCGGGACATGGGACGGGAATTACTGGCCGTGGGACTCAACAAGTACAGCCTCTGCGCAGACTTGGCCAACTCGCGCTTATGACATGTGGTGGCAAGCAGAACGTGAAGCCGAGGCACTTCGAAAATACGAAGAGAGTCGGGCATGGGTAAAGGCGCCGGCAGTTATCAAACCGCACTTCAGTGATGCCTACAGGAATAATTTCCCGAATATTTTTAGTCACTTTTGTATTAGTCCCAGACCCTGGGGCGGCCGTAATTTCCACAAATAAAGCGAGGAATTTCACTTGAGTAATACAACAGTACCATGTCGGCAGTGCGGGTACCCGACGACCGGGGCATTAGGGGAACCTGATATTTGCCCGCTGTGCGCTGCCGATAACCTTAAAGGAGGTCCGATGGTCTGTAAAAAGTGTCATAAGGCATGCCAGCCGATTGGTGCCACGCTACGGGGCGTACAGCTTGTTGCTTGCCCTTCCTGTGGTCATGTTTACACGCCAGATTTAATGAAGTTACCGCCGGGAATGCCGGCGATATCGATAACACGGGTAGTCAAAAAACCTGCAAAAATAACATCGAAAAAGTCAGTGGTGCGGGGAGGACAAACGGTAAGTCACGGCCCTCATAAGGCTGGGAAAGTGCGTTCAATTCGCACCCCCGCTACCAAAAAAACAAACCAAAGTACAAAAAACCATAAAACCGTTGTTAAAAAGAGAAAAATTAAGGCGGGAAAACATGCCTAATCGGATATTGAAAGAAAGCATCTGTGCGTCTGAATCTATAGACCCCTTAAGCGCCGAGGCTGAAATATTTTTTTACCGTCTCATAGTTAACGCAGATGACTACGGGCGCTTCGATGCGCGACCTGCGATAATTAAAGCACGTTGTTTTCCTCTAAAGGATCCAGACGTTTATAATGCTAGTCTTATCCAGTCCTTAGTAGATGAGCTCTGTGCACAAAACCTCATCCATCTTTATAGCGCAGATGGAAAAAAATATATTCAAATTGTAACTTGGACTGAACATCAACAGATCCGCGCCAAACGTAGTAAATATCCGGACCCCAGTCAATTACCCTTATCTGATAACAACGGAAATCAAATGATTACAGATGATAGCATAAGTCACCGTAATCCAATCCAATCCAATCCAATACGTAATCCAAAGCGTAATGCGCAAATGATTGCAGATGCTTCCTTAAAAAGTCAAGTGATAACTGAAAAAGAAACGAAAAAGGATAATAGTCAATCCGCAACGTTAGCCGCTATTGTTAAAGCATTTGAGGATTGCGGAGGCACGATCTCTACACCGATGATTGCACAGCAACTTGCTGATATCGAGCAAGAGTATGGTTCAGAAATTGTCATTGCGGCTCTTAAAAAGGCTTCGGATAATGGTAAAAAGGGTGTTAGTATTTTAGCTTATTGCCGGCCAATTTTCGAGCAGTATAAAAACGAGGGGATCCCCAAGAATAGGTCGCCGGATAAAACTGCGCCGGGTAAAAAAGTTGAAGGAGTGATCATTGAGGAGTGAATATGGGGAATAATTTTATAGAAGCAACACTAAAGTGTCAAAAGTGTGGAGCGGAATTTCAGGGGAAAATATATCTCTGTTTAAGCCATAAGATTCCGCAACAAGTGTGTCCGCAGTGTTCGGAAAAAATACTAGAACAGGAACGTAAGGAGGAAGAAATGCAGCGCCAGACTGAAATAGCTTCCATCCGTAAAATTTGGCGCGAGAACTGCGGGATTGACCCTAAATATATGGGGGAGGACTTTTCCACGTTTGATACTAAACGCTCTGGAAATATCAATGAGATCTACAAAAAGTGCGTTGACTACGCCGAACAATTCCCGATTCAGTACGATCAATGGTTGAGACGTGCGAAAAAACCTTATCCATCCCTGCTGCTCTTTTCCGTGGGGGTCTGGGGGAATGGAAAAACTCATCTTGTATCGGCGATCGCACACAGGATTTTTGACCGGTGGCAAGGGGAACATGTAGCCTGCCCTGTTCATTTAATTTCTGAACCTGAGCTCTACGGACGCATACAACAGACGTTTAATTACACCTATGCGGAACGGGAAGAAAAACAATCGGAGCAAGACATTATCAATCATCTTTGCAAGGTACGTTTGCTTATTATTGACGACCTGGGGAAACAACCTCGCCGAGACATGGATTTTGTTCGAAGGACTATGTTCGATATTATTAATCGGCGTTATAAAGCCATGCTCCCGGTCGTCATCACCACTAATAAGGACACTGAGGGTTTGAGAGATTATCTCGGTAGCGCAACAGACGAAGCAACTCTGGACCGCATTATTGAGATGACCGAAGGTAAGTTTTCGCAGGTCAAAGGTACATCGTACCGTAGGATTAAGAAGTAAGGAGGTAATATGGAAATCGTACTTGTGAAAGAGAAAGAGACACCGGGTACCTGGCGTTTTAAGGAAAACAAAGAAGACCATCCTATGACGCTCTACTTAACTAAAGACCAGGTCAAAGAACTTGGTAATCCCCAGTCCATCAAAGTGACGATAACGGCGAATGTATGAAACTACATCGGAAATGTGACCAGGCGAAGTTCAAAAAGCGGAAAGCGCGGGCCCTTGAAAACCGGAGAGAAAACGCCCGGCAGCAAGCTATCCGGGATGCTCACTGGGCAGAAATTAAAGAAAAGAACCGACAGGACCGGCTTCGGATGGAAGAGTTTGAAAGGGAATGGCGCCGGGTCGAACAGCGTCTGGTCAACATTCTGGCAAAACGGCTCTGCCAGCTGGACCCGGAGTACGAAAAGGAACTCCGCGGGAAACAAGCCATTGCAAACATCAGAGCATTATTTGGGGCCTTTAAAGAATGGGCGCCAGAACTGTATGCTTCTCATATCATCAGCGAAGAGCCGTTTATGGGGCTGACGGGCGGTGATACAAAGTAAGCCAGTTTGTATCACATTATTACAAGATGTAAACAAAACCTATCATTTCTTGTCGTTATAACAACAAAAAAGAGGCGCTTTCTTACACGAAGCGCCTCTTTTTTTACACTTCAACTTAATATTTGTTAATCCACCCGCCATCGAACTTATTTTTCGGCATTCTGCCGCCGTAAGCCTCTACCACATTCTCATGGGAACATTCAGTAACTTCCAAAATTTCTTCTGGCCGGAAACAATGTTTTTCTGTATTAAGATTGTGTGGATTTCCCAATAAGTCATTAAGTTTCACCGCTATTCTTACCTTTACAGTTTTCGGAGTACCGAATAGTTCAGTAAGTATCTCATCCATAACTACAGTAGGTGTACGGTAGTAAAAAGCATCATGGATTATTTCAGGGTTTCTGAATGCCCAATTACATCCTTTTTTGGGGTTATATGTTGCATAAAGATTCGGTTGAGCACCTTCTTTTGTGAATTCCCAATCTCTGCCCGAATAACTTGATTTGAGTTGTTTTGCAGTTTCATCCATCCAATAACAAACCCGCGGACCTGCTTTAATTCCAACCTTGCATTGATTAACCGCCTCATCAATAAATTCCTCTACTTCACCTCTGGCAAAAGAACAAAAACCATTCTTTTTAAGTTCCTCCGGAGTTTCCTTGCGACGAGTTCCATGGTAAAGATTAACATTTACCATCATGTCTTTATTCTGGCGCCAATTTTCTTTGACTTCAGGCAATTCTTCCAATTTCTCAATCATAAGGTCATAGTCAGGCTGGTCATTGTACTGGTCGATAATCTCTTGAGGAGTCGGCATATTACCCCCCCCTACTTCTTCTTTCCCGCGGCCGCGGCTGCCGGTGGTTTTACTGGCTCTTTCCCGCCGGAATAGTGGGCCACTTCCTCACCGTTCCAGTGAATATCGCAATCCGTTCCGACCGCATACACATATACGGATCCGTCTTTGTGTTCTTCCACCCGGACAATGTCGTCGCCCAACTGCTTGATGGCCTCGATCGCTGCCGGGTCAAAAGAATCTTTCGTCAGCGCCAGTACCAGTTTACTGCTCCGGTAGCAATTTATTTTCGTGATTATCATTTTATCGTTGGCCATCTCATTCTCCTTTAATTAGATAAGTGTAATTTGTTCACGCCTAACTTCAAATATTTCTTGAGAAATATATTCAAGAGCTCGGCACCAGGTTAACTGTCGCCGATCCTCCGGATGCGGTCACTGTTACGTCTACACCCTGGGTAATGTAGCCTATCTTCGCGCACTCGACCGAATACGTCCCCGGCGGAAACGTGAACGAACAGAAACCGCTGGCATTGGTCGGCGCCACTGAACGCTGGAAGACTTCGTCCAGGAACGTAGTACCTTTGATGACTGTCACGGCGGCACCCTTTAACAACTGCTGTGTGCTGGCGTCGTACACGGTTATCTGCAGGTTACCCGGAGTGGTCGGGGTTTTCAACCATGGCCACTTGAAAGACAGGAATGCCGGCAGTGGTGGACCGTCCTGGGGCGGCATCGGCAGTAAGGATTCCCAATAACTCCCTGACGCGGCAGGACCGGGGCCTGGAGTGCCGGTGACCGTTAGGGTGACTGGAGTACTGGTTATCGGGGAAATAGCCGCTGTAATCGCTGTAGTGCCTGCTGATACGGCCGTAGCCAGACCGTTCGTCGATATTACCACAACGGCGGTATTCGAACTGGCCCAGGTCACCTGTGAAGTAATGTCGGTAATGCTACCGTCCGAATAGGTACCGGTGGCACTGAACTGCAAGGTGTCGCCAGCGTTTAAAGCAGCCGGGGCAGACGGTGAGATCGCGATTGCAGAAAGAGTTGTCGCTGAAGATATCACGGTTAAACTGATGATGTCACTGGTGTATGCGGATAGGGACGCGGTGATGTCCGTCGAACCGTCGGCGACGCCGGTGGCCAGACCGTTCGGAGAAATGATTGCAACGCCGGTATCGGAACTGTTCCATGTTACGGCGCTGGTAATGTCTTCGGTGGATCCGTCGGAGTATGTTCCAGTGGCCGTAAACTGTTGTGTCGAACCCACACTCAAATTATAAGGATTTCCCGGAGTTACGGCGATAGAAGTCAACATTACCATCGACCCGCTGCCAACTGTTAAATTCACGGGTGTGCTGCTGACTAGATACAGGGCGGCAATGATCGTAGTGGACCCAGCTGCAATGCCGTTAACTAAACCCCCGGATGTAATAGTGGCGATGCCCGGACTGGTACTTTCCCATGTCACCTGGTTTGTGATATTTTTAGTCGAGCCATCCGAATAATTTCCGGTAGCGGTAAATTGTTGTGTTGAACCCACGGTTAAACTGGGCGGGGTCGCGGGACTGACCACGATAGAAATTAGGGTCGGCGACGCCACGCTTAAGGTTACAGGGGTACTGCTTACCGGGTATAGTTCTGCGGTAATGATGGTGGTACCGGCCGCCACTGCATTGGCCAATCCGGCAGAATTGATACTGGCAACGGTTGGGTTGGCGCTTTCCCATGTTACCTGAGACGTCAGGTTTTGAGTTGAACCGTCAGAATAGGTTCCTGTGGCCATAAACTGCTGAGTTCCGCCCACCGTCAGACTATTGGGGACTGCAGGCGTTACCGTGATATAAGACAATGTGGGTCCGGCCGCTACGACGCTGAGAGTTACGGTTTGTGTTATGCCACTCATCATCGCCGTAATGGTTGAAGTACCAATAGTTGTACCGGTAGCGAGCCCGCCGGCGAGAAGAATGGTAGCGACCACGGTGTTCGAACTATACCATCCTGCAGTGTCAGTGACGTCGATAACAGTGCCATCGGAGAAAGTACCTGTAGCCGTAAATTGCAATGTTTCCCCAACCTGGACATTGGGGTTTTTTGGCGTTATGGCGATTGATTGTAAAAGATTGTTAACAGGCATTCCGTTTGTCTTATAACCGGCTGCCGGGGTATAAGTGTATGCTGGTCCCTGGTAATCCTCAACGGGATTGTTAACACTGCCGATGACCGTCCAGCTGTTACTGGTGGCGATATAGGATACAAGCCAAGTCACCCACGCGCAATAGCAGGAGATTTCATTTAAGATGTTGCTGGTTACCGGACCCGTTGCCAGGAAGTCGGCGGTAAAAGAACCGGTGCCCGGCGTATCGAGGATGTAATCCGGCCAACTATAGGTTCCGGTATCCACAACATATTCCGGGTCAAAAGACCTCCAGTTTGCGGGTATCTCGTAAACACCAGATGAACTTTCAAAAGCGGGTAAATACGCACTGACCGGCGGGTCTGACATGTTCGGCCTCCCTGTTTTCCTTAATTATACTACGGTGATTTGGTTAGGGTCGGTCCCAGTCTGAATTAAAACGCCTTCCATATAAACATCGATGTAAACACTATATGTCCCAGCTGCCGGCATAGTGATGGGGACCGAAACCGGTACGTTGGTGCCGGAAGTGAAAGCCACTTTGTTACTGAGGACGGTCCCGACCTGTATCTGAACCTGACATGATTTACCGGCAGGAAGTTCGGTAATAGTAAAAGAAGCGGTGTGAGATGAGCCATGAACAAAACCGCCGGAAGCGATAAGTTCATTATAGATCGCATCCAGCAAACTGTAGCCCGATTCAAAAGAATCCTCTCCGACTGCAAAAACCATGATGCCACCGAGGCCTTGTGACATGGCCCAGTCCACTTTTTGTTTGGCCAGGTTAATTCCGTTCCACCACTCAGAGCCAGAGACGGCGATAGTACCACGATTCGGATTGCCGGTAATTATTGAGGTGGCATTGGAAGTATTTTGGGCTGGCGTAGGGCTTAAAGAGTTCACAAATTCTCCGTATAATATGGTAACTCTATTCTTGTCATAGCCGTAAAAGGGTATGCCAAGGAGCAGTTTGTTCTTAGGAAATCCGGCGTTAATCCAGAGGTTTATTCCCGCCTCGGTATCCGTCAGTGAAGCGTGGACCGGCAAAACTGAAGTTGCTGGGGAATACGTCATGTCATAAGTCATGACGTTGATAAAAGCTACTTTGGTCGCTGAACTGAGGCTAATATTCAATCTATCCCATGCTCCTGAACAGGTTACAATCTTACCCAGCGGATTCAGTGCGTTATAAAGGTCAGAAATTAAAAAGTCATAACCACCGCCTTGATAAGCGGCAATTTCTTCCCAATCAATGTCTATTCCATCAAGATTATAAGTATTACAGAGATTGACTAGATTAGTGATTAGTTGAGCTCGTAAGGAAGACGACTTGACTATTCCCATGAGCGCGCCGTCGCCGTCATTCTCAAGGGAACATAGGACTTTACAACCGTTTTGATGTCCCAACGAAACGACCTCGGTTAACCATGTATAAGCATCGCTCCCCCATCCTGAGTACAAAGCCGGATTTGTGGCGCTGGTAACGCCGATGTTAGAAAACATGACATGGGTAGTTTCGCTCCATTTGATTTTGTTCAGGATACTAGAAATATTGGCGATTTCCCACTCTGAAATATAAGCTGTTAATAAACTACCCATTTCACGTCCACTTGATATTATTAATCGGAATCCACTGACCGGCGGGTCTGACATGTTCGGCCTTTCTGTTTTCCTTAATTATACTACGGTGATTTGGTTAGGGTCGGTCCCAGTCTGAATTAAAACGCCTTCCATATAAACATCGATGTAAACGCTGTACTTTCCCGCGGCCGGCATTGTGATGGGGACCGAGACCGGCACGTTGCTTCCGGATGTGAAAGAGACCTTGCTACTTAATGAAGTTCCGATTTGCAACTGCACCTGGCAGGATATTCCGGCCGGGGCCTCAGTAATAGTTAAAGAAGCGGTGTGTGTGGTACCGTGGGTGAAATTTCCCGATTGGTACTGGTAAGCCCCGATGCAACCAGTCCATGGATTACCGGCGAAATCAGTTGTGGGAGCACCAATTGAGGATGCAATCCCAATACAAGGGGAACCCTTAGATAAAGCAAAATTCGTTGTCGGACTGACTAACATCGGATTACTGGTAATGTTATTTGTCCCGAGTAAGCTGCTAGTGTACCAGCCATTAGGATTATAGTAATCATTGTTATCGATGGTAAAACCGGCAGAATCCCCTGATGTGCTAAACTGAATCGCATATGCGCCAGCAGTTGTACTGTATAAAATATTGTTGCGGATAATACAGCCAGAAAACTGTATAGAAGATGATGTCCTTGGACTAATGAATATTTCAGTGGCATTTCCACTTGGCGAATTATTGTAAAAGTCATTATTTTCAAGTGTGAATTGGTAGGTTTCAGCCCCATATTGGTCTATTCTGAAACCTCTGACGTTGCCATAGGCAAGATTATTATAAATATTGATATTTGATAATGAACCTAAACCGTTCTCACTAGCAAGCCCGTAACCACCTTGAGCATTGTTGTAGGAAATATTGCAGAAAACATCAATATTCGACTCATTGCCCCTTGCATCCAGGTAAATGCCGATCGTGTCACAGTTAAAAACGGTATTGAAAGAAATCGCACCATTAGTACAGCCAACTTTCGCATCAATACCGATACGGTCGTTTCCGGTATAGCCCTGAACAACATTGTAACTTACCGTAAATCCTGCAACATTATCCATTGAGATGATTTCATCCCAAATCAAAGCTGACGAAGCAATGCAGGTATTATTGGTAATGGTTAAATTAGTGGAATTGAACCCCATAATGCAACTGTCTTGATTTTTACCGTTTACTCCACAGCCATTAATTGTGATATGGTCGCATGATTGCAGCCAGATACCATAAGTGGCCGCGCCACCAAAATTGATGCCAAGTACCTGGTTGTATGTCTTTCCATTGCCATTGAGGAAATAACTGCCGCTGGTTACATTAAGTGTCACCGACTGACTTTCGTAATTTTGGAAAGTAATATAATTTCCGGACGTCCCATCATTTTCAAATGTCAATGACGCGCCAGACGGAGTAGTATAAGTTCCACCCAATATATTACAAATATCCCCAGGTGACATTACGCTAGCGGCTTTCTGGACTGTTGCAAACGGGGTTGCCGGACCACCGTTCCACTGATCATTGCCGAGAGTAGAAACATAATAAATGCTCATGTTATTGTCACCTGCGCAGGATCGGTTACAGTCTCAACTAATATCCCTTCCATGTAAACATCGATGTAAACGCTGTACTTTCCCGCGGCCGGCATGGTAATGGGAACCGAAACCGGTACGTTGTTGCCGGAGGTGAACGATATCTTACTGCTCATTGATGTTCCGACCTGTATCTGCACCTGGCAGGATATTCCGGCCGGGAGTTCAGTGATACTGAAAGAAGCTGTGTGAGTAGTGCCATGGGTGAAACCGGCACTGCTGTTCAATGCATTATAAATGGCTGTTAAATAAGACGCGGCGCCAGTTGCATCGGCTTCCCATATCATCTGGCCACCGATCCCCTGAGTTATTGTCCATGCTACTTTTTCAGGTATTAGTGTAATATCATCAACCGCAGAATCATTTGAAACGGAGTCGTAGCCGGCGTTCATCTTGGCTACCGGGAAACCTGCCGAAAACCACATCTGCATATAGGTTTGGAAATTAGCAAAGGTTTCGCCATAACTCATTACTTCGTACATGTCTATGTATGGGGAATCCGTCACGGGATTTAACCAATATTGGTAATCTGTAGCAGGTTGATAGTTAATTGCCGGCGGCATACAGACTGAAATCAATTTGCCAATGGGGAGTGCGGCGCGTAGGGCTACCAGAAAAGCGTGGTAATTAGCCTGAACGATATCCGTTCCTTCCCAATCAATATCAATTCCATCGAGGTTATATTGAGATACTAATGCAGCCAAATTGGCAGCTAATTGACCTCGTAAGGTTGCATTCGCAAGAACGGCAGTGAGATGTCCCCCTTCCCATGATTGCTGCCAATTTCCGCCTGTTATCGTTGCTAAAAACTTTATATTGGGATTGACTGATTTTGCCTTAGCTTGGATGGAAGCCATTAAACTGTAATTCAGGCCCTGGGCATCTTGAATCGCCGCGCTGGTGGCAGATGGACACCAGATTGTGCCGTAAGTAGCGTGAGTAAGTTCACTCCATGTGAGTGTTTGGTAGTTAGCATTATTGTTACCAACGTAGCCAAATAGAAAACTATTTGCTGCAGGGGCCCCGGACCACGTAGACTGAGTATCCGGAATACAGGGGAGCCTAAGATAACCGGACTGAGTAGGCCCTACTAAATCCAGATCATAAGTAGTGCTATTGATATGGTCTCCATTCATTGTAGCAGCCTGGGGGGTAGAGGCACTTCCAATATCTTCTTTATATTCGACCTCAAAGACGGCCTTACCCTGATTGACATAGTAAGTTACCAGGTTCGCTATCGGATCCCCATAGAAATATGCTTCTTCATTGAGGCAAAAATCTGCGTAGGCTGATAAAGCCGAACATTCTTCAATCCAGTTTTTCTGGCAGCAACTCATCCCCAGGGCGTGAACGGCTTGCATACACCATTCATCATAGGCTAGTTGCTGTGCCGTAGAGATGGAGAATCCGGTTGAATTGGTACAACCATCCATATTATCCAGTTCTACCGCATCAAAACCTTTAGATGCTGCATCATTAAATCTGGCTTGCATGATTGGTTGAAGTACCGCCAGATTACGAACATCAAGCCATTTCTCCCCAGCCCATCCCTGAACTCCATTCCCCAGCACACTTGCGGGGAAAGAAGAATCGTCGGGACGGCCCGGTTCATAAGTTCCAATATCAATGTAAGCAATGACCTTGAATCCTTTCGCATGGAGAGTCGCCACCGTTGAAACTGGGGTATCGAACATATCAATATCATAAACGGTCACATTCGGGATTAGATCGGTAGAGATATTGAAATCAGTACCGATTTGCCATTGCCAGTGGATCGGGGCTGCTGAACTTGGTTGCCACATCTGTCCTACTCCATGGTCCAGTTAACCTTAATCGATAAGAATTTGGCGGTATGGACTTTTTTAACGTGTGCCAGTAGGAGGTCCATAGTCTTAAACTTCAGTCCGTCATAAGAACAAACGTATTTAGCAGAACTAAAAATACACATATTAAGTTCCTTTGCCGTGTTAATCTTCCGGAGAACTGTCTAAGTCCAGGAGATCGGACCGATGTTGCCGCCGCCAGCTACGATCACGTTGTCCGTGGTATCCGCAAACCCTACCAGGAACTGCGTCCCGTCGTCAATGGTGATGTAGGCATGGTAGTTATTCGGTGCCGACGGAATTGTGACGGAAACGGTGAAGGGGTTACCTGCTGCCAGCGCGGTAAAGTTCTGGGGGGTGGCCTCGATGTCCTTCGTGGCGCCGGTCGGCGATAACGAAAGATAGAAGTCCATATTGAGCGCGAGTCCGACGTAAGATGCCGGCGGGGTGTAGGTGAATTTTGCTGTGTGTGTTCCCGGGGTTAGAATGTAGTCTGTCATTGTGGTGCCTCCCTATTTTTTCTTTTTAATCCCTAAATTCAGAAACCATGACCATTTTTCTTTGTTGCTATCTTCAACTTCTTTGATGGTCAGTTTATCTTTAACCTGGCGGTACAGACCCCAGACCCCGATGGCCAGGAATATATAAAGCGGGAGCGTATAATGTCCGCTATTCTTTAACCATGTCCATTCGCAGTTCACGTCTAGGGCAATATTTGTGACCCTGAGGAAGATGGCCCATGCTAAGGCCAATATCAGCCAAATTGCTATGCCGTGCCTTCCCAACATCGCCCAGAGTCTGTAAGCGAAAAACAGGGTAATTACGGCGAAAATGGTACTTAATATATCAAACCAAAACCACAGGTTCAACATTTTTTGTTTTCCTCTGCTCTCAGTTCGTAAATAATTCCTTCCAGTCTGCCGATGATCAACGCATAAGCTATGAGCCCGTTTTGTCTGCCTGCCAGTTGCATTTCATCGGTTAAAATGCTTCTCAGCGTCTCGGCCTCTTCGATATTAAGTTCTTTATGCGCGAGTTTATCCAGTAACTTGTCTTTTTCTATGTGTGTCGGCGATTTTAATAGTTGTCCCACATTCGTTTCCACCACATTCCAAAATAATTCGACCTTAGTCTCCAATTTGGTCATCCTGGCTTCGCGGGCAACTTCTCTACCTATAAGTTCATCCTGTGATTTTTTCTCTCTCTCCAACGTCTGTCTTTTGTTTTCTTTGTTATCTTGGTTCTGCTTGTACAAAGACGCCAGCAAACCTACTATAGAGATAAAGATAGCGATGAGAGGCAGATATGTTCCCACTCAATTTCTCCACCAACGCAACCAAATTCTGTTCAATTTCCTTTTTAACAACTTCTTTTTAAGATTCTGCCGGAGCCATTTACTCCACCAACCCGGTGAGTAGTAATCATCCATTTCAGCCGCTGGATTTATGACCCAATGCCAGGTCTAATTTCTTGGTTAAATCTCCTACCGTATTCTTGAGTGTAGCCATCGCCGTGCTGCCGCCAATCATATTGGCGATTATCTGCAGGGCCCCTAGCGCGATAGTAATGTCGACCGCAGCTCCCGGCCAGAAATTCTTGCCGAGTTCCCATTGGCCAAAGTCTATAAGACCACCAATGAGGTTTAACCAGAAAGACGGTTGCGCCCACCATTTTGCCATTTTACTTTCCCCCTTTATTTTACCTTATTTTCCTATTAGTACTACCAGTATCCAAAAGGCTAATCCGAGCCATCCAAAACTAACCTTCGCGGTCTTTGGCCAGCCGACCGTGGCGAAAATGAAACAGACCAGGCCGAGAATGAGTAAAAGTGTTGTTAGCATTAGCTTACTCCTTTTTGCTTGCGTCTAGCATTTAATAATGCTATTACCGGGCAGCAACTTCCGTTTTTTTTTACTGTTAGTGTCAGCTCTACTCCGCTGGCATTACCAGCGGAATCTTTACAGAGGAAGGTGACCTGCCATTGGCCGGTCGTATTAGGAGTGCCTGTTATGGCGCCATTAGAAGCTAAAAGCAGACCCTGAGGAAGCGTTCCCTGGTAAACTGTCCAGTTATACGGAACCACTCCCCTAGTTGCCTTCATGATGGCGCTATAGTGGTTTCCTACTGTTGCATTCGGCAGGGACATTGTCAATATTTTGATTTGTGACGGGGCTGGCGGCGGCGTCGGACCTGGCGCCGGTACCGGGCCGTCCAGCAGCAGCTGGTAGCGGTCAGGGTCTAATTGCCCGTAACCAATCCAGCAATAGCCGGGTCGATTTATGCCGTTGACCATACAACCGGCTCCCCAGTCCGGTCCCCAGGAATTTCTTATCAGGTCTGCTACCAGAAAGTCACTGTAACCGAGATTGCCGATAGCATGATAGCCGGCGAGGGTGTCATTCGTTTGTTTCTTATAAACTCCGGAAACGTAATTAAAGAAGCTGTTATAAACGGCCATTGAAACAGCCAACGGTTCAGTGTCCAACTGGACCTTAATGGCGGTGGGGTCGTTGATGACATTGTATCCGGCTAACTTGTACGCGGCCAGCCACCAATTCGCGCAGATTCCCACGGCGCATCCCTGGTCAACGTCCTTGTAAGGCAGACAAGATTCAAGGCATACACCTCTTTTAGCCTGTGCTAAGATTGTTGGATAGTCGCTGCCGGTTTCGCAGGTCGCGCCTTCGGTGCAAAAGAATAGGTGGGCTTCGGACAATTTGCATGACAGGCTCGGATTATTGGCCACCACGCGTAATTTAGTTTCCCAGACACCGCAGGTGGCAAATCCCGGGCAGGCGCCGCAGTTGAGTTGGTTTTGGATTGATGATGCGAATTTTGTCCAGTCACTGGCCCCTGACGGAGTCTTCTGCGCGGTCGGCGCCGGCAGGGTTAGTCGCGGGGGGACAGGGTTCAGCCCCAATCTATGTGCCTGGTCTGCCGGATGGAGCTCACTGACAGAAGTGCGGCCCGCCACCCAACCCTGAGGATTCAGTTCTACGACGTCGGTCGGTACGCCCTCGATTTCGGTGGGGATACATTCGGATTCCGGCAGTTCCGCACATGACTGCTTGTGCTTAACGTAAACAACAATAGCCTTAATCCCAGTGTCGATACCGTTCTTAAACTTGGTGCCGATCGCAGAATTAAGGTAACCATTCCTTGCCTTTAATTCTTCCCAGTGCCGGGAAAGGACTTCCATACTCATTTTCAGTGCTCCTTACATTCAAACTAACTTGCATTATCTAATAAATATTTCTCAAGAAATATTTACGGCGTTGTTACCCACGGCCAGAACAGTCCGATAAAACTCGGCAGCGGCGGGCCGTCCCATGGCGGCATGGGAAGTAATCCGCTAAGGTCAAGAGACCCACCTCCGGTCGCAGCTCCTGTGTCCCAGGTAATGGTTATCGGAATCCATGGGCCCGTATAAGTACTGTTCATAGTATCACCTCGCTACGTCTGGGTCTGGATGGTGTAGGTCACTTCCAGAACCTGGGTATTGTTCACGGTCACCGGCGTCCCCATGGTGTCATGAGCAATTAGACAGGGAATATTAAGCGTAGTGCTGACTGTCTGCAGTAAATAGCAGGTGTACATCGAATTGATGCCGATTTCCCCGACGGTCAGGTTGCTGCCGCTCCGGTTGTAGAAGAACCGGCGGATGTCAAAGGCGTCATTGGTGCCGGACTGGACCCGGTTAATGAGCTCGCAGCCGCCATACTCGAATTCACCCTGGCTTTGTGCATTGACGACATACATAAAAGCGCCTGGAAGATTGCCAGAGTTTCCGGTCCAACCATTATTCGTATTGGCCGAGAATGAGCCCTGGTTGCTATAGTTATTATTCGGGGTGAAGAGCCTTTCATAAGCGGTGATGTTGTTGTTATTCAAGCGCCATGAATAATAGTCGGAACCGTCAACGCCGGAGGACCAGATATTGATGAAGTAGATATGATTGGCGTAAAGATCCACCGGGCTGCTGAACGTACAGGTCACAAAACTACCGGGAGAGCCCGCACTAATCGAAGACGCGGGAACGGTCACCGTGGCCAGCGCGGTCGGCCCGGGCACCATCAGTACATTACCATCGTAGGAGATATTGAAAGAACGGATTTCTACGGTTAACCCGGCCGTGGGCGAACCGGTCTTGTAAAGTTTCAGCGAAACATTATCGCAACGGCAGTCGTGCAAACACAGGAAAGGCTGCGCCTGCATCTGTGTATTGGAAACTGTCACACTTCCTTGGGTATAATCGCCCGTATTTTGCTCATCGTAGACCGCATCCGCGCCGTCGACGGCATGACTGCCGTGCCCGAAACGGTGGGCCAGCCGCATATCCGCCGGCGTAACGGTGGGGGTGCCGGAACCGATCTGGATACCCAAATCGCAGCCGATCGGCGTCGGGAAAGCAGCGTTATTATTCGCCATGTAAATTGGGGCAAAACCGGGGGGTGCGGCGACTCTCCCCAAATCCCGGCCGGAAGTACCGAAGAAGGGGTTGAGGCTCTGGTTATAAATATTTCGGGTCGTTTTGTCAATATCGCCTAAAGCGGCATACGGCGCCCCGACAGAAGGTTGAGCATGGGCCGTATAGAGTATTTCCACCAACCCTTTGGTCCAGGAGCGCATCGGCTGCTCGGTATGCTCCAGCAGCCGCATATCTTTATCGAACCGGTTTAATTTCAGGGTACCAATTATTCTCGCCATATTTCCTCCTAAACCTGGGTCTGCGGCCGGTAGTTGACGGTTAAAGTCTGACCGTTGGGGACAGCGATGCCCCCGGAGATAACATCGTGAATGGTCATGAAATAACCGACGCCTTGCGGTCCGCCATTTAGTTTGTAACTCTGAACGTACAGGCCAATCTCGTTGACCGTGATCGAGGCCCCGCTGGAATTGGCGAAGTTGCGGGTGATCGTAAACTGGGCGATGGACACGTTATCGGTGGAGGGCGCGCCAAAAGTGAGGGCGCCATATTGCATCCTGCCGGAAGTCGGCGGCGACGAATCATGGAGAATCAGGGTTTGCAGGGCATAGTCATTTTCCGTGGGGGTCGTCGAACCTGTGCCCACCACGATACCCGTATTCACCACGCCGATGGTGGCCTGACAGTTGAATTGATAGTAGCTGCTATACATCTGGTGGGTATTGCCGCTGGTATCTTCCGATGGGACGCCCGTCAGCGCGGAGGAGCTATTGAATAGCATCCACATATTGTCCAGGAACTGGCGGACGTAACTTTCCGACCGCCTGGGGCCGACGTGCTCGGTGATTTTCCCGTTCTCGTCGAAAATCCCTTCACGCACGGTCCATTCGATGGTCGCGCCCAGTTCGCCGTCGAACAATAACTGCTCCGGCTTGACGATTTCCGCTTTACCCGTTAAACCGATGGGGACCGTTCCCACTGCTGTTTTGTCTACCATGTTTTCCTCCTAAATCACGCCGTTTACGATGCAGACCGCGCCCGACCCTAACGGAGTCGTGGTTTTGCTGGTATATGAACCGAGATAGGCCCGGATCCAGTAGTAAGGACCGAGACTGTCCACGGAAGTGGTCGCCCAATCGCCCGGCCGGGTAAAGGTGATGAAATACTGGCCGGCGGCATTCATGAAACTGTTGGTCGTGTCGTTTATCCCCGGCAGGGTGGTCCAGGCCCCGTTCCAGTATTGCCAGGTGAATCCCCAGTTACCCACGCCCTGGGTGCCGAGAACGAGCAGCAGCTGGTCAAAGAGTGCGCTGTAAGCGAAATAGTAGGCGTCACCGACTACGGGAGACGAAGCCATCAGGTGCATGCCGTTGGCCGTACCATGCTGGGCAACGGTCGTCTCGTTGGTATATGACCCGCCGAGATAACTGACCGCGGCGACCACGGAGAGCCCCATGTCCACGTGGCGCGTCAGTTTCCCGGGCGTGGTCTGCGCGACTGTCTGTCCGGGGGAGACCACGGCGGCAGAATTGACCGAACCGATCAGCGGGCTGACCAGTTTGAGGTCGCTGGCGGGAGTGTCCTGGTAAACGGCGACATACACGGACGATACGGGCGCGCTCTTGGCCGCGGCATCGGGAGTAACCACCGCGGCCGCGTTAACGCTGTTGATCTGGGCCGGGATAAACCGGTTCAGGGCCGTACCGCCGGGCTGGAATGACGGCACCTGTCCGGGGCCGTTCGAGGTGAGCACTGTGTTCGGCGTACTGGCGGGAACCCGGACCAGGACGCCGCCGGTCCCTTTGGCGACCAGATCGCCGCCGACCATGGACGCCACCAGCTGCTTGATGTCGGTCAGGGCATGGCCGCCCATGTCCTTGTCGGTGTCAATCGTAATCTGACTCCACTTGGGAGCCGTACTGCCGCCGCCGCCTGAAATAAAACTCATACTGCCCGCCTCTATGGATACTTGCCCGTATCGGGAAATCCCCAGTTCGGCATATGGGCCGTGCCCTGGGTCAAAAGTTCGTTGGTCGCGTAGGTGCTGCCGGTGAGTACCTGAATCCGCTGCGCGGAGGCGTTATACCAGAGCAGGTCGCCCGGGTTCATGGTGGCTGCCAGTTCGGAAAGATCGGACAGCCCGAAGCCGCCCATATCTTTATCCGCGTCGATAATGGTCTTGGACCACAATTTCGAATAACCGCCGCTGCTGGTGTCCAGAAAACTCATTACATCGCCTCAAGCATGAATTCAAACCCGATGGCCGCGCCGTTATCCGCGACATTGTCGCTCTGGACCTCGATGGTCAGGATGTTGGCGATCCCGAAGGTGCCGTTAATCAGCGCCAGTCCCGGCGCATCGCCGTTGGTGACATTGAACGTGGTCCCGGCTTTCGGGGGAAAGACCTGCCGCTGGTTGCCGTTCACGGAAATGAACATCGCGGCCGTGATATTGCCCACCAGGGCGCTGATGTCGATGATCGCCGAATGGACCTTATTGCGGACGCCGACCGCGCCGATGGTACAAACAACGGCGGCGGCCGTCTGCCAGTTGGCGGTGGTACTGCCCGAGAGGATGCTTTCCGTACCGCCGGCGCCGTTGATAATCGCTTTCATGTAGGCCATCAAAGAGGCGGTTGCGCTCACCGTAGAAACCGGTGTATCTGTCTTATTCCCTACCACGTCCCGCATCAGTACGTTGTTTGCGGAATCCGGTAACGGTACCGCCAGAGCTTCCGGACTCATTAAGCCGGTTAACCGATAAGGCGTCCCAGCTACTATTTGAGCCGACAACGCGCTAAAGTCTACCTCACCGGTGGCCGGATTGAAGGCCGTACAGAGTTGCCTTTCCAGATTGGCCGCGCCGCCCAGAATAATAACCGTGACTTGATCGGTGATGAAGTCGTTCATCCCGATCAATCCGGA
>Ga0116130_1000712_pt1 | contig 20206 bp, 20 predicted proteins | sample June2015DPH_17_5_FD_89733 | JGI IMG/M metagenome (GOLD analysis project Ga0116130, IMG submission 89733) | Peatland microbial communities from SPRUCE experiment site at the Marcell Experimental Forest, Minnesota, USA - June2015DPH_17_40 | ecosystem: Environmental > Terrestrial > Soil > Wetlands...
CCACCGGCCGGCTTCGCCGTGGTGGCCGCGCCGCCGCCACCGTCTCCCGCCGAGCAGGCTGCCGACCTGGTGAAGAGCAAGGACCCCAAGCAGATGAGCTTTGCTGAATGGGAGTTGGTGCTTTCTTCCGGTAACCAGCAAGCTGCTGACACGGTGTGGAACACGATCAAGGGCAAAACCGTGAAGTTGCAGGCCGCCGTCATCAGCGCCACCGCCAACACGGTCCAGCTGGCCGGCAGCGACGACGACATCCAAGCCAAGAAGCCCGACATCACTCTAAACATGGACAAGGCCATCCCGGCGCGCCTGCTGCCGCAAGCTGGCGCCATGATGGCGTTCCAGGGTACGGTCTCAAGCTATACGCCGAGTCCATTCCTCATGACCATGACCGATGGCGTGCTGCTGGACAAGAACGGTAACCCGCTCACGACCGCGGCGCCCGTGCACCATCCGGCAACCCACAAGAAATCGGAGTAGGTGAGAGACTGATTGCGCGAAAAAGGGAGCAGCGAACGCTGCTCCCTTTTTCTACGCCGCCCGGCCTCGGCTCTCTCAACTGCGGAACATCTGCTGCCCGGCCCGGAACACATCCACGTAAGCTTTTGCGACGGCGTCGGGGGCGCGCAGGAACTCATCCGGAGTGTAGATTCCGCGCAGATTGCCGTTTTCCATCAACCCGATGCGATCACCCAGCAGCAAGGCTTCGCCCACGTCATGGGTCACAAACACAATGGTCTTTCCCAGTTTCTGCTGCAGTTTCCTGAACTCCACCTGCAGCTCCGCACGGGTAATGGGATCGAGCGCCCCGAAGGGTTCGTCCATCAGAAGGATGGGAGGGTCGGCGGCCAGGGAACGGGCCAGCCCGACGCGCTGGCGCTGGCCGCCGGAAAGCTGGTGGGGATAGCGGCCGGCGAATTCCGCAGTCGGCAGGCCCACCAAGTCCAGCACCTCGGTAACCCGCGCGGCGATTTCTTGGCGGTCCCACTGCTCCAGCTTGGGCACCAAAGCCACGTTTTGCCGCACCGTGTAATGGGGAAACAAGCCGACCTCCTGGATGGCATAGCCGATGCTTCGTCGCAGCTTGATCGCGTCCCACTGTTCGACCGGGATTCCGTTCACGCGAACTTCGCCGCGTGTCGGAGCCAGCAGGCGATTGATCATCTTCAGGCAAGTCGTCTTGCCCGACCCGCTGCGGCCAAGCAGCATCAGGGTCTCACCCCGGCGCACAGCAAAGCTCACGCCGGAGAGGAGCCGCTTGCCCCCGGCAACGCTAAACTCCACATTCTTGAATTCGATCGTAATGGTGGCCGCGTCGTTCATGTCACCAGGCCCGTGAATGCCGCTACAGCGTACCAGAGGCGTGGCTCGCTGGATGCTGCCCAACGCGCGTGCATCCTCTTCCCTGAAAGCAAATGACTCCGACCGTACACTTACAACCTGGAATTATGCTTGTTTCTTACCTCTGATAGATTGTAGAAATGAAAATCAGATACTCCGCAGTTAGCACCAAGGGCCAGATCGTGATTCCCTCAGAGCTCCGAGCAGCCCTGCAGATTGTACCGGGCACACGGGTTGCGATACACCGTGAGGGGGACGCCATTATCCTGCGTCCGGTGACTGCTGGGTTCATTCGCAATCTGCGCGGCTGTTTCGGAAAGGGGAAATCACTGGGACAAATCCGTGAACAGGAACACTGTGGTAACTGCCGACTATGACTTTAAGAGCGCTGGGGCAGCTATCAAGGTAGAGTTTCTGCCGGCAAAGTAATCTGCACTCCCGAGCCTTCCCGGCAAGCTGTTAACAAAACAATGCCGGAGCCACCCCAACAGGGCAAGCTCCGGCACGATTGTCAAATCTACACAGTTCTAGCGTCAGCCGATCAGCAGAAAGGCGAGTCCTGGTACTAACGTCCCCAGCCGCCGCCGCCGCCACCGCCGCCCGAGCGCCCACGGCCACCACCACCGCCGCCGCGTCCGCCGCCGCCGCCAAAGCCGCCACGGCCGCCACCACCGCCGCGCGGGCGATCGGTCTTGGGGCGCGCTTCGTTCACGGTCAAATTGCGGCCTCCGAGATTGGTGCCATTCAAGGCTTCCATCGCCTTGCCGGCTGAGTCATCATCGGCCATTTCGACGAAGGCGAAGCCGCGCGGCTGCCCGGTGTCGCGGTCCGTAACAATGCTGACCTTGTCGACTGGGCCATAGGCTTCGAACAGCCCGCGCACCTGGTCTTCAGTCGCATCGAAAGTTAAATTCCCCACGTAGATGTTCTTCATTGGATCCTCACTTTTCAGTATGCCGCTTGCTGGACCGAACATCGATCGCGCGGGCGGGCTCCGGTTTGGGGGTTCACGACCAAAGACGCAACTGACTTCGAGCGCGTAAAAACGGAAGGGCAGCACCTGCCGCCCTTCTGTCGTCGTTTCGTTTACAGGACCTGAACGTTTTCAGCCTGCCAACCCTTGGCTCCACGCTTCACGTCGAAGCTGACGGCCTGACCTTCTTGCAGCGAACGGAAACCGTTCGACTGGATAGCCGAGAAATGGACGAAGACATCTTCGCCATTCTGACGTGAAATAAAACCAAAGCCCTTGGCATCGTTAAACCACTTAACTGTTCCTTGTTCCATTTGTTTCTTTGTATATCCTTGTTGTTGATGTTGCGCTGAAGGATCGGAAGGTTGCAGGCAGAAATCGCTCAACTGAGAGGAGGGATGGCTGCTAGACGCGCCGCTCGTACATACGCAGTATTAGGATACACCAAACCGCAGCCTTGCGCCAACAAAACCGCTATTGTCCGGTAGCAGACCCTTCCGGAAAGCACCTGCAAGGAATTGCCGGTGCCCGGGCAGCACCGGCTCGTTCCTTGGTTATTTGGTCGTACTCAGCACCACCGTCAATCGCGGATTGGGATCGGCAGCGCCGGTCGGAGTAGCGATATTGATCGACGCCCACTTGTTGTTAGACCGGTCTATCGTGCCATTCTGGCCCGCGGCAGGCGGCCCATAAATCATGTAGACGATCGCCGTGGGACTAGGACTTCCGACCGCCGTCAGGATCAATTTGCCGGTGGTATTGGAGCCTGTACCACCCGGATCATCCCCCAGCACATAGGTTGACGACAACGTCTGGTTGGTCAACTGCCCAGACGGCCCACTGGCGTCGTAGGTCACCACCATGGTGCCGCCGGGTGGCGGGATGGAGGTGAAATCAACCTCGTTGGTCACGCTGGTTGATACCGGTTGGATGGTACCTCCCGCGTAGCTTAACAAGAACGATGGCAGGCTGAACGGTCCATTCACTTGCGCCTCGAAGGTCCCCTCCGTGACCGAGGCGTCGGCTCCAATGAAAAACCCGCGGTTCGCGTTCGTCAGGTAGAGAATGGGCTGGGGGCCGTTGCCAAGGCCGGCAACGGTAACCCGTCCGTTCGTCGAACCTGAGGGTATGTTGTAAGTGCCGGTGAAGGTGTTTACGGTGTGCGTCCCAGCTTTGTTCTCGTCGGTCTGGAAGAGGGTGATGTTGCCCGTGCCATCGAACTGGCTGACGCCGAGCTGCACGTCAGGTCCGGCCGAAGTGGCCCCGTTGAGTTCCATCACAGTAGAAGAATTCAAACTACCATTGCTGAAGGTGCCGTTAACGGATCCTTGCAATTGCTTCATGCCAGAAACCAGACTCAAGGAAGCTCCGCCCGACACCGGATCGCTCTGGACCTCGATCACTTCGCTCCCCGGATCCACCACATAAAAAACATAGTCGAGAACGTTGGCGCCCACGTTCAGGGTTGCCGTCCCGCGGCCGGTGGTGGCGAAATCGGCATCCAGTGTCCAGGAGCCGGTGAAGGCGGCAGCGCTGGTCACGACTCCGTTGTCGTTGGTGTCTTCTATGCCGTTGCTCAGGTTTCCGCTATTGCCGGCCTTGAAAGCGCCCGCCCCAGCTGAACGATGGCCGGCGGAATCCACTCCAAAGAATCCCATACCGAAATTGCCCGCCAGTGCCGTCAATCCCGTCTGCTGCGTTTGTCCAAGCTTGGCCAGGGCCTGTGCCTTGATCGAGCCGGAACCGTAAGCTTGCGGATGGGTGGAATCGTTCAGGATGAATTTCAGGTCGCCCGTCAGGGCCGGGGCCAAGTCGTAATTATAGGTCGTGCCGGCGATGGTCAAGGTCATGGTTCCCTGACCGTTGCTGCCAATGTTGTAGGTTCCCGTCAAGGGCGCGTCGCTGATGATATCCCCCGCCGCCAGACCGTTCTGGTCGAGAACGCCGCTGCTGATGTGTCCATTGCCATCGCCGAAAAAGCTGCCCGCGGTGTAGAACGCTTGCCCATGGTCGAAGCCGTTAAACGAGAAGGCAAAGCTTCCCTGTAGTCTTCCCACAATGGTGATGATGAGGGGGGCGGTCGCGGTATTGGAGTCGGCGTCGGTCACCTGCACCGTGATCGGGAAAGGATCGGACGGCCCGGTGGGAGTCCCACTGATAATTCCGGAGCTTGGGTCGAGGGCCAACCCCGCAGGTAGGGTCCCGGTCGTGATGGACCACGTAAAGGGAGCCAGTCCGCCAGAATTCGTCAGAGTGGCATTGTAAGGCAAGCCGATGGTTCCGTTAGGAAGCGAGGTCGTAGTGACCAGCGGAAGCGGATTGATGGTGATGGTGAAGCTGCCCGTCTGATAGGCCGAGGTCGGTATTTGCGAATCCGTCACCTTGAGCATGAAGCTATATTTCTTGGCGGTGCCGTCGGCATTCAGATCGGTGACCGGCGGCGTGCCGCTGATCACGCCTTGCGGGGTCAGGCTCAAACCCGGAGGCAGGGTCCCGGAGGTGAGCTGCCAGGCGAACGGCGCTTGTCCTCCGGTGGCGACCATCTGGACACTGTACGAAGACTGCACTACCCCATCGGGGGGTGTATTGGCAATGTTCAGTGCCCCTGGGCCGTTGGCCGGGTGACCGCTGCCGCACGCGGTCAGCATTCCCAAGCAGAGTGACAAGGCGAGAAACGGAAGAGGCTTAAACCCTTTCATGCAACTCCTCAATGTATTCTGAAAACTGGTTGTGTGGACGCCACTCCCGAGAGACCGGCCGCCTTGCTGCGGCACAGCCTGACCTTGTCGTGCGGCACGACACTCTGGGCGGAACAACGGAAGAGGCCTGGTTACCTAGCAGGGTAATTCACCTGTGCCTAAATGCAAGTTTTTTTTGACCTGAGCACGCCCACATGGCACACCCAAATGCGTCTTGATTTTCTCACAGGATACCGCAGACCGGCGACCCTCTTCACCAAAAAGAGAGTCCGGCGATCTTCCGAGGGCCAAACTGGGAATGGCCGCCCGCCAACAGCTCTGCTATCCTTGCCCTTCCTTTGGAGGAAAGCCGTGAACTGCAAGATTTTCCTGCTTTCATTCTGTTTTGTCGCCCTAACGACATTCGCACAGCAAACCAACAGCCCGGCCACCGCGGCGGGAACCAATCCCGGCAATGCGCCCCCTACGGCCCAAGCTCGAGTCGAGCCGACCTTGCCTTACATCCCCAGCCTCGACGTTTCGGCCATGGACCGATCGCTGGACCCATGCGTGGATTTCTACCAGTACTCCTGCGGTGGCTGGGAGCAGAAGAACCCCATTCCCGCCGACCAAGTCCGTTGGGACGTTTATTCCAAGCTGTACCAGGATAATCTCAACTATTTGCGGGGAATTCTCGAAGAGGCATCCACCGCCAAGGCCCCGGACGCCGTCACCCAGAAGATCGGTGATTACTACGCCGCATGTATGGACGAATCCGCGGTGGAGAAACTGGGCGCCAAACCCATGCAGTCTGCGCTCGACCAGGTGCAGGCGGTCAAAAGCGTTCACGATCTTGCGCCGCTGGTAGCTCGTTTGCATCTTGCCGGCGATACCCTGCTCTTCGACAGCGGCGCCCAGCAGGACCCCGATAACTCCGATGCCATGATTGTGGGTGTGGGGCAAGGCGGGTTGGGCCTTCCGGACCGCGATTACTACACCAAGGACGATGCCAAGTCGAAGGAAACTCGCGCCCGCTATCTGCTGCACGTGCAGAAGATGTTCGAGCTGCTCGGCGACTCGCCGGCCACGGCGAAGAAAGAAGCCGACACCGTCATGCGCATCGAGACCAGCCTGGCCAAGGCCTCGCTGACCCGGGTCGACCGGCGCGATCCCTACAAAGTGATGCACAAGATGAAGGCGGCCGAGCTCAACACGCTGGCGCCGAACTTCGATTGGAGCGTGTATTTTTCTACCGCGCAGGTTCCCCCGTTCGAGGTTCTGAATGTGGAAGCGCCGGCATTCTTGAAGGAGGTCAATGCGCAATTGACTTCCACTTCGCTGGCCGACTGGAAGAGTTATCTGCGCTTCCATATCGCGAACTCCCGCGCCCCATTTCTCTCGCCGGCTTTCGTCAACGAGAACTTCGCCTTCTATCGCCAATACCTGCGCGGGGCCAAGGAACTTCAGCCCCGCTGGAAACGTTGCGTGCAGTATGTGGACCGGCAACTGGGCGAGGCGCTGGGACAAGCCTACGTGCGCAAGACGTTTCCTCCCGAGCTGAAGGCCGCAACGCTCGACATGACCAAGGAAATTGAAGATGCCATGGCCTTGCGCATCCAGCAATTGGATTGGATGAGTCCGCAGACCAAGCAGCAAGCCCTCAATAAACTTCATGCTATTCGCAACAAGATCGGCTATCCCGACAAGTGGCGCGACTATAGCTCGGTCGTAATCGCGCGCGATGATTTCTATGGCAACGCCGAGCGCGCCGAAGAATTCGAGAACCATCGCGAGTTCAACAAGGTGGGCAAGCCGGTGGACCGCGCGGAGTGGGAAATGTCCCCGCCGACCGTGAACGCCTACTTCAACCCGCAGATGAACGACATCAACTTCCCTGCCGGCGTGCTGCAACCGCCGCTCTACGACGCCAAGCTCGACGATGCTCCCAATTTCGGCAACACCGGATCGACCATTGGGCATGAGCTGACCCACGGCTTCGACGATGAAGGCCGCCAGTTCGACGCCAAGGGCAATCTGGAGGATTGGTGGACCACGCAGGACGCCGAGCAGTTCGTCAAGCACGCTGACTGCGTGGTGGACCAGTATGCGAAGTACGTGGTGGTGGACGATGTCCACATCAACTCCAAGCTGACGGAAGGCGAGGATGTGGCCGACCTGGGTGGCACGATTCTGGCGTACATCGCGTGGAAGGATGCAGACAAGGGCAAGCAACTGACCGACCGCGATGGCTTGACTCCGGACCAGCGGTTCTTTGTGGGCTTTGCGCAATGGGCTTGCGCCAACGATCGGCCAGAAGATCTGCGGGCGCGTGCCATCACCGATCCGCACTCTCCGGCGAAGTACCGCATCAACGGCGTGATAGTGAATGTGCCGGAATTCGGGACGGCGTTCTCATGCAAACCTGGCCAACCGATGGCCAAGCCCGCGGACAAGGTGTGCAAGGTGTGGTGAAGAAAGGTTGAATTTATGGGCGCCAGACTTCGGAGCGCATGACATCGAAATGGTGGTCGTACGTCCAGACCTGGACCCTCAGCCGCGTGGAGAGCACAGCCAGCACACTGTCGAACAGCGTTATGGATTGATCGGTAAACGTGGCCAGCTTCACTGCCCCGCCTATGTAATCTTCCACGGAGGGGTTGACGATCCTCGCACTCACTAAAATGTCGGCTAGCCAATTTTCGGCTGCCTTCGCGCCTAGCCGACGCAACACGAGTGCATGGGTCTCCAGTACGGTTGAATAAGAAACGATCAACTCTCGCTTTTCGTGTGCGACTAGCTTTAGCTCGCTCTGGGCACGCTTGTGGTATGCATCGTCGGGATCGACTGCAGCGAAAAGGGGACCCGCATCAGCAAGAATCGCCCGACTCATGGTTCGGCAAAATAACGGTCATGTTCCTGGCTAATATCACGATGGCCGCTCCCTCGCCGGGCTGGTCGTATCCGTGGCGGGCCGGCGGGACGTAGGTAGCCGCGCAGCGCCAAATACTGGCGTAGCGCCGCCTGAACTACGGCGGTGAGCGGTGGACGAGCTTCCTGGTCTCGAACGTAGCTTTCGACTGCGTCGGCCAAGTCGTCGGGAATTGTCACAGTAGCGCGTTTCATATGGAAGTGAATTGTAGCACCAGTTGGTGAAGATGGTGAAAGTGGGTGGTGTCCTAGAGGTGCCTTGCCGGCTTCTCGTCGAACAGGTCGGACACAAAAAAGACGATTCCCAGCAACGGGTCTAAGATGAATGTCACCGCTGTAATAATCCAGTTGGCGACCCGAAGAACCGTTTTGTGAGTCTGGTTCACGTTCCCGGCTCCCTAGCCAGTTCCAATCATCTCACCAATACCTTTAGAACACTACCTGAAAACGAGCGGTAGTTTTACCCGAACAGCCGCATCAATCCCTTGGCAGGCAGATCGGGCACGAGAAACTTCCCGCGGCTCAGCGCTTCTGCGGCGCCGTAGCCGCTGCGCACCGCGCCTTCCATGGTTGAGGGCCATCCTGTCGCTGTCCAATCTCCCGCGAGGAAAAGCCTCGGCCACGGACTAATGTGTGAAGGACGAAACGCGTCGCTGCCCGGAGCGGGCGAGAACGTAGCGTGCACTTCTTTGATGACCGTCGCTTTCGTCAGCTTAGCTTCACGCACGGCAGGGAAAAATTCGCCCAGCTCCCTGACGGCCATCTCGATAATCTCGGCGCGCGATTTCTCCACCAGCGTTTTCGACGCGCTCACCACCAGCTCCAGGTAGCTGCCGCTCTGCGCCGAATCCCTCCGCGTCGCCAGGATCTTCGACTTCTGGAACATCCACTGAATGGTGCGCTCCAGCAGCACCGCGTGCTCCAGTGGCGTGATCTCGCGGTCGAACCAAAGGTGTATCCCGGTGATCGGCGAGGACGTAAAGTTGCGCAACTGATCGCGTAGCGGTCCGAGTTCCGGAGCATCCGGCAACAGCTTTTCGACACCGTTGAACGGCGTCGCCAGAATCGCGTAGTCGGCGCGCACGTCTTCGCCGCCGACACAAAGCTGCACGCCCTCGGCATCGCCGCGGACCGAATCGACAGCGGCCCGCGTATGCACCTTGCCGCCGCGCGCTTCGATGTAGTCCGCCGCCGTCCCGTAAAGCTGCGAGAGCGGGACAGACGGAACTCCCATACGTCCGGCTTCGGCCGACTTCAGAAAGGATTCGCGAAAGACCTGCGCGGCGTAGCGAACCGACATCCGGTCCAGATCTTCGTTGAGGGCGCTGACCAGCACCGGCATCCAGAAATGATCGATGGCCTGTCGCGGCTGGCCGTGACGCAAGAGCCACGACAGGAAATTTTCGCCGTCATCCTTGGGAAGCCGGGGGACGAGCGCCATCATCGCGCGCGCGATGGCGAACTTGTCTTTCAGGTCGAGCACGGACGAGTCGAGGAACGACGGCGCAGTATGAAAGGGCGGCGGCAGCGCTCCCGGCTTCAGCACCGAAAAACATCCGCCAGGAAGGATGAACGTGATCTCGTTGTACCAGCGGATCTGCTGCTCCACCCCGAGCCGGCGGTAGAACTCGATGAGATTGGTGCAACAGCCCAGCAGTACATGCTGGCAGTTGTCCACAACCTCCGCGGTGCCGGGCAGCTCATACGAGGATGCGCGCCCACCCAGGTAAGGACGCCGCTCGAACAATTCGACTTGATATCCGGCCTCGGCCAGCGCGCTTCCTGCGGCCAGACCGGCGAGTCCGCCGCCGACAATGGCGACCGACGAACGCTGCGGGTTGGGCTGCGCGGCGCTCATGTCAGGCGCTTCCAGAATCCTTTGCCCAGCACCGCCAGTTTCTCCGCGGTGCTCAACCGGACGCGCTGCGAGAAGACGTCATAGTTGCGGGCTGCGATCTTCTCCAGCAGCCGCCGATAGATCTCGACCAGCGTCCACAAGGCGGGCTGGCTGTCTTCGTCCACCAGCGGCAGCAGTTCGTCCGCGGCGCGATAAAATTCGCGGGCGCGCCCGGCTTCGAACTCCAGCACCGGGCGCAACGATGCAGATGCAGTGCCGTTCGTCAGCGAGCGAGGCTCGACCCCGAAGCGCGCCAGATCTTCCCTGGGCAGATAGACGCGCCCCATTTCAGCGTCTTCTTTTACGTCGCGAATGATGTTGGTGAGCTGAAACGCGACCCCGGTTTGCTCCGCCAGCTTCTCGGCGCGCGGATCGCGATAGCCAAAGATGCGAATGCAGATCAACCCGACGACCGACGCGACGTGATAGCAGTAATCGTAAAGCTGGTCGAAGGTGTCGTACTGGAGTTGCGCAGGTTCCGCGCCCGGCGCAGGTTTCGGGGCAATCCCCTGCTGGGGCACATCCATCGCCGTGCCGTGCACCAGCTTTTCCAGCAGCTCCATGGGGATTTTGTAGAGCTTCTGCGAATCCGCCAGGGCAAATAACACCGGATCGTCGGTGGGCTCGCCGGCGACCACGCGACGCAGCGCGTTGATCCATTCATCCAACTTCTCGCGGCGCTGCTGCGCCGGGATGGAAGGATCGTCAGAGATGTCGTCGGCATGGCGCATGAAGGCATACACGGCCGAAACGGCATTGCGCTTGGGAGCAGGCAGGACCAGGAAGCCGTAGTAGAAATTCTTGGCAGCGGAGCGTGCGATGTGACGACAAACTCCGTAGGCGGCCCGCAACTGGAGCGGGTGTTTGTTCACAACAGCTTTCCCGCGGCTGCGCGTGCCAGCAACCACAACTTGCGCGGCTTGGAAATGACCGGCCGCCGCGTCAACACGTCGTATCCCTGACGCTCGATGGCGTTCAGGATCTCCAGCCCGCCGCGGCTGAACAATTCGATGTCCAGCGCCAGATGTTTATCCACCATCTTCGCCAGCGGCAGTCCCATCTGAAACCATTCGCGGGCGCGCGCAACTTCAAACTTCATCATCTCCAGAAATGCAGGTGTCGCTCGACGCTGCGCGATGTCATCTCCCGTCACGCCATACTTCGCAAGATCTTCCAGCGGAAGATAGATCCTGCCTTTGGCGTAATCGACGGCGACATCCTGCCAGAAGTTCGCTAATTGCAGCGCGGTGCAGGTGTAGTCGGAAAGCTTTTGCCGCTGAGCGTCGCGATAGCCGCACACGTACAACACCAGATGTCCGACAGGATTAGCGGAATAGTGGCAATAGCCCAGCACATCGGCAAACGCGGGATATCGCGGGGTCGTCTGGTCCTGGCGAAAGGCCCGCAGTAGATCGGAAAACTCGTGCTGCGGAATTTCCAGTTCGCGCACGGTCGGCCGCAGAGCGACAAAGACCGGATGCCTGGGCTCTCCGGAATAACACTGCTCCAGTTCGGCTTCCCATTGATCAAGCAAGGCCAGCGACTGTTGCGGATCGCCGACCTCATCGCCCAGATCGTCAGAAATCCGGCAGTACGCGTAAACGTTGTAGAAATGCTGATGCAGATGCTTGGGCAGGAACCAGGTCACGACCGAGAAATTTTCGTAATGCGAGTGCGCCAGCCGCGAGCAGTATTGTTGCGCCTCGGCCAACGACGGCGCGTGCTCGGGAATGGCGTACTCCGGAGGCAGCGACTGCCAGCCTGGCGCAGCCGTGGAACCGTGCTGCGCAAAATCCACGCCAGTATGAGTGGGAAGAGAGGACATCAAGAAGATTGTACCGGGGATGGTCGGCCCTGTGCGCAGGCTGAAGACGGGGGAAGCGCACTAGGCTGACGTTAGGTTCCTAACTGTTGTACGGTTCGAATCTCCGTCGATCGAGGTGGAACAGGCTGAAGTCACCGTCGGAATCAAGAATCCCTAAGACGACGTCCAAAGGCTCCCGAAAATAGGTTGAGCCAGCATCACGGCTTTGATCGAACTCCGGCCTATCGAGAACCTGGACCACAATCGCGGGCTCCTCATATTTTGGCAATAGTCTGTTTCTCAGACCGGCCTTCCACTTAACGATATCGCCAGGCTTGAACGCAAAATCTTTGCGCAGGTCGTCATAATACTCAACAAGTAGCTGTGCCCTTTTAGACGGATCCCCTCTAAATACGGGGGATTCTCGGGCAGTAGTTTCCTTAGTATCGGCATCCTCGCCGGGCCCTTGCTCCGCTGCTGCTCGCGCAGTTCTTACGACTCCGTTTTCGTTCGGTTCAGGACTCATTTTTCCAAATCCGTGCTCGGCCGTTGGATCCAATTGTCCTCCCCTATCTTGAAATCGATAGGAGGCACAAGTTCAGCCGGTGTTATGGCCCTTATTTTATTAGGGGCCTTGAATTTTGCCGTTTTCTGGCGGGCAGTGCCTTTTTCCCCGCCCATCACGGATCGGAGCGCACCTATCCGAGGCCGCTGTGTAAGCGTCGCCATCTCCTGCTGCGGGTTCTTAGATCCCTGTTCACGGACACTTGCCATTTGGCACAGATATTCCTCCCTGGACTTGGTGCCCCGCCAAGCCACCCAACCAAGCACCAGAAGGAACGCGAGCCATGGAAGATAAATCATGTTTCAAGTCCCATTTTTCCTTAGTTTCGCTCCGAAGGCGATCAGCACCAACCCGAAGATTATCAGGCATATAATATCTGCTGCAAACGAGTAGATACCGAGCCCCTTTTGAATCTTCAGGCCGACCGTAATCAATGCCGCGCCGACATAGACGGCGCTGGCAATCACCCAGTAACTTCCCCCGCCAGTCTCCACCCGGACGCCGAGTGCTAGTGAGGCGCCACCAAAGAATACAACGCCGGCGGCGATCAGCCAATCAGCGCCTTTCCCACTTCTCAGCAGGGTCTCGAGAGGGCCAAAGACGGCGAGTAGAATCCCACTTTCCCGTAAGGCTTCCGCCCACAGCTCGTGCTCCGGCTTCCCCGACATAAGAGCATGATATACGCGATTCCCGTCCCCTACGCACTACGTTCCCGGGATGATGGCGGTCTTGATGTCGCCGTTGCGATTGAGCATGTGCCGCAATACGTGCTGCAAGCGCGACAGCGGCGCTTCGCCGGTGATGTAGTCGGTGCCCTTGATCTTGTTCTCGCAGATCAGGGAGAACGCTTTGCGCACCGTCTCGGGCGTGTGATGGAAGGTGGCCTTCAGGGTCAGCTCGTTATAGTGGAGGCGCTGCGTATCCAGCGCGACCGTGGTCCCACTGGCGCAACCGCCGAAGAAGTTGACGGTGCCGCCCTTGCGCACCATGTCAATGGTCCACTCCCAGGCTTGCGGGCGGCCTACCGCCTCGATGACCACGTCGCAACCGCGCGCTTCGGGAGTGAGCTTGCGCACCGCCTTCACCGGATCGTCCACCGCATCAATCTGGACCGTGCTGTCGGCGCCCAAGCGGCGAGCGGGGCCCACTTGCGATTCACGTTTCACCACGGAGATGACATTGCAACCGGCCAGCTTGGCCACCTGCACGAACATCAGGCCGATGGGACCGGCGCCGATGACGGCCACCGAGTCGCCAATCTCCAATTTGGTTTCGTGCAACCCACGCAGCACGCAGGCCAGCGGCTCAACCATGGCAGCCTCTTCGAAGCTGACGTGCTTCGGGATGGCCAGCATGTTGGTTTCCACGATGCGCCGGGGAATGCGAATGTATTCGGCATAGGCGCCGTTGTTGAACAGCAGGTCGGAGCAGAGATTTTCCTGGTGCTTGGAGCAGTAGAAGCAGGTGCCACACGGGGCGGAATTCAGCGCCACCACCCGCATGCCTTTGCGGAAACCGCGAACGTTTGGCCCAACCTCTTCGACGACACCCGCCAATTCATGGCCAAACAGGGCCGGAGGCACAATCATGCGCGCGTGATAGCCGCGCTGATACACCTTGAGATCGGTGCCGCAGGTCAGGGCCACTTGCACCTTGACCAGCACTTCCCCTTCATCCAGCGTGGGAATCGGCACCTGCTCGATCTTGACGTCCTCTTTGCCATAGAGGACCGCCGCTGTCATCTGTCTGCTCACTTATTGGCCCTTCCATAAGCTGCCCGGTTGAATGACCACCTTCATGGAGTCCGGCTTGGGATGGGCAGCCAAATGCAGCGCTGCAACGGACTCGCCCAGCGGAAAGCGGTGACTGACGAGCCGCTCCAATTCCATTTCGCCGCTGAACACGAACCGCACGGACTCTTCCTGCAAGTCCACCGAAGCGCTGTATGACCCCAAGAGACTCTTTTCATCAACGCAAACTGCCGCCGGATCGAGAGTTGCCTCGCCGTGCTGCGTTTGCGCAAACAACAATACCCGGCCCCCCGGACGCGTGGCGTCCATGGCGGTACGAATTAAAGCGTTGCCGGCTACCGCAAGTATGACTGCGTCCGCTCCCCGGCCCTCCGTCAGTTCTTTAATGGCTCTTACGGTTTCGGAGGTAGAAGCGTCGATGTTTTCGTTCAGACCGAACGTCTCAGCTATTGTATGCCTCTGCGGAAACAAATCGGAAGTTATTACCCTTGTCCCACAACGGCGCGCCAGCACCGTCAGGATGATGCCAATCGGCCCCTGGCCGATGACCAACACTGACTCCCCAGGCATAAGCCTCAGCGTTTCAATACCTTTCATGCAGGTATTGATGGGTTCAATGAAAGACGCCCGCTCGAAAGAAACGCCATCCGGAATACGGATGACGCCCTTGCCAACGATCCACTCCATCACCCGCACATATTCGGAAAAACCGCCTCCGCTGGGCTCGTAGCCCGCCGTGGCGCCGACTTTCTTGTAAGTCGGACACTGGGCGAACACCTTATGCCGGCAGTAGTAGCATTCTCCGCAGGGGATGTGATGGAACACCATCACCCGTTCGCCCAGCTCGTAGCCGGCAACCTCTTCGCCGAGAGCGGCAATGACCCCGGTAGTCTCATGGCCAAAGATGCGCGGGGCGGAATGCGATCCAGTCGCGATCTTCTTGAGATCGGTTCCGCAGATGCCGCAGGTGTGGACCCGAACCAAAATTTCTCCCGGGCCGATCTGCGGCACCGGGACAGTCTCCAGCCGAACGTCGTTCACGCCGCGATAAACCGCCGCCTGCATAGTCGCGGGGACGGGCTGCTGGCCGATGGAACTACCGAGTTGTGTTGCGCTCGACATGTTGGAAATCAGTAGCCAGGTTACTGGCTATTGCCTTCAATTAGATGTTCCAACTCCCGGCACAGGTTCGCAGATGCGATCCTGCTGTTTTTCCTCATCTTTCCCAGCGTGGCCCACCACTTCGGGTGGAGCGCTACATACACCAGGAACTGCGGCGTCTCGAACCTTCCGTTACCGTCAATAAACCGCGTCAGGGGCGGCATCGGGAAGGCCGAGTCATCGGAAATGGCCTTCACCGCCGCGAATTCCAAGCCTCGCTCTTTGGCCACTTGCGCTACCGCCGCGCCCTCCATGTCCACCACGTCGGCTGCGTATTTCGCCAACAAGGCCCCTTTTTCCGCGACATCACTTATGCCCGGCGAGGTTGCCAGCACCCACTCGCCTCCGCGCGTCGGGTAGCGATCGCCGGTTGCGACATCGACCACCTCGCGCATCCGGCCAACGTCGCCGACCCTCAGGTTGGGCGAGAGTGCGCCCGCCATGCCCGCCGAAACCAGCAGCTTCGGCTGCGCGTGCTCGATCACCAATTCTGCCGAGTGACGGGCGCGCTTTTCGCCGATACCGCCAACCGCAACCATCGCCTCGGGCAGCTCGAACAGCTCAACGCCGTCTACGTGCAGCGGCTGCGTCTTCATTTTGGCAAGAAGCGGCGCCACTTCCACCCGCATCGCCACTACAATCGCGACGGGCTTACGGGGCATAGCCGTTTGCCCGGAACCACTCCACCGCACGGCGCAAAGCGCCATCAACCGGCCCCGGATTCCAGCCCAGCTCGCGCTCCGCCTTGGCGCTGGTGATGAACATCTTCTTGCGTCCCATGCGGACCGAGTCCAGGGTCACGCGAGGTTCGCGCTTGAGCATTTTGCCGGAGACCACCGTGTCCACCACGCCCGTGGCATAGGCCACGACGTAAGGCAACTTCACCCTGGGCGAGGGCAAACCTGTGATCGCCGCCAGTTTATCCAGGATCTGCTTCAACGTCAGGTTCTCACCGCCAAGAATATAGCGCTCACCCGGAACCGCTTTTTCCATCGCCAGCAGGTGTCCGTGAGCGCAATCGGCGACATCCACCAAATTCAGCCCCGTATCCACATAGGCCGGAAACTTACGTCGCAGGAAATCAACTACGATTCGTCCGGTGGGCGTCGGCTTGATATCGCGCTCGCCAATGGGAGTCGTCGGATTCACCACCACGACGTTTTGCCCAGCACGTGCCGCCGCGATCACCAGTTGTTCCGCCATGAATTTGCTGCGCTTGTAATCGCCAATCATGTTGGAGAGCGTGACCGGGGTTTTCTCGTCGGTAAGGCGGCCGTTGTTGCCGAAACCCATGGTGGCAACGCTGCTGGTATAAATAACCCGCCGCACGCCCGAATCTCTCGCCGCCGCCAGGACGTTGCGGGTGCCCTCAACGTTGGAGTCGTAAAGCTCTTGACCGTTGGGCGACCAGAGCCGATAGTCGGCGGCCACGTGGAAGACAAACTCGCAACCCGACATGCCAGTCTTCAGCGACTGGAGATCGCGCAGATCGCCCACCACGCGCTCCGCCGGCAAGTCGGCGATGTTGTCGAGACGGCTGGTGGGACGCACCAGCAGGCGCAACTCCGCACCTCGGGAAAGCAGTTGACGGGCAACGTGGCTTCCCAGAAATCCGGTCGCGCCTGTGAGGAAACATTCCATAGTTCAGTAGCCAGTAGCCAGTAGTCAGTTGTCAGTTGTCAGTGCCGTAGGCACGGCAGCGACGCTAACTACACAGGGTTCCCAGTCGTCCGCCAAGGATTGGTAACCGGGATTCCCCACACGCTGAAATCCTTTACATTCCGTGTGACGACGGTAAGGCCATGATGTTTGGCCGTTGCTGCCATGAGGCCGTCGATGATGGCCAGCGTGATCCCTTTGAGCTGTGCTTGGCCGGCCATGGCGCCCCAGATTTCTGCAATTGCGTCATTGATCGGCAATAGACGACCTGCGAATCGGGCAGACAGGTCGCCCTCCAACCATTGTTCCAACTGATCGCGTTTCTTGCCCGCAGGCAAAAGCGTCACGCCCTTGCGAATCTCCCCGAAGGTCAGGACACTCAGGTGGAGTGTGTCTTCATTCTGAGCGTCCACCCATGTCTTTACCCTCACATCCGGCGGCCAAGGCCGACTGTATTCGGAAATTACGTTGGTATCGAGCAGATATCGACTCATAGCTCGATATCACGGCCCGGATCTTTATCGCGCTCCAGGTTGATCCCGGAACCGGCCAGGGGAGACTCCATGAAAAACTCAGAAAGCGTTTGCTTGGGCTTCGGATGCTCGGCCGGCTGCGCCGCCTGTTCCAGCAGGATGGCGGCATAGGCCGGCACGTCCATGCCGCGGGCCGCAGCCTGGGCTGCCAGTTCGGCCTCCAACTCAGGCTTGATGTCGAGCGTGATGGTCATCGTCGCAGTCCCTCCGGGTCAGTATAGTCAATGAACATCCTTACTCGTGTCCAAAAGATCGTCATTACATGACCCGACAAATCTCTAGCCGCGCTCTGCGGGGGTGGGAGAACTCATCATCTGCTGCCTACCGACTACTGACAACTGACTACTGGCTACTGACCTTGGCGTACGTGGTCAGCGCCAGCAGCGGGAAGTATTGCCGGTACATGTAGTACATCAGGTAAAACACGCGCGGGAATCCCGTGCCAGTGTAGAGCGACTCATCCCACGACCCATCACGGCGCTGCGTCTTCAGCAGATAGGCGATCCCATGCTGCAGCGAATCGTTGCGCGTGTCGTTGGCGGCAAGCAATCCCATCACCGCCCACGCGGTCTGCGAAGGCGTGCTCGGACCGACTCCCTTGGTGTTGGCATCGTCGTAGGAGCCGCAGGTCTCGCCCCAACCGCCATCAGGATTTTGCATCATGCGCAGCCACTCGACGGCCTGCAGCACGAAGGTCTCGTGATAATCCACGCCCACCGCCTCCAGCCCGCGCAGCACCTGCATGGTCCCATAGATATAGTTCACGCCCCAGCGTCCGAACCAGGAGCCGTCCACTGCCTGCTCGCGCTTGATGAACTCGACCGCGCGCCGCACCGGTTGGTCCTTCAACGAATAGCCATAGCTGGCCAGGCATTCCAGCACCCGGCCGGTGATATCAACCGTGGGCGGATCGAGCATGGCATTGTGGTCGGCGAAGGGAATGTTCTGGAAGACCATGCGGTCGTTGTTCTTGTCGAACGACGCCCAGCCGCCGTTCTTGCACTGCATGGAGAGAATCCAGTCAAGCGCGCGACGCGTCGATTTGTCGTGATAGCTCTCGTTGCTGGTCTTCACTCGGCTGAGCGCCAGCAGGACCTGCGCGCTGTCGTCCACATCGGGATAGAACTCGTTGTTGAACTCGAAGTACCATCCCGCCGGCGCTGCCTTGCGGTTCTTCACGCACCAGTCGCCTTTGCGAGTCACCTGCTTGCGCAGCATCCACTCGCAGGGCCGCACCAGGCGAGGATCGTTGGCCGTCACGCCGCTTTCTGCCAGGGCAAACACGGCATAGGCGGTGTCCCACACCGGAGACATGCAGGGTTGCATGCGAAAGGTGGTCTCTTCCTCGATGCCCAGCTTTTCAAATTCATCCATCGCGCGGATCACTTGCGGATCGTCCAACGAGTAACCCAGGCAGCGCAGGGCGATGATGGAGTTCATGAGGCCGGGATAAATTGCGCCTAGGCCATCGCTCATCTCCATGCGCTCCAGCATCCACTTCTCGGCAACCTTCAAGGCGAGCGAACGCAGCGGGCGAACATGAATCTGCTCCAGCAGATGGACCATGCGATCGAGCACCAGAAAGAAATTGCGCCAGCTCACCAGCTTGTCGGCCCAGCGCAGGCGCAGCTGCGTCCGGGTGCGCCCGCCGACAAAGAGCTCGTCAATTCCCTGCTCCACGGGGATCTTCTTAAACGGCTTCTTGGCATAGGCAATGGAGAGCGGCACCAGAATGGCGCGCGACCAGGACGAAATTTCGTAGATATTGAACCAGAACCACTTGGGGAACAGAACGATTTCGGGCGGAATTGCCGGGACTGCGTCGTAATCGTACTGTCCAAGGAAGCAGAGATTAATCTTGGTAAAGGTATTGACCGCAGTGACGCCACCCAAGGCGAGAATGCGCTCACGGGCCTTCTGGAGCTGCGGATGATCGGCACTGTAGCCCGCCATTTTCAGCGCGAAATAGGCCTTAACGCAGGCGCTGATGTTGGAAGGCCCATCGTTGTAAATGGGCCAGCCGCCGTCGGGATTCTGCCGATTCAGGATCTCAGTGGCGCACTTCTGCGTCCGCACCGGATCTTCGGTGCCCAGCAGGCGATGCAGCAGAATGTAATCCGACACCAGGGTTGTGTCGGCGCCCAGTTCGCCACACCAGTAGCCCTCTTCGCGGTCCTGGATGGAGAACAGATATCGCCGCGAGGCATCGATGGCGGCGGCCACCCGGCTCTTGATGTCATCAATTTTGCCGAAGCGCACTTCGGCACGATCGGAAGGACCTTCCATTCCCTTGCTACTCCGCCATGGCTGGCGCAGCGCCAATGGCCTCGACGATCTCGGAGGGCAATCCGAAACGCACGTGCTCGGGCATGACTTCGATTTCACGCATATTGGTGAAACCCTGCTCTTCCAGGAAAGTCACGGCCTGTTGCACCAGGATCTCGGGGGCCGAGGCGCCCGCCGTCAAACCCACGGTATTGACGTTTTCCAGCCACTCCGGTCTGATCGAGCGGTAGTTCTCGATGAGATGGGACTGCGCGCCCAGATTGCGGGCGACCTCGACCAGGCGGTTGGAATTGGAACTATTGTCGGAGCCGACAATCAGCAGCAGGTCGCATTCGCCGGCGACATCCTTCACCGCAGTTTGCCGGTTCTCCGTGGCATAGCAAATGTCCTGCGCGTGCGGCCCTTGGATGTTGGGGAACTTTTTCCTGAGCGCCGCGATGACGTGGCTGGTCTCGTCGAGACTCAGCGTGGTCTGCGTCAGATAAGCGACCCGGTTGGGATCGGGAACTTGCAGGTCTTCCACCTCCTCAGGTGAGTCCACCACCTGGGTGACGTTGGGCGCTTCGCCGAGCGTGCCGATGACTTCATCGTGGTCGCGGTGGCCGCTGAGGATGAGAGAATAACCTTCGCGCG
>Ga0116130_1000717_pt1 | contig 20158 bp, 19 predicted proteins | sample June2015DPH_17_5_FD_89733 | JGI IMG/M metagenome (GOLD analysis project Ga0116130, IMG submission 89733) | Peatland microbial communities from SPRUCE experiment site at the Marcell Experimental Forest, Minnesota, USA - June2015DPH_17_40 | ecosystem: Environmental > Terrestrial > Soil > Wetlands...
ATGATTGAAAAAGATTGTCGAATCGAGGGAAACGCTGCTCGACAACCGGGCACGATATCCTGTTTCGACGGAAGTTTCTCTCTCCGCTTTCTCGTTTGGATTTCCCGTATAGCCGACAAGCATTGGGATGTTGTTCGGCCCAGACAGCGCCGCCAGATTTACAAGAATGCCCGTATCACTTCGCGCCGGTGTCCGCTGGGCCTGTGAAACCGCGGCCCAGAGTGTGTTTCGGGCATTGGGGGTCCAGGCAATCCGGCCGCTAGGCTCAAGTCCGAAGCCCGTATAGTCATTGTGCTCGAGTTTTGTTCCCAAACTCAGATACAGACGCTCCGGTAGGATTGTGATTTCGTCCTGGACGAACGAACTGAATAGCTGAGTTGTTCGACCGGCAGGAGTGAATGAAATCCTCAGCGTGGCAAGCGTATCGTCGGAGCTCACCCGGTAACCTAAACCCCATACAAAATCCTGCCTCGTACCCCAACCGATATGGTGCTGGAAATCGAGATCAAAGGTGTTCACGCCAAATCCGTAAGTAGTATCGCTCCGAGTGTTCCGGTCAAAATACACCTGCAGTGACGTCTCCGAATGTGCAGAGGAGGTATGATTCCATCGTGACAACAAGTCCCATCCTGAATAACGGTCCCGGAGATCGAGAAGACCATTTATCGGCGGAGAAATCGAGACGACCGAACCAGCGACTTCCCCTGCATTTCCACTATTGGCGTCGCCTTCGACGGTGATAGAGTCTTGAGCAGACGCGCTGGTATCAACGCGAAAGCCACCATGAACCATCTCCCAATCGTCGTTCCCGTTCAAACCGAATGGAGTCGGAAAATGGTTTCGATCGAAGCCATCGGCGAACACCCGATAGGACGTCGCTCCTCCGAGCCTTCCCCCGTATCGCGCAGCACCGAAGCCGTGTTCATAGCTGCCGCCTCCAGCAGTTGCAAAGGCGCCCTGAGTGTCGCTCGTTTTCTTTGTAATGATGTTGATAACTCCGTTGACGGCGTTGGCCCCCCACACTGTGGCTCCTGGACCCCGTATGACCTCGATTCGATCAATGTTGTCCAGAAGTACATCCTGCGCATCCCAGAACACTCCCGAGAGCATCGGTGTATACACCGTGCGCCCGTCGACTAAGACCAACAATTTGTTCGAATACTGGCCGTTGAAACCGCGGATGCTGATAGCCCATTTGCTGGAGTTGATCTGGGCCACCTCCACGCCTGGGACCATGCGCAATAAATCTGGAATGTCGTTGGCGCCCGAGCGCGCAATGTCCTCAGAGGTAATGACAAACACTGCTGATGCGGCTTCAGAAATCTTCTGTTCCTTTTTCGAAACCGAAGTTACCTCCATGTTCATCAGATCCTCGAGCTTTAGTTGCGTGAGATCTTGCGGCGATGCCTGACCGTGCACGATCTCACACGCTATTATGAATACCATCAACCTGAGGAGCGCATTTCTCCCGGAAATCATGAACCATCCATCACTTTCTTCAGGACTGCAATGTGTCTCGATTTCATACGTTTGTCTGTGAATTGGAAAGATTGGCGACTCTTGCGGATTAGTCCGACACCCGCAAAAGTGGCCTATTCGTTCGACGTGCGCTTCTGCATCGCACCGTTCGACCAGGCGAGCCAGTTTAGCTGCTCTCTCTGATTGCACTTGAATGGCCGACTTATTTCTGGCATCGCCAGAAGCTCGTCTTATTCGCAAGGACCTACAGACACATCCTGCGATCCGGTCCACAAAACCAGGGATGCACTAACTAGCCGAGGGCTCCGCCCTTGATATCCCTGCTAACCCCAATGGATGTAGGAACTTGACATCATAACGAGAACAAAATTCTCGTTTCAGCGTGCATAATCGACTAAGGGACTTCTAATCTGCGATCTCTGATGGGTTTGGGGAACAAAATGCAAGGGATCTCTGTCGGCTTTATTCGGTCGAGACAGTCGTGGATCAGACCCCCAGGTACAACAGTCGTTGGGCCGACTTTTCAGTGTCGCACCACGCCCAGAGTCGATGAGTTCGTAACGGGCAATGTGCACTACGCTTTCTGGCAACCAATCTGGACTCAGCACGGGTTTCCGATGGCCGGCAAGGCAAAGTTGTTCTCGAGTGATCGGAGGGGAGAACAGTAGATGCGGACATCTCGCGATTGGTCGATCCGTGACAAGCTGACGGGCTTATTCGTCGCCATGGCCTGCATCGCTGCAATCACGGTTTCAGTGCCGATGGGAGTCTTTGATTTGTTAGGACTCAGGCGGGCTATGGCACGAGACTTGGCAACCTTGGCGGACGTCTTGGCCCGGAATAGCACGGCGGCGCTTACTTTCCGCGACCTTCATGCAGCGCAAGATGTTCTGCAAGCCTTGCGGGCAGAACCCAGTGTGACTGCAGCATGTATCTACTCGGACGACGGCAAGCCGTTTGCCACCTATGTTCGTCAGGCGGGAGAGATTCCAATTTTGTGCCTCCCCTTGCCCAAGAGCAGGCCACCCGGTTCGAATCTGACCGCCTCATCCAGTTCCGCGACATCGTTCTCGACGGCGAAGCCGTCGGCACTATCTACATTGAATCTGACTTGCAACGACTAGACACGCGACTGCGAGAATACACTATTGCCTTTCTCGCCACCAGTTTTCCATGTAGCCAGGCCCGAGAACTGCGGTCGTCGTGTTTGGGCAAGTGACCTAGTCCGACCAGGCTCTCCAATGGCTTGAATACCAACTCAATTTGCCAGCCCGTCCGGTACCACTCCAAGATCTCCACCGCCGATGCATTGCGGTGAGTCGTGTACACAACCACGTACTTGACCACCTCCAAACTCTCCGGCTTGGTGTTCATTTGCTTCTTACTGGCTTTGCGACGCAGGCGCCGATGAGCCTGCTCAATTGCGTGTTCTAGCCCACAAGAGAATCCCCGACAAAAATGCAAGGGCGGCCGCAGCCGCCCTTGCTCACAACACAAACCGCTCACAGCATCTTCGCGCTTTCCACATGAATGCTGTCGCCCATCACATGTCCCGTCACGGCGATGTGATGTCCCACATGGTCCTTGAGCGCATCCGGGTTCTCCACCATCAGAACTTTCTGATCCTTATCGGTCACGATCACCATCTTCGCACCGGCGGCCAGGCACTTCTTGGTGCACGCCTCAGCCTTATCGTTGGCCCCCTTGGCGCCGCATTTGTCATCGCTCACCCACCCGTTGACGGTGGTGCTCTTCCCCATATCGTCAAACGCCATTGCTGTCAGGGCGAACACAAAACATATCGCAAGACTAAGTACGAGCACTTTTCTCATGGCCGTTTTTCTCCTTATTTGATCTTTCGATCGCGGCCCCACGCCGCATGGTAGGAATTTTACTCGCGCACCCGGAAGCAACCAACGCGCCCACCGATTCGCCGATCGCAGGAACTATACCACAGAGGACGTTTTCGATTGTCACACGCTTGCGGGACGCGATCATCCCGTTAGCTGATTGTCAGGAACTCAGCTTTTTCCGCTTGGCGAAAGACCTGGGGCCACGCATCGTAGTCGCGCCTTGGCCTCGCCTATTTATTTTCTCGCCGAATGATTCACTGGTGGTGCGGCAACTTCCGGAGTCTGAGGAACGTACACCACTTCGCCCGGACGCGCATAATGCAACTGTTCGCGCGCTTCTTTCTCGATTGCCTTCTCGTCGGTCTGCAATCCCTGAATCTGCTGTGTATAGAGCTCGTTTTCCTTCTGCTCCAGCATGATTCGCTTTTGCAGCGATTCATACTCGGCTCGCTTCTGCTTATACACAATCATTCCATTCGCGCCAAACATCACGTGGACAAACAGAAAGGCCGCCAGCACCGCAACCGCGATCGTCGCCAATCGCCGCCGCAGCGCATACACCCGCCTGAAGGCGGGACCAACTCTCCCCACCCAGGATGCAGCTATCGCCTCGGCCTGCGGCGCCTTTTCCGCGATCACTCGCAACCCATCTTGCGGAGTGGGAAATCGCCGCATGTCTGCCAAATTCTTTACTCGAAAATCCATTGCTTGGCCGCCCGGCTCAACTTCTCCAAACCCTGCTTGCTTCGTGCCTCGGAATAAACTCTCACCACCGGCTCGGTTCCCGAAAGCCGGTAACAAACCCACGAACCATCTTCAAAGACCAGCTTCAATCCATCCGTGCGCACCACTTCGCTCACCCTGTGTCCACAGAACTCCCGCGGATCAGACCTTAACTTCCCAGTGAACTTGTCCTTGACCTCAGCCGTCAAGCGGAAGTTTTCCCGTTGCGGATAATACGAACCAACTTGGTTACATAGCCCCCTCAATTGCTCGCCTAGCGATTGGCCTCGCTTCGCCACCATCTCGCAGCACAGCAGGCCCGCCAGCACGCCATCTTTCTCCGGGACGTGATGCCGGATCGAAAGCCCGGCGCTTTCTTCTCCACCGATCGCAATCTTGTCCTGCATGATGAGCTCGCCAATGTATTTGAAGCCCACCGGCGTCTCGAAAAGTTCCACATCGCGAGCCTTTGCGATCGCATTGATCAAATTCGTGGTCGCCACCGACTTTGCCACTCCGTTCTTCCATCCCCGGCTCTCCACCAGATAATCGAACAGCAGCGCAATCACGTAGTTCGGCTGAAAAAAAGTTCCGTCCGCATCGACAATCCCAAAGCGATCCGCGTCCCCGTCGGTCGCAATGCCAATCTGCGCCCTGGTCTCGCGCATCCTGCCGCGCAGGTCCTCCAGCAAGTGATCGTCCGGCTCCGGCGCATGCCCGCCAAACAACACGTCGCGATAGTCATGCACGGTCGCGATTTTCACCCCAGCCTCTTGCAAGAATTCATCGGAATATCCCCGCGCCGACCCCCACATGGGATCAAAACAAACCTGCAGATTGGCCTTGCGGATCGCGCCCAGATCCACAATCTCTCCCAATCGCTTCAGGTAGCCGGCCTTCACGTCCAGTAATTCCCGGGTAGATCCGTATCCAGTACCTTTCGTCCCTGATGTCGACCCCTCCCGGTCCAGTGCATCAATTTCCGCCTCAATCTTTTTCGTCACTTCAGGCAGCGCCGGACATCCATCCGGCGTCGAAAACTTGATCCCGTTGTACTCCGGCGGATTGTGCGAAGCTGTAAAGTTAATCACCCCGTCGGCCTTTGCCTTTACAACGGCATAAGCAAATGCCGGAGTTGGCGCAGGCTCCGGGACCACGACCGGCCTAATTCCATAAGCCTCCAGAATCTCCGCCGCCATGGAACAAAAAGTTTCGCCCAGGAATCTCGGATCGCGTCCCACGATCACTCGCGCTCCCCGCGGCTTCTGCCCCGTCACGTAACGCGCAATCCCGCCCACCGCTCGCCGCACATTCGCAAAAGTAAACTCCTCCGCCATCACCGCCCGCCAACCCGATGTTCCAAACTTGATTTGCGTCGCCATCTTTCTGCTCCCTCACTTAAGGTGCTACTCTCTCGACGTGAGTTGGCTCACCAACTGCTAATTGCTAACGGCTGATTTTATATGAGCGACAAACGAATCGTCCTGACTACCGCAGGCTCAGAAGAAGAAGCTCGGAAAATTGCGCGGCATGTTGTAGAGGAACGTCTGGCCGCCTGCGTCAACATCATCCCGCAGGTTGTATCTATTTATTGCTGGCAAAACAAGGTAGAAGAATCTCGCGAATGGCTTTTGATCATCAAGACTACGGCCGCGGCCTTCGAAGCAGTGCGCCAAGCTATTGCCCAACTCCACTCCTACGACCTGCCAGAATGTATCTGCCTGACCATTGCAGATGGATCACCCAACTACTTGGCCTGGATCGACGAATCCGTCAGCGTAAAAAATTGAATGGAGCTAGAGTAGGGCCTCAGTCCGTTTGATCCCTGCAAATCCGTAGCGAACAGCGTTTATATAGCAGCCAGCCCCGCTTCCAGATCGCTAAGGATGTCCTGCACATCCTCAATGCCCACAGAAATCCGCACCATTCCGTCCGTGATCCCAATCGCCCTACGGCCTTTTTCACCCAGCGCCGCGTGCGTCATCGTCGCTGGATGTGAGATCAGCGTCTCCACTCCTCCCAGCGATTCTCCCAATGAACAGAGGCGCAATTTCTTCAGCATCTTATTTGCATTCTTCAGCGATCCCGTCTCAAACGTGATCATCGCCCCGAAGCCGCTCATCTGGCGCTTGGCCAACTCGTGCTGCAGATGATCCGGCAACCCCGGGTAAAGAACTTTCGCCACCTTTTTATGCTTCGCCAGAAACTCCGCCACCAGGCGCCCGTTGCGGTCGTGGATCTCCATCCGCGCAGCCAGCGTCTTCACCCCACGCAGCAACAGAAAGCATTCGAACGGAGAAAGTATCGCCCCCGCGCACTTTTGCAAAAACGCCAGCTTTGCTGCCTGCTCTGGCCGGCTGCATACCACGACCCCGCCTAGTCCGTCGCTGTGGCCATTTAGAAACTTGGTCGTCGAGTGCACCACCATATCCGCGCCCAGCGCCAGCGGCTGCTGGAAGTAAGGCGACATGAACGTGTTGTCCACCACCAGTTCCACTTTCTTGCGCCGGCAAATTTTGCTGATCGCCGGCAAATCACTCAACCGCATCAGCGGATTGGTCGGTGTCTCCACGTGCACCATGCGCGTATTGTTTTGAATCGCGCGCTCAACGTTCTCCGCATCCGATGTATCCACGTAAGAAAACTCCAGCCCGAATCCCGTCAGCACCTGATTAAACAGCCGAGGCGTCCCGCCATATAAATCGTCGCCACACACCACATGGTCGCCCGCCTTCAACATGCTCGCAATCGCATTGATCGCCGCCATCCCACTGCCAAACACGCGCGCCGCCACCCCGCCTTCCAGCGACGCCAAGTTCTCTTCCAGCCGATCCCGCGTGGGATTCGAGACCCGCGAATATTCGTACCCCTTATTCTCCCCAATCCCCTGCTGAACATAAGTGGAAGTGAGATAAATGGGCACATTGACCGCGCCGGTCAAGGGATCCGGCTGCTGCCCGTCGTGAATCGCACGCGTAGCAAACCCAGCTCGTCTATTTTTTTTCATCAATACTTTCTGGAAGACATCGACCTTCTCAAAGCGTTCCCCGCGGACTTTTTCAGCGTTCTGTGCGACAAACTTTTATCTAAATCCCGCCCTCAAAAATCTTCTTCGACAAATATCTCTCCGCCGAATCCGGAATGATCGTCGCCACCCGTTTCCCCGCGCCCAGTCGCCGCGCCACCTCCAGAGCCGCGAACACCGCCGCTCCTCCGCTCGATCCCGCCAGCACGCCTTCCTTCGCGGCCAGCTGCTTCACGGTCTCAAAGGCATTCTCATCGCTTACCGCAATCACTTCATCGCACACCGATCGATCGAACGTCTTGGGAATGAAACTCACGCCAATCCCTTCCACCTTGTGTGGCCCCGGTTGCCCGCCAGCCAGGATCGATCCCTGCGTTTCCACCGCGACCGCTCGCACTCCCGGCACATGCTCTTTCATGTAGCGCGCGATACCAGTAAACGTTCCACACGTGCCGCAGCCCAGAACCACAACATCCACTTTCCCCCCGAGCTGCTCGAACATTTCCACGGCCGTGGTCTCGTAGTGATAGTCGGGATTCGCCATATTCTCAAACTGTCCCGCCATGAACGCGCTCTCATCGCTTGCCACAGCTTCCTTAGCGCGACGGATCGCTCCCGCCATCCCCTCTTCATCTGGGGTGCGGTCCACTTCCGCCCCCAGCGCGCGCATGATAATCACTTTTTCCTGCGAGAAGTTTTCCGGAACGAACAGCTTCACCTTATATCCGCGGTTTACTCCGATTAGCGCCAGCCCGATTCCGGTATTCCCGGCGGTGGCTTCGACAATCGTCCCCCCGGGCGCAAGCTTCCCCTCCTGCTCTGCCCGCCGGATAATCCCAATGGCCGCGCGATCCTTCACACTTCCTCCGGGGTTCAAGTATTCAAGTTTTGCGAAGATGTCGGCGGACTCGGCAGGAACCAGCCGCTTCAACCGCAACATGGGGGTCCCGCCGACCAGGTCCGTAATATCGTCGGCGACGCCCAGATGAGAAACTTCAAGGGTTTTCTGATGCACGCTACAGGGTAAGGGGGACAGTCCGGAATCGTCAATGGAACGAAAGCCTTAGCTCGAAGTTACTTCGCCTTGCGGGGGGTTCTCGAAAACTGATTGCGACGAAGTTACTTCGTCCCCGCGGCCGGCTGCGTCCCCGCGTAGTACCCGCTCTTCGTCCGCACCGACATCTTGCCGTGCCCCTTTGCCTTCGCCTCCACCCGGATGGTGCGGAATCCTCCCGTGCCCTTCGGATTCGTCGGCTTATAGCCAATCGTGTACTGGTTCCGGATGTCGTGCGCCACTTGCCGGCTGATCTCATCCACTTCGTCCAACGTCTTCGGAAAAAATGCCAGCCCTCCAGTCCGTTGCGCAATAACCTCCAGTGCCCGCTTGGCCCGCTTGGGATGCTCCTCATCTCCCAGAACTCCGATCGCATACACCGACGGCCCGTTTTCCTCCTGCAGTTGCTTCACCGCCTGCTCCAGACTTTCCCGGCTGGCATTGTCTTCTCCATCAGTCACTATGAACAGCACTTTCCGCTCCAGCCTGGCATCCCTCTTTAAGTGATCGGCGGAGGCCACCACCGCCTCGTAAAGTGCCGTTCCGCCCCTGGCATCAATCTTCTCAAGAGCTTCTTTCAATTTCAGAAGATCGTTGGTGAAATCCTGGTCAAGATAATATTCGTCGTTAAAATTCACCACGAACACTTCGTCCTGTGGATTACTCGACCGCACCAAATTGAGCGCTGCCTGGTTTACTTTCGCCCGCTTTTCCCGCATCGAGCCGGAATTATCAATCACAATCCCCATGGCTACCGGAATGTCTTCATGATGAAAGGAAACGATAGTTTGCGGCTTGCCATCTTCGAACACGGAAAACGCGTTCCGGCCAAGGTCGGTGACGATGCGCTGCTTGTCATCCACCACCGTGGCGTGCAGAAGAACTTCGTCCACATCCTTGCGGATGACAAAGGTTCCGTTGTCCTGAGGGCCATGTCGCTCGCTCGAAGGAGTCGCCGTTGAATCCGGTTGAGACTTTTGGGATTGACTCGGCGCCGACTGGGACTGTACCGGCGAAACCGGAACCGGAGAAGATTGCCCTTGGGAAGGCGTCTGCCGCGCGTTCCCGGAAACCGGTTTCGCGAGCACCGCGATCAGAATCGCGAAGACCCACTTCAGGAAAATAACCTGATTCGCACCCTTATTCTTCGGGGGCGTAATAACCGGTCCTGGCATAAACTCGCAGCGGCGGCAATCCTTTCGGCGGCAGTAATTTCACTTTGATCTTACGCCATTTGCCGTCTCGCGAATCGTTATGGGGCCGATAACCCAACACGTATTGATTGCGCAATTCGATCCCGATCTTTGTCGCCACGTCCGCCAAGTCGTTCGGGTTTTCCACCGTAAAGGCCCGGCCGCCCGACAATTCCGCAACCTCGCCTAGAAGCGCCGGCCCCAGTCGCTCTTCTTCCGTGGGGAAATACCGGTCGTAAATCCCGATCGCATACACCATCACATCCGCTTCCTTCACCTGCGCTTTGATTTCGTTTTCGGTATACCGGCTGTGATTATCTCCTCCGTCCGAAATAATCAGCAGCGCTTTCTTCGGATACTTCGCCTGCCTCATCTTGGTGACGCCCATATATATCGCATCCAGCAGCGCAGTCCGCCTTCGTGGCACGGCAAACACCAGTTTGCTCTGGATCTCGTCCACCGAACTGGTGAAATCGCTGACCACCTCCGGCTCGTCCGAAAAAGTGATCATGAAGAACTCATCCTGCGGGTTCGCGGTCTTGAAAAACTCCACAACCGCATCCTTCGCCCGGTCCATCTTGCTGCTCATGCTTCCGCTCGAATCGAAGATGACCCCCAGCGAAACCGGAGCATCCTCACTCGAGAAAGACTTGATCTCTTGTCCCGAGCCGCCTTCGAAAAGCTGGAAATTTTCCTTCTCCAGCCCAGTCACCAGCCGGTTCATCGGGTCCGTTATCGTCACCGGCACCAGTACCAGATCCGCATTCACTTTCAAGGGCCGTATGTGCGTATTCAAAGACGAAGGGACGATGGTTTCCTTCGCGACGTCTTCTGTCTTTGTCTTCTCTAAGGGCCGCGGCATCACGTGGACGTCGTTCACGTCCGTCTGCCCCCGAGCTGGTATGGATCCGCCCAAACATGCGCAAACGGAAATCCACATCAAAGCTGTCGAAAGAGAACACAGAACCGACAGAACAGTATGACCGCGCAGAATTGTCCGCAATCGGACGACGGTCAGATTCCAGGTTCGAATCAAACCGGACTTTACAGCTCGGATCCCAGGGCGAGATAACCGGCGCTCATCCACAAAGGACATAAGCACCTCATTTGGCCGCGATAGTATCACAGCTTTCCCCAAGCAGCCGCGGTATTTTTGTCAAATCCTGGTGACAATCCCAGAATGGACGCCAGTTTCAGCCGATTTATCCACTCCACTGAATCCCAATCCGGAAATCCGCCGCTACCTTGTTACAATCAAAGGTTTCCATGGCTGACATTCATCCCTTTCGCGGGTTCCGGTACGATCCCCAACAGATCTCTCCAGCTCTGGTGGTGACCCAACCCTACGACAAGATCACGGCCGCTCTGCAGGAACGCTACTATGCGGCCAGTCCGTATAACCTCGTCCGCATCATCCTCGGTCGGCATGAACCGAATGACAATCCGGAAAATAATGTATATTCCCGCGCGGCAACCAGCTTTCGCGACTGGCGCCGCCAAGGCATCCTGCGCCAGGATTCCCGTCCATCTCTTTACTTTTATTCGCAGCGCTTCACTCTCCCCGGTTCCGACCAGGAACTCGAACGCCGCGGCTTCATCGCCTTAGGCCGCATTGAGGATTATTCCTCTGGCGTCGTCTTCCGCCACGAGCAAACCCTGGCCAAGCCCAAGGCCGACCGCCTCGACCTGCTCCGCGCCACGCGCGCCCATTTTGGCCAGATCTTTATGCTCTATGAAGACTCCGGCCAGATCGAGTCCCTGCTTACCACTACCGCAGATCCCGACATCGCCGTCACCGACGAATATGGCGTCCTCCATCGCGTGTGGCAAATCCCCGACCCACGCCTGATCGATTCTGTCCGCGCCGCTATGGCCGATAAGAAACTCATCATCGCCGACGGCCACCACCGTTACGAAACCGCGCTCAACTATCGCAATCAATGCCGGGAGAAAGCGCGTCCCACCGCGACACCCACCACATCTCCCTCCGAATACGTGATGATGACCTTCGTCAACCTGAACAGCCCCGCCCTCGTCATCCTGCCCACTCACCGGGTCGTTCATAGTCTGCCCGAATTTAACGAAGAAGCCTTCCGCGACTCCGCCCGCAAATTTTTCGATATCGAAGAAGTCGACTCCTCCCTCGATGCTGCCCACGCCACCGCCATGCTCCATCAGTGCGGACGCGCCGGCTCCGCTCTGCTCGCAGTCACCCCCAACCGGGCCTTCCTCTTGCATCACCCCGACCCGAACGCCGACCAATTCTTTACAGGACTCTCCATGCGCCAGCAAGCGCTCGACGTAGTGCAATTGCATAAGATTTTGCTGGAAAATGTCTTAGGGCTTACCGCAGAGTCCATCCGCAACCAGCTCAACATCTCCTATGTCCGCGATGCCGCCGAGGCTCTCTCGCACCTGGAAAACAATCCTCGTGCCGACATCGTTTTCCTGATGAACCCCTGCCGGATCCAGCAAGTTCGAGACATCGCATTCGCCGGCGAAGTCATGCCCCAGAAATCCACCGACTTCTATCCCAAGCTCCTCAGCGGACTGACAGTCTATGCCCTCGATTAGCGGGCCCCATGTGGGGATAGTCGCCTTCGGCTGTCCGGCTGGGCAAAGCCCCGCACCCCAGTGGTCTCGCCCCCGCGATGCTCGCTCGAACGCCTGCCGCACATTGCGGTTGCTCTTTGGCCTCGGCGTCTCTCTGTTCGTCGCCGCCTCCTTCGCCATCCCTCCCGAAAAACATCTTTCCATCTATTCGACCGCCGCAAACTATTCCCTACCCATCGTTCAGCGCCAGGGCCATGATTATGTGGGCCTGCTGGAACTCCTTGAACCCCTCGGAACGGTCAGCGCCAAACTGGACGGCACCCGCTGGCGTCTTCACTACAACAACATCCTTGGAGAATTTACCGTCGACAAAACTCGCGCCCGCGTCCAGGGACGCGACGCCGATCTCTCCGCCCAGTTCATTCTTGAAAACGGACGCGGCTTGGTTCCGCTCGCCTCCCTCAATTCCCTTCTACCTCGTTTCCTGGGAGGTCCCGCAACTCTCCACGAGCAGTCCGATCGTCTTTTTATCGGTAGTATCGCCACCCACTTCACCGCCTCCGTTGCCGCAAGCGACCCCTCGCACCTCGTCTTTCAATTCAGCGCTCCCGTCAATCCTTCAGTGGCCACCGAGCCCGGGAAGGTGCGCCTCACCTTCAATCACGAACCCGTCACTGCCCCCGCTTCTCCCACGCTGACATTCTCCAGCAAACTCATTCCGTCCGCCGCGTATTCCGAAATGAATGGCGCCGCCGAAATCACGGTAACCACCACCCTCCCGCTCATGGCCAGCTTCAGTAACGACGGTCGAACCATCACTCTGGCTCCCCCAGTCCCGGCGAAATCGCAAACCGTGGCAACCCAAACGGCAAACGTAGCCGTTCCCCCGCCACAAAATCCTCCGGCCACGCAGTCTCCCGCGCCAACTCCGTCGTCCGCTCCTCGGCGCTACTTCGCAATCGTTGACGCCAGCCATGGCGGCGTCGACCGCGGCGAAGCTCTCAGCGCCACCATAGCTGAGAAAGACGTCACCCTCGCCTTCGCTCGCCAGCTTCGCCAGGAACTGGAGAGTCGCGGCATCTCCACCCTCGTGCTGCGAGACTCCGATGCCAGCCTTTCCGTCGACGATCGCGCCTTCTTCGCCAATAGCACACATGCCGCTGTCTATGTGGCCTTGCATGCCGCTTCCAGCGGCCACGGCGTTCGCCTCTACACCGCAATGCTTCCCTACGCCAATAGTGAGGACGACGGTCCCTTCCGCGCCTGGCCTACCGCCCAGTCTCCCTTCATGCCGCTCAGCCAGGCGACCGCCACGAGCATCGCCGGAATGTTGAAAAGGATTCAGGTCCCCGTCCGCACCCTCACTGCGCCTCTCCGTCCGCTCAATAGCATTGTGACCGCAGCGATTGCCGTTGAGGTCGCTCCGCCCGCCTCCGACGTCTCCGCTCTGAATTCGCCCGATTACCAGCAACTCATCGCCGGAGCCGTAGCCAACGGAATCGTAGCCATCCGCTCCCAACTCGGGGCCGCACCATGAATCGGGCGATTGAGTGATCGGGTCTTTTTGTGATCGCATAATTTGATAAATTCAGAACGTAAGGATTTAGGTTTTCAATCGCCAGATCGCCCGATCACCCGATTCCCCATGATTCCGCGCCACTTTTTTATCGCGCTCTCCATTCTCCTCGCTGCCGTGCTGGGCATGAGCCTTTACGCCTGGCACATGCGCGGCCGCGCCGCTGCTACTCCCGTTCCCTCCGCCGCCGTCCCGCCGGTTGTGCCTCCCGTGGCTGGGTCCAGCGAGCGTGTCACTCTTTACGTGGCCTACGACGACATCGGCGTTCTCCGCGCTCAGTCCGCGCAAATCCCCATGCCATCCGTCCGCCAGCAGCGCGCCGAAGAGGTCCTCCGTGCCCTGGTCGCCCTTTATCTCGATAAGTCTTCCCCCCATCCCCTGCCCCCCGGCTCGGAGATTCGCAGCGTTTATCTCGTCGATCCCGGCCTCGCGGTCATTGACGTCAACGCCGCCTTCGCTGACGGTCACCGTTCCGGCGTCCTTGCCGAAGAGCTCACCATCGCATCGCTCGTACAGACCCTGTCCGCCAACATACCCGGCATTCTGAGAGTAAAAATTTTGGTGGAAGGCAAGCAGCGCGACACCCTGGCGGGCCACGCCGATCTGTCCAACTTCTTCGACGTCTCCACAGTCAGCCAACTCTCGTCGCAACTCCAATCAACTCAGTGAGCGTTCCCCATCCGCCGTCGTCGCTTGCCTTCCCGCTGCCACTGCGGCTTCTCCCCCAAATGTCTTAACCTCCGGGGACTTTCTTCCTACACTACCTTCCACCTTGACAGCGTCATGCGAGCGTGACTAGGATGCTGCGGCGCTCAAATCGCCATTTCTCCAGTCGGTTTCCAACCTTCAACCAGCTCTCAGGCGGTTTCGTTTGCTTTTCATTTTTGGCCTCGGTGTTGAATTCAACTTTCGCCTAAGGAGAAGTCTATGTTTGTTCGCCGCTCCACTTTGAACGCGTTACTTCCTGCTGTGCTGCTCTTGCTTGTGGTCGCCACTTTTGCACCCGTCGCTTACAGTGCCCCTTTCTCCAATCCCGCCAACCGAATTGTGACCCCGGTGAACGAATCGGACTTGGTTCAGCTCACCGGCAATACCCCCCGCCTTGCGCTTGCAAGATTTGATCAGGGACTGGTATCGGATAGCCTACGCATGGACCATCTGTACGTGGTGCTAAGCCGTACTCCCAAGCGGGAAGAGGCGCTGGACCAACTGGCCGCTAGCCTCCAGAATCCTCATTCCGCGAATTATCACAAGTGGCTCACTGCCGAAGAGTTGGGCAGAAGATTCGGTCCAACCCAGGAGGATATTCAAGCGGTTGTCGGCTGGCTGACCTCACATGGCTTGCGGGTCAACTTGGTTCACAAGAGCGGAATGACGATAGACGTGTCCGGCACCGCGGGAAAAGTAAGCGAAGCTTTCCACACCGAGATTCACCACTACAACGTAAACGGCGAGCAACATATCGCGAATGCCAGTGATCCAAAGATTCCCGCCGCACTCGCTCCCGTCGTGCTTGGAGTAGTCTCGCTGAACGATTTCCTGCCGAAACCACTGATGCAGCCGCGCTCGAGTTTCTCGTTCCCCTGCACCGGATGCCCCGACGGGTTTAACAATACCCAGCAGTATGACGAAGCACCGCCGGATTTCGCCACTATCTACAACGTAGCTCCGCTCTACAAGGGGAGCAATCCAATCACAGGTAAGGGACAAACCGTGGCCGTCCTTGAAGTCACCGATATCAATCCTGCGGACGTCTCTACATTCCGCACGGCTTTCGGTCTCTCCGCGCATTCGGGCACTTTCAAGCAAGTCCATCCTGGGCCCGGATGCACGGATCCAGGCAAGAACGGCGCGGAAGGGGAAGCTGCGCTGGACGCCGAGTGGTCCGGCGCGATCGCTCCAGACGCCGACGTCGAAGTAGCTTCCTGCGCCAACACTGCCACAAATTTCGGCGCCTTTATCGCCGCTCAGAATTTGCTGGATACCAACAATCCACCGCCCATTATGAGTCTCAGTTACATAGGTTGCGAAACCGATCAAGGCCCTGGGCCAAACGGCAATGGTTTTATCAATGCTCTCTGGCAACAAGCAGCCATCGAAGGAGTTTCGGTTTTCGTTGCTGCGGGCGACGGGAGTGCCGCTGGCTGCGACGATTTCGACACCGCCCCTTATGCGGTTAACGGCATCGCGGTCAATGGTCTGGCCTCGACCCCTTACAATTTCGCAACCGGCGGCACCGATTTTGCCGACACCGCCGAGAACAAGAACAGCACCTACTGGAGCAAGACCAACAGCACAACTGGAGAATCGGCTAAGTCCTATATTCCGGAGATACCCTGGGACGATTCCTGCGCCAGCGACATACTGTTCACTCTGTTTGGATATAGTAGCGGCGTTTCTTTCTGTAACAGTTCCACTGGGGAGAATTTCCTCAATATCGTCGGCGGCAGCGGCGGCCCTAGCTTTGTTTACAACAAGCCTTATTGGCAAGCCCCGGTCTATGGTGTTCCAGCCGACGGCAAGCGTGATCTACCAGATGCTTCTTTGTTTGCGTCGAACGGCTTCTATAGTCACGCGATCGTCTTCTGCATGTCAGATGCAAAAGAAGGAGGGGTTCCCTGCGACTATTCGGTACCGTTAGACGTGTTCTTCAATAGCGCTGGCGGGACTTCCTTCACCGCGCCTCAATTTGCCAGCATCCAGGCGCTCATTAATCAGAAGGCTGGTGGTCCTCAAGGCAATCCGGCCCCGATTTATTACGACTTGGCGGCTGCGGAATACGGCGGTCGAACCACTCCCAACACTTCTGACTTGTCGAAGTGCAATTCCAACAAGGGTAATAAAATCGGAGGCTCTTGCATTTTCCACGATGTAACCACCGGGAACAATGACGTTCCCTGCTACGGCACAAACAATTGCTATCTCCCGGCGGGAGAAGAGTTCGGCGTTCTTTCTTTGTCGGACACCACTCTGAAGCCAGCATACTCGACGCAGCCGGGATGGGACTTCGTAACCGGCCTGGGCAGCCCGAATGTCACGAACTTAGTAAACAATTGGCCATAGCTCGCGCAGAATGGTGATCGTAGGAATCCGCTCACGCGGAACGTAAATGAACTTGTGCTGTTCATAGAGCGTTCCGCGTGGGTTCCATCAGTCACCTCGCTTAGCCTTCCCCTACCCGGAGACACCGGGCGCGCCGGAGCACCCTTAGGCTGATCAGTGCCTCCAGCGGCCCCAGGGCAGCGAGACCCCCCAACCGGTGGTATAGTGGTACGACCGCGACCCGTTCCCTTACGCTTGTGGTCCGACAGACGATTAAAGGCGAGCTATTTCCCCAGAAACTTCGACATGACATTTCTAAGGACGACTCATCATGGCCATTGCCACCATTAATCCCGCTACCGGCGAAACCCTGCAAACCTTCCAGCCTCTTTCCGGCGCCGAAATCGAACAAAAAATTCAAGTGGCCGTCACCACTTTTCACGCCGAGCGCAAGACTCCCTTCTCCGCGCGCGCTCGCCGCATGTTGAAGGCAGCCGAGATCCTCGAACGCGACAAAGAAAAATTCGCTCATCTCATGACCCTCGAAATGGGTAAGCCTTACAAGGCCGCGGTCGCTGAGGCCGTGAAGTGCACCACCGCCTGCCGCTACTACGCTGAGAACGCCGAAAAGATACTCGCCGACGAAGTTATCGAAACTGGCGCCAAGAAAAGTTTTGTCCGCTACCGTCCCATCGGTCCGATTCTCGCGGTCATGCCGTGGAACTTCCCATTCTGGCAGGTAATTCGTTTCGCTGCTCCCGCACTCATGGCGGGGAACGTCGGGCTCCTGAAGCACGCTTCCAACGTGCCGCAGTGCGCTCTCGCAATTGAACAAATTTTTCTTGAGGCTGGATTCCCCGCAGGCGCTTTTCAGACCTTGCTCATCGGCTCGCAGCAGGTCGACGCCATCCTTAACGACCCACGCATCGTGGCTGCCACACTCACCGGAAGCGAGCAGGCGGGCATCGAAGTCGGAATTGCCGCCGCCAAGCGCATCAAAAAAGTCGTTCTCGAACTCGGGGGCAGTGATCCTTTCATTGTCATGCCCAGCGCCAATCTCGATGCCGCGGTCGCCACCGCCGTTGAAGCCCGCGTCATCAACAATGGCCAATCCTGCATCGCCGCCAAACGCTTCATCGTTCACGAATCGATCGCCGCCGAGTTCGAAAAAAAGTTCGTCGACCGTATGAAGAATCTGCGCATCGGAGATCCCTTCGACGAGAAAACTGAACTCGGCCCGCTGGCCACGGCTAACGCCGTTAAAGACCTCGATGCCGACGTGCAGAAAACGGTTAAAGCCGGGGCGAAGCTCCTAACCGGCGGACACAAACTGGATCTCCCCGGCAACTACTACGCTCCTACAGTACTGACTAACATCCCGAAAGAATCTCCCGCCTATCGCGAAGAATTCTTCGGCCCCGTCGCCTCGCTGTTCCGGGTCAAAGATGTCGACGAAGCCATCCGCCTCGCCAACGACAGCCGCTTCGGCCTCGGCGCCAGCGCCTGGACCACCGACGACAGCGAGCGCGAACGCTTCATCAACGAACTCGAATCGGGCATGGTCTTCATCAACAAAATGGTCGCCTCAGATCCTCGCATCCCTTTCGGCGGCGTAAAAAGTTCTGGCCACGGCCGCGAGTTATCCGCCAACGGCATCCGCGAATTCATGAACATCAAAACCGTCTGGATCGCGTAAGAAGAACGTGCTTTTCCAGAGGGCGCGGGGACCTTGAGTAGCGGGTACTTAGGTCTGCGTGGAAGGTCAGCGCCGCCAACAAAACCAGCCCGAGAACAAGAAAGGCCACAGCAGCTTTCACCCACGTTAAGAGAATTTGTTCCCAATCGCGCGGCCTAGTTTTGAGAATGTGAACTCTCCTCGGGGGCACGGATTCCACCATCTTCGGAAGCGGCGCCTGATTCTATATGAGCCGATCGGGAAGGCCGGTATCCAGAAAACGAACCACAAGCTTGTATCGAACTCCTCAACGCGAGAGCGGAGATCAGGTTTGCGATTTCTCTTTCCAATGAACCTCTTGACTCTTGTCTCATAGAAGTACTTAGACCGCTTGGCCGGCGTGCGAGAGCTTTCTGCCTGGCAAGTAATTCACGAGCATAGCTAACCATCTCGGCTGTTCCGATGCCCTTCGTGCTGATTTCAGAATCCAGTTCAACCCGGGCTTCGTCGGTGACCTGATCCCTCTGCTGCGCAAGATTAAGCAACTCATCCTGCGTTAGGTATTGATATCAGGCATGCGAGTTGCTTTTTTACTGTCTCAGCGTCAACCCGCTCAGCACCGCTTGCTGCTTGGCAATCAACGCCTGCACCCCCTGCCGCGCATACGCCATCATCTTCCCAAACTGCGCTTCATCAAACGCCTGCCGCTCCGCTGTCGCTTGCACTTCCACCATCTTGTATCCTGCCGTCATCACGAAATTCATATCCACATCAGCCCGCGAGTCTTCTTCATAACAAAGATCGAGCAGAACTTCTCCATCCACAATCCCCACACTCACCGCTGCCACAAAATCTTTCAACGGAACCGCCGTCAGCGTTCCCGCCTCTACCAACTTTTCCAACGCCAGCCCTAACGCCACAAACGCACCCGTAATCGACGCGGTCCGCGTTCCCCCATCCGCCTGAATCACGTCGCAATCGATCCAGATCGTGCGCTCGCCCAGCCGCGTCAAATCGGTCACCGCACGCAGCGAACGCCCAATCAGCCGCTGAATCTCATGCGTCCGTCCGCTCTGCCGCCCCTTCGACACTTCCCGCGACGTTCGCGTCAGCGTCGCCCGCGGGATCATCGCGTACTCGCTCGAAATCCATCCCTTGCCCGTGTTCCGCATAAACTGGGGCACCGTCTCTTCAATCGACGCAGTACAAATCACCCGCGTGTTGCCCACCTCAATCAGCGCCGACCCCTCCGCCGTGGTGATAAATTCCGGAGTGATGATGACGGGCCGGATTTGATCCACTGCACGATTATCCGTTCGATAGAACATAAGCGAGGATTGTAACTGATGCGCGAGAAAACTCTGACCTCCGGCAAATCTGCTGTGTTGCGGCACGATTCGATTTTGGGTGGCGCAGCGATTCAGCGCGGCGATAGGAACCGCGAATAGCCAAGGACCTTAGCTTCCAATTCGGCGGAGAGTTTTCTTCCATCTCTCGGCCGCGTTACACTGGTAGCGTCAGAAGTCTGGTCATTGATCACTGACCACTGATCGCTGACTCGACCTCCATGCCGACGCTAATCTCGCATCCGACCCGCATCCAATCCGCCGGCAACAAACCCAAGCTCATCGACGAATACATCGGCCTCGTCAACTCCCAAACCACCTCCGCCAGCGTTGCCCACATGCGCAGCCCCGCCGGCTGGCTCGAACCTGGCCAGACTCCTGCCTTCGACGAGTTCACAATTGTCCTCAAGGGTACCCTCCGCGTGGAACACGAGAATGGGTCTCTCGACGTCATCGCGGGACAAGCCGTCATCGCCCACGCCGGCGAGTGGATCCGCTACTCCACTCCTCACGAAGGCGGCGCAGAGTACATCGCGGTCTGCCTGCCGGCTTTCTCGATGGACACGGTTCACCGCGATCCATCCAGAGAAAGCATCCATTCGATAAAATAATCTCGATATGTCGATTCGCTCCGTAGCA
>Ga0116130_1000725_pt1 | contig 19995 bp, 19 predicted proteins | sample June2015DPH_17_5_FD_89733 | JGI IMG/M metagenome (GOLD analysis project Ga0116130, IMG submission 89733) | Peatland microbial communities from SPRUCE experiment site at the Marcell Experimental Forest, Minnesota, USA - June2015DPH_17_40 | ecosystem: Environmental > Terrestrial > Soil > Wetlands...
CCCTCGGCGTCGCAGATGGCCTTGGCGCGTTCGAGCGTCGGCAACGGCGTGGGCGGAAGGTCCTTCAATAGGTACTCGGGATGGAAGCGCGAGAAGTGCAGGGGGACATCCGGGCCGAGCTCCGCTTTGATCCAGCGGGCCAGTCCGCGGAACTCCTCGTCGGTATCGTTCAAAGTCGGAATAACCAAGTAGACCACTTCGCTCCAAGTGCCTTGCTTGCGGATCGTCACCAGTGTGTTCAGCACCGGCTTCAGTTCGCCGTTCACGACCTCTTTGTAAAACTTCTCGGAGAAGGCCTTGAGATCGATCTTGATCGCGTCCACGCGAGCGCACAACTGTTTCAGCGGCTCTTCCTGAATATAGCCGCCGCTGATGACCACGCTCTTCACGCCCGCCGCACGGCCGGCCGCCGCGGAATCCAGGACGTATTCGGAAAAGATCACCGGCTCGCTGTAGGTGTAGGCGATGGAAGGGCACTGATTCTGGCGGCATAGCGCTGCCAGGTCCTTAGGCGGGATGTAAGTGCTGTTCACCTGCTCCGGACGGCTCTGAGAGATGTCCCAGTTCTGGCACATCTTGCAATTGACGTTGCAGCCCGCCGTGGCTATCGAAAATGCCATGCTGCCTGGCAGGAAATGAAATAGCGGCTTCTTCTCGATGGGATCGACGTGCGCCGCGCACACGCGCGCATATACCAGTGAGTAATAAGTGCCGCCGCGGTTTTCGCGCACCCCGCAATAGCCGCGCTCGCGGTCGTCGATCACGCACTCGCGCGGGCAAAGCTTGCACTTGATTTTCTTGTATGGCAGCTTCTCGTAGAAGCGCGCCTCGGTGGTGAACCGTGCGTCGGACTCCGCCGCGCGCGCCGCCGCCGCCGGCAGCGCAAGTAACTGAACGAAGGCCCTGCGATCCATCGAGTTACACCTCCACCACGCCGATCAGGGTCGGATCGTTGGTCCCTAGCCTGTGGCGCGCATCCGCCGCGGGCGCAATGTAGACCGGCTCGCGGTGCAACTCTCGCAGCGGCTTCATCCCTTTTTCGGCCCGCTTGCGTTCCAGGATCTGCCAGCCCGTATAGTCCAGCGCCACCGGGTCGCGCGCCACGATTAGCCCGTTATACGGCCACGACCATTGCGGCATATAGGAAGGTCCGCCTTCATATTGCGCCGTCAGTGCGTCGCAAATAGTCAGCCGCACTTTTTGCCGGATCGCCGGGAACATATTGACGTCCGCGACATACGGGTCACCCGCATTCGTATGGTACTTATTCGGATTGTGAATCGCGCCGAATAAGTTCTTGAGCGCCATGGTCACGCCGACGATGCCGTGGTCCTTGAGCACGGGCAGGTTGATCACCGCATCGCAGGTGTGTACCAGCGTGTTCGAGAGCAAGCTGCCCGCGCTCCCGTGGATCGTCAGTTCGTCGTCGTAGCCGGCGGTATCGTTACCAATGCACCGGATTCGATCTTTGCGGGAGGCCACGCGGTAACCGGCGCTCTCCAGGTCGGAGTTCAGCCGGTCCCAAATCACGATGTCCTTCTGCGGAATTCCGGCTTGCTGCAAGCGCTCGCAGATGGCTTCCACCAGGACAGTGCTGGTGGCAGCGCCCTTGCCGGAGAGGCAGTTCACCTTCAGCCCGACCACTTCGCCGGGCCGCGCCACTCTCTTCCAGGCGTCGATTGGGGAATCGCCGCCGTAGAACGACTGCATGGCCCGGTCCAGCATCTTCAAAACCCGGCTGGAATCGACAGAGCCTCCGGCGCCGCGCAGAGCCGGATCGCGCGCAATCACAACTTTGGACTTTTCAGCCGCGGCAACTCTGCCCGCGAAGGCCCCCGCCAGGCTGCCTCGCAGAAGCCCCCTGCGAGTGATGCCGTGTTGTGGCCCGACGCGCATTGGCTGTTGCCCCCGGAGCCCCGCTGTTTCAGGTATTCCGCTTCCTTTATAGCACTGGGCGCGGAGAGGAGCCAGGGGGCCGGAGCAAGGTGTACACTTGTACACAGATGCAGTGGGAATGGGACCCAGGCAAGGCGCGGCTGAATATGCGCAAACACGCAATTGCGTTTGCCGACGCTGTGGCCGCGCTCGAAGACGAGTCCGCATTGACAATGCGGGACGATTCTTCCGATCGGGAGGAACGCTTGGTTACCCTCGGCCTGGATGCATTTGGCCGCCTGCTCGTTGTGGTCTACACTTGGCGCGGCGAGCGCGTGCGCTTGATCTCAGCGCGCAAAGCGACCGCCCGAGAGAGACGGCGCTATGAGGAAAACGATGAAGCGTGAATACGATTTTTCGAAAGCCAAACGTGGACCGGCGATCCCGGTTCCGAAGGGAAAGACCAGAATTACGATCCGCCTGGACGAAAACGTAGTTACCTGGTTCCGCAACCAAGTCGACAAGGCCGCGGGCGGCAACTATCAGAGCTTAATTAACGACGCTCTCCGCCAGTACATCGCGCGTACGCGAGAGCCCTTGGAGGAAACGCTACGGCGGGTAGTTCGCGAAGAAATCCGGCGAGCCAGCTAGGCGACGGGCGCACCCCGGACGGGAACGTTCCGTCTCCGACCTCAACCTCCCAGCGGTCGCGTCTTCACCCTCACCCACGGTGTGGTGGCTGCGCTATCATAACGACCTGCAACAGTTCGACCGCATTACTATGGATCCTGAGGTCATGGGCGGCAAGCCGTGCATTCGCGGCATGCGCGTGACCGTCGGCATGATCGTCGAGGCGATGTCAGCCGGCCGCACCATCGAACAATTGCTTGCCGATTTCCGTATGTCGAAGAGCCGGATATTCGCGAGTCTCTAGCCTTCGCCGCGCGTTGCAGGCCAGTCTCCTAAGTGCAGGCCAGGCGCCCCTACCGCCCCAGCCTTCTCTCAATCGCCTGCCCCAGGCTCACCAGCGCGCTCTCCGTCTGCGGCGTGTCCTGGTAGGCCACCAGGCGAATGAAGAACGGGCCTCGGCGAAAAGTCAGTGACTGTCCATAACTCCTGCCCGCATCGCCGAGCGCCACCGGCCGGCTGCCGGCGGACGGCTCAGATTCGAAAATCATCGCGGCGCCCGACGGCGCGTTCATCAGGTGTATGTCCGCGACGGCCTCCACGGTCTCCCCATAACGGTAACTCGCCGTGAGAGTGCGGCGGACGCCCGCTCGCAGATACCGCTCTGCATCGCCATCCACATATTTCCAGAGATCGGCGGCTTCAAATAGACGCGTTTCGCCCACCTTCATCCATCCCGGCGCTTCGCCACTCTCCGGGAGCCATGACATAGGTTTGGGCGCTTGTCTCAGCAGGATCTGGTTGGTCTTCGACCGGCTCTCGCCGGCGCTGGTCACATAAACCGCCGGGCGATCTCTCACAGGGCATACATACTCACACGCCCCGCAACCAACGCATCGCGCGGGATCGATGTACGGCTGCCGGACCTGCTTTGTGTTCCCAGTCGAATCGGTCACCTCGGCCGACTGCAGGTAGACGGCCTTGGGCGAGGTCGGACACCACTCCTCGCATACAATGCAGTCGGTGGCCATCGCCCACGGCAGACATCGGCCACGGTCGTAGAAAGCCGTACCAAGACGGATCGGCCGGTTGTCTGCCGAAGCCCCCGCCCAGCCTTTCTCCTGTGAAGTAAACTCCCCAATCGCGCCGGTGGGGCATACCTGGCCGCAGAGTGTGCAACTGGGCTCGCAGTATCCGACGCGCGGCACCAGCACAGGAGTCCAGATCCCCTCCCAGCCCGCTTCGCTGAATGCGGGATGCAAGGCGTTGTTCGGGCACACCTTCATGCACTCGCCGCACCGGATACAGCGCGCCAGGAACCGTTCCTCGTCGAGCGCCGCTGGAGGCCGGATCAGCCGCTCGTGCGGTTCGGCGCTCAGGCCGGTATTGGCGCGCAACAGTGGAATCGCCACCGCCCCGGCTGCGAGGCCAGTCAGCACCTTCCGCCGCCTCAGATCCGCGCCCTCAATGGTTCCGGAACCGGCAGCCGGCGGAAAAAAGCGGAATTGGATCCCGCTTTCCGGGCAATCGGCCACGCAATTCATGCACAGATGGCATTCGGCTTTGCGCCACCGCGCTCCGGGAATGGGATCGTCGCCGCCTTGGCAGTGCAGCAGGCATCGGTTGCAATCCTCGCAATGGGCCGGCTGTTTTACCAGTCCCAGAATGGACCAGCGCGAGGCGAGGCCCAACAGCGCACCCAGCGGACACACCGCGCGGCACCAGAAGCGGGTGATGCGCAGGTTCAGCATCAGGATGACGAGGAAAATCACTCCGAGCAGGAAACCCTGGCGGAAATGCGCTTGCTTGAAGCTGAGGAAGGCAGCCGGCAACAAGGTATGACCGTGGCCCGATAATGCGTTCAGCGCGTAGTTACCTGCCGGCAAAATCGAAAGCGCGAAAGATCGCACGGTCAGCGCGATCGGATCGAGAATCCCCACCAGCGCTCCACCCAGAAAAGCCGCCGCCAGCAAAGCGAAAAGCAGATAGTATTTGAACCTTTGCCACGGCTGGTAACGGTTGGAAGCGATGCGCCGCCGGCCTGATTTTCTCTCTGATCGGATATCGCTAACCAGATGGTTCAGTGTCCCCAGCGGGCAGATCCAGCCACAGAAGAATCGTCCCAGGAACAGCGTTGGAATGAGGATCGCCAGGCTCCAAATCAGTCCGTGATAGAGCGCGCGCGTGGCCAGCGCATTCGTGATGGCGACTAACGGGTCAGTCTCCAGAAAGGCGCGCACTGCGGGCGGCAGGCGGAACTCGACCGCGCCTGGCTGGAAGGAGCCGCGCAGTTCGGTTTTCCAGAGAAGGACCAGGAACAGTCCGAGAAAGAGGGTCTGCGACAGCCGGCGCAGCCTGGGCAGGGTCAACCGACTCCGAACAATCGAGCGGTTGCGTGCGGGTTGTAAACTACGATACCCGCCAAACAAAGCTTTCAAATCAAGTATACACTTTGTCCGCGAGCCGCTCGGCCGGTAGGACAGGCAATCGGTATTGCCGCCGAAAAACTCCGGTAGCGCCGGCGGTCTTGCCGCCGGTGATTTACCGGGATTCCCGGAACTTCAGGGCGGTTTCTCGACCCTGTCTTCCGGATGAGTCGCCTGTCTTCTGGATTAAGCGCTCGCTTGCTTGGCGGCTTCCGCCCGCTTCGCAGCCCAACGCTTCTTAGTAGCGGCGATGATCGCCCGTCTGCCAGCCGCCGAGAGTTTCCGTTTCGGCTTCGGCGCTTCTGGCGCAGCTTGCTGCTTCTTGGATTCAGCCCATCGCTTCCGCTGTGCCGCGGCGATTGCCGCCCTGCCAGCCTTGCTTATCTTTCGCCGCCCACGCGAGGGCGGTTCGGAAGCGGCGGCGGCTGGCTTCGGGCCACCGTCAAGCATTTGCCGGATCTCGGCTATTTGGGCATCGATCCGTTTCTTTTGGATCTCTAACCCGTCAATTGCAGCAGTGAGAATTTCGGTCGTAAGTTTTGTCGGCATGGATAACTCGATTGACAGCCTATGTCACACCTATTGTACATCGGAAAAGACTCTAAGCGGTACCCGGGTGCCAATTGGCGTCGACAATCCTATCTTAGACAGGCGCCCATGCGGATCAGCGGGCGGGACCGAATGGCTGTCAGTTCGCTCCGGCGGGATCGGCTGCCATCCGCTTGAGCAGACATTCACCGCCGGAATCGCAAAGCCGCGGCGCACTAAGTCCCTCTATGGTCACTTCCTGAATCGCCGTCAGGAATTCCTGGCTTCGAACCATACCAAGGGGGAACTCGAAGGTGACTTTCCGGCCGTCTTCCGCTAGCCAGGAATCTCCCACCAAGTTGAACAGCGCCGGATCCTCCGCGCCCCGAATTGCTACTCTCAAGTCCGGACCGGCAAGCGCCAGGATCAGACCCTCTTGACTCACACCATCCGCATAAAATATGTGCATTTCGTGATCTCCTCTCCTGAATTCAGCAGATGGGGACATGCTCCCATGCCCACGTAAGTGCTGGCAAGTCCCAACAGCCAAAAACGGTACTGCCAGTCCCCCTCGTCTAGTACTTTTGTTATGGTGCGCAGTTCTCGGAAGTCAGCGCTTTGCAAGGCGACTGGATAGGAAGCTATAGCTCCGTTCGGTCACGCTCGAACGGAGCCGCGACCAGAGGGAGCGGTCCAACGCATCACGCGCCACATCACATGCTCGGAGACTAGCGCTCGTGCTTCTTCCAATGAAGCATGTGGTGGTCGTCCACCGCGATCTTGGCGGGCAGGGTCAAACCGCAGGTCTTGCAAATGATGACATCCCGGCCGATTTCCCAATGAGTGCAATCCTTACATTTGCAAATCAAAAGGTCGATCTCTTTTTTCGTACCCATTTAGAGTCTCCTGAATTCCTCTTTGACTTCACGAACGAAGTCGGTGAATGGCGCTGTGGTTATAATACCAGGCTGCCAGCACAGATCCCGCTCGATCAAGTTGTACTCCTTAACGATGCGAGAGCCGGGAAGCTTGTTTCCACTGCTATCCGAATCGCGGCCCATCAGCCAGAGGTGGTCGGCGACCGAGCATGCGGCTGTGACATCGTGGGTAACCACAATGATCGTGTTCAAATCGTCCATATCGGCGACCTTGGTGATCAGCTCGCAGGTCTTCTCCAGCATGAGCAGGTCAAGGCCGGAAAACGGCTCGTCCATCAGCAGGAAGTGTTCGCTGCACAGAATCTGCTGGATAATGGCGCACCTTTGGCGCTGGCCGCCCGATAGTTGAGCGGGGTACAGATTGTACTTGTCTTCCAGTCCGAACTCATTCAGCAGCGCCATCACCTTGTCATGGGCAACCTTGGAGTCCTTTTCCTTCTGCCTGGCCCCTAACATCAGGTTTCCGAACACAGTGCGATGTTCGAAAAGGGGGTAGCTTTGTGAGACCACGCCAACTTCACCGGCCCTGACCGGGCGATCGAAGCCGTTGACGGTTACCCGGCCCGAAGTAGGCTGGTTCAACCCCGCGATAATCCGGAACAGGCTGGTCTTGCCGCAGCCGGAAGGACCGAGGAATCCCACCACCTGCCCCTGCACCCTGCCCGGTACGATGATGTCGCGCACCTCACCGTTGACGTTCTTGAGCACCGGACGGCCGTCATATTCCAGACAGACGTTTTCGATCTTCAACAGCGTTTGGCCGAGGCTGTACGTGGTGTTTGCCATTATTTCCGCTCCAGCGTCAGGGCCGCGTATGGACAGAACATGTTCTTCATCAAGCCGATCCCGTAATCCTGGAGCAAGCCGAGCATCAGAATCGTCAACTGAATGGCGAAGACCGCGGCCAGCCGGAAGTGGTGGTTCTGGTCGAGCAGGATGGTTCCGACGCCGCCCTCGGACCGCACAATGCCCTCCACCATGGTCAGCATCATCCAGCCGATCGCCGCATTCTGGCGGAGGACGTCGAAAACCTGGTCAACCTGGCCCAGCACGATCACTTCCCAAACCACGCGCCATTCGCCCATGCGCAGCGTGCGCGCCAGGTCGAACTTCTCTTTCGGAATGCTATTGATCACATCGGCCATTCCGGTGACGAAGAACACCGAAACCGAAAACACCAGCAGCGAAAGTTTCAGTTGATGGCCGCTCTTCGCCATCAACGTAAAAAAGAAAGTCAATCCCACCAGCGACAGAAAACGAAGCTTGCTGAGCAAGGCCACGATGGGGCGGAAGAAGGGCATCACCGTCGCATAAGCCAGCAGCAGCGAAACCACCGTGGCCAGTGCGATCGCTTCCAGGTTCAGATAGAAGCTGGTGATCAGCTCCCCTCCAAGCCCCTGGTCCCACATGTCTCCCAGCGCGCGCAATACTTCGCCCGGTTTGGGGAACAGCACGAGCGGACTGATGATCCACAACAGGAGCACCACCGCAACCTGCACCGCGACCAGGATCCGGACGGTGTTCTTGCTCAGAACCGCATTAGGGGAGAATACCGCTGCAGCATGATTCATGGTTTAGACGCGGGCGAAAAGGCCCGGGGAGGTTGGCCCTCCCCGTCCCCGCCGGACTACTGGCCGATCTGACTGATCTCCACGCGGCGGTTCAGCGCCTTGCCTCCCGCCGTCGCGTTCGAGGCCAGCGGGTTCTGCGAACCGTGGCCCGCCACGGCCGTGAAGCGCGAATCCGGGAAACTCAACGGAGCCACCTGCTGGAAGTACCGTTTCACCGCCTGTGCGCGCTTCTCGCTCAACGGGACGTTTACCGCGTCGCTACCGGCGTCGTCGGTGTAGCCGTCAATCTGGAGCGCCAACTGCGAGTTGATGGCCAGCGCATCCTTGAGTTCGTTCAGCGTGGGCAGACTGTTCGGCAAGGGTTGGTCGGAACCACTCGCGAAGTTGATGTACACCGCCTTGTGGCCGACCACGTTGCCGCTGGCGGCTTCCTTGGCGTAATCCACCGTCTCCGCGCTGGCGCCTTGCACGCCGCTCGTGTTCAGCAGCGCCTGCGCGCCAAAAATGAATGAAGTGTCCACCGCTTCCTTGTACGGCGGAATGGGATTGTCCTTGAACAGTTGCGGGTAGTTCAGCGTGGCAATCTTACCAAACGTCTCGTAACTGGCGCGCATGTTGTTGTTGTGCTTGCCATCCAATCCGAAGTAGTTGACATTGTCCTCGAGATTGAACACCGCCGAGCCGCCCAGCGGCTGGCCTGACTTCGGATCGCGCAGGCCCATGTAGTAGGTGTACCAGTAGTCGCCGGTCTGGTCGTTGTAGATCTTGGCGGAGATGTCGCCGGCCTTGCGGCGGGCAGCGTCGAAGGCTTTCAACTGGTCGGCAGCCTGGAAACTCGCTGCCAGCAGGCCGCTCACTTCGTCGCGATTGTCGTTGAAGAACTTCTTGATGCCCACAATGACGGCCGGCATTTGCGAAGCGTACTCGTGCGAGGACACAATCTTCGTCGTGCCCGGACGGCCATGCACCGCCTGTTCGTCGCCGGGAGTCCAGGTCACTACGCCATCCGGACAAACCTTGACGGTCTCACCGGTCGGGCGGCCGTCTTTCACCACTTTGCGGTCTTCGCAACGATTAGGAACGTACACCTCGGTCACGGCCTTGATGTAGTCCTCGTCCGGCGCCGAAATCCAGTTGACCGCATCCGGGTCATAGGTGTTCAGATCGGGGTTGTTCTTGAGACCGTTCGAGCCCATGTAGTTCAGGGCGATGTTCCAGTCGCCATCGCGAATCACGCCGACCACCGTCTTGCCCTTCATGCTCTGCGGGTTCGATTTCCACTCGGCCGGGCCGAGCAGCGCATCCTCTCCGTTGGACCGGCCCACCGAGCCGATGATCACGGCCTGGTATTCCGGCCCCAGTTTCTTTAATTGCGGATTCAGATCGGCCAGCCACTGGCCGCCTCCGTCGCCCATCACCACCAGGGCCGCGGCGCCTGAGGAGCAGGTCTTCTCTCCATCGTGGAGTTGCTTGGCGCAGGTCAGCAGGTCGGCCTTCATCTGCGAGTTCGAGTCCTCGCGGTGCAAAGCCAGGTTGACGCCGTACTTTTCCATCAACGAACCCTTCGCGGTATCCTTGCCGCCGTTGGCATAGAGCAGGGCGAACATGGCGTTCCATTCCCAGATGTCGATCGGTATGCGCGTCGCCGAAACGTTAGCCGCGAGGGTGGATGGGTACGGCAAAGCCTGCACGTTGGCCACTTGCGCCTCCGTCTGCGGCGGCAGGTCCACGCGAGTGGCGACAATCGACTTTATGATGCCCGGGGTCGGAATCAGACCGTGCTGCATGGCGGAGCGCAGTCCGTAGACCACTCCCACTGCAACCACCACAATCAGGAAAACTTTCGCTTGCGGCTTCAAACGCGCCATTTGCTTCTTCCTCTCAAGAATTGCCTACTTAAACATGTTGTCGTAATCGCTGCCCGTGCCCTGCGGCCCGGCCGCGGGCCGGGGCATCCTGAGCGGCTCCGGCGCGGCGATGCCGGGAATCTCGATCATGTCGGCGCCCGCCGGCTGGTTGCCGTCCGTAAGGAGTTTCTGGCTGAACTCCGCGAACTTGCCGGCCGCTTCGTCCGCCGCTGCGCCGGATTCGATTTGGTCGTCCGTCAGCAGTTTGTCGGTGTAGCGGGAGAACTCGCGGATCTCGCCCAAAGTGCGGGACGTGTCTTCCTCGAGATAGTCCAGCGCCATATCGACCATCTTCAATTGCTCCGGATTGCCGCGCAGCAGCCGCTGGCCAACTCCCAACGTCGCCTTGGCATCCAGAATCATCTTGCGCTGCTCGGCCAGGAAGCCGACCTTGTTCTCCGTCCGCTGAATCTTGCTGTCGGCGATTTGCGACCAATGCTGGAACGTATGCAGCATCTTCGAAGTCTGATCTTCCAGAGCCTGCAACTGCTTCACGCCTTGCATCAGCATCCCAGCCTTTTCGAGGAAGGTCTGGCGTTCCAGCATCAGGCGTTCCTTCTCCATCGGGTCGGTGGCGGCGCCCGCCATTTGCTCCGCCTTGGCGGCCTTATGACCCAGCCCGGTGATCTCGTCGTTCTTCGCGGCGATGCTGCGCTGCAACCTTTCGTCGCTGCCGGCGAACCGCTGCAGCGTCTGGTCCAGGTCGGACTTCGCCTTCTTCATGTCATCCAGGTTGTTGCGCAGGATTCCGATCGGATCGGTCTCCACCACCCACGAGGCGAACCACCGCACCATGTATTGAAATAAGTTCCTGACCGCCGCGCGAAAGGTTGGATTGAACGCCAGCCAAAGCACCGCAATCAGCACCGCGGCCAGCGCGCCGGCATACAGCGTGTTCGTCAACAGCGTGATCAGGAACGGCAGGATGACGTACAGACCGACGCCTGCGCCCACGATCAGCGCCACCAGCACCACCATCCCGAACGGGCCCTCGGGTCGTTTCCAGAACGATTTCGGCGTGTAGTTCTGCAGGTTCTGCGTGAAGTTGGGAAGCGGTACCAGACTCATGACTTGTCTCTTATCCTTTCAGCAGTGCGGCGTATTGTGCCTTCTGCTGTTCGATTTCACCGCCGCGGCGTTGCGCGGCCGCCGCAAACTGGCTTTGCACATGCGCGCTCTTACCCTGCGCCTCTACCAGCTCGCCGGACAATTGAGCTAGTTGCTGTTGAAGCTGGGTAATTTGCGCCGTGATCTGGCTGATGTGGTCCTGCCGGCCGGTAATCTCGCGAGCCACAAACTGCTGCGCTTTCGCGTTGAACGCGTCTTCTTCCTGCTGCAACCTGGCTTTCAGCGTGTCAAAGACCGCCAGAATGCCGTCTTGCGTCAATCCGGCTTGTGCCTGAGCCTGCAGAACAGCCGTTTTGAACTTGATGTTGGGGGGCATCGCGGTGTCCGGGATGGCCTTGAGCGGTTCCAGGAACTTGTGGATGGTCGCCGCCACATCGGTGCCTTCGAAATCCGTCTTGGACAAAAGCTTCCGGTAGGCTTCGTCATTGTCCGGCACCACTCCCGTGTCGATCGGCATCTGATAGCCAACCGGCGGCGCACTGGTCTCCGATGGCGCAAACGACTCGGCGGGGGCGGCCGGTGCATACGCATGAGCGGCGGTCCCAAATGTCTGCGCAGCGGCCGGCGTATTAATTGTCTCCGGCTTCTCCGCTTTCTCCGGCTCGTCTTCAAAGGCCATGTGCTTGATGCTGTCGAACAAACCGTGCTTATTAGTGGGCATAGTCCTCCCCGAGCAAGCCAGGATTCCCGTTCCGGCCTCCTGGTCACTTGCGATTATACTTCCAACCGCCTCATATTGGAGCAGTTTGTCTCATTTTTTCGCGTCCGGGCGGCGATCGCGGCCAGATCGTCATCATCTGGCGCCGAGAACCCGGAAACGCTTCATTTCAAGCGGCTTTGCATGCAACTACGGTCTACATCCGGTGTAACATGACCGTCACGTGGCGAACAGCGTCCCGAGCGGCGATCCCCTGCATCATCCGGATGTACGCTTGGCTGATCGTTTCAGTTCCCCGAAATGCGCGGCCTCGCGGTAGCGCCGGCGGTCTTGCCGCCGGTGGTTCGCCGGGATTCCCGGAGCTTCGAAGCGGTTTTGGGACCCTGCTATCGCGCCAGCGCGGGAACGCCGGTTGCCAGGTCCTCGGACCCGTCGCTGGCGGGTTTGATGGCCCGGCGTTGCGCCGCCACCTGGCAGGCGGGTGCCAGCGCGAAAACAGCCGCGGTGGGGAACCGGATGAGCGACGCGATCATGTCGAGCGGCCACGCATGCCAGTAGTGGGGAATCACCCACAGCGCCAGTTCGCCGGCTCCCATCAAAAAGATGCCGCACATAAACGCCACCCAGCATCTGGAAATCAACCCATTGCCCATATGGACAACCGATTGCCGGAGCAGCATGGCTTCCAGAAACAGCACGCACAGAACGGGGAGCCCGGCCAGCGAGATCCAATCCTCGACGCCGATCGGTCTGCCCGCCAGCGAGGCCGCGCCGGCCTCGCCGAACCGGAAGAGAGTGAGCACGTAGATGATGCCGCACACCGCCCAATCGGCTGCGCTCGGCCGCACCCAGAAGCCATATTTCCGCAGCACCCGCAGCGCCGCCAGCATGCCCGCCGCCAGCAGTGCCAACTGGACCGGGCCACCGGCGATCAGCGCACCGCGCCGGATCTGCTCGATCAACCCGGTTCTCGCATGGCCGCCCCACATCAGCGGGTTCAGCAGCCAGTTGGATCCCAGCAGTTGCGCCAGTCCGCCCGACACGGCTTGTGCCGCCGCCGCAAAAGTAATCAGCATCCATGCGCGTCGCAGCGGTGCACCGGCCGGAAAACTCCGCAATACCAGCACACAGAGCCATAATTCCACCGCTGCCATGGCGGTCACCGATAGCGCCGAGGTGCCGCCCGAGGTTCCTTGCACCGGGAATGCCTGTCCCACCATGTTCCAAAGGTAAAGCGCAAGCAGATGGACGATCAAATATGCGCCCAGGAACACCACGATCCATCGGGGCGCCGACTCGATCCCATCCAAGCTGCTCTTTCGCGTCATCGGCATATCTCTCCGGCCGGCTCGGCCCAGTCCAATCCGCGGAAGACGTCGTCTCGCAACGCCTCCGCCGCCTCGGGCCCCAAAAAGACCTCTAGCATCTCGCTCGCCTTCCCGAACATTTCCTCCGCCGGAATACCGGGGCCTTCCACCGCCAGGGCCGCCGGGGAGCCGAAATACGTCCCCATTTGCCACCGCAGCCGGGCCCTCAATTCGGACGCCGCCGCGCCGTTCCGGCCTTCCTGCCAGGCGGCGATCGCCGCGAGCACTGCAGCCAGCCCTGGCCGGCTGTCGATTGCCGGTGCGGCCGCCCGCGCCGATAGCTCGTCCCTCTCGCGTTCAATGCGCCCCAGTCGGTTGCGGCACTTCTCGCATTTCGCCAGATGACTGGCGATTCGCCGGCTGCGGCTCGCGCCGGCTTCCGCATCGCAGAAGGCAATTAAAGTGGCGATCCTAGGATGCATAGCGTTCTTCTCCCGCTGCCGTCGGGGCAAGGTCGCGGTCCTTGCGGCCGCCCACCGCTTTGCGGATCTTGCCGTGCGCCCTGGCCAGCAACGCCCCGACCGTGCCCGCACTCAGCCCCAGCACGCCGGCGATTTCCTCGTAACGCAAGTCTTCCATCCGTAGCCGCACGCATTCCATCTCCCGCGGCGAGAGGCCGATTTGCCGCAGTCCTTGCAGCAGCTCGGAGGCCCGCCCATCGGTTTCCGTTGGCTCGGCCGGCCCAGCCACGTTGCGCAGCGACTCCATCCCGACTTCGTTCCGCGAGCCCGCCTTCTTCTGATCCAGTATATAATTGCGCGTCACGCGAAACAGCCAGCCCTTCGGTGATCGGATCTGTTGCCCCGCCGAACGGCAGAGGAAGAAGCGGAAAAACGCCTCCTGCAGCGCATCGTGGGCCGTCTCCCGATTGGCCGCCAGCGCCTTGGCATAACGGAGCAGGCCGCCGCCTTCCTTCTCGTAAAGGCCGGCGACTTCCTGCTCGATTCCCGCGGTCAGCGGGCTGCCCGGACTGCGCTCCATCGGACTCGATCTTACTCCCGGGCAGTCCCGCCATATAGATGGCCATTGGGTAGTACTCCACCTGCCAACTTTAATTAACCAAGACGTTGGTAGGGCACGCTTTAGCTTGCCAATTTGTACTGGTACGGCATGACTAGCTTGCCCTGTGTATGCGTAAAGAATACTCGCCCGCCAATCGTCTTCCCTGCATGCGGGCAAATCGCGGTTTGCCGGTAGCGGTTGAAGCGGCACCCACGGAGAATTGCCGGGGGACGATCGGCAACCCGGAGCCACTCATGCAGAGCAACCAAAAGAACCGGTCCGGTTTACGCAAGGTGAAGCAGCGCGGCTCGGAGATGATTGAGTTCACGCTGGTGCTGCTCCCCTTCCTCGGGTTTACCTTCCTCATCCTGAACATCGCATGGGCGGTGTACGTGCGATCCACATTGCAGTACGCCGTCGCGCAGGGTGTGCGCTATGCGGTTACCAGCCAGACTCAGCCCGGTATGAACCAAATGGCCTCCATACAGACGGTGGTTCAGTCCAACGCCTTCGGACACCTGTCGAGCACCCCAGGCAAAGCGCCCACCTTGACCAATGGCTGGAACAATATCTATGTGAACTGCTTTAACGTGGATCCAAACACGGGCGCGGTCACGGATGTCACCACCACGTCTGGCTGCGGGCCGGTCAACAGTATTTTGCCGTTGGTCCAGGTGTCCGTTCAAAGCATCTCTCAGAAGACATTTATGCCGACCGTTAGGTTTCCGGGGTTGGGTACACTCGCCGCGATCAACATGACCGCCGTAGCCTGGGACCGGATGGAAGCTCCTCCGCTGGCTGCCGATGGTACGCAGAACCCGCCGGCTATGTAAGAAGGAAACACGATGCGCAATCGAAAACCAACAATTCGGGGCGGCTCCATGGTGGAATTCTCCATGCTGATTCCGATCTGGCTTCCGCTGCTGGTCGGCACTCTATGGATTGGATCGTCCATGGTTCGCGATCAGCAGGTCACGCAGATGGCGCGGGATTTGGCGAGCATGTACAGCCGCGGGGCCGATTTCACCAGTAGCGCTTCAAATCAACTGGGCGCCCAATCGAGCGCTATTCTCACGCAGATAACCGAGCAGATCGGCTCGGTGACTGCTACAGGAAACGCAGAGGTCATCTTTACGACTCTCACGTACGTGGGAAAGAGCGTCTGCGCATCGACAAGCCCGCCCGATGTCGACGCCAGCGGCAACCCGAGTGGGTGCGGCAACTATGGGTACTTCGTGTACAAGCAACAGTATTACCAAGGCAATACAGGCTTAATCTCCAGCAATTTCGGCGCGCCCTCCGGACCCCTCGACGCTAGTGACAACATTGCCTTGGCCGATTATGTGGCGCAAAGCGGGAACCGGTGCACCAAGTTCAACCTGATTCCGAAGCCGTTGGAACTGACCCCCAGCACGGACGGCTACCAATCCGGCCAGCCTATCTACATTGTGGAAGTGTATGTCAAGAGCGCGGGGTTGGCGGGGTACACTCAGGGAGGCGATTATGCGTATGCGGTATTCTAATCCGCCTGATGTCGAGGCCCGGCTGACTGCCGGCCCGCCGAATCGGAGGCGGAGGCGCCAGGGCGGCAACATTATGATCATGTTTACCATGATGCTGCCGTTCGTTCTGATTCCGCTGGTGGGACTCGCCATCGATGCGACGATGTTGTACAGCGTCAAGGCGAAGCTGCAAGCGGCTGTCGACGGCGGCGTCCTCGCCGCCGCCCAGTCGCTGAGCGCGGGGCTGACCACTACCGCCCAGCAGTCAGCGGCGGAGTTGGCGGCGGACGAATTCATCAGCGCCAACATTCATGCCAGCCCTCTCCAAAGCAGCGGTTTTTGGGGAGCGAATAACCTAAACGACGTGAACTGCATCACGGATGCCCACGGAGACTTAGTGCCGACAGGCGGGGGGGCGACCGTCCAGGCCGCCGGCTATGGCACCGCCACTACTTGCATGAGTGTCGTGCAAGACCCTAATAGCGCGCAGCGAAACGTGTCCGTGGTCGCCGGGGTAAGAGTGCCTCTGCTATTCATGCGGATACTCGGTTTTTCCAACGGAAGCGTAACTTCAAGAGGCACGGCTTCCCGCAGAGATGTCGTATTGGAATTCGTGATCGACCGGTCGAGTTCCATGACCGGTACGCTCGATGTCCTGCTACCGGCCGCTCAAACCTTTGTGCAAGGGTTTACGGCGGGTCGCGACCACCTTGGTCTAGTCGTATTTGGGGGAAGCGCCATTGTCGCGTACCCGCTGGGAGATTGGCTCAAAAATACGCCAACCGGTGCGACTGGCCCCGACACCCACTTCAGGGATACTCCCGACACGACGCAAGCGCCGAACATGGTCGATGCGATTGGCGACATCGCGATTGGGACGAATACCAACACAGCCGAAGGGCTGACCCTCGCCTACAAGGAGTTACAGGCAACGAACCTGCCCGGAGCTCTCAATGTTATCGTGTTGTTTACCGATGGCCAGCCGAACGGCATTACGGCCAACTTTAACAGCAAAACCGGTGTCGGTAATGGCACTGCCGCGACCATCGTCAAGAATGCGTTCTGCACAAATTATAACGTGACGCCCAACGCCGGCCTGCCCGCCACTGTCGGCAGCTCCATGCTGGGCTGGTTTGCGCAGTGGGGCGGTTACGTCGGGACGGACAACACTGACGTCAACGGCATCTGGAGCCTGGCGCAGTTTGATAACACCACCAACACCAGCGTGGTCAACTGGCTGAAAAATGGAAGCGAAGCTCGTGTCAGCGCCTCGCTGACTACCAGTCCGGGCTACAAGTGCGATTACCAGACCAACACCAATCTGGTTATGAACGATCTTACGCAGATACCCGCCGCGGACTATTGGGGAAACAAGACGCAAGGGTTGAACAATGTTTCTGCCGGAGTTGGTGCGGGCGCCGGCACCTACACGTATTCCGATTACAAACAGTCCTCGATCTGGCTGGGCGCGAGCATGTGCAACCAAAACGGCAACCTCGGGGGCGTCCCCCTAACCCTCAGCGGGACTATCCCCCACTCGAATCCGGCTGCGCCATATGCCTCCAACTCCTGCCAGATCGGACTTGCCTCCTGGAATGCCGCGGATATGGCTGCGTACACCATTCATCAGGATGCCGCGGGCCTCAGGCCGATGATTTACGCCTTGGGCTTTGAAGGCAATGGAGGTGACGATCCGGCGTTCATGCGCCGCTTGGCGAACCTCAACGGCTCCAGCACGGTATATAACCCCGGTCAGCCGCAAGGAATGTACGTCCAGGTCACCACGCAGGCTGATATAGGACCCGCGCTGCAAACCGTCCTGGCGGAGATTCTGCGCCTATCGATGTAGCCCGAAAGGTGGGGCATGCTTTAGCATGCCAACCTGAGGCTTGCCCACAGGCAAGCCTCAGGAGTAGCCATCGCCGTCGCTTTCGATGATTCGGGTGCCATTCGATGGTTTGTGGGCAAGCCAAAGCACCCCTACCATCGCTCTCAAATCCAGTCCGCCGCCAATCCTGCTAATGTGGAACGTTCGGGCGCCAAACAGGGAAACAGGGGGAATAGCGTGCAGATAGTTGCCGGAATCGATCTTGGCGGTACCGCCATCAACTACACCTTGGTGAACGGGCAAGAGCAGTTCCTCATCGAGGGGCTGTGCGAGCATCCCGCGCTGGCCAGGCAGGGGCCGGAAATCTGCCTCCGGCAGATTGAGGATGGCCTCAAGATCGCCGCCGAAAAGGCGGGCGTGGCGCTCGCCGACGTGGTCGCCGCCGGGCTGGACACGCCCGGTCCGGCCAATGCCGAGGGCGTGCTCAGCGCGCGCGGTTCCACCAACTTCGTGCATGCGGATTGGGCCGGGTTCGATATCCGCGCCGGCCTGGAAAAAAAGCTCGGCATCCCCGTCACCTATTTAAACGACGGCAATGCCGGAGCTCTGTGGGGGCACTTCAACATCTTCGGCGCCAGCACGCGCGAGACCTCGCTGACGGTGGTGATCGGGACCGGCCTGGGCGGCGGCGTCATCATCGAGGGCAACGTCCTGAAAGGCCGCGTCGGATTCGGCGGCGAACTCGGCCACGTGCTGCTTCCCTACCAGAGCATCGCCGCCATCGCAGGACTGCAGCCAGGATGCAATTGCGGACGCACCGGATGCCTGGAATCGGTGTGCTCGCTCTCGGCCATCGAAAGATCCTTCCTGCCGTTTTTCCTGCCGAAGTATCCGGGCCACCAACTGGGCGCCATGGGTAACCTGCACAATGCGGCCAAACTGGTGCGCGGCCTCGCCGAAAACGGCGACCCCATGTGCCAGGAGATTTTCGGCGTGCAGGCCCACGGCTTGGGGCTCTTCTTCGACGAAATGGTGAATGCCTTCGACCCGGACGCTTTCATCGTGGGCGGCGGCGCCCTGGAAACCCGCGAGGAATTCCAGCGCTGGTTCATTCAGGAAATCCGCGCCGGCATGCCGCCGCAGCGGGAAGAGCAGGCCGGCATTCCGATTTACATCATGCCCAACGGCGACACCGCCGGCGCCCGCGGCGTAGCCATCGAAGCCCTCAAGCGCCTCAGGGCCTGACGCGCCAACGTGGCGCACGCACTCGTCGGTGCCGCGTCGGCAATCCTGCCGACGCCTGGCACGGGTCGAAGACGCATCGAGAAGAGTCTCGACGCTGCACGCAAGTGCGTGCGCCACGCTAGCCCCTCCGCCCGGTTGTATCATATTGACTTCCGAGCCGCGTAACCATTCGAGTGGGGCCGCCCGCCGCGGGGCGCACTCGTCTGCCCAAAGTGCCACACCGTTTGACAGGAGAAACGAAATGCCACGTCGCCATCGAAACCTCTTCGTCCTCGCGTTTCTGAGCCTTATTCTTCTCTTCGCGTTTCACGCGTCGAGCCAGCCGGCAACCACCGCGCAGCCCGCGCCCAAGTATCGCGATCCCAAGCTCACCATCGATGAGCGCGTGGCGGACTTGCTCAGCCGCATGACGCTGGAGGAAAAGGTCGCCGAAATCTGCGGCGGCGATCCCGCGAACGCTTCCCTGATCGATACCACCGGCACTTACAAACCCGATCAGGCCAACCTGGCTTTCCACGGCCTCTATGACGACGACTCGACCTACACGCCGCGCCAGGCCGCCATCCTGCGCAATGCGGTGCAACGCTATTTTCGCGAGAAAACCCGCCTCGGCATTCCCTGGCTGTTCATGAGCGAAGCGCTGCACGGTTTCATGGCCAACGGCAGCACCAGCTTCCCATTGACCCTCAGTCTGGCCAGCACTTTCGATCCGGCCCTGGTTCGCCGCGTCTTCACCGCCGCCGGCGACGAGGCTCGCTCCGCCGGCGTCGCTCAGGTCTTCACTCCGGTTCTCGATATCGCCCGCGATCCGCGCTGGGGCCGCACCGAAGAGACCTACGGCGAAGACCCATACCTGGTCTCGCGCATGGCCGTGGCCGCCATCACCGGCCTGCAAGGCGACGATTTCCATATCGACAACCACCACGTGATGGCCACCGCCAAGCACTTCGCCGTACACGGCCAGCCCGAGGGCGGCACCAACGCCGCGCCCGGCAATTACTCCGAACGCATCATCCGCGAAAACTTCCTGGTGCCATTTCAAGCCGCCGTCCAGGAGGCCCACGTGGGAAGCATCATGGCTTCCTATAACGAGATCGACGGTATCCCATCGCACATCAACCACTGGCTGCTCGGCCGCGTGCTGCGCCAGGAGTGGGGCTTCGGCGGTTATATCACTTCCGATGGTGACGGGCTCCAGATGCTGGTCGAGACCCACCACGTGGCGGCCAACATGTCCGAAGCCGCGCGCCTGGCGCTGCACGCGGCCGAGCAGCCAGTGGTTGATGTGCGACGGGATACCGTCGATCTCGTTGTAGGAAGCCATGATGCTTCCCACGTGGGCCTCCTGGACGGCGGCTTGAAATGGCACCAGGAAGTTTTCGCGGATGATGCG
>Ga0116130_1000735_pt1 | contig 19931 bp, 12 predicted proteins | sample June2015DPH_17_5_FD_89733 | JGI IMG/M metagenome (GOLD analysis project Ga0116130, IMG submission 89733) | Peatland microbial communities from SPRUCE experiment site at the Marcell Experimental Forest, Minnesota, USA - June2015DPH_17_40 | ecosystem: Environmental > Terrestrial > Soil > Wetlands...
AAGCCCGCAACAAGATCTTCTTCGACAACCTCACGCCGCTCTATCCCAATGAGCGGATGAAGCTCGAAACCACGCGCGAGAACTTTTCCGGCCGCGTGATGGATCTGCTGACACCGGTGGGCAAGGGACAGCGCGGGCTGATCGTTTCGCCGCCGCGCACCGGCAAGACCATGCTGCTGCAGGCCATCGCCAACTCCGTCACCACCAACCACCCCGAGGTCACCCTCATCGTGCTGCTGATTGACGAGCGCCCCGAGGAAGTCACCGACATGCAGCGCAGCGTGCGCGGCGAAGTCATCAGCTCCACCTTCGACGAGCCGGCCACGCGCCACGTCCAGGTGGCTGAAATGGTCATCGAAAAAGCCAAGCGGCTGGTCGAGCACAAGCGCGACGTAGTCATCCTGCTCGATTCCATCACCCGCCTGGCGCGCGCCTACAATACCATCGTTCCGCCCTCCGGCAAAGTGCTCTCGGGCGGCGTCGATTCCAACGCCTTGCAGCGCCCCAAGCGCTTCTTCGGCGCCGCGCGCAATATCGAGGAGGGCGGATCGCTGACCATCATCGCCACCGCGCTCATCGACACCGGCAGCCGCATGGACGACGTGATTTTCGAAGAGTTCAAGGGCACCGGCAACATGGAAATCCACCTCGAGCGGAAGCTGGTGGATAAGCGCGTTTTCCCCGCCATCGACATCAACAAGAGCGGCACCCGCAAGGAAGAACTGCTGCTGCCCAAGGAAGAACTGAACCGCGTCTTCATTCTGCGCCGCGTCCTCAATCCGCTATCCCCGGTTGAGACCATGGAACTGCTGCTCGACAAGCTAGGCAAGACGCGCAGCAACGGCGAATTCCTGTCGTCGATGAGCGGCTAGCGCCAAGACCGTGGAATTCGATGCCGTTGAGAAAACCACCCCTGCATTCAGGCGGGAGATGAGAAGGCTGCACAAAAAAAGGCGGCGGGAGTCGAGCTCCCGCCGCCGAGGTTAGTTCCCGAAGAAATCGGGGTACCGAGTTTAGGTGATGTTGAAGATGATGGTCACCTCACCGGTAAGGTTGGGTGTAGCTGCTGTGTCGGTGATGGTGAATGTGACCGCTGTTACCGAGTTCGCAGCGCCGGAACCTGGGGTACCCGTGATGGTTCCGTCGCTGTTCAGCGCCAAAGTGCCCGGCAACGTTGGCGATGCGCTGTTGCTGGAAATCGCGTAAGTGTAGGTGGGGCTAGCGCTCCCCTCGCTTCCCACTATGGCCAGGGTGCTCGCCGCAATTGTTGCGGTATTCGCGCAATTGTAGACGTAAACGGGGTTGGCCTTAGCGCCGGTCGGGCCGCTGGTCGCGTCCGTGACCGTACCCAGCAGTCCCTGGACCACGCTCAGCGTGACACCAGTGGCCTGGCTGAAAACCGAATTGGATGAAATCACGACCGGCAGGGACGCGGCCGTGCCAGTCACGGTCCCTGCCCCTGAGGCGGTGTTGATAAGGGTTACGGTGGGAAGCTGCACATTAATCTGATACAGCCCCGCGACCGCACCATCCACCCAGCCGGCATACTGGAGCGTAGCAGTCGCTCCCCCGATCTTAACCGTAGGAAGGTCGGCACTCGCCGGGGTCGCGCTTGACAGGCACGGCGGAAGACTCGGGATCAGGCTGCCCTGCATCACGAGTCCGTCGTTGGAAGCCAGCGCCGAGCCGGCCGGGATGGTCCCATTGACGGCAGCCAGGTAGTTAGCCGCCGTAATGCAGTTAGCGGACCAGGTCCCCGAAGCCCCTGTGACGTCGGGCGAGCCCAGGCCTGTAACATAGAGCATGATGCTATCGGAGTCGTTAGCGCCGGTCCTGGCGATCGCCGGAGCAGTTGTGGTGATCAAGGCATAGGTCGGCGCCACAAGTGCCGCGGCGGCGCCCTGTCCATCGCCATTCACCGTGAAGACGCCGGGATCGGTTTGGACAACCGTCACGGGATAGGGTTTACTCTGAAGCAGGGTCCCACCCGTACCGTAACCGAAGCTCACAATGATGTCGACCACGGTGCCGATGTGGGTTGAGAGCGCCGCGGGCGCGATCAGGTTGATCTGGCCGTTGGTGGCAAACAGCAGCGGGGCGACTCCGATTGCCGATCCCGCCGCAGAAACGCCGTGGGGGAAGAACGTGACGCTGAGGTTGCGCGGATTGGCGGCGGAGGACGGATCGGGACTGAGCGCGGTCAGATAGCGAAGAGTTGTCGGGTCCGTCTGTCCGTACAGAACCGCGTTCGCGCCATTCGCCAGGCAGCCGGTGCTGCCGGAGACGCAGAAGTTCGTCCCGAAAATGCTCAGGATATCGTAGGGAGCCACGGTCGGCAGGGCCGGCGCAACTGCCTCGGCGTACGACGAGGCGCTGGTAACCGCCTGCACAATCGGACTGGTGCCGATGCTGAGTTGGAAAGTACCGCTGGCGCCAGTGCTGTTAGCCGGCGTGGGAGTGGAGCAGGTGGTTTGCGCGACCGCCGGGTTGCAGACGGCCAGGGTTACAGTCGCGTTGCCGGAGAAGGGCAAATTCGGATCGGCCGAAGCTGGCACTGTAATGGTCAGGTTGATGGCGGAGGGTAAGACCGTGCCGATGGCAATCGCGGCATCCGGCACCATGAGCGATCCGCCCGTGGGGACAATTCCCACTTGCGTACCAGTCCCGCCTGGGACGAATCCGGAACCGCTGATAACCATGTTGAATACGGTCCCGGCCGCGGCGGTTGGCAGGCTCGCAGGAGTGATGCCGGTGATCACGGCGCCTGGAGACAGGACGTTTACGTTAATCGTGACAACGCACGATCCTCCGACACTTCCGCACGCATTAACAAGAGTGTCAACCGGGGCGATGGTGACCGTCCCGATCAGGGTAGTGCCGGGCGCGGCGGCGCCGAAGACCGATTGCAGGAACGTCACTTGGAGCGGGCTGCCGAAACTATAGGCCAGACCTTCTCCCCCAGGAATGCTGACTTGCGGATTCAAGCTGGTTGAAGTCGCGCCGCTGGAGAGTGCGACGGTGTAGGCGATCGGCGCGTCGCTCGAAACCGGCGTGATCAGGGTCGTCGGAAGGGCCGTTCCCCATGTCCAGTTAATGGTCACCGGGTTGGTCGTTCCCCCGACGATCGACATCGTGGCCGCTGGGTTACTCACCTGGAGGGTGACCTGTATCGTGCAGTCCTGTGCGCCGGAGACCGTGAGGTGAACGGTTGCCGAGTAGGTGCCCAGGGCCAGCGTTTTGGCCCCGCTGCTCACCGCGAAGGTGATTACCGCGGTCCCGCCGCCGGTGACGCCGGTGAAGCCGCCGCCGGCGGTGGTCGCACTGAGCCAGAGTGGGACAGTGGCGGTGTTGATTTGGAAGTAGGTGGCGGAACTTGCCGTAATCGTGCTGGTTGCCGAACTGGAAGGGGTGGTACCAGTCGTGTACGTCAACACGCCGGGCGCGGAAGCCGTCAACGGGTCTGCGACGCCGACGGTGACGACGACCGGCAGGAGTTTGTCCGACGCCAGGGGACTCGTCAAATGAACCGCATAAGTGGTGGACCCCAGGGACAGTGCGCCGCATCCGGCCGCGGCTGTCAGTGTGAAGGTTTGCGCCGCGACCGCGGCCGTCACGGGCGTCGTAGATGTTCCCGCACTGCCCGACACCGTGAGCCAGCTAGGCAGCGCATCGTTATTGCCGGCGGAATTACTTACGTAGAACGGCGTTCCACCGGTGGCGGTGGACGTGACCTGGACGGCCTGGTTTGACCCGGTGTACGTATACGGCGCGCTGCCGGCGCTCCTGGTGCAGGTGAGGGTCACCGGGCTGGGCGTAGCTGCCAGGGCGGTCCCGGAATTCGTAACGATCAGGCTTAGGTTTACGACGAGAGCCGTACCAGTCGTTGGAGTGAACGTAACTGTTCCGGTGGTTGTGCCGACAGTCATGCCTTTGCACCCGGCAGTGGCGCTGAAAACGAAGTTCGTGGGCGTGGGATTCGCACCGACCGACGCCGAGCCGGGAAGCGCGATGAGGCCCGTCAGCGTGCTGGAAAGCGTCGGCGTAACATTACCGTTGCTCACCGACACGGAGGCCAGGGCAATCGTCACCGGGGGAGCCCCGATGAGCGTGTCGCAGGTAAGGTTAAGCGCAGTTGGGTTGGATGTCAGTGTAGCGGTCGCTGCTTGCAAAGTGCCCGTGCAGATGACCAGCGCGAGGATCGCAAGGAGCACCTTGAGAAAACGTGCTTGAGACATATGTGTGTTTTTTCTCCTTATGTTTACCCACGCTGAGTGCCTGGGTACATTCACCATATCGGTGTAGGCGAGAGATTCTTCAGAGCAAGGCCGCGTTTTTCGCGAGCCGAACCGTGTGCGCGACTTGAAAGAGGGCGGACACGCAGGTCCTTTGGTACTGGCAAGCTAAAGCGTGTCCCACCGGTACCCCTGCTTGTCCGGCGCGAGATTCTGCGCTACCTATAAATAATGTCCACCACGCGCGATGACATACGGTATGCGCTGCGCTCCATGCGCAGGAATCCCGGATTCACTGCCGTCGCCGTCGCTTCGCTGGCGCTCGGTATCGGCGTGAATACCGCCATCTTCAGCCTGGTGGATCAACTGCTCCTGTGGTCCGTTCCGGCGCGCGACCCGGGCCAGCTCGTGAATATCGAAGGAGGCCGCAGCGACACGTACCCCTTCTATCGCGAGTATCGCGACCGCAACCAGGTCTTCTCCGGAATGCTCGGCACCAGCCATCCGTTGCCTGCCGGCGTCCGGCCGGAGGGAGCGCCGGCGGTGGAAGTCGGGCATGTCTCCTACGTGAGCGGCAACTACTTCCAGACTCTCGGGGTTGGTGCCGCTGCGGGCCGGGTGCTGATGGACTCGGACGACGTGAAGCCTGGCGGATCGCCGGTCGTCATCCTTTCCTACGATTATTGGCAACGCCGTTTCGCGGGCAGCCGCAGCGTCATCGGGCGTAAGTTTGCGGTGAACGGATTCCCTCTCGACGTTGCCGGTATCGCCGAAAAGGGTTTCGGCGGGCTCTTCAACGGTTATCGAACGGACGCTTACATTCCGTTGACCATGTTTCCGCTGACCACGCCTGCGGCCGCGTCCATCTGGAACACGGCGGGCGTGCGATTGCTCAGCTCCGTGGCACGCCTGAAGCCGGGAGTCTCGATGGAGAAGGCGCAGGCCAACCTGCGGGTGATTTGGCCGCAGGCCGCCGACGCGGTCAACGACGCGGCAGTGAAGGCTGGCCGGGGCGCCAGGAAATTCGCCGGAGAAGATAAGCCGACTGTCACACCCGGCGCGCGCGGCGTGTTTTCCGGCCGAATCCAGGCGACGGATCCGCTGGTAGTGTTGATGGCAGCCGCCGGCCTGGTCTTGCTGATTGCGTGCGCCAACATCGCTAATCTGCTGCTGGCGCGCGCCGCCGGACGCCGCAAGGAGATCGCGGTCCGCCTGGCGATGGGGGCCCGGCGAGCGCGGCTGGTCCGCCAACTGCTCACCGAGGGCCTGGTTCTGGCCGCCATGGGCGGAGCCGCCGGATTCGCGCTGGCGCGCTGGAGCGTCGCGGCCGTCGCGGCGGCGCATCTCGTCAATTCCGACCTGCGCCTGCAGCCCAGCCTCACGCTGGCGGCGTTCTCCGCCGGCCTGACGCTGCTCACGAGCGTCCTGTTCGGACTGGCGCCCGCCCTGCGCATCACTCGCGTGGACCTGGCGCAGACCACCAGGGAGAGCGGCTCTTCGTCTACGGGATCGCGCGTTCGGCTCGGCAAGGTTCTGATAGCGGGGCAGGCCGCTTTGTCGCTGGCGCTGCTGGTGGGCGCGGGGCTCTTTATCCGGACGTTGCGCAATCTGGAGAACGTCGATCTGGGTTTCGATCGCGAGCACGTGGTGCTGATTGACGCCGATGCCGCCCACGCCGGATACAGAGGCCACCGGCTGCGCACCTTCTACGATGAACTGCTGGAGCGCACGCGCCATCTTGCAGGTGTTCGATCCGCCGGCCTGGCCGGGATGACGCCGATGGGCGGGCTCTCGATGTCGCGTTCCTTCTCGGCCGAGGGGTACCAACCTCATCCGGGCGAACGCATGGTTGCAATGTCTAATCCGGTCACCCAGGGATACTTCGCGGCGTTAGGAATCCCACTGCTGCTCGGCCGCGATTTCCTGCCGGAGGACGAACCATCACTTACCCCGAGGGACAATATCTTTGCGGCCCTTGGCGGGATGGGCGGAGGCGGCAATGACACTTCGGTTAACGCATCTCCCATCTGTATCATCAACGAATCGCTGGCCCGCCATCTCTTTGGCGGCGCCAACCCGGTGCGGCGTCATCTCAGCTTTGACGACGTTTACTCCGCCGAAGCGGCGGTCGAGATCGTCGGCGTAGTGAAGGACGTCCGGTATTTCGATGTTAGGAACGCCGATGACGAGGGCGCCATTTATATACCAAGCTGGAGTCACGGCGCGGAAGCGCGCTATCTCGCCGTGCGGGTTGCCGGAAGCCCGGCTCCCGTGATTGCGGCGATCGGGCGGCAACTGCGCCAGATGGATCCGAACGTGCCATTGCTCGCGAGCGACAGCATGGCAGACAGCGTGAATGCGAATCTCAAACACGAGCGCATGATCGCGTACCTGTGCGGCTGCTTTGGCGCGCTCGCGCTGACGCTGGCCGCGGTGGGTTTGTACGGGGTGATGGCCTATGCGGTGGCGCAGCGCACCAGGGAGGTCGGGATACGCATGGCGCTCGGCGCGCGGCGTCTCGACGTCATCGGGATGATCGTGCGCGAAGCGCTGGTTCCGGTTCTCTTTGGTGTTGCGATCGGCATCGCCGGCGCGCTGGCGGCGACTCGCGTGATATCGAGCCTGCTATTCGGAGTCGCGCCGCGCGATCCGCTTTCGTTTATCCTCGCCGTGTGCGCGATGCTCGCCGTGGCACTGCTGGCAGCGGCAATTCCCGCGCGCAGAGCCAGCCGCGTCGATCCCGCGCTCGCCCTCAGGTATGAATGAGTCGTTTAGACGCGGCGCACGCACGCACTACTGCGTGCGCCACAGGTACAATGGCGCCTACCGCCGGAACGCGGCGCGGCCGGCGAATCGCGAGTGCCCTTGCAGCCGCTCTTCAATGCGCAGGAACTGGTTGAACTTCGCTACGCGCTCGCTGCGGCAGCCCGAACCCGTCTTGATGTGGCCGGCGCTGGTGGCGACCGTCAGATCCGCGATGAAGGTGTCCTCGGTTTCGCCCGACCGATGGGAGACGAAGCATCCGTAGGCATTGCGCGCCGCCAGTTCCATCGTGTCCAGCGTTTCCGTCACCGTACCGATCTGGTTCAGCTTGATGAGGATCGCGTTGCCGATTCCCTTGTCGATTCCCTGCTGGAGGATCTGCGGATTGGTGCAGAAGATATCGTCTCCCACCAGCTCGATCTTGTTCCCGAGGGCGACCGTCAAATTCCGCCAGCCATCCCAGTCGTTTTCGCCCATGCCATCCTCGAGGAGTACGATCGGGTATTGGTTCACCCAAGACTCCCAGATTTTGATGAGCTCATCGGAGGTAATTGGCTTCTTGGTGGACTTGAAGAGTATGTACTTCCCGTCGTCCCACATTTCACTGGCGGCCGGGTCGAGGCAGATCGAGATATCGGTGGATGGCTTGTAGCCGGCTTTGGTGATCGCTTCCAGAATCAGTTCGACGGCTTCTTCGTTTGATTTCAGATCGGGCGCGAAGCCGCCTTCATCGCCCACGGCGGTCGAGTATCCTTTGCCGTTCAGCACCTTCTTCAGTGCGTGGAAGGTCTCGATGCCCATGCGGATCGCCTCGGTAAACGATGGCGCGCTGTGTGGCGCGATCATGAACTCCTGGAAGTCGACGGTGTTGTCGGCATGCTTGCCGCCGTTCAGCACGTTCATGCACGGCACGGGAAGCGTACACGCGTTGGCGCCGCCCAGGTAGCGGTACAAAGGCAGTGAGTGAGCGCTGGCCGCGGCGCGCGCGGTTGCCATGGACACGGCGAGAATTGCATTGGCTCCCAGTTTCGCTTTGTTGGGGGTTCCATCGGCATCGATCATCGCCTGGTCGATGGCTCGCTGGTTGGTCGCATCGTGCCCGATCACGGCATGGGCAAGTTCCTTTCTGACGTGGCCGGCAGCCTTGGTGACGCCCTTTCCGCCATACCGCTGCTTATCGCCATCGCGCAGTTCGACGGCTTCTTTCTCTCCCGTCGATGCTCCCGAAGGAACCGCCGCAACGCCGATGGCGCCGCCATCCAGCACAACCTCGGCCTCAACTGTCGGATTCCCGCGGGAATCCAGGATCTCACGGCCCACAACGCTTACGATTTTGGTCATCTATGACTCCTTGTGACTTGCGAATGAAGAAACTCCCACCAGACGGCAGGAGCTATCGGAACCGGTTGCCCGGAACGGCGAAAAGGTGACGCTCCATCACCCGGCGCTCTCGAAGCTCGACTATAACTCATGGCGCCGGCGCGGGCAACACGGCCTGTAGGAAGAAAAACCGGCAAGCTAAAGCGTGCCCTACCAACGCTCAGCGGGACGCGCGTGCTGCGGCCACAACCGCGTCAAACGCCGGTTTGGGCTTTCCCTCGCGGTCGAACAGCAGTGGATAGTTGGTCCTGCCTTTCGCCGGAAAGTCGTTCAACCAGGAAGTGCGGTCGGTAACGCCCCAGAAAGTCACTCGTGTGATGGCGTCGCGGTGCTTCAAAAAGACGCGAAACAAGGCCGCGTAGCGATCCGCCAACGCTTGTTGCTGCGGGGCGGGCAACCCGGCTGTGTATGGGTTGGAATTGGCGCCGCCTTCGGCTCTGGCGGAAACATCGGCGCTCTGGTCGCGCCGCACGCGAGGCAGCACATCTACGTCGAGCTCGGTGATATTCACCTTGACGCCCAGCGCCTGAAACGCGGCGATGGTCGCCTCGACGTCTTCGACGCCCGGCCAGTCCATGCGGTAGTGCCCTTGCAGGCCGACGGCCGTGACCGGTATGCCCTGGGCCAGCAGCTTGCGGATCAGCTCCACGCCGCCTTTCCGCTTGGCCTCGTTTTCGAGCGAATACTCGTTATAGTACAACTCAGCCTTGGGATCGGCTTCGTGGGCGTATTCGAATGCCTTGGCGATGTAGTCGTCGCCGATGATGCGCTGCCACTCGGACCGCCGCAGCGTGCCGTCCTCATTCAGCGCTTCGTTGACCACGTCCCAGCCTCGGATGCGCCCTCGATAGCGGCCCACAACCGCGGCGATATGGTCGTGCATTCGGCGCAGCAACTCCTCGCGAGTGACGGGCTGGCCCTTGTCGTCCTCAAATACCCAGCGCGGCACCTGGTTGTGCCAGACCAGACAGTGGCCGACGATGAACATGTGGTTCTTCTCGCCAAATTCAACGTAGCGGTCGGCCGGATCGAAGTTGAAACCTTGCGGCGTGGGATGGACCCGCTCCCATTTGAGATCGTTTTCAGGGGAGATGGTATCGAACTGGGCCTGGACCAGCGTCGCTCCGCCGGCATCGCCACCGGTGAAGACCGCCTGATGAATCGCCGCGCCAATTCGGAAAGAGTCGTGAAACGCTTCCTTGAGCGTGGTCTGCGCGCAGAGCGGCAAACACACACTGCCTGCCACCAGGGCCGCGAGGACAATCGACTTGTAAGACATGATTTTCAATTTCGCCTCTATTGCGGGAGCAGTTACGCTCCTGTCTGGAGTTTCTACATTTGAGCGTTAGGCGGCACCTGGCCGCGCAAACCCAAAGCTCGTGTCTTGTATCAGGGCACGGCTTCAGCCGTGCCTCAAAATGCAGCCATCATGGGGCTTTAGCCCCTGGCTGGTCTTCGTAATAGCGAAGAACGTATGCTCCGAACTCACGATCCTGTCCGGGCGGGCATAGCACGCAGGTTTGGCCATTACCAGGGGCTAAAGCCCGATTCCTTACTGTGACTCAGCGGCACGGCTAAAGCCGTGCCCTGATACACAGCTAATCATATCCCCAAGCGCTCGGAAATGCAGAAACTCGAGCCGGGCGGTTACGCCCCCGGCGTTTCCTGCGGCGCGAACTTCAGCCGCCGCTCGGCCAGCTCGTCGGCAATCTCCCGGTTCTTCGCTCGCGTGATCGGATAGAAGATGAGGCAGACGGCCGTGGCAAAAAAGGCCAGCCCCGAGTAGACGCTCGCCACCAAAAGAATGCCTGCCAGCGAGTGGGCCGTCTGCGTGGCGTTGGGCACATAGCCGTACGCCTGGAAGAGCCAGCCGGCGATGGCGCCGCCCAGCGCGAGCCCGAGCCACAGCGCGAAAACCACCGCCGAGGTCACGGTGCCCGTCGCGCGGCGGCCCGTTTTCCATTCGCCGTAGTCGGCAACATCGCCCATCATGGCCCACAGCACCGGGCAGGAGCAGCCGAACGCAAACTGGCGCAGAATCTCCGAAGCGAAGATGAGGGTTGTTCCCTGGGTTGGCAGAACGAAGAGGACGGCGGCGAGAATGCCCGTCAGCACCATGCTCGTAATGAACAGACTCCGCTTGCCGAATCGCGCCGACAGTTTGGACGAAACCGCGACGCCGACCAGCAGCGAGGCCAAGCCGAAGCCATTGAACCAGCTAAAGAGGTTCTGGTCGTGGGCGGCGTACTTGAAGAATGGAAGCATGACGCTCGACCGCATCACGATCGCGATGAAGTAGAACATGGTCGCCAGGAACAGCGCGATCCAGGGCCCGTTCCCGACCAGGTCGGCGAGGTCCTGCCCCAGCGAGCTCTTTTGCTTCGGGTCCGGCTGAATCCGCTCCTTGGTAGATGCGAAGGCGACGATGAACAACACCCCACCAATCACCGAGAAGAGCCCCATCGTCAACTGATAGCCCTTCGCACTGTTGCCATGGCCGGACCAGGCGATCATCGGCACCGCCAGGCTCTGCACGATGAACCCCGCGGAGTTGGCGAAGATCTGCCGCCAGGAGGCGATGCTGGTGCGTTCGTCCGGGTCGCCCGTGATCACGCCGGTCAGCGAGGCGTAGGGCACGTTGTTCACCGTGTATACGATGCGCAACAGAGCGTACGTTACGTACGCGTAGATAATCTTGCTGCCCGCGCTCAGGTTCGGCGTGGTGAACGTGAGCACGCCCATGATGCCGAACGGAACCGCCGTCCACAGCAGGTACGGGCGGAACTTGCCCCACCGCGTGTTGGTGCGGTCCGCGATGGCGCCCATCACCGGATTCAAAACCGCCGCGCAGAGGCCAACCACCAGGAACAGCGTCCCGGCTTGAGCCGGCGTCAGCCCGAACGTGTCGGTGTAGAAGCTGAGCTGCAACGCCAGCATCGCCTGGAAGACGAAGTTAGCAGCCATGTCGCCGAGGCCGTAACCGATCTTTTCGGAAAGCGAAAGTTTCTGAATCATATGTGCCCCGTTTCTTGTCGCGGTTGCGGGCCTACTTCGTCACCGTGAGCGTCAGCTTCTGAAGATCGGCATCGCGCGAAGAATTGCCAACCATGATTTCGAAATCTCCGGGTTCCACCCGGTATTTCATATTCACGTCCCAGAATGCCAGCGACTCGGGCGTGATCTCGAACCGTACGGCCGCGGTCTGCCCCGGCTCCAGGTCGACCCTGCGGAACCCTTTCAACTCTTTCACCGGCCGCGTTACCGAGCTGACCAGGTCGCGGATGTACATCTGCACCACTTCGCTTCCCGCCCGCGCGCCGGTGTTGGTAACATCAGCCAGAACTTCCGCCGATCCGGTGGACGCGATCCGCCGCTTCGACAGTCGAACGTTGCTGATGCTGAAGGTCGTATAACTCAAGCCAAGGCCGAATGGGTAAAGCGGGGTAACATCGTCGAACAGATAGCCGCGGCGGGCGGACGGTTTGTAGTTATAGAAAGCCGGCAGGTGGCCCGCCGAACGAGGCACCGAGATGGGCAGTTTCCCGCCGGGGTTGTAACTCCCAAATAGCACGTCCGCCACGGCAGTGCCGGTTTCCTGGCCCAGATACCAGCACTCGAAAATAGCCCCTGCTTTTTCCGCCACGCGCTGGATCGAATTCGGCCGGCCGTGGAACAGAAACACGATCACCGGCTTGCCGAGGGCGGCGATGGCGTCCACGAGCTCCTGTTGTATGCCGATCAGGTCGAGATTGGGGCGGTCGCCCATGTGGTTCAGGTTCCAAGCCTCGCGCGAGGTCTGCTCATTGCCGCCGATGGCGAGCACCACGACGTCGGCCTTGCGCGCGATTTTGACAGCTTCCGCGATCAGCTTGCGGTCTTCCGCCGGGTCGCTCGGAAGCACTTCGTCCTGATTCCACGTGCCGGGCTGGGTGATCTTGCAGCCTTCGCTGTAGAGCACCTTCACCCGCTTGCCGGCTTTGGCCTGGATGCCTTCGAGCACGGTAACCTCGGTTTTGGGCTTGCCGCTGTAGCCGCCCAACAGGCTGCGGTTGCCATTGGGACCGATCACCGCGATCGTCTTAATCGCGTTCAGATCGAGCGGCGCTATGCCGCCTTCGTTCTTGAGCAGCGTAATCGAGCGGCGCGCCGCCTCGAGCGCCAGCGCGCGGTGCGCGTCGCAGCCCACGATGCGATCGGCTTCCTCCGGGTCCACATACGGATCGTCGAACAGGCCCAGTCGAAACTTCCAGCGCAGCATGGGCTCGACCATTTCGTCGAGTTCCGTTTCCTTCAGCACGCCCTTGCGCACCAGCTCGGTCAGATGCAGGTAGCAATCCGGCTCCGGCAGTTCGATGTTGATGCCGGCCCGCACCGCCAAGGCGCACGATTCCTTCTTATCCTTGGCGACGAAATGCCCATGCGTGTCGGGACGGTAGCCGAGCTCCCAGATCGCGTAGTAATCGGATACCACGAAGCCTTTGAAACCCCACTCCTTGCGCAGAATATCGCGCATCAGCCAGCGGTTGGCGTGTGACGGCACGCCATCAACCTCGTTATAGGATGCCATCACGCTGATGGCTCCGGCCTTGTGCAGCGCCTGCTCGAAGGGGAACAGGAAGGTCCCCCGGATGACGCGCTCGGAGATGTCGGCCGGAGCGCAGTTCATGCCGGATTCCGGCTGGCCGTGGCCGGTCATATGTTTGAGCGTGGCGATGACGCGCGTTTTGTCCCGGAAGGATGCGTCGCCCTGAAATCCACGCACGGCGGCAATGCCCATCCGCGAGGCGACGTACGGATCTTCGCCGTAGGTCTCTTCGACGCGGCCCCAGCGGGGGTCCCGCGCCACATCCACCACCGGCGTCAGCGCCTGGTGGGCTCCGCGCAGCCGCGCCTCGAGGGCGGTTATGGTGAACAGCGACTCGACCAGTTCCGGATCGAAGCTGGCCCCCAGCGCAATCGGCTGCGGGAAGCTGGTGCCACCGATGGCCGCGTGGCCGTGGAGACACTCTTCGTGAAAGATCACCGGGATGCCCAGCCGGCTGTTCTCGACGAAAAACTTCTGGATGGCGTTGGTCAACTCCGCCATCCCGCGCGCGTCCTTGCCGCCGCCCGCGTCGCTGGGCCGGCCCACCTGGCCGATGCCGCGTCCGTGCCGGAAGGCCTTCCTGGCTTTGGCGAAATCGAAATTGCCATCGGCATCCACCAGCTTGGCGGCCTTCTCCTGCCATACGCACATCATCTGCGCGGCCTTCTCTTCCAACGTCATTCGCGACAATAGGTCGCGTACGCGCTTCGCCACCGGCAAATCGCGCTTGCGGTAAAGAGGCACACTCGGGCTCTTACTCTTAGTTGGTGGTTTCATATATGCGGTCTCGTAATCATGCTGATGGCAGTGCTCGTGGAAGCCGGGCCAGGCATGCCTGGCCCCTGCGGCCGGGCCAAGGCCGGTTCGCGAGGGAGCGCCATGGGCAGGCCGTTCCAACTCGAATTTGTTCTAACCTCAAACTATAATCGACTGGCCAAATAAAAAATGCAAGTCGCGCTCGTACGCCTGGTTGCGCCTGGGCCGGCCTGACGCTGGCTCACGAGCACACACCGAAATCATTCTCCAACACCAGAGCCACCGTGCCGCGCAGCCGCGCCACGCCGCCTTCGCGGGCGGGAATCAACTGCGGGGCCATGCCGCCAGGCAATACCTGCTCCAGGATCTCCGGCTCAATCACCGCTTCAAAGCGCTTCCAGGATCGGGTAAGGTCGCCGATCACCACGATTCGTTCGGGCGCAAAGCCGGCTACCAACATGCGCATGCCGCGGCCCAGGTGGTAGGCCATGGTTTTCAGAGCTTCCTCGGCCCGCCTGTCTCCCTGATCCGCAAGACTGAGCAGGTCGAGGAAGCTCAATCCGGCGGACTCCGGACCGGATTCCTGGTAGTACCGCAGCGCCGCGCGATTCGAGGCAAACACTTCCCAGCAACCGCGGCGGCCGCACCCGCAGAGCGGACCCTGCGGGTCGAGCGGCACATGGCCAAACTCCCCAGCCATTCCATTCACACCTCGAACGATCTGGCCATTGAGCAGGATTCCCGTGCCGACGCCCTCGGAAACCGTGACCACCACCAGGTTGCGAACCTGTTCCATGTGGTCGAACCACACGGCCGCTAACGCGCAGGCCGTGGCGGCGTTCTCGATTTCCACTTCCAGGCCGGTCGCCTTCATCAGCGGCGTGCGAATATCCACGTCGCGCCATCCAAGATTCGGCGCGAACACAAGCCGGTTCGACCCAGGGATGTAACGGCCCGGCACGCTGACCCCGATGCCTTCGATCTTCCTGCCCCGGCACGACGCGACGATGCGTTGGATGACTTCGACCAGGCGATCCAGCGTGAACTCCGGGTCCGGGGTGGTGACGATCGCCTCCTGCGAGATGAACCTCCCGTTGGCGTCCGCCAACGCGACCGTGATCTGCGCCGGACGGATGTCCACACCGATCATCACCCGCTCGTCATTGAGGCGCAGGCGGGTGGGCCGCCGGCCCCTGGGCAAGCGGACGGTGGGCCCGGTCAGCACCCAATTCTCCTGGATCAACTGGTCGACGATCAGGGATATGGTGCTGCGTTGCATCCCGGAAACGCGCGCCAGGTCGGCGCGCGAAATGGGCTGGCGCTTGCGGATCAAGTTGAGGACGATGCGCCGGTTGATATCGCGGACCACCTCGCTCGAAGCGCCCTGGGACCGACTTTTGTCAGTTACCGGCATTCCGTTTCGGTCGCGACTTGGAATCCGCCTGTTCCCGCCTGGAACTTCACTGAGCCTTCTTGCCGGTCCATTCAATGGACTGGCCGCCGCCATCGCCGGCTCTTTCGGAAGTGAGGTGCAGGTCGGAGCCGCTGACCTTCCCTTTGTAGCTCAGTTTCAGTTCCGTTCCCTGAAGGTCGGCAGTGATAGTGAACGACAGGTTGTCCCCGTCCACTTTCCCGTCTGTGATGGTCGACTTGCCCAACATCGTGCTGGTGGTTTCTCCGGTGAGCTTGTTTCCGTCCACCTTGAAGACGAAGGTTCGCTCCATCGTTCCGTTTGGGCCCTCTGCCGTCGCTTTCCAGGTGCCGGCGATGTCCGCGGCCATCGCTGCCACGGCGAACGCCGCCATCAGAATTAACACACGCTTCATCGCACCATTCCTTTCCCCATCATTCTTGCATCTTTCGCGCTTCGCGGCGGGCGCGCCATACATCGGAGCCGGGCCCGCCAGGGAGTGACCATGGGCCTCCGGCCCTCCCATGCGGATGAAACCGAGCGCCGTGGCGCGGGCTGTCAAGCCTGCTGAGCCGAGAGTCATCTCGGCTTTTCTTTCCGCCGCGAGGGCGTGGTTTTCAACGGAGCGGTTGGCGCGCGGAACGCGCCATCACAGCTTCACCGCCAAAGCCAGGCCGTCGCCCATGGTGGCCATGCTGAGCGAGACGCGCTGGTCGGCGTGCAGATGGCAGTTGAACTCGCGGATGGCAACGGTGTCGGCATCGTGGTTCGCGGGGTCGGCGACAGTGCCGTGGAACAGAACGTTGTCGGCGGCGATCAGCCCGCCCTGCCGCAGCAGTAGCAGCGCGCGCTCATAGTAGTCAATGTAGCTGCCCTTGTCGGCGTCGATGAAGATGAAATCGAAACTGCCGGTGTGGCCCTCGTCGATCAGCGCGCCCAGCGAATCGAGCGCCGGAGCCAGCCGCAGCTCGATGCGATCCTCCACGCCGGCGTCGCGCCAGGTTCGCCGGGCGATCCGCGCGTATTCTTCGCTCTTATCGCAGACGATGAGTCTTCCGCCCGGGCGAAGCCCGAGCGCAATCCAGGCGGAGCTGTAGCCCATGAAGGCGCCGACTTCGAGAGCTTTGCGAGCGCCGGTTACCCGCGCCAGCAGGTGCAGGAACTGGCCCTGCTCGGGCGCCACTTGCCACGAAGCGCGCGGGTCGTTTTCGGTCGATTCGCGCAGCCTCCGCAGCGCCTCCGGTTCGCGCAGAGTGACATCGCGCACATAAGCCAGCACGGAATCGTCGAGCGGGGTCTGGGTGCGGGACATTGGTCGATTTTACCGCGGGTGGACAGTGGTGACTTTGCCCCTCGATAAAACGCTTGACGTGTACGGTGCAACCGTACATACTGAGATCATGAAGAGATGACATGCAACTTGTCCGCTTTCGCAACAAGGGGTTAAGGCAACTCCACGAGGATGGGAACGCCAAGGGAGTGCCTCCCGCGATGGCGGACAAGGTGCGCAAGCTTCTGTTCGCCCTCGAAACCGCCGAGACCCTGGACCAACTCAGCCGGTTTCCAGGCTGGAAGCTGCATCCGCTCAGAGGCGACCTGAAAGGATTCTGGAGCCTGACTGTCACCGGAAACTGGCGGTTGATTTTCCGCTTCGACGAATCGACGAACACCGCCAGCGATATCGATTTGATCGATTACCATTAGGAGGCCCGCAATGCTCATGAAGAACCCGCCCCATCCGGGCGACCTGATCAAGACCGAGATCGTCGAAGCCCTCGGCCTCAACGTGTCGAAGGCAGCGGAGATTTTGAAAGTGCGCCGCGCCACGCTCTCCGACCTTCTTCACGGCAAGGCCGCGCTGACGCCGGAGATGGCCCTGCGCATCGAGAAGGCGTTCGGCCCGGACATGGACCACCTTCTGCGCATGCAACTCGCCTACGACGTGGCGCAAACGCGGCAACACTCCAGAGACATCGCCGTCAAGCGGTATGTCCCGGCGTGAACGGGTGCGCCGGTGACGCCTCACCGTGCCGCCACGTTGAAGCCTTCCACCACCACGCTCGGTTTCTCGCCGCGCGTATCGGCATCGGCCAAATCGATGACGATGGTGCGGCTCTCGCCCGGCATCAGCGCCACGTAGTTGTCGCTATATAGCGCGGGCAGAATGCGGTCGCCGGTCTTTTCGCGCACCGCTTTGACGCAGACCATGAGCGCTGGCGTCGCCGAAACGTTATGCAGTTCGGTCGAGAGACGCCAGCGCCCGTCGCGCTGCTCCATGCGCGTCGCGGCCCCGACATTCGCCTGGGCCAACGTGCGCAGGGCGCGATAGTCGCCGTCCTCGAGGCCGCGCCAGTAGAAGTTCTCCGAAACCGTTTCATCCTGGCGCGACAGTTTCAGCCGCAGAAAATGCACCGCGGTCAGCCCGGCGGGGTATTCCATCTTGATGCAGGAAACCGTGCTGTCCTCCGCGCTATCCACCGGCGCGGTCTTTTCCCAGCGCACGGAGCCATCCAGGTTCAGCACTTCCACGCGCGCCGTCAGCCCGCGCGCATCGCCGCCCGAGTAGTTGACGACTTCGATGGTTTCATCCGCCGCATTCCATTGAATGTGCAGCGGCTCGGAGCCCTTCTTACTGCCGAAGTACCCGGCGCCGGGATTGAAATAATAATCGTAGGTCTGCCACAGCAGCGACGGCCATGCCGAATGGCTCATCCAGATCAGCATTCCCATGCGATAACGGCTTTGCGATTCGAACATCGCCCGATAGATCTCGTAATCGAGAAACTGCGCCAGCTCGACGAACTCCTCCACATTCTTCGCCCCGCCGTAACTCTTCTCGATGTGCCTGAAAACCGAGCCGGCGGCCTGTGGTTCCCTGGGGCCGAGATCGTGCTCACCCCAGGTGCGGTTAGGCGGCCAGAGCGCGTCTTCCGGCATCATGGCGCGCAGGCTTTCCATGGCGGGGATGTTGGGCGAGCCCATTTCGCTGTGCAGCTTCGGCTTCGCCAGGCTGCCGAAATATGCCTTCAGCGGCATCACTTGATATGGCCCGCCGCCGCCCACCACGCCATCCGCCGAATCGGAAATGTAGTGGCTGCCGGGTGCCAGTTCGCCGAGCGCCTGACGAATGCCATCGTCTATCACGGCTGGCGGGTAGCCCTCATTGCGGCCGCAATAAAGGCCGATGGAAGGATGGTTGCGAATCCGCAGCACGGTGTCGCGAACGTTGCGCAGAAACATCGCCGGATCGTCCGGATCGGGGCCGTCCCAAGGGTTCGCCAGCCAGAACTCCTGCCACACCACGATCCCATAGCGGTCGCAAGCTTCGTAGAAAGCGTCGTCGCCGGTTTGCCCCACCCAATTGCGGATCATGGTGAAGTTCATGTCGCGGTGATAGCGTACCGCCGCGTCGTATTCACGGGCGCGGTAGCGCAGCAGGTCCTCGCTGAATCCCCAATTGCCGCCGCGCGGCACGAAGCGCCGTCCGTTGATAAAGATCCGCAGCGCGCCGCCTTCTTCGCTGTAGGTGAACTGGCGCACGCCGGCCTGGAACTGCTTCGTATCGGACGCCTGCCCATCGGCGGTTTCGAATTCGAATTCCACCGCGTAGAGATTCGGATCGCCGTAGCCATTGGGCCACCACAATTTCGGATTTCGCAGCCGCAGCTCCGCGTGCGCGGCGGGATCCAGCTTCACCGCCTTTGCCGACGAGGCGGCCACCGTGACGGGCATTTCGAATGCGGCTTCTCCAAAGCGCACCCGCAGCTTGCCCGCCACTGGCCGAGGCTCGTGATTGCGCAGCGTCAGTTCGATGCCAACGTCCGCGCGCGAGATATCGGGCAGCGGCAGGCTGGTCGAAACCAGCGGATCTTCGATCGTCACCGGCCCGCTCCCGGTCAGGTACACGCTGTTCCAGATGCCGGTGTCGCGGCCGCGCACGGCCGGCATCCAGTCCCAGCCAACCGACGAGTGAAACGTCGGGTTGTCCGCGCCCAGCGCTCCGCCGTTGCTGCCGAAGCCCAGGACTGTCTTCTCTTTGGTCGATCCCGGCGTGCGGTTCTTTTCGATGCGCACCGCCAGCGCGTTCGCCTGGCCGGGGCGCAGCTTTCCCGTGACGTCGAACCGGCCGCGCATAAACGCCCCTTCGATGCGCCCCAGCTTCTCGCCGTTCAAATAAACGTCCGCCTTCCAGTTGATGCCGTCGAAATTCAGCCAGACGCGCCTTCGGCCGAGTGCGGCCGGCGCCACGAATTCATCGCGATACCAGAAATCGGCGCAGAAGAACGAATCCGAAATCAGGTTCTGGTTGTCACCGTAGTTCGGATCGGGAACCGCGCCCGCGTTCAGGTAACTGGTAAGCACCGTGCCCGGAACCGTTGCAATCAGCCAATCGCGGTCCAAAAATCCGGGCCGTGAAATCGCCGCGCCATCCGCCTTGACCAGCGATTCGCGTTCCACCCGCCAACGGCCGCCGGCGAGATTCACGCGACCACCGGTCTCGCTGGCGGCAGCCGGATGCGCCACCGGCACCGGCACTCCGCGTCCCCACACTTCCATTTCGCTGAGGATGTAACCCTCGGGCGAAGCCGGCTTGGTCATCCGCAGCCGCACGTAGCGCGCCTGCGCCGGTTCTGGCAGGCGGATCTCGTCGACAGCGCCGGGCGCGTTTGGAAGCGGTGCCAGCATGCGCCAGTGAACCGCGTCGTCGGACGCCTCGACAGAGCCTTCGGCCGCGCGCCGGATCCAGTCGAGTTTCACGCGATCGAACGTACACTGCGCACCCAGATCGACATACACCCACTCT
>Ga0116130_1000740_pt1 | contig 19835 bp, 18 predicted proteins | sample June2015DPH_17_5_FD_89733 | JGI IMG/M metagenome (GOLD analysis project Ga0116130, IMG submission 89733) | Peatland microbial communities from SPRUCE experiment site at the Marcell Experimental Forest, Minnesota, USA - June2015DPH_17_40 | ecosystem: Environmental > Terrestrial > Soil > Wetlands...
CCGTTCGGGCCGACCACGACGACGGTCTCGCCCGGGGCGATGGCGAGGTCGGCATCGTCGAGGACCGGTTCGGGCCGGCCCGGGATCTCGTAGCGCACGGCGCGCAGCGCGACCGTCACCCGCGCCGGGTCCGGGACCGTCGCGACCGGTGTCGCGACGGCCGGAGCCGAGGATGCCCCGGACGGCCGTCCCGGGCCAATGAGCGCCAGCGCCTGGGCGACCGCGGCGAGCCCCTCGGTGCTTTCGTGGAATTCGGCGCTCGCCCGGCGCAGAGGCAGGAAGACCTCCGGCGCGACGATCAGCACGGCGAGCGCCGCCGGGAGCTCGACCGTCCCGTTCAGCAGCCTCAGCCCGAGGGGGACCGCGAGGAGGGCGACCGAGACCGACGCCAGCGTGTCGAGCACGAGCGCCGAGAGGAAGGCGACGCGCAGCGTCGACAGGCTGGCGGTCCGCAGCGCCTCGCTGGCCCGCGCGATGCGGGCGCGTTGCTCGGCGGTGCGGCCGAAAGCCCGCAGGACGGGAAGGCCCTCGAAGACGTCTGTGATGTGACGGCCGAGGTCCTCGACCTGGTTCCAGCGGTTGCCGGCGAGCGCCAGGCTCGTCCGTCCGACGAGCGCCCCGAACACCGGGAACAGGCAGATCGCCGCGACGACGATGAGACCCGAGATCCAGTCGAGCACGCCGACGGCGACCGCGAGGGCGAGCGGAGCCACGACCGCGAGGACGAGATCCGGCAGGCACCGTCCGACGTAGATGTCGAGGGCGTCGAGCCCGCGTCCGGCCACCGTCGCGAGGTCTCCCGGACCGCCTGTGTCTCCAAAGGGGGCTCGGGCGAGGGCCGCGGAGACGAGTCGCGATCGCAGGTCGGCCTTGGCCGTTGTCGCACCGTGGTGGGCGAGGGTCTCGCCGACGAGTGCGGCGAGGCCGCGGACGACGGCGGCGCCGCCCAGCCAGACGAAGTTGGTGAGCCGGTCCCCGGGGTTGGTCCCGGGCAGCGCGCCGGCGAGGAGGTGGGCGAGCGCGACCGCCTGGACGACGACGGTGGCCGTGGAGACGAGCCCGACCGCGACGGAGGCGGCGATGGTGCGCCGCACGACCGGCAGCTCGCCGACGAGGTGTCGGTCGGCGCCCGATCGGGTCCGCCCGGCCCCCCGGCGGCGTGCGCCGAAGCGGCCGGGCACGTCTAGCTCGCGGCGGCGGCGCCGGGCGTGGCGACCGGGCGGATGATCCTCTGGCGGAACACCCAGTACGTCCAGGCCTGGTAGGCGAGGACGAACGGCGTGAAGCAGGCCGCCGCGATGGTCATGACGATGAGCGTGTTGTGCTGCGAGGCGCTCGCCGCGATGGTGAGGGCGTTCGCGGCCCGGTTGCTCGCCGGAAGGACGGCGGGGAACATCCGGCCAAAGACCGCTCCCATCGTCGCGAGGATCGCCGTGCCGGTGGCGGCGAACGCCCACCCGTCCCGGTGGGCGACGACGAGGGCGGTCGCCGCGACCAGGGCGGCGACGGCGCCGATCCCAAGGACGAGCGGCAGGACCGGGCTCACGGAGCCCGCGACCGCCGGTCGGCCGGCCTCGGCCACCCAGGCGACGGCACCACCGAGGAGGGCCACGGCGGCGACGCCGACGACACCGGCGGCGCGCCGGGCGCGCCGGGCGACGTCACCGCTCGTTTTCAGGCTGAGGAAGAGCGAGCCGTGGAAGACGAAGACGGCCAGGCTGGCAAGCCCGCCGACGATGGCGATCGGGTGGAGCAGTCCGGGCAGCCCCCCAAAGTAGTGGCCCCCCGGTGACAGCGGCAGCCCGTGGACGAGGTTGGTGAAGGCGACCCCCCAGACGAAGGCGGGGATGAGGCTGCCGACGAAGTTCGCGGTGTCCCAGGTCCGCCGCCAGCTCTGCCGGTCGTCGTGCTGGCGGAACTCGAACGAGATGCCCCGGAAGATGAGGGCGATGAGCACGAGGAAAAGCGCCAGGTAGAAGCCGCTGAACAGGCGCGCGTACCAGAGCGGGAACGCCGCGAACATCGCCCCGCCGGCGACGATGAGCCAGACCTCGTTCCCGTCCCAGACGGGTCCGACGGCGTTCAGGCACATCCGCCGGTCGGTTTCGTCCCGGGCGATGAAGGGCGTGACGACGGCCACGCCGTAATCGAACCCCTCGAGGAAGAAGTAGCCGGTCCATAACAGCCCGATGAGGGCGAACCAGGTCGTGTTGAGGTCGGAGAATGGGGTCATCACGTCCTCCTCAGTACACGAGGCCGGGCACGAGGGACTTCTCGGCGTCGTTCCCGGGTTCGTCGAGCGGCCGGCGGGCCGAGCGTGTCATCAGCACCGCCTCGACGACGCCGAGGACGGTGTAGAGGAGCACGAAGGCACCGAGCGTCGTCGCGACGTCGGCGACGGTGACGCTCGAGACCCCCTTCGCCGTCAGCATCACTCCGTAGACGATCCACGGCTGCCGACCGGCCTCGGTCATGATCCAGCCGGACGTGTTGGCGATGAACGGCAGGACGATCGCGAACAGCGCTGCTCGCCGGAACCACACGTTCTCGGTGAGCTTCTTCTTCCTGGCGAGCCACAGGCCCCAGAGCCCGAGAAGGATGAGGAGCATGCCGACGCCGACCATCACCCGGAACGACCAGAAGACGAGCCAGACCATCGGGACGTAGCTCCCGGGGCCGAACTTGGCGACGTCGACCGCCTGGAGGTTGTCGATGCCGGGCACCTGGCCGTTCCAGCTCAGGTCGTCGATCAACGAGAGCACGTGTGGCACCCGGATCTGGACGACCGGCTGGTCGGAGAGATCGGTGATCGTGACGAGCGAGAAGGGTGCGCCGCTCGTCGTGTGGTAGAGACCCTCGGCGGCCGCCATCTTCATCGGTTCTTGGGTGTTCATCTCTCGGGCGATGGAGTCGCCGGCGACGGCGGTGAGCACGACGGAGACGAGCAGGAAGATCGTGGTGAGGTGGGCCGCGCGCTGGAAGGCCCGGCGGGACTCGGGGTCGTTCCGGTCGCGGTGCGCCCGCCACACGCAGATGCCGAGCGCCACGGCACCCCCGGTGGTGAAGGCCGCCAGCACGGTGTGGCCGAACGAGGCCCACAGCGTCGGGTTGCCGAGTATCAGCCAGAAGTTCGTGAGCACCGCCTGGCCATGGACGACCTTGTAGCCGACCGGGTGCTGCATCCAGGAGTTGGCGGCCAGGATGAAAAGCACCGAGAGCACGGTGCCCACGGCGACGAGCCAGATCGTGGCGAGGTGCAGCCGGGGCGAGAGGCGTCCCCTGCCGAAGATCCATAGGCCGACGAACGTCGATTCCAGGAAGAACGCGAAGAGCCCCTCGATGGCGAGCGGGGCCCCGAAGATGTTGCCGACGAAGACCGAGTACGCGGACCAGTTGAGGCCGAACTGGAACTCGAGGACGATGCCGGTGACGACGCCGACGGCGAGGTTGATGAGGAACAGGCGCCCGAAGAATCGGCTCATCCGGTCCCAGCCGGGGTCCTTCCGCCGGTAGGCGAGTGTCTGCATGATGGCGACGAGGAAGCTGAGGCCGATCGTCAGGGGCACGAAGAAGAAGTGGAAGATCGTGACGACGGCGAACTGCCACCGTGCCAGGTCCAGCGTCATCGCCCCTCCCCCAGTCGCCAGCGCGGAGCTGACATTAGCGGTGCAAGTTAGCGGTGCCGCGCGCCGGCTGACAAGATCGAACGTGACGACACCGGGAAGTATTCCGGGCGGTCCCTCCGAGTCCCCCCGGGTGAAGCCGTGCGCGCCGGCGAGGGGTCGCCCGGGTGGCCCGACCCTGCCCGGGTGTCGCGGGTGAGCCCCTGGCCCGAAGCCCGGTCGCGCCGCCGCGCCGATTGCCGCGCCGGACAGGTTCTCGGCCGCACCCCGAATTCATTGCCCGAGCGCAGCCGTGCCGGGGAACCGATGGGTCGCCGCGTCGCGGTCGGCCGATCGCCGCACCAACCGCTCGTAGTGGGCTCGGATGTCGGCGCGGTCGTTCGGTTCCGACACGGACTCCTCGGCGCCGCGCAAGATCGCCTCGGCCTGGCGCAAGAGCACCCGACGCTGTTCGGGGGTCGTCGTCAGGTCGCCTATCGCGGCGAGGGCGTCGATCATTCGGAGGATGATCGCCGGCATGCCGCGCGCCGCTTGACGGACCTTGTCGAAGGCCCGGTCGACCATCCGGGCGTACGACGGGTCCGTTTCGATGAGCCGGATGCGCCCGTCGCGGTCCCGGTAGACGCCCTCCGCGAGGACGCGTCCCGAGACGCGGCTGAGGCCCGCCGAGAGCCAGTCGATGCAGGTGATGGCCGTGAACGTGTCGTTGACCGCCGCCGAGAGGGCGCGGATCGCGATCTCGACGAGTTGGTCGATCGCGAAGACGGGATCCTGCATGAGTGTCCGGTGGGGTCCGGTCACGTGGGCCCGGGCGAGCGCAATCGCCACCTGGTCGGCGGCCTCGGGAGGCCAGATCGAGGCGAGCGGCCGGCCGGCCACGATGAAGTGCCCGGGGCTGTGGGCGAGGCGGATGACCGAATCGGTCCGGGCCGCGATGTCGACCAACTGTCCGTAACCGACAAACTGCAAATAGCCGCTCACGCTGGCGATGACCGGTGCCCCGTGCTGATCGATGAGGCCGAGCATCTCGTTCAGTGACCTTCCGCTCGCATCGGGCAGCGGGCGTTCGTCCGAGGCGACCTCGGGGAATTCCGCGTCGATCGCGCGTACGAGGTCGGTGGCGATGCTCGCGATGACCTCGGGAAGCTGGATCGACTTGGAGATGTGGTGGATGAAGTAGATCAGCACCGCCAGGTCGACGAGCACGAGTGCTTCGGAGACGGTGATCGAGAGGTGGGGGACGAACGTGCCGTTGGTGACCCGCGTGATCGCCACGAGCGTGAGGATCGAGTAGACGAACGTCGCGACGAAGACGCCGAGCGTCATCTGGTTGCCGACGTCCCGCACGAAGTTCCGCATCATGCGGGGTCCGAACTGCTGAGAGGCGAGGGTGAGGGCCACGATGGTGACCGAGAACACGACGCCGACGACGGTGATGATCGCCGCGGCGATCCCGATGAGCACCTCGCGACCCGTGCCGGCGCTGATCGTCGCGATCCAGAACGGCAACGCCAGGTGCTTGTGGTAGACGGCCCAGTCGATCTCGAGCGTGGCCACGAATAACAGGCCCGCGACGAGCACGAGCACGGTCGGCACGAACCAGAAGGTCGTCCGGAGCGCCTCCCACCGCCAGCTCGGCAGCCTGCCCCGCCCGCCCCGCCCGCTCCGCCCGCGCACCTCGGGAGGCGAGGCGACCGGCAGTTCAGCTCCGGACATCGGATGCGGCGCGCGACGAATCGGTGGACGAGATCTGTTCAACGGTGCGGCATCGGGACACCTGACGACTGGCGACGGTCACTGGCGCGGTCCTTTCCTCGCCGACCAGGCTTCCCGGCACACCTGTCGCCCATGCGCGACGAGACAGACTTTAGTTCCGTCCGTATCGCGTCCGGTTCTGGGGCCGCGTCGCGGTTCGCCGGCGGCGAGAAAGGCCTATGCCTCGAAGCTCAGGACGAGCCGGTCCTCGAGCGGTGCGTAGCCAATCTTCTGATAGATGTCGTTCGACGTCGGGTTGTCGAGGTCGGTGAAAAGGACCGTCGACTCCGAGTCCGTGTCGAGCGCGTGCTGGGAGCACGACGCGGTGGCCGCCGCGCCGTACCCGAACCGGCGATGCTGCAGTGGTGTGTAGACGGGTCCAATCCGTGAGACGCCGGCGGCGGGCTGATGGCGCGCCGCGAGCGACGCGGGCGTGTCGTCCGCGTCCTCCCAGAGCCAGGCGAGTCCGGCCGCGACCCGTTCCCGCACGAACGGGCGCGCGTCTATCGGCCGGTCGTGCAGCTCCCGGCCGAACGCCCCGTACCAGTCGACGATGAGGTCGATCTCGTCCTCGCGGGCCAGCCGGGCGCGACCCACCGGGGCCGGTTCCGGGGCAACGATGCGCGTCGTGCCGTAGAGGCGCATCCGCCGCGTGAGCACGGTCGGCAGGGAGGTGCCGGCGGTCCACAGCTCGGCGAATCGGCTCGCCGTGTCGGGAACGCCGTTCACGCCGGGCACCGACGTCCCATTGCGATGCAAGACGGCGACGAGCTCCTCGAGCGTCCCGTCCGGCACGACGTTCAACAGCATCTCGTAGGGGGGCGTGAGCGAGACGGCCCCGAGCGTCCGGCCGCCGTGACTCCACCAGGCGAATGTCGGCTCGTCGCTCGACCAGAACGTCTCGGTTCGGGCGCTGGTGATCTGGGTGAGCGCGACCGTGTTGAGGTCGGCTCGACTCGTCAGGAGATCCCAGACGTGCTCGGTGTAGAGGTCGATTGACTCGGTGACGTGCCAGGCCATGTCAGATTCTGTCCGGCCGCTTGTCGTGTCGTCGAGTGGGTCGACGGCCGCGGGAGGTTCGGGCGTCCTCCTCCACGCCGGCAGCGCGCCGACCTTGTCGGGACGCAGGGCTCGGCGCGTCCGGCTGGAAGTCCAGGAGCTGGCGTAGGCCGAGCTTCGCTAGGTGCCCGGTGCTGTCTTTGCGACGAACCGGTCCGGTTCCACGAGCGACATGCACAGGTCGGCGAGCGCGACAGGTAGGCCCATGACCCGGGCCCGTTGGCGAGGATCAAATCGAATGGGGACGCCCCGGTTGGCGAACCCAATAGAGGCCTACATCGTTCGGGTCATCAGGCGGGACGAACGGCGCCGAAGTGCCGCCAGTGAGCGTCGCATGAGGGCCTTAATCCCGATGGCGAATGGCAGCTGGATCATTGATCCAGAGTACGAAGACGACCTTCCAGCGGGATACCTCGACCGTTACGTGATGGATTCTCCCGATGATTGAATCGCGAGCGTCTTTAGCAGGGCGTGGATCGTCGTGATCTCCTGCACGAGCCACCGATTGAACTCATCCCGCCCGTCATCGGTTTCGAGATTGAATCTCGGGGGCGACTCGCCGGGGCGCCAGGCCATGACGCGCTTACCAAGGGCGGTGTTTTTTCCGATCGGTTCAAGTTCCCGATCAAAGTTGGTGCTGTTAACCGTGTTGGGTCGGGGCGTTCCAGAGACAGCCATTCCGAGCCTCCTTGGTCGTGAGCAGGTAGGCCCGAAGTATGACCCACTACGCTTGGAGGCGCATGGCCTTGAGGTGGAGACACGACAAGCACCGACCAACGCCCGAGGAACGCGACGAACGCCTCGTGGCACCTCCTGGGACCACTTTCGAGCAGATCGTGGAATCGCTGCTAACGGCACCTCCGTTAGAGGACGAGGACGAGGGCGACGAGGGACAAAACGACGCCAACTAAAGCAACCACCGCGACGGTTCACCCCCGCCGAGATGTGGTCATCGGCGTGATAGCAGCCATCGCCGTGGACGCTTCGTTATATCAATGGCACCAGACGGCGCTTCCCTACGAATGGAGCCTTGTCGGTGTGCTTGCCCTGTATGTGGCGTACGACATTTTCCGACCGAAATGGCTTGCGCGGCGATTACAACGTGGCGGTGGGGTGGTCAAGATCACGGGCGGGTTTAAGTCTCCCAATGGTCGAGAAATCGAATACGCCGATGGCACAAAAGATGTGGACGTGTACGGGAAAGGTACCGCCGAGTTCGCTAGCTTGGCGGTAGCCGTTGCAGGAAAGGTCACACACCCCACGCGTTTGGCAAGGCTCAAGCAACGACTGCGCAAGTTGAGAACACACTGATGTGCCTATGCAACCAGTCGCCGACCAGCGGACTGACCAAGCAACCGCTCCATGCGGTCGGCGTCCGTCATGTCACATGTCGTGTACCTGTAGTCGAACTCCGCAAGGTAGCGATTCAGGTAGCGGGCGGTGACGTGATGATGCGTACCGTCGATGCTGCGCCTGAGCTGCGAAAAGTAACCCTCGATCGCGTTTGTCGTCATGCCGCTTGTCTTGACGTACTCCCGGTGAAAGTGGTCCACGAACTCATGCGACCCGAACCGGCGACCAATGGGCATGTAGTAGTGCGCCTTGTCGGTCCAGAGGGTCGAGGACGGCATGTCCACGTGGGCGCTAAGCACGCCACCGAGAACTGCCGTCGTGGTCGCGTTGATCACCAGCGACCGAACCTCCCCGCTCTCGCGGTGCAGGAAGGAAAAGACCGGAATGCCCGAGGGCCCACCTTGCTTGCGGCCGGGACGCCGCTTCTCCGTACGCCCCTGCTGGTGCTTGTTCCACGGCTTGCCGCCCATGTAAACCTCGTCAGCAACGATGGTGCCCGAAAGCAACGCGCCGTACGGGCCAAGGCGCATCGCTTCGCGCAGGCGGTGACAAAGGGTCCATGCGGTGTCCGTGTGCAACTTGTATTTGCGCTCAATCTCGCGAGCGGAAATGCCGTTCTTGGAACTAGCAAACTCAAAGGCCACAAACAGCCAAGTACGAATCGGAATGTGCGAACCGTGCATGACGGTTCCAGTCAGCACGGAAAACTGCTTGCGACACTGCGAGCACTTCCAGAGACGGCGCTGGGTCAGCTTGCCCGTCGAGGTTTCGCGGCCGAGACGGCTACGGGGCTTGAGGAAGTAGTGCCTATCGATGCTTCCGCAATGCGGGCAAACAGGCCTTCCGTGCCAGCGCATTTCCTCAAGCAATTCGTAGGCGTCAGCCTCGGTGGGAATCCTATTTGCCAAGGTCGGGAAGCTCATTTCCATGCGGCCATTATCCCAAATGGGTGTATTAATGGCCCCTTACGCTGGGGGAATGACAGCTATGTCATTTAGCGACAAGCCGGAAGTTGGGTGCGCCAAACGGGGCATCCCCAATCGAATAATCACCAGTCCGGAGGCGGCCCCGTTGACGAGCCAGCGACCGCGCCATCCGTGCACGCCGATCCCGCCGACCGGTCCCCGGCTTCGCTGCGCCGACGCGATCGCGGACCGGGGGACGTCGGCCGAGAACCCCCAGCCCATCTTCACGATGAGGCGGTCGGCGCCGACGACGACGCGGGAGAAGCGGGGACCGAGGCCCAGCACGGAAAGCAGCAGCCGGAACGCGCCGTACTTGATGGCGAATTCGTCGCGGACGTGCAGGTCTGACTACCTGTCCGCGAGAAACGGATAGCGGGACCGGATCTCGACGACACGATCCGGATCGATCTCGGCGACCAGGGTCTCCTCGGCCGATCCCGCTGCGGCCACCACGCCGCCGAACGGCTCGAAGACGACGCTCTGGCCGAGGTAGGCGGCGCCGCCGCCCTCTCCCACCCGGTTGACGCCGACGACGAAGGCCTGGTTCTCGATCGCCCGCGCCCGGAGCAAATCGGTCCAGTGGGACTGTCGTTCCGCCGGCCAGTTCGCGACGACCACGTAGCAGTCGGTCCCGGGCGCTGCTCGCCAGAACCAATCGGCGAAACGGAGGTCGTAGCAGATAAACGGAGTGAAGCGGACTCCTTCGATCGCGACGGAGACGAGCCTGTCGCCCGCCGCGTAGCGTTCCTTCTCGCCACCAAGTGCGAACGGATGCACCTTGTCGTAGTACTCGGTCGAACCGTCCGGGGCGGCGAGGAGGAGGCGGTTCCTCGGCTTGAGGGATCCCTCGGTTCGGCACGCGAACGATCCTCCGACCCATACGCCGAGCGTGGTCGCCTGTTCGCCGAGGAATGTCGCCGTCGGGCCGTCGACAGGCTCGGCGATTCGAGACGTCGCCATCGAGAACCCGCTGGCGAACATCTCGGGCAGCAGCACGAGCCGGGCCCCCGCGTCGGCGGCGGCCGCGATTCGATCGGCCAGACGCGCGTGGTTGAGGGGCACGTCCTCCCACACAACATCGCACTGGACAGCCGCAACCCTCATCCGCGCCTCCCCGGTCCGATCCCCCATCATGGAGCACAGGCCGGGCCGATTGCCGCGCGTCGCCGCTCAGCTCCTGCGCTCACCCCTTCGGGCCGTGCAACGATGCGCGCATGGAGTCGACGAGGATCGACCGCTGGCTCTGGGCGGTGCGGGCTTTCAAGACTCGTACCGAGGCATCGGCGGCGTGCCGCGGCGGACACGTGCGTCTCAACGGCGCCAGGGTGAAACCGGCCGGCAGCGTGCGGGTAGGTGACCGTGTGACGACCCGGACCCGGGGGAGGGAGCGGATCCTCGAAGTCGCCACCGTGATCGACAAGCGGGTCGGGGCGCCGATCGCCGCGTCCTGCTATGTGGACCACACCCCGGCTGCGCTCCCGGAGGACGCCGGGCCGGTGGCATTCGTCCGGGACCCGGCGGCGGGGCGTCCGACGAAGCGGGACCGCCGTCGGCTGGACCGCGTGCGGGGACGCTGAGGCTCGCGGAATCTGCCGGGGACGGGGCGGGCGAACGGTTCGTGACTCGGACGGATTTCACGCCCCGGCCCCTGCTGGAACGTCGAAGCAGCGTGCCGGTACGGGCCCGCGCCGGAGCGCGTCGGTCGAACCAAAGCGGCGGTAGTTGGCAACCCGGAAGAACTCGTGGGGGTCGGAACGCAGAACGAGTAGCAGGTTGGTCCAGATATCGTCGAGCGGAAGGGTCGTGTGCGACCGCGGCACCACGCAAAGCGAGAACTGGGCTCCGTCGGACCGGCGATATCGCAGGTCGTAGAGCGCGCCGAGTTCGACTGTCCCGTCAGCCACCGGGACCTCGAATCGCCCGTGGTCGTGCCAGGAGGCGAGTTGGCTCTCGTCGAGGAGCGACTCGAGGAGCGATCGTGCCGCGATCCGACTCGGAGTGGACTGGGCCTGCGTCGGACTGTCCCGCCGCCGGGCTCTCGGTGTCCTGGGGCGTGCCGGGACCGTCGGCAACGGCCCAGCAGCTTGGCGCTCGACAAGGGCGAGCGTCTCGCGGATCTCATCGCTTATCTCACACTCTCCGATGACCTCCGATGCCCGACGGCACCCCGCGCCCCGGCGTTCTGAGACGACGACGAGGAGCTCCCCGTCGTGGCCGCCGCCGACGACCTCGACGAGGAGACCACGGCCGGGGAGCTCTTCGAGCGGGAGCAGCGAAGGCAAGTCATCCGCCTTGGAGGGGGCGCACCCAGATGATCTCGTCCGCGTCCGGGTTGAACGCGTTGACGCGTGAGGCCACGGTCTGCGGGCCATTCCGCTCGTAGGCGATCTCACCCTCGGCGGCGAGCCCGTCGAAGATCTTCGCCGCCCGAGTGAGGGCCTCGTCGTCGCGCACGTCCCAGACGACCTTGGCGTCGCCGCTGCTGTCCAGTATTCGCATCACTCCCATTGCCAACTCCTTTCTGTCCGTCGCGCGCTATCGAACACCTGTTCGATAGCGCGCGCAAGAGGAGATCGTGTGTCGTCGCTGCCGCTGGCGAGAAAAGGCCCCTGACCTCGGCCGACCGTCCTCGGAGGGCCGGGATCCAGGAAGGTCGGTCCGTCCGGTCGCGGCCGGGCAGCCGTGGCCGCGACGAGGAGGACAGAGCCGGTTCAGGGGAGCCGGAGGATCCCGGCGCGTCGGGTTCGATCGCGTGTACGGTTCGGTCGCACCCTGTGCAACGAACGCGCGGGGGAGGGTCGTCTGACTAACAAGGGGGCCTGATGGCCGAAGTGAAATTTGATGTCGCCCGATGGACAAAGGTCGACCGCATCGTCGGGATCGCAACCTTTGTGGTTCTCATCTCGCTCTTCTTGTCTTGGTTCAAGATCAGCTACGGCCCCTACAGCTACAGCTGGTCCGGGACGAGCGCGAACGGATGGCTCTGGCTCGTCTTCATCATCTGCTTAGCCATGATCGCTTACCTCGTTGTTCGCGCGCTCTACGACGAGATGCCGGTCAAGTTGCCGGTGGAGCACGACAAGCTGCTCTTCATTGGGACCGCGGTCAACTTCTTCCTGATTCTGATCGCCTTCTTCGTGTCGCCAGGATCCGGCTACTCGGGCCCGGGTGTTCCCGGCGTCGGGTGGGATTACGGGGCGTTCGTCGCTCTCATCGCCGCGATCGTTGCGGTTGCACCGTTCGCGTATCCGTTTATCAAGGGACTTCTGGCGAAAAAGTCCTCGTAAGACAGCGTTGGCGCCTGACGCGCCGCCGGATGAGGACCGCACGTTGCGTTAACGGCGGTGCGATCGGGCGCGCGAGCGCTCCGGGCGTCTTCTGTTGACATCGCCACCCGCGTACAGCGGGTGGCGATGTCGCGTCGCTCGACTGGCGGATCGGAGATCGTCGGCCACTCCCGGATTGGTCGCGTCAGGAGCGGTCGCAACCCCACGTCGCCCGTCGGCGCGTCGTCGAAGGAAATCCGTCTCGGTCCCAATCGGGCGAGGGGGGAGTTCAACGCCACTGCCTTTTGCACCAAGTTCCGAATGTTGCCAAGGTATGACCGTCCGATTTCGACCTCATGGAGGTGAACGGTGCGGCTCTTCTCTTCCCGTCGTGCGCTTGTCCTCGGCGCGGCCCTCCTATCTGCGGTTTCCCTCGTTGCGACCGCGACCACCGCTGCGGCGAGCAGCGGGGGGTCGACGATTCCGACGGCGCCGAAGTCCTCGACGCTTGCCGCCGAGGTCCCGGCCTCGGTACGCGCCATGTCCCCGGTCATCGTCGCGATGGACGAGACCTATCCCCCCGACGAGTTCGTGGCCGCCAACGGCCAGGCCGTCGGCATGGACGTCGACTTGATCAACGCGATCGGTCAGGTGCTCGGGTTGAAGCTCAAGCTCCAGAACGTGGCATTCGCGACCATCCTCACCGGCATGGGTGCCGACAAGTACGAGATCGGCATGTCGTCGTTCACCGATACCAAGGCTCGCGAGAAGGTCGTGGATTTCGTCGACTACTTCAGCGCCGGCGAGGCGTTCTACGTCGCGGCGAACAGCAAGCTGAAGTTGAACGGCCTCAAGTCGCTCTGCGGTCATTCGGTCTCCGTCGAGCTCGGGACGACCGAAGCGTCCGACGCGCAGTCCCAGGCGAAGAAGTGTCATGTCGGCGTCAGCCAGTACCAGACCCAGAGCGAGGCGAACCTCGCCGTCTCTTCGGGCCGTGCGCAGATCGGCTTCGCGGACTCGCAGGTCGCGGCGTACATCGCCGCCCAGTCCAAGGGGCAGTTCAAACTTTCGGGCAAGGCGTTCGAGACTGCGCCGTACGGGATCGCGCTGCCGAAGAACGGCCTGGCGAAGCCAGTGCTCGGCGCGGTCAAGGAGCTCATCTCCGACGGGATCTACGCGAAGATCATGGACAAGTGGGGCGTCGAATCGGGCGCGATCTCGAAGCCCGTCATCAACGGCGCGACCAGCTAGCTAGTCGTCGTCAGTCCATCGTGACCCGCGGGTCCATGGCAAGGCGCTGGTCGTGACGACATCTGAGCCGGCGGGCGCGCAAGGGGCGCGCCCGACCGGCGGCGGAATCACAGCGGTCCCCGTTCGCCACACGGGACGCTGGGTGGCCGGGGCGATCGTCGTCCTGCTCGCGGCGATGCTCGTCCACACGCTCGCCTACTCCTCGACGTACCGCTACGGGGTGCACACGCCCCGTTACCAGTGGAACGTCATCGGCCAGTACTTCACGGCACGACCGGTGCTTTTGGGTCTTGAGATAACGATCGAGTTGACCGTGCTCGCGATGGCGATCGGTATCTGTCTGGGGATTGCCTTTGCGGTCATGCGCCTCTCGACGAACCCGCTCGTGTCCAGCGCCAGCTGGCTGTACATCTGGTTCTTTCGTGGAACCCCCGTGCTCGTCCAGGTGATCTTCTGGAATTTCATCGCCTACCTCTATCCGAAGTTGACGCTCGGCATCCCGTTTGGTCCGGCCTTCGTTCACTTCAGCGCCAACACCTTGGTGACGCCGTTCGTCGCGGGAGTGATCGCCCTCGGGCTGAACGAGGGCGCCTACATGGCCGAGATCGTCCGGGCAGGAATCCTGTCGGTCGACGAGGGCCAGACCGAGGCGGCACACGCCCTCGGTATGACGCATGGCCAGACGTTGCGGCGCATCGTGTTGCCGCAGGCGATGCGTGTCATCATCCCGCCAACGGGCAATGAGACGATCTCGATGCTGAAGACGTCGTCATTGGTGAGCGTTATCAGCGTCGCCGAGCTGCTGTTCTCCGTCGAGTTGATCTACGCGCGGACCTACCAGATCGTGCCGATGCTGATGGTCGCCTGCATCTGGTACCTCATCGTGACGACGATCCTGTCGATCGGCCAGTACTACCTGGAGCGTCACTTCGCGAAGGGCGCGCTGCGAGAGCTCCCGCCCACGCCCTATCAGCGGCTCCGCAAGCGCGTCGCCGTGTTCAACCTGCGCCAGGAGAACACGATCCTGCAGATCGATTCCCTCGGCCGACCCGGGCCGGGCCTGCCGTGATGGCGTCGGACGCGCTCGCCGTCCAGGCGGAGGGCGTGCGCAAATCGTACGGGCGGTTCGAGGCCCTGCGCGGGATCGACCTCGAGGTCGTCCGAGGGCAGGTGACCTGTCTCATCGGACCGTCGGGCTCGGGAAAGAGCACGTTTCTTCGGTGCATCAACCACCTCGAGAAGGTCACCGCCGGCCGGCTGTCGGTCGACGGTGAGTTCGTCGGCTACCGACAGCACGGGGGCAAGCTGTACGAGCTGAGGGACAAGGAGGTCTGCGCCAAGCGGGCGAAGATCGGGATGGTCTTCCAGCGGTTCAATCTCTTCCCGCACATGACGGCGCTCGAGAATGTCACGCTCGGTCCGATCCGAGTCAAACACGAGTCGAGGTCGGCCGCCGAGGAGCGTGCCCGCAAGCTCCTCGACCGGGTCGGGCTCGCCGACAAGCTCGCCAGCTATCCGAGTCAGCTCTCAGGCGGTCAACAGCAGCGAATCGCGATCGCAAGGGCGCTCGCGATGGAGCCGAGTCTCATGCTCTTCGACGAACCGACCTCGGCGCTCGATCCCGAGCTCGTGGGCGACGTCCTCGACGTCATGCGGGGTCTCGCCGAGGACGGGATGACGATGATCGTCGTCACACACGAGATGGGTTTTGCCCGCGAGGTCGCCGATTCGCTCATCTTCATGGACGAAGGAGTCGTCGTCGAGACCGGTCAGCCTCGGGAGATGCTCGCCAGCCCGAAGAACGAACGGACCCGGTCGTTCCTCGCCAAAGTGCTCTAAGGAGGCTTCCTCGTCCGGTCACCGTTTGCCCTTGTCCGGGCCGGACGGCGGCGAAAGGCAGGCGGTGCCCGATCCCGAGGAGCCGTGAGCGTCCCTACGGGTGCGGCTCCGAAGCGCAGCGGACGACGGAGGCGATGCTGCGGTCGATGTCGTCGTCCGTCGTCGCCCAGCAAGAGACGCTGATGCGCATCGCCCGGCGTCCCTGCCACGTCGTCGGGCCGCACCAGCACGTTCCGTCCTCCTGCACGGCGGCAATCACGGCGGCGGTGCGTTCCGCGTCCCCGAATTCCACGACGACCTGGTTCAAGACGACCTCGTTGAGCACCTGGAACCCCGTCGCGGCGAGCCCCTCGGCGAAGCGCCTCGCCAGCGCGCAGGAGCGCTCCACGAGCGCGGCGACTCCGCCGCGTCCGAGCGTGGCGAGGACGGCCCACACTTCGGCTCCCCGTGCCCGCTGCGACGACTGCGGCGTGTACTCCATCGTCTCGTGCTCGGCCTCGGCGACGAGGTAGGCGGCCCGCGCCTGCATCGACCGGCGCAGGGCGTCGGGGTCGCGCACGAAGGCGATGCCGCAGTCATAGGTGGTGTTCAGCCATTTATGCGCGTCCGTCGCCCAGGAGTCGGCCCGGTCGACCCCGGCGACCGCCGGAGTGATCTTCGGCGACGCTGCGGCCCACATCCCGAACGCGCCGTCGACGTGGACCCACGCGCCTTGTTCGCGTGCCCACCGGACGAGCGGGACGAACGGGTCGCTCGCTCCTGAGTTCACGTTTCCGGCCTGCAGACAGACGATCGCCGGTTGGCGAAGCGTCGGGAGCGAATCCGCCCGGACGCGTCCTTGCGCGTCGACGGCAAGCCTCGTGACGCGATCCCGGCCGAGCCCGACGATCCCGAGCGCCTTGTGGACCGTCGCGTGGGCCTCGGAGCTCACGACGACCTCGATCTCTGGCGCACCGACGAGGCCGCGCGCCGACGCGTCCCAACCCGTCGCCGCGAGGACCGCGTCGCGTGCCGCGGCGAGGCAGGTCGCGTTCGCCATCGTCGCGCCGGTCACGAAACCGCCGGTCGTACCCTCGGGGAGCCCGAAGAGCTCGGTCAACCATCGAAGCGCTGTGGCCTCGAGACGCGCCGCAACCGGCGACATGACCCGCAACGCGGCATTCTGGTCCCAGGCGGCGAGCAGCCACGAGGTCGCGACGGCGATCGGCAGAGCCCCTCCGTTCACGAACCCGAAGAAGCGGGGACCCGTCGTCGCCATCGTCGCGGGCGATCCGACATCGTCGAGGAGCGCGAGGGCGCGGAGCCCGTCGAGGCCGCGGTCCGGAAGGGGCATTTCGAACGCCTCGAGAGCGGCGATCGCCTCGTGCGTTGGCGGAACACGCCGCTCGTCGATGGCCGCGAGGTAGGAGCGGGCGCGTTCTGCCGCGGCGGCGAGCAGGGCGTCGCGCGACGCGAGCATCACGGCCACGTCAAAGTCACTCATCGCCCTCCACCTCCTCGGTGGCCGCCAGCTCACCGGTCGTGATCACCGCCAGGGGTAGGGAGAACTCCTGCGCGTCCAACGCGATGTCGCCCGACGTCGCGCGAGCCGGACGGGCGCGGCTCCACGCGGCCCAGCGTCGGCGGGTGAACACGCCCTGGGAAATCGCGACGCCGACGAGGATGACGACCGCCCCGACGGGCTCGTTCCAGAGGAGGGCCTCTCCGAGAACGATGATCCCGAGAAGGGTCGAGAAGATGGGGATGATGTACGTGACGAGCGAGGCGTTCGACGCGCCCGCTTCGCGGATGATCGAGTAGTTGAGGACGTAGGCGACGCCGGTCCCGAAGGCGCCGAGGGCGACGACGCACAGGACGCTCGCCGCGCTGACATGAGCCGGAACCCTGGCGAGGAATGGCGACGCGATCGCGAGCTCGACGGTCGCCGCGATGAGCTGGCCGGCGGCGAGGCCGATCGGCGGTTCCGATGATCTCGTGACGAAGCGCTTCGCGTACGGGGTGCCGAGCCCGTAGCAGGCGGAGGCGCCGAGGCAGGCGAAGTCGCCGGAGAGGTGGCTCCCGGACAGCCCGCCCCAGGCGCCGAATACGACGGCCACGCCGAGGAAGCCGACGGCGAGGCCGGTCACCTTGGCACGCGTCGGGCGTTCGGAGGGAACCATCAAGAACGCCACTGGCACGACGAAAAGTGGCGTCGTCGCGTTCCAGATCCCCGCGGCGACCGAGGAGATCCGTTGCTCACCCCAGGCGATGAGGGTGAACGGCACGGCGTTCAGCAGCAGCCCCGCGACGGCGAGATGCCACCAGAGGCGGAGACTGCGCGGCAGGGCCTGGTGCGATGCCACGAGGACGATGACGAGGGTCACCGCGCCGATCGCGATCCGGCCCGACGTGACGTCGAACGGCTCGAACGAGCGAACGCCCACCTTCATGAAAAGAAAGCTCGTGCCCCAGATCGCGCTGAGGGCGACGGCGCGCACCTGCCACGTTCCCCGGAATGACTCGAGATGCCGCACTTCACGCCTCCCGGGAGCGGGCACCGACGGTCCGGCGATCCCGTGGATCCTCAGTTACTGGAGCGCTCACTGCTATCGGAACACCGTTCAGGCACCGCTCTGGGGCCCAGCCGGCCCGGCCCACGACGGTGGCGGTGTCCCGAAGACGTCCGAGCGACCGTGCCAGACAGGCCGGCCCTGATCCTACGGGTCGGCCGTGACCTCAGGGAAGTTCGGACGGAGGCTCCGCGAAACGACTTCTGGACCGGCGAGCCCTACTGGACGGTCACGGCAAGGTCGTCCAACATGGGACGAGCGGGGGATCGCGTTTCGTGCCACCATCTCTTTAGATCGCCCGTTGCAAGGAGGCGACGATGCTCGATGCCACCGTGAAGGAACTGGCCAGAGGGAAGAACTTCGCCGCGTTGACGACGATGCTTCCGAGCGGCCGCCCGATGACGCACCTCATGTGGGTCGACGCTGACGACGACCACGTCCTCGTCAATACCGAGATCCACCGGACCAAGTTCAAGAACGTGGAGATGAACCCGGTGGCGACGGTGACGGTCATGGACGCGACGAATCCGTACCACTACGCGGAGATCCGCGGCCGGGTCGTGGAGCGGGTGCGGGGTCCCGAGGCCCGGGCCCACATCGACTTCCTCGCCGAGAAGTACACGGGGAAGCCCTACGCGAACGAGATCGAAAGCGAGCGGGTGATCTTGAAGATCTCCCCGGATCGCCAAGTCGTGCACTAGGGGTGCCCGCGGGCTCCAGCCCGTTGCGCCGCCGGACGTGGTCGTCGGTCCCGCCCCGTTAGTTCGTCGGTGCCGTCGCCCGCATGGCAGTGGGGCGCCGACCCGTCCGCGGCGTATTCGCGTTTCGACCCGGTCCGCGATCAGGGTCGAGCTCGCCCATGGTTACGCTCGGAGAATGGACATCATCGAAGCGAAGAAGTTCGTCGCCGAGCATCACCGCGCCGTGCTCGCAACGACACGGGCGGACGGCAGGGTGCAGCTTTCGCCGGTGACGGCCGGCGTCGACGGCGACGGGTACGTCGAGGTCAGCTCGCGCGAGACCGCGATGAAGACGATCAATGTGAAAAGGACGCCCTACGCCTCGCTCTGCGTGTTCACGGAACGCTTCTTCGGCGACTGGGTCCAGGTGGAAGGCGACATCGCGGTGGTGTCGCTGCCGGAGGCGATGGAAGGACTCGTCAACTACTACCGGCGGATCTCGGGAGAGCACCCCGACTGGGACGACTACCGGGCGACGATGGAGCGCGACCGCCGCGTGCTCCTGAAGATGACCGTGCGCCGCGTCGGCCCGAACAAATCCGGCTGACAGCGCGGAACCGGCGTCGTAACGTGCCGGAGAAGCGAACGAACAGGAGACAACATGGCGCTGCTTCCGACGCGGGCTTTGGGCAAGACCGGCATGGAGATCACCCGGGTCGGGTATGGCTCCTGGGCGGTCGGAGGTGGGGGCTGGCGGTTCGGCTGGGGCGACCAGGACGACGCGGACTCGATCGCGGCGATCCGCCACGCGGTCGAGCTCGGGATCAACTGGATCGACACCGCCGCGGCCTACGGCATCGGCCACGCGGAGGAGGTCGTTGCCGCGGCGCTCGGGGGATTCGCTCCGGCCGACCGACCGTACGTCTTCACCAAGGGCGGAACGATCGTCGACCCGGACAACCCGATGCTCACTCCGGGCCACGTCGGGGACCCGACGAGTCTGCGGCGTGAGGTCGAGGCGAGCCTGCGCCGGCTGCGGGTCGAGCGCATCGACCTCTACCAGATGCACTGGCCGGCGGCGGACGGGACCTCGCTCGAGGCCTACTGGGACGTCTTCCTCGACCTGCGGGACAAGGGCCTGATCGCCGCGGCGGGACTCTCGAACCACGGGGTCGACCTGCTCGACGCCGCGGAGGCGCTCGGCCACGTCGACTCGGTCCAGCCGCCGTACTCGCTCGTCAAGCGCCGCGCCGGCGGGGATGTGATCCCGTGGTGCGCCGCCCACGGGACCGGGGTCATCGTCTACAGCCCGATGCAGGCGGGACTGCTCTCCGGGACGTTCAGCGAGGCGCGTGCTGCAGCACTCGACCCAGAGGACTGGCGCCGGACGAGCCCGGATTTCTCCGGGGCGGAACTCGCGAAGAACCTCGGCCTCGCCGACGCGCTGCGGCCGATCGCCGAGCGGTACCGCGTCTCGGTCGGCGCCGTCGCCGTC
>Ga0116130_1000746_pt1 | contig 19746 bp, 19 predicted proteins | sample June2015DPH_17_5_FD_89733 | JGI IMG/M metagenome (GOLD analysis project Ga0116130, IMG submission 89733) | Peatland microbial communities from SPRUCE experiment site at the Marcell Experimental Forest, Minnesota, USA - June2015DPH_17_40 | ecosystem: Environmental > Terrestrial > Soil > Wetlands...
GGCGATGGGGCTGGCGGTGCGCAGGTAAACGTAGTCGCCCACTTGTGCGGTGCGAGTGTCGACCGCGTTGACCAACTGTAAGGCAACATGCGCTCCGGCCGGAATTTCGGCGGCTCCGGCTACAAAGCAGAGGCAAAGGATTGCAATGCTCAATCGCATGGATGCGCTCCTGGCTCATTCTACCGCAGCTTATTCAGCTGCCCTCGGCGGGCGCCGGCCGGCGAGCGCCCAGAGCGCCGCGGTCATCACCACGACGACGAGGGAATCGGTGATCTCGGGCGTGCGGCCAGGCAGGTAACGCTGGACCGTTTCGAGGATGAATAACGCAGCGGCCAGTGCGCCGCCGGCCACCGGGTACCGAATCCCGGAGCGGACCAGCAGCCAGACGGCGGCGCCATAGAGGAACGCCTTCCGCAACAGAATCACCAGCGCGCCCCAGCGTTCGTTTTCGAAGGTGGCGCCGAGGGGAACCCAGGAAAACGGCGCCGCGTGCCGGGTGAAATGGAAAGGCGCCAGCTCGACCACGAGGATTGCCGACAGCGCCATCCACACTCCGACCGGCAGACGGCGCTTCGACGGCAGGATCTCCCAGGCGAGCAGCGCGAGAGCCGCGCCGGCCAGCTCTTCGGGTGCGAGCGAGCGGGAGGGCATAAAGACCCTCAGCCCGAGAGCCACCAGCATGGCGCCGGCCAACCAGGACGCGCGCCATGGTCCGAAGACGGCTTCCAGCGCCAGCGCGGCGGCAAACCATTCCGCGGCGGCAGCCCACGCCGAGACGGGAGAAAGAGTGCGCGTGACGATCAGCGTGTGGACCGCCTGCCGCAAGCGCGTGGAACTGAGGATGGGGAAAAACGGGTAAAGCTGATAGCCGCCCCAGCAGGCCAGCAACAAAGCGGCGCCCGGCGAGGCACGCCGCACCTGGCTATAAAGGTATGGGATGGTTTCAGGCGCGAACACCACCGCCAGGAATGCACCCGCCGCCGCGCCGAGGGTGTTGGTCGCCAGGTCGGACAGGCTGGTGACGCGGCCCGGAACATAGTTCTGCAGCAACTCCATGGAGAGGGAGAGCGCAAAGCCGAAGGCTGTGGCGGCGGCTGCCGCGGCGCGCGGGAAGCGGGGCAGCCACGCCAGACAGGCGACCGCGCCCAGCGGCATATACAACAGCACGTTGAGCACGACATCGCGCAGCATGAACCGGTCCCATTCGTGCGGCCAGGAATGAAGCAGCACCGACAGCGGTTCGGGCCGGCCGGCGAATGTGAAATGCCACGGGTAGAGCGAACCGTAGACGACGATCGCAACCACCAGCAGCAGCAAGCGGCGCATTTACGGCTCGAAGAAGCGGCGGAAACGAACCAGATCGACCAGCGCGAAGAACAGGTTCGCGAGTCCCAGCGCGCTCACTGCGCCGCGGAGGTACAGGCTCGACCAGTAGTCCTGAATGGCGGGCACTTGCAGCACATAAGAATTAGCTTCCCAGAATGCGCTCCAGGGAAAGACCAGCAGGAAGAGGCCCATGGCGGTACACACAGCGATCAGCGCCGCGGCCTCCAGCATGTGATACCAGCGGTAGACCGGGCGCGCGGCAATCGGCGGCTGGGCGCCTGGAGGCAAATCGTTGTGCGGAACGTCGGGCCCCGGCGAGCGAGGCGTCATACAGCCACCGCCGTCTCGAAGAGCTCCAATTGCCGGTCACACGGGAACAGAACACGGGCGTGCGCGCGCACGGGATCGAAGCTGAGCCGGTGCAGAGGCGTGGGGCCGAATTCGCGGAGGGCGCGCAGGTGTTCGGGCGTGCAATAGCCCTTGTGGGAGGCCAGGCCGTAAGCCGGGAAGACGGCGTCCCACACGCGCATCAACTCGTCACGCCAGACCTTGGCGACGATAGAGGCGGCAGCGATGGCGTGACAGCGCGCGTCGCCCTTGATCAGCGCGCGCTGCGGCACATCCACATCGAGCGACACGGCGTCCACCAGCAGAAAATCGGGCGCGGGGTTGAGACGGCCGGCGGCTATCCGCATGGCTTGTCGCGAGGCCTGGTAGATGTTGATGGAATCGATGGTGGAGGCATCGACCGCGGCCACGGCCCAGGCCAGCGCGCGGTCGCGTATGCGCGCGGCGAGCGTTTCGCGGCGCTCCGGCGACAGCAGCTTGCTGTCGTTGAGGCCGCGTATGGCGCGGTCGGGAGAGAGGATGACGGCGGCCGCCACCACCGGCCCGAACAGCGCGCCGCGGCCGACCTCATCCACGCCAGCCACCGAGTGAAAACCGCGTGCGCGCAACTCGCGCTCGAGGGTGGCCTGGCAACGGATTTTGCCACACGCCGCGTCGGGCCGCATGGAGTCTGGGCGCTATTCGCGCTCGCGGAGGCGGGCCGCTTTGCCCTTGAGGTCGCGCAGATAATACAGCTTGGCGCGGCGGACGCGGCCGGTGCGGACAACGTCGATGTGGTCGATGATGCGGGCATGCACCGGGAAGATGCGTTCCACGCCCTGGCCGAAGCTGACCTTGCGAACCGTGATGGTCTCACCGAGTCCCGTATTGTTGCGGGCAATCATCACACCTTCGAAAGCCTGCAGCCGCTCCTTGTCGCCTTCCTTGATCTTGACGTGGACGCGAATGGTATCGCCCGGCCGGAACGTAGGCACATCGGTCCGGAGGTTCTTCTGAATAAACTTCGTCAACAGCGTGTTCTGCATTTGGAGATGTCCTTAAACTGTCTATTTTACAACGGGGAGGGGGGTGTTTGCTGGGCGATTGAGCCCGCGACCCAGCTGGCTTTTCGAGGCAGGCGCGATTCATCGGGACTTGCGCCCGCCGAGACGGCGTCAGCCGGCGCATCACTGGTGTGCGCAGAAGCAACGCCAATCAGGCGGCCGGTGGCGTGCGAACGGTACGGGTGATCCGATCGCCGATGGGCTGGCGGATGAGGCGAAGATCATAGTCGATCCGAGATTCGTCTGTGTGCCCCAAAGGGGCAGATTGCCAGTGGGGGAAGGACCCACTCGAATAGTTGATGGTTAGATTCGATAGCTATCGAGCGGCCAGCTTGGGAAACCGGGCTGGCGAAACCTCGTGATAAAGCCCACTTTTGGCGGCCAAGCAACCTGGCAGGCCGTAATGCGCGTGAAGCTCGAGCAGGCCTCGAAAGCGGCAATGTGGACGCCGACCCAGCAGATGATTGGGGAAGGCCGAGCGGATCGGGAAATGCCCGGCGCGGGAGCGCGCCAACGATACAACCATCGATTACCCATCCGGACCACCGGGGTAGTGAGCACGGCATGCGCGGAAGGTAGTCTGCGTCAGTGGGGGAGGCCCGGGATGGTCGGGGAGTCGCAATCCCCAAACGTCGTCGCAAGAATGGCGGACCATCTGGGCGTCGGAAAGGGTCAGATGTACCGACGAAGCCGGGTAACGCCGGTGGAGGGAAGGGCCCTTGCTTCTGGTGTGCTTGTGAAGGAGGAAAGGAGCGGTGATTGGCGATGAGCCTGGCACACCGAGCAAGATCCCGGACCTTCCGATCAAGCTGTATCGAAAGGCGAAGAACGGAAGGCGTCACAAGGTATCGTCGCACGGCACCAGCCAGTTCCCCGAGGAACGGGTGTTTGGCTCCCTGAGCGTATTGCGGCTGCAGGGGCCTATGAGCGCGCGTTCGTGAGTCTACGATGAAACCAGTCGGAAAGCCGGATGCGGGAAATCCACCAAACCCCGAAATAGGCTGCCCGCCGGATTTCGGAGTTTCGTAGCCTGTTTTCATGGGCGGCGATCGCGCACCAGCAGCGATGAAAATGGCCTAGCTTGTCGACCGTGGCAAGTCGCGGTTTCGGCTCTGGAGGCCACAACGTGTTTTCAATGAGTTGCGGTGTATTTTCGAGAGTGTCCCCGAAATCTCATTCCCGCGCGAAAGCCAGCAAAGGTGCGATGTCGTGATTGTCAGCGGCGCGCAAGGCAGCGATATACTGCTGCCGTGCAACGCCGGGATCCCGCAGGCTCTCCCGCCCCCAGGAAAACCGTTCGCCGCCGAGCCGCATGATGAGAAGATCGGCCATGAGGCGCGCGTGACGGCCATTGCCGTTCGGAAACGGGTGGATCAGGACCAGCCGGTGATGAAAACGAACCGCGATCTCGTCAGCGGGATAGGTCTTGAATTCGATCCACGCTTTGGTGTCGTCAAGCAGCTTGCGAAGCTCGGTTGGTATCAGCCAGTAGTCAATCCCCATGTTCCGCTGACTGGTTCGGAAGCGGCCGGCCCATCGCCACACGTCGCCGAGCATGCGCCGGTGCAGCGCCCCGGCGAATTTTTCGCTCAGCAGATCGCGCCGTCGCGGGCCGAGCGCCCATTCCTGAGCCCGCGCAATATTCTCCTGCTCGGCCTCGTTCAACTCGGAGCGATAGGCTATGTGCGCCGGAATCAGATCGCGGATTTCCTCCGGCGTGAGCAGTGCTGCGGCATTGTCCGGTTCGAGAGTATGGTTCACGGCTAGTCCCAGAACAGCCGTGGGTTAGTGCGGCGGATAATCTCATCGAGCCGCTCGCCGGAGTCCTTGGCCCTAGCGGTTACCGCCTGGTTCTCCAACAGCATCGAATGCTCCACCGGCTCGATGCGCCGGCGCGCGAACAGCCGGGCCCGTTCGCGAACCATCGTCTTCAGCGGCTTGTTCGGCACCAGCGAATAGACCAGAGTGCAATCGAGTGCCGCCGCAACGCGCCGTAATGTTGCCAGTTGAATCGTGCCCTTCACTTCCGATTGTTCGAGCGCGACGACGGAAGGCTGCGCGATTCCGAGCCGCTTCGCGAGCTGCGCCGAGGACATGCCGAGCGCCGCGCGGATGGCCCTGACCCACCCCCGCACAGGGGGCGCGAACCGGCTGGCCGGAGTGAATTCTTTCAGGCGTCGATCGAGGTTTGAGCGGGATCGCCCAGCAAGCTCAGCTTTGCTCATAGGCTACAGCCGATCAGAATGGCTAATATAAATAGACTATAACACATAAACTCGTTAATAATAAATAGGCCATGATATATGGTTCTTGTTCCTGCAATTCGCCTGAATTGCGCCTACCCGATCTCCAGCCGCACCACGGTTTCTAGGTGAAATGTCTGCGGGAACAGATCCACCAGCGTCATGCCGGCGATGCGGTAGCCGGACGCGGTTAGCGCCGCCAGATCGCGAGCCAGCGTGGCGGGATCGCAAGCCACAATTGCCAGGCGCCGCGGCTTGAGCGCGGCCAGCCGTTCCACCATGGCTTTGCCGAGACCCGCCCGCGGAGGATCGGCCAGCACGAAGTCGGGCGTGCGCTCCAGTTTTGCGAGCACAGCCTCCGCCGTGGCCTGTTGCGCCTTGACGCCCGCGAGGCCCGCCCGCTCGGCGTTGAAGCGCAGATCGCGTACCGCGCCCCCACCGGCTTCGACCGCGTTCACCCGCCGAAAGCGCCGCCCCAGCGCCAGCGAAAATAGTCCCACCCCGGCGTAGAGATCGAGAGCCGTCTCGCCGCCGGCCCCATCGAGCGCCACATCCACCAGCCGATCGGCCAGAAACCGGTTCACCTGGAAAAAGGAATTGCTGCTGACGCGAAAATGTCCGCCGTAATCGAGTGCGCCTTCCACCAGCCCCGGAATCCGCTCGCCGCACCACTCGAAGAAGCGGCGCGCCACCGGCCGTTTGGTGTCGATGACGTTGATCTGCACGCGCTCTTCGTCGCTGAACACCTCGATGGTTTCCATGAACAGCGGCCAGCGCGGCTCCTGCGCCATCTGGTTCAGGCTGGCAATGGCTTGGTTAATCTTGGGCGACGAGATCGGGCAATCGTCAATCGCGCACAGGCTGTGCGAGCGCGGCTCGCGATAGCCGATCTTCCGCTCCTCGACATGCAACTGCGCGCGGTTGCGATATCCCCACGCGGGGCCCGTCACCACCGCGATCTCGGCCGGCGGTTCGATCTTCCCGATCCGCCGCAGCTCCTCCACCAGGATGGCGCGCTTAGCTTGCAACTGGTATTCGTACGGCGCGTGCTGATAGTGGCATCCGCCGCAGCGGCCGAAAACCGCGCAGCCGGCGGCCACCCGCTCCGGCGCGGCCTCCAGCACTTCGAGCGTCCGCGCCTGCACCAGCCCCGGCTTCTCGCTGCGCGCCGTGGCGCGGATCCGCTCGCCCGGCAGCACGAACGGAGCGAACACTACGCGCCCATCCAGACGCGCCAGCCCGTCGCCGCCGTACACCAGTTTTTCCACCCGCACTTCGAAATTGCTTACGATAGGATTTACTCCCGTATCTCTAACCATGAAAACACGAGTCTTCTCCGGCATGCAGCCGACCGGAAACCTGCACATCGGCAACTACCTGGGCGCCCTCAAGAATTGGGTGCGCATTCAGAACGATTATGAGTGCATCTTCTGCATCGTCGATCTGCACGCTGTGACGGTTTACCAGGATCCCACCGCGCTGCGCCGCAAGATCGAAGAAATAGCCGCGCTCTATCTGGCTGCCGGAATCGACCCCACCGCTTGTTCCATTATGGTGCAATCGGCGGTGCCCGCGCACGCCGAGCTTTCCTGGATGCTCACCTGCGTCACGCCGATCGGCTGGCTGGAGCGCATGACGCAGTTTAAAGGCAAGTCGGGAAAGCAGGAATCGGTGGGCTCCGGCCTGCTGCAATACCCCGTGCTGATGGCCGCCGACATTCTGCTCTACCAGGCCGGCATCGTGCCGGTGGGCGAAGACCAGGCCCAGCACCTGGAACTGACCCGCGACATCGCGCAGCGCTTCAATTCGCTCTACGGCGAAACCTTCGTGGTGCCCGGCACCAGCCTGCCGGCGGTGGGAGCGCGCATCATGGGTCTCGACGACCCTACACAGAAGATGAGCAAATCGGCCGCCGGCCAGAACCACGCGGTGGCATTGCTCGATCCGCCGGCCGCCATCCGCAAAACCATCATGCGCGCCACCACCGATTCGAACCCGGCAGTGGACTTCGATAACGCCGGCCCCGGCGTCCTCAACTTGCTGGCCATTTACCAGGCTTTTTCGGGCGACAGCGACGAGGCCATGAAGGCGCGCTTCACCGGCATGCGCTACGGTGATTTGAAAAAGCGAGTGGCCGACATGATCGTCGCGCACCTGGAACCCTTCCAGCAACGCTATCGCGAAATCATCAACCAGCCGGGCTATCTCGCCAACGTCCTCCGCCAAGGCGCCGCGCGCGTGGCCCCCATCGCCAATCAAACCGTCCAATTGGTGAAAGAGCGCATGGGGCTGTACGTAGGCTGAGGGCCTCAACTACCCGTCCGCCGGCAGATCGTGGCGCAAGCTGTCAAGACTGCTGAGCCGAGAGTCATCTCGGCTTTTCTTCGCGGAAGATCTTCCAAAAGCAGCCGGTGCGCGATGATCGGAAATCGGACCGCATCAAAACGTATACTGAAAACATCCCGTCTGCCCGCGCCACGGATCACCAGCCCATCTGACGCATACGCTCTAGGATGATCGCGCTGTAGTCGCTCATGTGTTCCGGCCGCCAACGCAGGGGAGCCGGGAGGATGGCCGCCAGCCGTGCGCCCTGCTCCCGGTCGACGCGATTTGCGGAGATCCGATAATGGTATCGTGATGCCGCTTCGGCCCCGTAAACACCCGGTCCCCACTCGACCACGTTCAGGTACAGTTCTAGGATGCGGCGCTTGCCCAAGACTAACTCGGCTACTGGTACCAATGTGAACTCGGCGCCCTTACGCAAGAAAGACCGGCCAGTCCCGAAGAACAGGTTTTTCACGAGTTGCTGGGTGATGGTGGAAGCGCCGCGGCCGCGGCCTTTCTCCAAATTGGCCTCCACCGCGGTCTGCATCTCATGCCAGTCAAAGCCGTGGTGCCCGTAGAACCGTCCATCCTCTGCGGCGATCACCGCGTGCTGGAGGTCGGGTGATATCCGGTCGAGCCGGACGAATACGTACCGCTTGTGGTACGGCTTCTTGTGCACCCAGGCCTGCACCCGCCGCTCGATGTGCACGACGGTGAACGGCGGATTAATCCAACGCATGGACACGAGGCTGAGAGCAAGCAGCGCCCACACAACGAGAATGATGGTGAGGCACCACCGAAGCAGGCGCCCGACGATGCCCCTGCGCGGTCGTGCGGGTCGAGTACGTTTCGCTGAAGTCACATTCCAGGATAAGCCGGGACGGACGGTGGGGTGGAAAGAATCCGGCCATTTGGCGCTGTCTCGACCTGTGGACGCGGTGCCCTTTGCGGTAGTGCGGGACTTCCCGGTAGCTATGGTCTTCCAGAGGACCTTGTCCGACCCGGGCCGGGGCTCACGCCTAGATGCCGCGCCACAAAAGCGTCCGCAACAACAAACGATGTGCCGAAATGCAGGACCTTCGGCGGCGTGGGTTTCGATTTGCGACTACCCCGCAGGGTCACCTGCACCCGCTCGCCAATTGCTGCGAGCGCCTTGGCGTAAGCGCGCACCAAGAAATCTGGGCCTCGACAGATGAAATTGCTGCCAGAAACGGGTGCGAAATAGGGGAGCCAGGGAGAACCGTTGTAAGGCGTGTTGATCTGTAGGTAACTATCAAATGGAATCCAGTCGTCCACCGTTTCGACATGTGCTCGGCTGAGCGCCGCGAGCACCTTCGCCTCATCACAGGTGCGAGGCCAGCGTAGCTCCGCCTGTCTCGCTACGTACTGGTGCGCGGCTGGGTGACTACCTGAATATACGTTCAGGCCACCACCGTCGAGTTGCGTGATTTTCGTCTCGTGAACACCTCGGCAGGTGACACTCCAGACGTCGACCTCTTTCCCTCGCCTCCCTTTGTGGATACCGAAGACCACCTCAATGCCGCCGGGTATCCTGCGAAGCTGCTCAACCCGTACCCATGCATCGGACATCGAGTGGATCATTTTGACTGCCTTCGAGATAATCATTGCGATTGAGCTGACATGTCAGCCGCAGCCGATCTATTGAGCCGCCCAACGCCAGCGTCCGGTTCATTGTAACCGATATGGATCCGTTCAAAGCACCCATCGAAAATGGCTATACTCCAGTATGCGCTCCCTCGTTCTCTCGCTCTCCTTGCTGGCCGCTAGCCTGGTATGGGCTGCCGATGCCTCTGCTCAAACGATTAGCGTGAGCTTTCCAGCCACGCGTGCCGAAAAGCCTCTGGACGGACGCCTGCTGCTTCTGCTCTCGAACGATCCAAGCGACGAGCCGCGCATGCAGATCGACGATTCGATTAAGTCGCAGATGATTTTCGGTGTGACCGTCGACGGGTGGAAGCCCGGTGAGCCCATCGCTATCGGCGACGATGCGCAGGGCTATCCGCGAGCGAGCCTGAAAGACGTGCCCGCCGGAGAGTATACAATCCAGGCCGTGCTGAACGTTTTCGAAACCTTTCACCGCTCGGACGGTAAGACCGTGAAGCTGGCGCCGGATCGCGGCGAAGGCAAGCTCTGGAACATTGCGCCTGGCAATCTGCTGTCGAAACCGAGGCTGGTTCATATAGGTCCCGGAGCGCCGCCGATCGCAGTCTCGCTCGATGAAGTGATCCCGCCGATCAAACCTGAGCTCGATACCAAGTACATTCGTCACATCCGCATCCAGTCGAACCTGCTGACTAAGTTCTGGGGCCGGCCCATGTATCTCTCGGCGGTCGTTCTCGTGCCGGAGGGTTACGACGCTCATACGGAGGCGCACTATCCGCTGATCGTCTTTCACGACCATTTCGTAACTGGCTTCAGCGACTTCCGCGAGACTCCGCCAGACCCCGACCTGAAGCCGGATTACTCCGACCGCTTTCATCTACCGGGTTACAACCGGATCATGCAGGAAGAGGCGTATAAGAACTATCAGGCATGGATTGCGCCCGCCACGCCGCGTATGCTGATCGTGAAGTTACAACATGCGAATCCGTATTACGACGACTCCTATGCGGTGAACTCGGCAAATGTGGGGCCCTACGGAGATGCCATCGAAACCGAGCTGATTCCGGACATCGAGCGTCAGTTTCGCGGCATTGGCCAGGGCTGGGCCCGATTCGTCTACGGAGGCTCGACCGGCGGCTGGGAATCTCTCGCCGTACAGATGTTCTATCCGGAGCACTATAACGGTGCGTTCGTCGCTTGCCCGGACCCGGTCGATTTCCACGCTTACATGACGGTTGACCTGTATAAACAGGACAATATGTTCTATATCCAGGGCGCGAACAAGCAGGTAGAGCAGCCAGGCATGCGCGACTATCTGGGTCACACGTTGATGTCGATGCATGACAATATCGCCTATGAAGCCGCGCTCGGCGATCGCGGCCGGTCGGGCGAGCAGTTCGACATCTGGCAGGCGGTTTATTCGCCAACCGCGGAAGACGGCTATCCGCAGCCGATCTTCGATAAGCGGACCGGCGCGATCGACCATCGCACTGCCGAGTACTGGCGCGAGCACTATGACTTAGATGCTATCCTGCAACGCGATTGGACAACACTTGGGCCGAAGTTACAAGGAAAGATCCATCTCTATGTCGGCTCGGACGACACTTACTTCCTGAACGATGCGGTTTACCTGATGGAAGACTTCCTGAAGCAGACCGGCACTGCCGGACACGGCGTTCCCTACCAGGGTGAGGTTCGCTACGGACCACGCGCGGAGCACTGCTGGAACGGCGATCCGGCGAAGCCGAACTGGTACTCGCGGCTGCATTACAACCAGATGTATGTGCCGCAGATTATGGAGCGCATTCAAAAGACGGCGCCCGCTGGAGCGGACCTGACAAGCTGGAGATACTGAGCGGGCCGGAAAACGCCGCGGCGGTAGGACAGGCGATCGGTTGATGTCGCCTGTCTTACCGCCGGCAGCGACAGGCCACAAACGGCGATGGCCTGTCCTGCATGGCTAGCGCTATGGCCGCGCTTCGTGGCGCGCGGCCTGAGCGGTGCGCGTGGCGCGGTGGCGCAATTCGCCCAGGTTGAGGCGGGCCAGCGCCGTCGCGATGGCGCCTCCGACCAGCAGGGGCACGGTGAGCGAAAAGAACATGATGAACGAAAATGTTTTGGCAGCGTCCTTCTCCACGTCGAACAGGCCCAGCGCCACCACGCAGGCCACCTGGAACAGCCCCAGGTTGCCGGGGGCGTTGGGTATCACCGTTGCCAGGCGCACCACGGTGAGCACGCCGCCGGCCACCCAAAAGGAAAGGTCGAAGCCATCGGCTTTCATCAGCGCCCACACCGTGGCGACTTGCAGAGCCAGATAGAGCAGGCTGACGAGCATCGTTTTGCCTAGGGTGGGCAGGCCTCCCATCAGGTGCAGCCCTTCCTCCACGTGGCGCAGAGTGGAGGACCAGCGGCCCTGGCCGATTGCGGCGTGAACATCCTGCTTGTGCCACACCACCCAGCAGAAAACGCCGGCGCCGGCCAGCAGCAGCGCCGCCAGGACCCGCACCAGCAGGGTGAGGTCTGGCGGTATTCCTTTGACATAACCGGCGGTCACCGCGAAGGCGGCCATCATCCAAAGCCCATCCATCAGCCTCTCCACGACGGCCGAGGAGAGGCTGAGCGATATGCGGAAATTGTTCCAGTGGGCCAGCAGGTAGCAGCGAATCACTTCTCCGGTGCGCAATGGCAACAGCTCATTGGCGAATAGGCCGATATAGACCGACTGCACGGTGCGCCACAAGCGCAGCCGCACCACCGGGGCCAGCAGCGTATTCCAGCGCCATGCGTGGCAGACGTACACGGAAAGATCGAAGACCACGGCCAGCAGGACCCAGCGAAAGTCCAGCGCGGCAATGGCGCTGACCAGGTCGTGCAGGGGATAGCCGTGCAGCACCCAAACCAGGCAGGCGGCCGAAAGACAATACAGAACCGCCTGCGGCAGCCAGGCGGGGATGCGGCGCCGTTGCGGCAGCGTTGCGGCTGAAGAGGCCATAGGCAGTCAGAGCCGCAAACCGGCGGCTGGGCGTAACGGAACTCGGCTTCCGGCGGGCGCCGGCGTTCGGGGCCTCACGCATCCATCATAACGTGGCAGAATGGATGGCTGAGATGAAAACTCGTTTACAAGTTCTGGCGATCGCGGCGGCTGTCTGTCTGGCGGCGCCGGCGCAGACGCCCGACCCCGCCAAGCCGGACCAGGAGCATGCGCGCGGCGCGGCACCGTCGGCGCAGACGCCGGCGATCCTGCGCGGCGTCCTAATCGACGCCGCGTGCCGCGATTTTTCCCGCTACAATTTGCGCCTCTCTCCGCAAGCTCTTCCCGCCCCGGCCAAGGAATCGGATACCAAGACGACCGGCGGCAACGCAACAGCCTCGGGAATTACGGTGGACGCGCGCACGCTGGATGCGGAACGGGCAGACGCGATGCCCCACCAGGTCGCCGACCTGGTGAGCCGCCAATCCGATCCCACCTGCGCCATCAAGGGCGACACGCACGCCTATGCGCTGCTCCTGGCCGATGGACGCGTGGCCGACCTGGACGAAGGCGGCAACACTTTCGCCGATGCGGCCGTGAAAGCCGACCCGCAGGGCCGCGCCATGCTCGCCGGGCAGGGCCCCGGTTTCAAGCCGATCGTCACCGTGACCGGCCACGTCCAGGGCTCGCGGATTGTGGCCAGCGCAGTGAAGATCGTACCGCAGTAGAAGGAGTGCGTTGGTAGGACGGGCGATCGGTTTTTGTCGCCTGTTTTCCACTCATCAGCGACAGGCCACAAGAACCGATGGCCCGTCCTACCTGTTCTTACAAGGAATAGCCCATGGACAAGTTTGAAGAGATCACGGCGAAGCGCAAGCGCGCACACGCCAGGTTCGTTGCCCTGAAATCCGAGGTGTATCGCGGTTTTCTTGAAATGGAGCGAGCGGCATATGCCGATGGCGCGCTGCCCAAGAAGCACAAAGAGCTGATCGCGGTCGGTATCTCGGTCGTCAAGGATTGCGAATCCTGCATGCAGTGGCACATCGAACAAGCGGTCGCCGCCGGGGCGACTTTCAAGGAAATATTCGAGGCTATCGAGGTAGCGATAGAGATGGGAGGCGGCCGTGCTACCGTGTCCGCCCGCTTTGCGCTGGAAGTGATGGACAGTCTGAAATTGGCGCCGAGCGGAGGCCGGTGACTCCCTGCGCCTGCCGAGGAACCGTGCATTGGTGGGGCATGCTTTAGCTTGCCGATGCCCGCTTGCAGGCGCGTTTTTTCACGGCTTCTCCATCCCGATTACGGATCGAATCGGTCGCGCAGCTCCGGCGGGACGATCGGGCACAAATCGTCCTGCCGCCCGAACGCACGATAGCGAATGCGCGCTGCAAAGTCGTAGACCACATCGCGCAGCGGGTGCGGAATTGCGGCCACGAGAGCGGCTAATACTCTCCATCCTCCGCCGAGTCGCCGAAGAATATGAATGCAAGCGTCTGAACGCACCAGGAGCGAGGCATCATGAGTTTCGACGGCCATGCTGTCGGGCACACAGCCGCGCCGGTCAACGGAAACTCTCGCCTGGAATGTCTTCCCTTGCAAGGGCGCAAATCGGAACGCCGTTCCGGAGCGGTCATGCTTCAAGACAAACTTCACCGCCCGATGACACAGTCCGCAATGCCCATCGTAAAAGACGATCTCCGGCTGGTGCGGGGAAAGAGGCATTAAAAGCTGTGAAAACATGCGCCCGCAAGCGGGCGTTGGCAGGTTTAAACCTGCCCCACTTACTCGCCTTTCTTGCGGATCTTGATGTCGAGGCGCTTGATTTTCTGGTTGAGAGTGGAGAGCGGCACGTGCAGGCCTTCGGCGGCTTCGGTCTGGCTCCAGTTCGCCTGTTCCAGACGCTCGATGATGACGCGGCGCTCGTAATCATTGACGATCTGGAACAGAGTGGCATCGGGCGCCAGCGGCGAGCCTTCGCTGCGTTGCAGGCGGATGCCGTTGGCTTCGAGCAGCGCTTCGGGCAGCACGTCGATGGGCACGCTCGTGTCAGTGGCCAGCACCACGGCGCGCTCCACCACGTTCTCCAGTTCGCGCACGTTGCCTGGCCAGGAGTGCTCCATCAGCACCTGTAGCGCCTCGGGCTGGAAACGCAGAATCGAGTGGCCGTTCGCGTCCAGATACTTGCCGTTCTCGCGGCAGTAATAGGTGAAAAAGTAATCCGCCAGCAGAGGAATGTCTTCCTTGCGATCGCGCAGCGGAGGCAGCGCGATGTTAATCACATTCAGCCGGTAGTAAAGATCCTCGCGGAATTTGCCTTCCTTGACCAGTTGGTGCAAGTCGGCGTTGGTAGCGGCGAGAATGCGCACATCCACTTTGATGGGCCCGGTCGAGCCGAGCGGGGTGAACTCTTTTTCCTGGATGACGCGCAGCAGCTTGATCTGCGTCTCCGGGCCGATGGTGCCGATCTCGTCGAAAAAGATGGTGCCTTTGTCGGCGACTTCGAAGTAGCCCTTCTTGGATTGCACGGCGCTGGTAAACGCGCCCTTGGTGTGGCCGAACAGCGTGGATTCGAGCAGGTCCGGCGGCAGTTGGCCGCTGTTGACGGCAACGAACAACTGGTCCGCGCGCGGCGAATTGGCGTGAATCGCCTTGGCGATGATCTCCTTACCGGTGCCGGTCTCGCCGGTGATCAGAATCGTGGAACGGCTGGAGGCCACCTGCGCCACCAGGTCCAGCGTGCGCACCATGCGCTCGCTCTTGCCGATGATGTTGGGGAAGCTGTAGCGTTCCTTGAGGGCGCGCTTGAGGTGCGTGTTTTCGTATTCCTGGCGGCGCAGCGCAATCATGCGCCCGATCTCGATCAGCAGTTTTTCGTTGTCCCACGGCTTGGAGAAGTAGTCGTTGGCGCCGAGCTTGAGGGCTTCCACCGCGGCTTCCACCGAGCCGTAAGCGGTGATCATGAAGATGGGCGTTTCGCGGTCGCGCGTGCGGATCTCGGCCAGCACGTCCATTCCGGAGCGGTCCGGCATCATCAGGTCGAGCAGCACCAGATCGTAGAGGTGCGCGTCCATCTTCTCGATGCCCTCGGTGCCGTTCTGCGCCAGAGTTACCTTGAACCCTTCGCTCGAGAGCAGCAGCTCGAGGCCTTCGCGGATATCGACTTCGTCGTCGACGACGAGGATGTCGCCCTTGGTTTCAGATGGGCTGAATGGCGTGTCGGTCATTTCAAGCGGCGCTTACCGGTTGCCGCGGGGCGGCTGCAACCTTGGCGAGCGGCAATTCGATGCGGAACTGGGCGCCCCCGCCGGGGCGGTTGGTAACCTCGATGGAACCGCCATGCTCCTGAATGATCCCATAAGTCACCGCCAGCCCCAGGCCAGTGCCCTGGCGCGCGGGCTTGGTGGTGAAGAACGGGTCGTAGACGCGGTGCAGGTGCTCGGGGGCGATGCCGATTCCGCTGTCGGCCACTTCGATGCGCGCCCGCGCCCCTTCCATCCAGGTGCGCACCTCCAGTGCCCCGCCGCTGCCCATGGCGTCGCGCGCATTGAGGATCAGGTTGAGAAACACCTGCTGCAACTTGCCGGCGTTGCCGTGGACCGGCCCTAATTCGGGATCGAGATCGGTGTGGACCTGGATACCCGTCTTCTGCAGTTGATGCTCGAGCAGCGAGAGCGTCTCCTGAATCACCCGGTTGAGCTTGACTTCGCCGAACGAGGTGCTCGATGTGCGCGAGAAATTGAGCAGCGAATTGACAATCTCGCTGGCGCGGAAGGTCTGCTTGGCGATCTTATCGAGGATCACCGATTTCTGCGTATCGTCGGCCACCTGCTTGGCCAGCATCTGCGCGTAGGTGGAAATCACCGCCAAAGGCGTATTCACCTCGTGGGCCACGCCGGCAGCCAGCAGCCCGATGCTAGACAGCTTGTCGGCCTGTACCAGGCGCTGTTCCAGCTCGGCACGGTCGGTGACGTCATCGAAGATCACCAGCCGGCCGATCCGTTCCTGGTCCTTGGAAACCAGCGGCGCGATGGCGATATTCAAGATGGCTTCACGGCGCAGCGGCGCAGGGCCCGGGTGGCCATTGCCGCTGGCGGCGGCCGGCAGCTTGAGCACGAACTTGTAAATGTGATGAATGCCGGTTTCATCGCGCATGCGGTCGAACTCACCCAACAGGGCCGCCGGAAACAGCTCCGCCAAGCGCCTGCCTACGGCGCGCTCGCGCGGGATGCCGCTCAACTGCTCGATCTGGCTGTTCCAGCTTTCCACCCGGTCGTCCAGGTCGGCCGCCAGAATTCCCACGTTAATCGATTCCACGATATTCTCGCTGAATTCCTTCAGCCGCTCGTATTCATCCACCTTGCGCTGCAGCGAGCGGTACAGCCCGGCGTTTTCGATGGCGATACCCACGTAGCCGGCCAGGGTGGCCAGCAGTTCCATGTCGACGCTGGCGAGGTAGTCGCCGTCGGTGGTGCGGCTGATGCCCAGGTAGGCAATGGTGCGGCCGCGCACGGTACACGGCACATAATACGTGAGGTCCAGGTCCGCGATGGTGCGCCGCACGGAAGACGGCCAGGAAGTGGAGATGGCGTCGATCTGGTGGTGTGTGCGCTCGAAAAATAGGTACGGCTCCGGCAGCTTCCAGTTGAGAAAACTCAGGTCCAGATCCGGGGCTGTGTCGGCGGCCAGCCGTGGGTTGCCGCCCATCGCGGTGCGCAGCCGGAAGATCGGATCGCCAGTCGGGGAGACCATCCCCTCTTCGCGCAGGAAGAAGGCCAGGTGGCTCACCGAAAGCGTCGCGATCAACCGCTCGCCCGCTTTGGCCAGCATGGTATCCAGGTCGGCTTCCGAGCCGAGCTCCTGCGCGAACTCCACCAGCGTGCTGCGGTAATCGTAGCGGTCGCGGTAGAAATAGCGGTCCAGCTTCTCCTGAATCCAAGTGCGGATCGGCTGGAACAGGAAGGCGCCGATCAGCATCACGATCAGCGGCGCGGTGTTGCCCAGGTTATTGAAGTAAACGTGCGCCAGGCTGCCCAACGTGAATACGATCAGGTAAAAGCCGGCCAGAACGCAGATGGTAGCCAGCGTGTATGCATATCCGCGGCGAAACAGGATATCCACGTCCATCAACCGGTAGCGAACGATGGCGTAGGCCAGGCTCAACGGCAACAGAACCACCGAGAGCACCGCCAGACGGAGGTTCCCGGAAGGCACGGCGCCGAGCGCGTAAGGCAGCACGTAGAATACCGTGTAAGGCAGCATGGCGCAAAACGTGCCGTTGCGCAGCCACTTGAGCTGTTTCCGCACAATCGGGTCTTCCGCTTTGCGGTATGCCAGGCTGACCGCTACGCCGCCCAGCAGATAAGGCACTACCGTAAACACCACCCAGATGCGGTTGAGCATCCAATTTAATTCAATGGGGGAGACGGCGGCCTTCAGTGTCTCGGAAGAAAAGCCGATATAGACCAGCGAGAGCAATGCGGCGGGGAGGTAGAGGAGTACGCGCCTATAGCGTTTCCGGAACCAGCCGTTCGGTTCCGGGAAGGTCAGGCAAAAGTGTAGAAACACCGTGGGCGCCAACAGGCCGGCCAAGAAATTGCCCAGGTAGATGACTTTGTCGAGGTTGTTTAGCTGGCCGGTGTAGTGAAAGCAGAGGAAGACAAATGACGCCAGGCAGAGCACATAGAAGTGCGTAGCTTTCTGCGCGCTGCCACGGCGAAAGTAAACGAAAAGTCCGATAACGAGGTAGGCGCAGCCGGCCAGGTACTGGTACATCACAGCCCGGTCGCGTGCCACCTCTTCAGTGATCACGCTGGCATCAAACTCCTTGCCGCGGCGCAGGTGGTAATTAGCTCTGGTCCATGTGCCCACGCGGACCAGGATGCGGGTCACGTCCAATGCCTGCTTGACCGGCTCGCCATTGATGCTCAGCAGCCAGTCGCCGGCGTGAATGCCGGCGTTGGCAGCGCCGCTGCGCGGACGTACGTGCTCCGCCTGGACCCCGCCCTGGCGGTCCGCCCAAATCGCGCCATCTTCGGCAAGACCATGAAATTGAAGGCGTTGTTCGAAGTTAATGGCGGCCGCGACGACCGCCGCAACGGTCGCAATGGTGAGCAGCGCGGTAGATAGTTGGAACTTAAGTTCCTTCATGTTAGCCGCCGGCCGTGTTCAGCGAGACACTTCCTCCCAGGCCGATAAGCACGTTTGATGCCGCGAGAGGAATGCCCTGCCAATTCCAGACTACCTGATAATCCTATGGCTTCCAAGCTTGGGACCAAGGCCGCCTCCGCTTTTTGGGAGAATACACTATGCGGAAGTGTATACCTTTGTGGGTGGGCGGCTTCACTCCTTGCCCGCCGTACTGGGACCGGCGGCCTAGGTGATTAGAACGGTATTACCGGCCCGGCTGAATGCTGTACAATGGACCAGATGCGCCATAGCAGGCGGCAAGCCGCCGAGACGCGCTTCCACTTGCTCATTTGAGGAATTCATGAGAACCGTTCTGATTGCCACTGCGCTGGCCGGGTGGTCCGTGTGGTGTCTGGCTGCCCAGGTCCCGGAGGCAGGGGCGCAGGCGGCGCAGCAGCCGGCGGCATCTCCTGCACCGCAGAATCCGCCGGCCGACGCCAGTGCGCACCCGGTTGCCGGTGCAGCCATCGATCCCGCCAAAATGGCCGCTCCCGCCGCCACAAAGGCTGCTCCGCCAAGCTCGAAGGTCTACGTGATTGGCGCAGAAGACGTACTGAAGATCGTAATTTGGAACAACGCTCCTATGTCCGGGGAGTTTCCGGTGCGTCCGGATGGGGCGATCTCTATTCCGCTGCTCGGAGACGTGACGGTTGCGGAGAAGACCCCGCAGCAGGTGGAGGAAGACATCGCGCGCCGGCTGGTGGATGGCCAGTTGATTCGCGATCCCCACGTCAGCGTTGGGCTGACGGCGGTTCACAGCAAGAAGTACTACATCCAGGGCGAAGTGAATAAACCAGGATCGTACGATCTGGTGGTCCCGACCACGATTATGGAGGGGTTGGTGAATGCCGGCGGATTCCGCGATTTTGCCAACACCCGGAAGATTCGCATTCTGCGGGGCAGCCAGGAGTTCAAGTTTAACTACAATCAGGTGAGCCACGGCAAGAACCGGGAACAGAACATATACCTGGAGCCGGGAGACCAGATTATCGTTCCCTGACACGCGGGCTGGGAGCACGAGGGAATCGGAGGTAACCGACAGCAATATGGGTGCAGCGCAGAATTATGGCAGCGCTTCGCGGCGTCAACCGGACATCGAAGATTACATCGACATGCTCCGGCGCTACCGCTCCTGGATCATCGGGCCGATGTTCGCGGGGCTGGTGGTTTCGGTGGTGGTGGCCTTTTTCTGGCCCGACACGTACGTCTCGACGGCCGTGATGACGATCACGCCGCAGCAGGTGTCGCAGAACCTGGTTCACTCCGACGTCGCCACGCAGATGGGTATGCGGCTGCAAGAGATGGAAACCGAGATCTTGAGCCGCAGCAGCCTTTCGGACCTGATCGTGCACTTGGATCTGTACAAGAAAGAGCGCACGCAGAAGCCGCTCGAGGATATCGTGCAGGACATGCGGAACAAGGCCATTCAGGTGAAGTCTTACGAGCCGACGGCCTCGGGAACCGAAAACCGCGTACAAGCCTTCACGATCTCCTTTAGCTACACGGACCGTTATAAGGCCCAGCAAGTGGTACGCGAGCTGATCGGCAAGTTCGAGGAACAGAACTTGATTTACATGACCAAGACGGCGAGCGTGACCACGGAGTTTCTGGGCGACGAATTGAAGAACGCCAAGCAGCACCTGGAGGATCTGGATCAGAAGCTTACGCAGTTCAAGGTGGCCAA
>Ga0116130_1000751_pt1 | contig 19681 bp, 13 predicted proteins | sample June2015DPH_17_5_FD_89733 | JGI IMG/M metagenome (GOLD analysis project Ga0116130, IMG submission 89733) | Peatland microbial communities from SPRUCE experiment site at the Marcell Experimental Forest, Minnesota, USA - June2015DPH_17_40 | ecosystem: Environmental > Terrestrial > Soil > Wetlands...
GAGCACGTCGCTCAGCAAACGCCCCGTCCGCAGCCCAGCTTGTTTGTCCAGCGCGGCGCGCAGGAGTTCATCGGTGCGGAGATGGCCTTTCAACAAGAGGTCCACCTGGCCATCGTGCGCCATGTGGATGGCGGTGGCTGCTGCGTCATCCGTACTGACAAACTCTGCCCCGGCGATCAGGTCCAAGAGCCCGAGCGCCTCCGCCTTGGCGCGGATCTTTCGCTCGTTGCCGATCAGCACGGGAAGGGCAATCCCGAGATGAAGCGCGCCATCGGCTGCAGTCAGCGCGACCTCGTCGTCAGCCGCGACGATGGCAACGCGCTTGGGACCCAGCGGCTGAGCCCGGCGGCGGAGTTCGGCGAAGTTCGTTATCTCCTGTTTGGCAAGTACAACGGCGCTGATGATCATGACCTAATTCTTGCCCACCGGCGCATTCGTCGCAGTGAGCGGGGTCACACTAGCACTGGCCGTTGGACGAGATGCCAACTACTAGGAAGTGTCGCGGTGCATTGGTCTGCGTGCGAGGTTGCTTTACCATTGGGGTTGGCAAACCGATACACCAGGAAGGGCAAACTCATGTCGCTGGACTATCTGCTCAAGACCGAACCCTCGGAGTACTCTTTCGCTGATCTGCAGCGGGACAAAGTGACGGTGTGGGACGGGGTAACCAATCCGGCCGCGGTGAAACACCTGCGGGAAATGGCGCCTGGGGCGAGGCTGATCATCTACGAGACCGGAGATCGCAAAAGCGCAGTTGGCGCCGCGTCGGTCGTTTCCGTCGACGCGACCGATCCCAAGAAACCGATCGTGAAGATCAAGGCCGGGAAAGCGCTTCCGCAGCCGGTCTCTTTGCAACAGATCAAAGCCAACCGGCTGTTTGCGGATTCGCCTCTGGTGCGTCAGGGAAGACTCTCCGTCGTACCGTTGACGCAGGCCCAGCACAAGGCGCTGACGGGCGAATAGTGGGACAATAGCGAGTCTATCGCGGGTAGTGGGTCAGTTCGGACGGATTGACAACCCTGAAATCTGGGAGAACAGGCCAACTAGCATGTTCAGTGTCATCTTCTCAATTTTGTTGATCGTCGCCCTCCTAAGCATCTGCGGCGAGATTATTATGAGAGTTCGCCTTACCAGAAGAGCGTCGCACGACAAAATAGCATGGTGGAGACGCTGCAGTGACGAAGTCGTCGCCAGCTATGAAGAGATCTTTCCGGACAGCCGACTGCCGCTCTTACGTCGCTTCGCTTTCTGGCTGGTTGTGGCGTTCGCTGCCGTCGTCCTTTTGTCCATCCTGTGGAAATCAAACTGACCCGCTACTTTCTCCCCCTGGTGCCGCCGCGCCGCGGCTCACCCTTTTTCACACTTGACCGCGGGCTCACGCCCGCGGCTAACACAAATGTCGCCACTTGCGCGGCTAAGTCGAGACTAACTGAAAAAACTAGATCGACTCTACTATTTGTGCTTAGCCGACAACAACGCATTCTTGATTTCCGTCGTCGTGTTTCCGTCAGCCATGAAGTCATAGTTCCCCTGTGTGGTCCCCAAATGGAGCAGGCCTTCGGAATTAACTTTGACATTGCTGATAGCGCTCTCGCTTAGCGCTAGATCCGGCTCACAAGCCTTGCCGCTGGGGGCCGAGATGCAGTGGTAGGCGACGGAGCCTGAGGGGGACACAGTCAAAGTGCCGTTGGAGTACCATTCCGAGGCAAACCCAAGCTTGCTTGAATGTCGGTGCCGCACATTGAAACTACGGCCAGAAGCCTGTGGAGCGGGCGGGGCTGGTTTCGGCTGACTTTCCGCAACCGTCTTTTGGCTTGGCTCAGCCGCCCGCAGCTCGCTTCTCCAGGACTCAAACTGTCCCGGATAAAACTTGTTCATGGTGGTAAACAGATACGTAGCCTGGGAGTAATTTTGCGCCTGTATCGAAGCCTGGAACTGACTGTGCACCTGGTTCTGGATGCGCTGCTCCATCTCCGGCCCCCCGCTGTTTCCATGTGCGGTCGCTTGCTGCGCCCAATAGATCGCGCAGTCTTTGGGAGGCTGTAACAGCCTCTGGGCTGCCAACATGGTGCGCGCCTTGTCCAGAGCAACCGCGCCCACGTCCTTGGGTTGCTGCTTCTTTTGCGTTGGGACCGTCTCTTGACTTGGCTGTGTCACCTCCGGCGTGGTTGGCACGGTTGGCGAGGCGAGAGTTGCCGGCGGCTGGTTGCTGGAGGTCGGCTGGCTGGGGGATTGGGTTGTCGGTGAACTCGTGCCTCCATCGGAAAGACTGCCTGATGAAGGCTTCGTGTTGGCCGCTTGATGCGAGCTGGACTTTTTCCAAATCACAACTCCAACTACCATGACCAGAACCAGAAAGGCCGCGCCCACGACCATGAGGTTCTTGGGCGTCAAGAATCCGGGACCCGGTTGCGCGACCGGGAGAGCGTTACTTGTCTGGGCAGCCGCTGCTGTTCCCTGTGCCGGCGCCGGAGGTGGGGTCGAGGGAGGAGAGAAATCCTGCACCGTGACGCCCACGGTTGGTTCATTTCCTCTTGTGAGTGTTCCTCGCGCTGGCTCTCCCGCACTTACCATTGCAGGAACGGCATGGGGAGTCTCCAGGGCGGCGCCAAACTCCTCCACCGTGCGGAAGCGGGCAGCCGGGTCCTTCTGCATTGCCTTCAGCACCGCCGCCTCGATTCCCGCAGGTACGTATGGGTAATAAAGACTAAGCGGTGGTGGCGGGGTGTTGACATGATCGTACTGCACCTGAAAATCACTTTCGCTCTCAAAGGGAACGTGCGCGGTAAGCATCTGATACAGGGTTACGCCCAGGGAGTAGATGTCAGAACGAATATCAACGCCTTGATTTCGAATCTGCTCAGGAGACATATAGGAAACCGTGCCGACGGCTACTCCGGTGCGAGTCAATCTCCGGCCGCTGAGGACCTTGGCAATACCGAAATCCATCACCTTCACGATGCCGTGCCGGTTAATCATGATGTTGGCCGGCTTTATGTCGCGATGGACAATTCCGAAGCGATGCGCAAAACCGATGCCCAGCAACGCCTGCTTGAAAAGAGGAACAGCGTCCTGATACTGCATCACCCCGTTACGCTGGATGGTTTGCTCCAGATTCATGCCATCCACATACTCCATGGCGATGAGCCAATTGCCATCTACATTGATAAAGTTGTAGAGCGTCGCAATATTGGTATGGTTGAGATTGGCCTGGGCTTTGGCTTCGGTCTGAAACCGCTCGATCAATTCCGGATCGCGACTTAATTCGCTGGAAAGAAACTTTAGCGCTACCGTCCGGTCAAGGTTGACATCGACGGCTTTGTACACCACACCCATGCCGCCTTCGCCCAGCTTCCCTTCTATACGATAGTTCGCGATCTGTGTTCCAATCATGAAAAGTTACCTCAACTGACCTTGCAATTCGCTAGTTCGTTCCGTTGCTTTTTATCTTCAAAACTTGCAGCGTGATGTTATCGGGCGCTCCGCGTTCTTTAACGAGTCGCACCAATTCCTTGCACGCATCGGTGGCGGAAAGACTCTGCAGAGCTGCAAGCAGTTCCTGGTCGCTCAGCAAGCTCCACAGGCCATCGGTGCACAACAGTAGAATATCTCCGGCCAGCAACGGTAGTGGCCGTTGCGGGATCTCCGGCTGGAATTCGTCTCCAACGCCCATAGCTTTGGAAAGAACATGCCGGTAGGGATGATTCTCGGCATCCTGCGGCTGAATAATGCCGGCGTTAACCAAATCGCTCACGCGTGAATGATCGCTGGTCATGCGGGTCAAGACTCCATCGCGAAGCAGGTAGAGCCGGCTATCGCCGATGTGGGCGTAGCACAGTTGGGCATCGGTCAACGCAAGGGCGGTACAAGTGGTGCCCATTCCAGAAAGCTGAGAATGCTCTCTAGCGTGCTGCTGAATTTGTTCGTGCGCCGACTGGAAACCAACGAAGAGTGCCTGTTGAGGATCGCCGAGCGCCTCTCGATAGGCGCGGCGCACGGTTTCGACTGCCAGGTGACTGGCTTCCTCTCCACCCTCGTAACCACCCATACCGTCGGCTACAATGGCCAGCCGCCCCTTGCGCTGGAATTCTTCATCGCTATCCGACTCCCAATAGCCGTAATAGTCCTCGTTGTTTTCGCGCTGCAAGCCAATGTCGGTAAGGTTGGCCAGCTCAATTCCGGATCGAATCTTCATGGGCGTTTACGTGGGCCTATAAGCACTTGAATTTCAGGGGAACCTCGCCCAGGCGAATCGAATCGTTATCTTTAATTTCTTCCCGCGCGATTCTGTTTTGGTCGCGATTCAGATAGGCGCCGTTGGTGTGCTTAAGGTGGCCAGATTATACCTCAAGTATTTTCCGCTGTTGAACACAATTCAACGGTTGAGCGCCGGAAATCCTGGGTGCCCCTCCGAATGTGTGACCGCAGCCGAAGCGACTGGCCGATTCGATATCACTGCCCCCCTACTCTGCCTCCTGCTACACTCGAATGTTTTGCCAGCGCGTTTGAACGCGCTTACTAACTTCATTTGAGGCAATCATGGACATAAGAACAGTAGGAGTTATCGGCGCGGGCACGATGGGCAATGGTATCGCCCACGTTTTCGCCAAGAGTGGATACAACGTGGTGCTGGTCGACGTGGAGCAGCGCTTCCTCGATCGCGGCCTGCAAACCATCAACAAGAACCTGGAGCGCGAGGTTGCGAAGAACAAATTGACGGCTGAGCAACGCGACTTGGCTCTGGGGCGCATCGCGGGCACAACCGATCGCCAGCGGCTGGCCGACTGCGATTTCATTGTGGAAGCAGCCAGCGAGCGCTTCGAGATCAAAGCCGAGCTGTTCCGCGATCTCGATGCCATGTGCCGTCCCGAGGTCCTGCTCTCCTCAAACACCTCGTCCATTTCGATAACCAAGCTGGCAGCGGTGACCAAGCGGCCAGACAAAGTCATCGGGATGCACTTCTTTAATCCCGTGCCGGTGATGAAACTGGTCGAGCTGATCCGCGGATTGGCCACCTCAAACGAGACCTTCGCGACGGTCAAAGCGCTCGCTGAGAAGTTGGAGAAAACTCCCGTCGAGGTGAACGATGCGCCCGGCTTTGTCTCGAACCGCGTCCTGATGCCGCTGCTGAATGAAGCCATGTACGCGGTGATGGAAGGCGTGGCCACTGCCGAAGCCGTGGACGAAGTCTTCAAGCTCGGCATGGCGCACCCCATGGGCCCGCTGACGCTTGCCGATTTCATCGGACTCGACGTCTGCCTCGACATCATGCGGGTGATGCAGTCCGGTCTCGGCGATCCCAAGTACCGCCCGTGCCCGCTGCTGGTCAAGATGGTCGATGCCGGATGGCTGGGCCGCAAGTCCGGGCGGGGGTTTTATCAGTACTAGCCCCAGAGGTCATCGAGCGCGCTGCAGCAGCTCCATCAAGTTCGCGATCGCCGCTGCATTTGTGTCGCCTAGGATGACGTAGCGTAGCCCTTGCTGGGTCCACGTCCGCAACGTGAAGGAAGAAGTGTTGTCGGCGAAGAAAGAAGCTGGCATCGCGAGTTGAGGCGTGTCCCGAAAAATGAAGACCGAAATGAAATGGCGCTGATACCCAAAGATGAGGTGCGCGCCTGGTTCCTGATGAAAGTAGGCATGGCTGTTATCGTGATCGCCCTGACGGCCCACCTTGGGGAATTCCTGAGCGGGGTCAACGGCCCGCGCTAAATGACCCGGAGGCCGCCAAATTCATTGACATGCAGCGGCCCCGCACGATAAAGTTTGATCGCTACGACCGGTGGTCTTGCCCGTCCTCCTGTCCGGTGCAAACAATATTCCTCGTGCCCACACTACACACTAGCCTGAATTAGCCACAAAGAAGGAAGAGAGCTCTCATGAAACCTTTGTATTCGCTTTCCTCGCCTGGCATCCGCCGGGCGGTGTTTATCTCTGCCCTGGGACTGGCCATCAGCTTGGCAGCCGCCATGCCAGCTTCCGCTCAGGGCGTTTTTCGGCAGCTTAGTCAGGACAGCTTTACCGACCCGTCCGCCCAACATATGACCGAAGTTGAGCCGGGCGCTTTCGCCTCAGGACCGATGGTGGTCACGGCATTTCAAGTAGCCCGCATCTCCAGTGGTGGCGGAGACGATATCGGTTGGGCGACCTCTCGGGATGGGGCGCTTACCTGGACCAATGGGTACTTGCCCGGTCTCACCCTTTACGGCGGTGGCGGCACCAATAGCGCCGCTAGCGATGCTTCCGTGGCTTACGATGCGAAGCACGGCGTGTGGCTGATCAACACCCTGCCGATCGGTAATAGCGGTATTAACGTGGCAGTGAGCCGCTCCTCCGATGGCTTACATTGGGGCAACCCGATCTACATTTCCCTCGCGGGCGATGCCGATAAGAACTGGATCATGTGCGATGACACAATTACCAGTCCCTTTTACGGAAATTGCTACGTGGGATGGGACACTCCCGAGATACAGATGAGCACCTCCAGCGACGGCGGATTGACCTGGGGAGCAGCAAAGGCCACGGCGGCCTTCGACTACGGTATCGGGGTGAATCCTGTAGTGCAGCCCAATGGCACCGTCGTCGTGGGGTTCGCTGACTACAACGGCGGCATGTCGGCGTTCACCTCGACCAATGGTGGCCAGAGCTGGAACGCAGCGGTAAGTATTTCCACTGCTCCCAGCCACGGGGAGGACGGCGACCTGCGCAGTGCCGGCCTGCCTTCCACGGCCATCGATGGAGCTGGCAAAGTGTATGTCTCGTGGCCGGACTGCCGCTTCGAAAGCGGTTGCGCCGCCAACGACATTGTGTACAGCACTTCGACCGACGGGATTCATTGGAGCTCGGTTGTCCGGGTCCCCATCAATCCCATCAATAGCGGAGTGGACCACTTCATTCACGGCATGGGGATTGACATCCGGAGCTCGGGCAACACGGCCCGTATGGCGATCACCTACTATTACTACCCAGTCTCCAATTGCGGGAACAGTTGCCAGCTCTACGCAGGCTTTACTATGTCGACGGATGGAGGACAGACGTGGACTGCGGGCCGTCAGCTTTCGACCGCCATGCAGCTCAGCTGGCTGCCCAACACCTTCTCCGGCAGGATGGTGGCGGACTACGTAGCGACGGTGTTCCCATGGGGAGGCTTCTCGGCGAGATCCAGGGCCCTCCCGATCTACGTCATCGCTCATGCGCCGACGGGCGGCCTCTTCCAACAGGCGGTCTACACCGAGAGTTTCGGGATATCCTCCGATGAGATGACGGAGCCGCGGATGAGTTCAAAAGACGACCAACCCATACCGGGCGCCAAGTCTGACCATCCGGCCAGGAGACCCGAAGATCGTGACAACGAACTTCCGGTACAGCCCGGCAAGACGCCTTCGGTTAGATAACGGCTGAGATGACTTAACTTCAGGGCCGCTAGCACATTTGGGCTGGCGGCCTTTTTCATTGCAGCGGATGCGCACCTCGATTTCCGCTGGCTTATTGGCTGGCAATTCCGGTGCGCCTGCGTTCGAATGGGGTTTTCGTCGCGATCGTGATCGCGGAGACCTCCACGGCGGCGGTGAGCGCCGTTTTGTTCAAGCGCGGTCGCTGGAAGCGGCAGCAGATTGACTGCCGACGTGGTTTTCGAAGCAGCGGGCGTTTACGCCCATAAGCAAACACGCTTCATCATTTTTTCGCGTTGACATTCGTGACCTGTATGAGTCCATGTACGTCGGGCTTGCCCGCCGGGCACGTCTTCCTGGCGAAACGGGCGGCCTTGTTCGTTGCAGCATGAACCTTTGGGCACTTTGGTGCGTATTACACAGAGGCCACAGCAATTCATCACCGCGGGAAACACAAACTGACGCCAATGTCAGTTTCAGGAGACAAGGAAATGTTTGTTGCCAGATTGGTTGACTGCGCGCTCCGAAAGACGGTCGCGCTGGGAATGGTCGGTCTGCTTGTAACAGCGAGTTATGCGCAAAATGCAACTCCACAAAGCGCCCAGGCGGGCATGCCACCGCTGACGCCGCTGACACAGGCGCCGGTGCCGCAGCATAATGCTCATTTGTATTCTGACCAGGACTATTCGAAGCCAAAATCTCCATTCCCCGGTGTGCTCGCGCCCTACACATCGCGCAGCGTGCCGGCACCGAACCTGAGCAACTCCGCGCGGACCGATCAGCTGTTCCGCGACGGCAAAATGTACTTGTCCATCAACGACGCGGTGGCGATGGCGCTGGAAAATAATCTGGACATCGTCCTGCAGCGTTACAACCTCTCCATTGCCGACACCGATCTGCTGCGCACAAAATCGGGCGCAGTTGCCCTGGGGGTGAACGCCAACATAGTGCAGGGCACCCCGGGAGGCGCAACCGGCGCTACCTCGGTGGGAGGAACCGGCAGCTCCGCAACCGGGGCAACGGGCACGGGCGCGGGCGGCACGCAGCTGGGCACGGGCGGGGCCGGGGCTGGCGCTCTCGGCATCGTGACCTCCACCCTCGGGGCCGGCCCTGTGATTGACAGCTTCGACCCCAGCCTCACGGGAAATATTCAGGGCGAGCGCGCCACCACGCCGCAATCCAACATCATCTTCACGGGAACGCCCACCCTGGTGCAAAACACCAACCTCTACGACTTCGGTTACACGCAGGGGTTTTCAACGGGTACCTTGATGACAGTGGGATTCAACAACAACCGTATTACCACCAACTCGCTCTTCAGTTTGGTTTCGCCGGCCTTGAACCCAAGCTTCCGTTTCCAATTGCGGCAACATCTGCTGCAAGGCTTCGGGTTCGATCCCAACCTGCGCTACATCCGCATCGCCCGCAACAATCGCGAGATCGAGGACGTGGTGTTTCGCCAGCAGATTATCCAAACCGTTTCGCAGGTTGAAAATATTTACTGGGACCTGGTGACCGCCTATGAAGCGGTGAAGGTGAACGAGCGCGCGCTACAACTGGCGGAGAAAACGCTCTCCGACGATCAGGAGCAGATCAGGATTGGCACCTTGGCTCCCATTACCTTACTCCAGGCCCAGAGCGGGGTTGCCACGGCGAAACAAAACCTGATCGGCGCGCAATCCAATCTTCAGCTCGAGCAACTGTTGATGAAGAACGCCATTACCAAGAACATGGGAGATCCCATGCTGGCGGTGGCGCCGGTCATTCCCACCGACACCTTGCGATTCAACGAGCAGTACGAGGTCCGCCCAGTTGAAGACTTGATTCAGGAGGCCCTGCAGGCGCGTCCCGAAATCGCGGTGGCGCGCATCAACCTGACCAATCTGGAGATCTCGCGTAAGTCGCTCAAGAACGCGCTGCGGCCGACGCTGGATCTGTACGCGTTTTACGGGGCCTCGAGTTTGGCGGGTGACCAGAATCCAGGCTTCCCAGACTGTGGCCCGGGAGGAATTCCGGGACAGAACTGCCTGCCTCCCGGCACCATTCCCAGGAGCGGCTACCCAAACGCTTTTCACGATCTTTTTAACAGTTCAGCGCCCGACAAAGGAGTCGGAGTGAACCTCAGCATTCCTCTGCGCAACCGTGCCGCGCAATCCGAACAGGTACGGTCGCAGTTGGAATACCGGCAGTCGCAGGTTGCCCTGCAGCAAACGGAGAACCAGATATCGTTGCAGGTGCGCAACGCGCAATTTACCATGCAGCAGAACTATGCCGCATTGCAGGCGGCGATCGCAGGCCGCGACTATGCCAAGGAGAGCCTGGCGGCCGAGCAGAAGAAGTTCGGCTATGGGGCTTCCACCCCTACTCTGGTATTGCAGGCGTCCAGCAACCTGACCCAGTCCGAATCCAACGTTCTCAACGCGGCTGCCAATTACGAGAAGTCGAAGGTGCAGCTCGATCTGTACACGGCGGAAACCCTGTCCAAGCTGGGTATTGATCTGTCGGATGCCGAAGCCGGCCAGGTCAAGCATGCGCCGGCGGTGAAAGGCGTTGTCCCGGCCAATGTGCAAGAGTTGACCTCGCCGACGCCGCCCTACGTGCCGCCGCCGAGCGCGCCGCCGCAAGGAGCGACGCCACCTCCGTCCGGCCAGGGCGAGGCCGAACCGCATCGTTAACCTCCGCGGCCGCATAAAAACAAAAGCCGGAGCTGGTTGGCTCCGGCTTTTCGATGTGAACTGCAAGGAGGATTAACGGTTCAGTTTGCGGCGAATCACTCCGAATGCTCCCACTAGCCCCGTGCCGAGCAGCAACAGGGAGCTGGGCTCAGGCGTGGTGCCTGAGCTCGGGGTGCCTTGGACATCGAAGGCGCCAATCGGGTTCCCGGTGCCATTCGAATTCCAGACGCAACCGGTCCCGCTGCCGTCCTGGCATCCGCTAGTGGCATATAGATCCAGACCGTTTACGCCTTGGCTGTTCCAGTTCCACGCTTCCCAAGTGGTACTAGCGTTGGTCATTGCACCGAGGAGCATGAAATATGACTGTCCGCCGGTCAGAGTGACTCCGCTAACGCCGGTGACGGTAACCAGGCCGCAGCAGCCTCCGAAGTTTTGGCTGCTAGCCAGGTTGCCCCAATACGCGCCAGCCACCTCGGTTCCCGGGAGGCCGGCGTTGTCTGTCCAAATGCTGGCGAAGAACGCGTTGGTACCCTCCACGTATCCTACGCCGAGGTCAAACGACGTGACGTTGAAGTTGCCACTGCCGCCAACGGTAAACAGGTTGGCAGCGGTAAAGGCAACGCCAACCGACCCGGTCCCGGAGATCGTCCATCCGGTACCGCCTTGATAGACGTTACCGGGAGGTCCGAGATCGCTGAAGAGTGTATCCGCCATCGCTGGAAGACTGCTCACGCAGAGGGCGAGAGTCAACAAGCATAGCGTCCATGCAAGTTTTTTGTTCAAGTTTGTTCCTCCGTTCAAAGTCATGACTCGCGAGATTGAAGCTTTAACTCAAATACTTACGGCGTTTACGGGATCCCGTGGACGCACCTAACGCAGGAAAAGGCGCAGCCACCCTGCTACCAAAGGCGGGTCTGTTCAAGGCGTTAGCCGAATGGACAAACCAAACCATGGGGGATACTGCAATTTTGCTTCCGTTGCAAACTATTGAAGAAATGAGAGATTGGACTGGCGGCAGTGCAAGATGTTGCAACCAGAGTGCCAGATTACTTCCCACCTCGTCCGATGGCGGAAGACTACCGCACGGGATTTATCTGGGAGAACTTTATGAAGACCGACGAAGCCCGGCGGGCGATGAAGTTGGTGGGGTTCCGTCCGTCAGCCGCAACCACGACGGGGAATGGTGGGAACCCCCGCATTCATACGGGGAAGGAGCGCTTTAGCGCTCCTTCCTCGCCCAGACATCAGGCCTCTTAATTACTCGGCGCCTTGCCGATGCTGAAGGTCGACAAGACCGGATTCGCGTCGGTCGAGAGAATGACGACCTTGGTCGGCGAAAGCACAAACAGGATGCCCTGCAAGGTGCCGCCCGGGTTCGAATCGACGAGCGCCCGGCCAGTAACGTCCACCTGGTAAGTGACCGCAAACTGTTGGCTCTGCGGACCACCAGGACCGCTGCTGTCTTGCGAAATGTTGATGTTGCCATTCCCGTCGGCAAACAGCCAGTCAACCTGATTGGTCACCGTTGGCAAGGCCGGCGTGACCGAGCCTCCCACATAACCACCGAGGACCGAGACATTGCTGGGAGGCACACCCGTTGTCCCCGTCAGTTGCGGTGCCAGCAGTCCGGACGTGACATTCCCATCGGTGCCAACCAGGAACGCCTGGTTGGTGTTTACCAGGTATAGGACGGGCGGAGTACCGCCGAAGCCGTTCAAGACTACTCGTCCATTCACCGGGTTTACTCTGTATTGACCCCCAGCAATCTGCTGCTGGGCCACGGTTCCACCGGTGTTTTGGTCAAACAATAGGGTGGCGTTACCGAAACCGTTTCCGTCGGTGGTGCCATCGCCGGTGAACACGCCGGCAACACCAATCGCTTCCGGGCTACCGCCATTGGGATTGACCCCGTTGGTTTCGACAACGCTTGCCCCTCGCAAGGCCAGGTTGGTGAAGATTGTGCCCGCTGAACTCCCCTTGAATACCGAAGCCAGCGTCAGAGGAGAAGTACCCGATACCTGATCGATGCTGACCTGAATCAACTCATGGGACGACACTTGGTAGTAGCTGAAGTTCTGGGCTTGGCCGCTGTTAATGCTTAGGCTGGCCGTGCCCCGGCCGGTGCTGGGATCAAGCGCAGAGTACGAGCCGCCCAAGATAGCGGCTGCCATCACTGTGCCCCCGTCATTGGTGTCGATTGTACCCTTCGTTACAGTTCCCGAGGCATTGATCTGGAAAGCTCCGGCGCTGGCGAACCGATTGCCCCCCAGGTCGACTCCGCTCGCACCGAAGGCAAAACTGCTGGCAGCCAGCGGAACAATCGTTTGCGGCTTAATTGCACCGGAAGCGTACTCCCGCGGATTAGAAAGATCGCTCTGAATGAGCATGCCCGCGCCGGTGCTGTCCACCGCTACCGCCAAAACCAGAGCAGGCTCGGTGCTGTTGAAGGTCATCGTACCCAGGCCATCGGCTCCGATCGAGTAGGTTCCGGTGAAGGGCAGGCTAATCACCGGAGCGGCCCCGGCTGTATTGGAGTCGAGCAAGCCGTTGCTGATCAACCCGGTTCCGTCAGCCGTGAATCGGCCGGCCGCAAAGACTGGCGTTCCGTTGTTGTAGCCGCTGAACGAGAAGGCATAATCGCCGGTCAGGATCGCATTGGTCAGGGCAGGATTGATGGTGAAAAGAAGAAGTCTCGAGATGGCCATGGCCGGTGGGATAGCCGAATCCTGTACCCTCACCTGAAGAGCAGAGCTCCCACTCGTGGTCGGCGTTCCCGTGATCACGCCGGTGCTGGAGTTCAGCGTTAATCCGCTGGGCGGGCCGGAGAGGGCCGTCCAAGTGTAAGGTGGAGTTCCCCCGGCAGCTCCCAAGGCAGCGCTGTAGGGTACCGATACGGTACCCGTCGGCACCGCTGAGGTCGTAACCACCAATCGTCCGGCAGCAATGGTAAGGGTCAAGGGAGCAGAAGCCGTGTTCATCAGGGTGTCAGTCACCTGTACCGTGATAGGAAAGTCGCCGCTGCTGCCGGTGGGCGTTCCGGCGATCACCCCAGTGCCGCTTAGCGTCAAGCCCGCCGGCAATGGTCCACTGCTAAGACTCCAGGAATAGGGCGGAACTCCGCCCGTGGCGGCCACCGGGTTCGTGTAGTAAACGCCTTGCGTACCCGCCGGCAACGAACTGGTGGTGATCTGAAGCGGCGGTGTCGGGTTGATGGTTATGGTGAAAGTCCCGGTCGCCGTAGCGGGAGTTATTTCCGAGTCGGTCACTAGCACCGTGATCGGATAGCTGCCAGTGGTGGTAGGCGTTCCCGAGATCACGCCGGTGGCGGCAGTCAGAGACAGTCCGGGGGGCAAGGTGCCGGAAGTGATGGCCCACGTGTAGGGTGTCGTTCCGCCGGTGGCCCTTAGCTGCGAGTCGTAGAAGATGGCCACGTTGCCATCCGGCAAGGAAGTCGTAGTGATGGTGACAAACCCTTCGATGAAGATGCTTAACGGACCTGAGGTTCCGGTGGCAGGGGGAATCTCCGCATCAGCCACCTGGATGGTGAACGTCGAAGTTCCCAGGAGCGTAGGTGTGCCGGAAATAACACCGCTGATGGGATCCAGACTCAACCCCGCAGGTAAAGCTCCGCTGCTGACGCTCCACGTGTAAGGCAGTACTCCGCCGGTCGCGGTCAGGGTGGCGAGGTAGGGGGTGCCCACCGTGCCTCCCGGCAGCGTGGGGGGCGTGATCGATACCGCACCGCGGATGTTAATGCTAAGGCTCTTGCTCCCGGTGAGAGACTTGGAATCCGTTACCTGCACGGTGAAGGTGGCATTAACAATCGTAGTCGGGGTGCCGGTGATCGCCCCGGTGCCGCTGTCCAAGCTCAATCCGGCGGGCAAACTTCCGGTAGTAATGCTCCAGGTGAAGGGTGGCGTTCCGGTTCCATTGGTCACATGCACAGCCGCGCTGTACGGGACATTGACCGCGCCATTCGGCAAACTCGATTCGTAGATCACCGGAGGAACTGGCGGGGCGGGTTTGGAACCGCCGCCGCACGCCGCCAGGAACACGCAAAGAATAAGTGCCAACCCTAGTGCTGCAAATGCCCTATATGACCTCATCGGATCTCCTAATGGACCTGGTAATGCGTGCTCCGGCCAACTCCCATCACAGCAGCTGACTGGCATTCTACACGCGGACCGGGAAAAAACTGGAAGTGCAGTGTGCGAGACCTGCTTGCGTGCTTCACTCTTCGACCAACGCGGATGCAGCCCCGCCGCGGCGGGCGACGCTTCCATGAAAAGAGTTGTGGCTCATGGTAACTCGCGAGGCCGGAATAGGCGAGTGGAAAGTTAGGGGAGGACTTTAATGTTGGTTCGCAGCCGAGGATTCTTACGCAATCGCCGGGTCGATCTTCTCGTTGTCCACGCCGAGCTCCGCAAAGGCTTTGTGGGCGCGCTGCACATCGAAGTTTCCGTCGCGTGCCAGCCGCGACAGGGCCGCTGCGACAATCGACTCGGCATTCACTTCGAAGTGCCGCCGCAAGTGCTCGCGGTTATCGCTGCGTCCGAAGCCATCGGTACCCAGCGTGACCAGCCGCCGCCCCAGCCACGGTGATAGCTGGTCGGGGACAACCTTCATGAAGTCGGTAGCGGCGACGATTGGCCCTTCGGCTCCCTCGAGGACCGTCAGGATGTGCGGCTGTTTCTCGGGCTCGGCGGGATGCAGGCGGTTCCAGCGCTCGATGGCCAGAGCGTCGCGCCGCAGTTCGTTGTAACTGGTCACGCTCCAGACATCGGCCTGCACACCATACCTTTCCGCCAAAATGTTTTGCGCGCGCAGGGCTTCATTCAGAATGGACCCGCTGCCAAACAATTGCATCGCGGCTTTGCCGCCGGACGCAGATTTGTACTTGTAGATGCCGCGCAGAATTCCCTCCCCGCAGCCCGGCGGCATTTCCGGCATTGGATAATCTTCGTTGTACAAGGTGATGTAGTAAAAGCGGTCTTCCAGCTCCTGATACATGCGGCGTATGCCGTCCTGAATGATCACGGCAATCTCGTACACGTAAGCGGGATCATAGCTGTGGCAGGTAGGAACGGTACTGGAGAGCACCAGGCTGTGGCCGTCCTGATGCTGCAAGCCTTCACCGGCAAGCGTGGTCCTTCCCGCCGTGCCGCCCATCATGAATCCTTTGCCGCGGGAATCGGCGAACGCCCACACCAGGTCGCCGATGCGCTGGAACCCGAACATCGAGTAATAGGTGAAGAACGGAATGGTGGGCACTTTGTAGTTCGCGTAGGCCGTGCCGGCGGCGGTGAACGAAGCCATGGAACCGGCCTCGGTGATTCCCTCTTCCAGGATCTGCCCGTCCTTGTTTTCCCGGTAATAGAGCAGCATGTCCTGATCGTGCGGCTTATAAAGCTGTCCCTGACTGGCGTAGATACCCACCTGGCGAATGATGGACTCCATGCCGAAGGTGCGCCCCTCGTCGGGAATGATGGGGACGATCAGCTTGCCGATTTCCTTATCTTTCATGAGTTGCCGCAACATGCTGACGAAGCCCATGGTGGTGGAGACGGCGCGGCCCTTGGATCCCGCCAGCGCGTCGGCGAATTCCGTGAGCGCCGGAGGCTGGAAGCTCGGTGGCGGGACCTCCCGGGTCAGCACGAATCCACCCAGTTCCTCGCGGCGCTTACGCGCGTAAACAATCTCTGGACTGTCGTCGGGTGGACGATACAAGCGTCCTTCCTTTGCCGCTTCCTCAGGAATAGGGATGGCAAAGCGCGAGCGGAATGCAGTCAGCGCCTGGTCGGCAAGCTTTTTTTCCTGATGGGTGGCGTTGCGCGCCTCCGCCGATCCCAGGCCATAGCCCTTCACGGTGTGCGCCAGGATCACGGTGGGCGAGCCCTCGTGTTCAACCGCACGCTTGTAAGCGTTGTAAACCTTCTGTGGATCGTGGCCGCCGCGAGTCAGGTGATGCAACTCCTCGTCGCTCATGTCCGAGACCATCGCCAGCAGCTCGGGATATTTGCCGAAGAATTGGCGCCGAATGTATTCGCCGCCTTTTACTTTGTAGGTCTGGTACTCACCATCCACCACCTCGCCCAGGCGCTTTACCAGCAGCCCCGACTTGTCGCGCGCGAACAGGCGGTCCCAATCGGAGCCCCAGATCACCTTGATGACGTTCCAGCCTGCGCCGCGGAAGGCCGCTTCCAACTCCTGGATGATCTTGCCGTTGCCCCGCACCGGCCCGTCCAGACGTTGCAGGTTGCAGTTGATGACGAAGATCAGGTTGTCGAGCTTTTCGCGCGAAGCCAGAGTCAGCGAGCCCATCGACTCCGGCTCATCGGTCTCGCCATCGCCAACGAACGCCCACACCTTGCGCGCGGTCCTGAGGATGAGGTTTCGGTTCTCCAGGTAGCGCATGAAGCGCGCCTGGTAAATGGAGTTGAGCGGCCCCAGCCCCATCGAAACCGTGGGGAACCTCCAGAAGTCGGGCATCAGCCAGGGATGCGGGTATGACGATAGCGCCGGAAGTCCACGCAACTCATGGCGGAAATTCTGCACCTGCTCCTCGCTGATTCGTCCCAGCAGGTAGGCGCGCGCGTACACTCCCGGAGAAGCATGACCCTGGAAATAAAGAAAGTCGCCCGGCTGATCTCCGTAGCGGGCGCGAAAGAAGTGATTGAAACCGACTTCGAGCAACGTCGCCAGAGAAGAGTAGGTCGAGATGTGGCCGCCGATCCCCGGGTCCTTCTTGTTTTGCCGATGCACCATTGCCATGGCGTTCCAGCGAGTCAAGCTCTTCAGGCGGCGTTCCAGCAGGCGATCGCCGGGATACGGAACCTCCTCGCTCACCGGAATGGTGTTGACGTAGGGCGTGTTTAACTGCACGGGAATCTCGACTCCCGACTCGCGCGCCCGCTCAATCAGCGCATCCAGAAGTTCGCATCCGCGGGTGGCGCCTTGGTTTTCGACCACCTGATCGAAAGCTTCCAGCCATTCCGCGACTTCCTCTTCCGTATCCGCTTCCGGCTGCAACGGAAACTCCAGTATTCGATTGTTGATTTCCTGCGTTGCCACATTGACCTCTGCGATCTGCCAGCTGATGGCTGCGCCTCCGAGGCAAAGGCATTCAGCTTCGATGTTTGCGAAGACTCAATCTCCGGCTATTTTTCTCCGACTATTTTAAAGATGCGCGCCATGACGAATCGCTTCTTCTTTCAGGACATTGAAGCTGAGTTCTGGCCAGCTGAGGGCGTGTGAGAACTGTGCCGTCCCTCAACCACCTCACAACGACAAACGCGCAACGGGAGCGCTGCGCGTTGTTGCATTCCTGTTTTTCAGGCCCAGGCATATGCGCGTCCCCGGAGATTTACTCGTGGGAGCGAATCACCGGGTAATTTTGCCGGGGTGAGACGGCGTTCAGCACCGAGGACTCAGTACACCTTGTTCATCTGCTGCCACACGGCCATGCCGGCGATGAACAAGATCAACAGACCCGACGCCGCGCCCAGGATACGCACGTACGGGGTCACTCTCCTCATCCGAAGCTGCAGTTGCTCCTGTTCGGCGCGCATAGTGGCGCTGGCCTCGTCCAAGAAGAGTTGATCGTCCTCGTGCAGGGTCAGGGTGCTACGGTAGATCAGGAGCAGGACCAGTACCCCCGTCAGAACCCCCCATGCGATCAGCAACATCATTATCATTGACATCGGCCACCTCGGCTCACAATGAACCGGTCCCGCGTCCCAGGCGGTTGTGCCGCCTAGCCGGACGGGGGCCCTCACTTGTGTACATTATATCTCCGGCTGGGAACGGGCAAGCGCAATTATTTGCGTTCAGCAACCGGGCCAAGGGGCTGCCCCGCCGCCCTCCCGTGGAGGCTCGGGCCCACCACTTGGCCAAACAACGCCGCTAAGCACGGGGTTTAGTCATCGTTTTTCCTGCGGAACATCGCAAGAAAACAGGTGTCAGCAGCGACTTAATGCGCGAAAGTGCTGTGCCTGGGCACCCTATCCGTGGTCTTGACACTGTGAAGAATTGGTGACAATGTCACAAGCCTCGGAACCACTCTCCTTTAGGGGTGCTGAGCGAAACGCGGTACTTGGGCTGCTATCCCGGCGGGGGCAGCCCTTTTCATCTCAGGGTATTGTGGCGCGCAGGAGACGGCTGGTATAACTCCTGCGACGGAGGGCAGGTCTGCTGCATCCAAAACAGAGGCACCTTTGCGGCAGCGCCTGACTGGCGGACAGCGGGCCACAGATCTGCAAGAGTTTTGCTATAATCCCGCTAGTTTCAGAGGAGAAACCATGGCTACCACAACCACCACGCCGAACACCACCCCACCCACTGTGCCAACCCAGCCACTCAATCTCACCCCAACGGCGATCGCCAAGGTGAAAGAGATCATGGCGCAACAGAACCCAGTTCCGGCGGGGCTGCGCGTGGGAGTGGTCGGCGGCGGATGCTCCGGCTTCTCGTACTCGATGTCCTTCGAGAACGGCGCCGGCATGATGGACAAGACCTTCGACTTCGAAGGCCTGAAGGTCTACGTGGACGCGACCTCGCTGATGTATCTGAAGGGCGTCAACGTCGATTACATCGAGACCCTGGAAGGCGCCGGCTTCAAGTTCGACAATCCCAACGTGAAAAGCACCTGCGGCTGCGGATCTTCCTTCAGCGTCTAACGTTTGGTGTGGAATCGCGGGTTGCAACTGATTTCAAGGGCCCTGTCGCCACCGACAGGGCTTTGCATTTGCGCGGTACCTCCTAGCCCGTGCGAGCGTCGATTTACGTTTTGCGCCGAAGCGGGATAACCGCAACCCTTGTCCACCCCTCGGGTTCCAGATTGCGAGGGCAATCGAGCCGCTATACCCGGCGGGCGCGCCCCTATACAATGTATTTTCCTGTTATGCATTCGGGCAGGAGTAGCAGTTCACCGTCAGGAGTGTGGATGAAGGTTTTCCGCAAAACCATTTTTTTGTTGTTGGCTGCTTTCCTACTGTTGTTATGGCTGGGCTGTGGCGATCAATACCGTCCGGTGGCCAATCCCATTGTCGGTCCTGGCGGCCAGCCGCAGAGCGCGCACTTCGCCTACGTACTGAACTACAACCCCAACGGCAACGGCTCAACCACTACCATTGATGTTTCCGGGGACTCCATCAGTTGGCTGCAACCCATGGGCGTCGGTTCCATCTATGAGGCGTTGTCGCCCTCTTTGAGCGCCCTTTTTATCGCCAACAGCGGCAGTGACACGGTGAGTGATTTCCCGGCTTCCATCAGCGGTACGGTTACGACCGTAGGGCTGCTGTCGGGATCGCATCCCATCTTCCTGACGTCAACTAAAAATAGCAACATGTATGTGCTCAATTCGGGCTTCAATTCGGCCTGCCTGACCACCGGATCGGTTAGCAACATCGTGACGGCCACGGGATCGGTGGGGAATACCGCGTGCGTGGGACTGAACCCGGTTAATATGGTCCAGGCGGCCAGTGGCGGGCAAATCTTCGTCCTGAACGCGGGCGACAACATGGGCCAGGGCTCGGTCTCGGTCTTGAATCCGGTGACACTGGAATTGGTGAAGACCTTAAACCCGGGAGACGGGTTGGGGCTGAATCCCGTGTACGCGAC
>Ga0116130_1000760_pt1 | contig 19616 bp, 22 predicted proteins | sample June2015DPH_17_5_FD_89733 | JGI IMG/M metagenome (GOLD analysis project Ga0116130, IMG submission 89733) | Peatland microbial communities from SPRUCE experiment site at the Marcell Experimental Forest, Minnesota, USA - June2015DPH_17_40 | ecosystem: Environmental > Terrestrial > Soil > Wetlands...
GCCCAACCACGGCCGCGATACGCTCCGGCCCGGCGACGTGCGCGACCGCCGCAAGCTGCTCGTCGGCAAGCTGGATGCCCGCACGCTGCTGCGCCCCGACCGCCGCATCCACATGCCGGCCGGCGACACCGAAGCCGCGCTCCAAAACCATGCGGTCGGCGCTGTTCGCCATGTCGCGCTCGATCGACACCATCTCGCGCGTCGAATAGCGCGCCTGCTCGATAACCCGCCCCTGCTCGTCGCGCTGTTCGGCCTGCAACTCCACCAGAGCCGGCGACGCCATCACCTTCGCGAACGCCGCCTGGAATGCCTCCGCCCCGTCGATGTAGCGGTGCAACACCCGCGCCACGTCGTGCCGGTCGAACACGCTCTTTTCGGCCGTGATCAGCGTCAGCACCTGGTCCGGCTTTTCGCGGATCAGCGCGGCGTTGCGCTGGGCTGCCTCTTCGTCCAGCCGAACCCGCGACACGTCCTTGCCGCGCCGCTCCATCTGCGTCGCATGCACCCCCATGTGCTGCGTCGGCTCGATCTCAAGCCCGCGCTCCTGGTGCGAGCGATGATCGACCCGAATGTCCAGACCCGCCCGCGCCAGGTGTTCGTTGGTCCGTTGTTCCCACCCGATCCGGATATCCCGCAGCTGCTCATGCGAAGTCGGCAGGCCAAGCGCCTGCAACTTCTTGTTCTCAAGCTCCAGGTCGGATTTCTCGCCAAGGCCATCCGGCCCGGCCTTCCGCGTCGTCATCATGATGTGGGCATGGTGGTTGCGAATGTCGGTCTTGCCGTGCGGGCTATGGATCGCAAAATCCACCGCCACGCCATAGCGATCGGCGAGGCCCTGGGCGAACTCCCGCGTCAGCGCCAGCCGCTGTTCGCCGGTCAGCTCGTGCGGCAGGGAAACCTCGATTTCGCGGGCGACGCGAGCATCCTTGCGTTTCTCGGATGCCTCGGCGGCATTCCACAACGCCGAACGCTTCTTGGCCCATTCGGCATCCGCACCGGCCGGAAGCATGATCTCGGCATGCTCAACGCCGGAGCGCCGCGAAAAATCATGCACCAGGCCATCGCGTTCGTTTTCCAGGCGTTCGGCGGCGCGATAAGCCGCAGAGGCGACGGAGCTACGCCCCGAGGCTCGCGAGATAGGTTTCATGCTCAAATGGTAGAGCGCCATGCCACTATCCTACTACCAAGCGCTGAGTTGCGCAGCAACTCGTAAGTGCGCCCTTCCAACTATCGCTTACGCTCTGTTCGGTCGGTGTGGCTCGCCAGTGGTGCAGCGATCAGGCCGCCAGAAGCATGGAATTATGATCGACGGCGCGAACGGCTATATACTGCAAAACCCGGACAAGTGGAAGGAACCGACGATGGCAAGACGCTCGATCGAGGAACGGATATCCCAGCTCGAAGCCCAGCGTAAAACCCTGCAAGCACGATTGGGCAAGCAGGAACGGGCTAGGGATACAAGGCGCAAGATACTGCTTGGCGCGCTGGTGCTGTACCGGCTGGAAAAGAGCGGTGATGAGGAATTCTCCAAGGGCCTGGGTGCGTGGTTGCACCGGGAATTGCCGGGCTTCCTCACGCGCGACGACGACAAGGCGCTGTTCGCCGATTTGCTGACCGCACCCCCCACCCCTGCCGCGCCGGCCGCTCCGCCTGCATCAGAGAAAACCGACGCATGAGGACGTGGCGCGCCTTCTGCAACATGCTGCTCACGGCCCTGCGCAATCCCGTCTGGGCCATCCTCTCCATCCTGGCGAGCCCGTTCCGCGCCGGCAAATACGCGATCGGCGTTGGTCTCTTCGCCTTCGCCATAGGGTTCGTCTTGAAGAGCATGGCCGGCGGCCAGGCCACCCGCCTCGGCTTTCCGCCGGGCACGGCCATTCACGCCCTGTTCGAGGCCCTGGCCATCGGCCTGGTGGGCCTCGTCGTGTTCCGGATGCTGACCGGCTCGATGGTCCAGAACTTCGGCGACAAGCAGGAAGACACCCACGGCTCGGCGCGTTTTGCGACTCAACGGGAGACGAACCCCATGGTGCAAAGCCAGGACGGCCTGCTGATCGGCCGGGACATTAAGACCGGCAAGCCGCTGCGCTATGATGGTCCCGCCCATCTGCTGACCATGGCCCCGACGCGCACCGGCAAAGGGGTGGGCACCATTATCCCCAACCTGCTTACCGCCAACCGCTCGGTGATCTGCATCGACCCCAAGGGCGAGAATGCCAAGATTGCCGGCCGCGCCCGCAATCGGTTCGGCCCGGTCCACGTCATCGATCCTTTCGGCGTCACCGGCATCCCCTCGGCCGCCTTCAACCCGCTGGCCATGCTCGATCCCACAAGCCTGGATGTCGCGGAAGAAGCGGCGACCTTGGCGGAGGCCCTGGTCTATGACGCGCCGGGCGAAGCCGGTGATGCGCACTGGAATGAGGAAGCCAAGGCGCTCATCGCCGGACTCCTGCTCTGCATCGTCGCTGAAGAGCCGCAGGAGCGGCGCACTCTCTCGACCCTGCGCGACTACCTGACGATCGCCCCGGCCGCCTTCGTGGCCCTCCTGACACGTATGCAGAGCACGACCGCGGCCGGAGGGTTGATCGCCCGCGCCGCCAACCGTCATATCGGCAAGGCGGACCGGGAGGCGTCCGGCGTTCTCTCGGCGGCACAGAGGCACACCCATTTCCTCGATAGCCCCCGCATGACCGCCGTACTCGACCGCTCCGATTTTGCGTTCGGGGATCTGAAATCGCGCATCGCGACGGTGTTCCTGGTGCTGCCGCCCGATCGCCTGGGCACCTATGCCCGTTGGCTCCGCCTGATGGTCACCCAGAGCTTGCAGGAGATGGCCCGCACGCCCGGCAAGCCGGCCGTGCCAGTCCTCTACCTTCTCGATGAATTCGCGGCGTTGGGGCACCTGGCGCCGGTTGAACAGGCCATGGGCTTGATGGCTGGCTATGGCGTCCAGCTCTGGCCGATCTTGCAGGACATTCACCAGCTCCGCGCCACGTACGGCCAGCGCGCCGGCACCTTCCTGAGCAATGCCGGCGTTCTGCAGGTGTTCGGCGTCAACGATCACGACAGCGCCCGCCTGGTGTCCGATCTGCTCGGCCAGGAAACCGTCGTGTTCCAGACCATGAGCCACGCCCTCGACAGCGAAAAGTCGGGGCTGTCCTTCTCCGAGCAGCACACCGGCCGGGCGCTGCTCACGCCCGATGAGGTCCGCAACCTGCCGCAAGGCCACGAGCTGCTGTTCCTCGCCGGCCTTCGGCCGATCGTCGCCGACAAGCTGCGATATTACGACGATCCCGAGTTCGCCGGCTCCTTCGACCCGGCGTGAGCTGTCACCCGAAAAGCTCGCTATGGGAGCCAAGCCGGGCCAGCCGGAGGGTGTTGGCGTCAGGTTTCCGGTAGATCAGCACCAGGTCTGGCTTGATGTGACAGTCGCGGTAGCCGGCCCAATCCCCGCTCAGGTCATGATCGCGGTGACGCGGCTCCAAAGGCTTGTCATCCGCCAGGGCCGCAAGAACCGGCATTAGGTCAGCATCGAGTGTGGCCCGGAGCCGGCCCTTGGCCTCGCGTTTGTAGTCGCGCTTGAACGCCGTTGAGCGCTCAATCGTCCGCATGCAGGTCCGCCATCAGGGCCTCGACGCTGGCAAAGCTCTTGCCCTTGCCGCTCTCAAGTTCGGCCATCGCCTTGCGGGTGGTCGCGTTCGGCACCTTGACCTCGAAAGGCAAACGGCGCTCGTCGGCGATGCGCAGCATCAGCAGGCGGATGGCGTCCGAAATGGACAGGCCCATGGCTTCGAGCGCCTCGGCCGCGCGCTCTTTGGTGCCCGTGTCGATACGAGCACGAACGTAGGTGTCGGCTGTGCTCACGGTAGCCCTCCTCCGAATTGATCTGTGGACGCATATTGTAGTCGCAATGGGACTACAATACAAGCTGGCCTCTCTGCGATTTTCTCAATGCGGGGTTCTACGCCAAAACCATCGCGAGGATCGTGGCATATGAAACGTCAGGACTGAGCTTTCAGCCCGTCCGGCGGCGTCGCGCCGTGCTTGGTGAACCAGTCGGCCAAAGCCTCGGCAAGAGCCTGTTGCACGGTCACCCGCTTCCCCTGCTGGCGAGTCAATTTCCCGCATAGCTCATGGATCGCAAAGGATACGTCGGCCTCGAAATGCCCGGCAATCATCACGGTCTTGACCCGGCTCGGCTGGCGGCGGCGGGCGGGTTCAGGCTCCGCGGCGGCGACAGGAACCGGGCGCGGTGCGGTGCGCGTGGGGATCAGATTGGCAAGGTTTGTGTCGGGTTTGCTCATTGGGCACGGCTCCGGCGCTGCTGGTTCACAGGCTCCACGTTTATACTCGTCGATAAGTAGAGAAGTCTACTCATCCAGTCCAGGAGGCTTAGAATCTCCTGCGCGGCTTTACCGGTCGGCTCGAATTCGGTGACGCCAAGCCCGGCGGTGATGGCGCGGTGATAGGCAACAGCCTTGGACAGATAGACAGGTGCGAGGGTGATGCCGGCCTTGGCGATGAAGTCCTGCGCCTGCTCGGTTTCCCGAAGCTGCGGCTCTACGGCGTTCAGGACGACGGCGGCGGGCTTCTGCCGGTCGGCGGCGATCTCGATCGTCGTTGTCAAAAATTGGAGGTCTTGGACGGTAGTCCGGCATGGGATCAAAGCGAGGTCGGAAACCTTCATGGCTTCGTTGGTCGGCGGATGCACGAAAGCAGGGCAGTCGATAAAGATCAGTTCGACCCCTGCTCGCTCCATTTCCGCGATGGCCTGCGGCAACCGTGTGTGAACGGCTGATATCACCATCGGGTATTCCGCTTGGCGGCTGTCATGCCAGCGCGCGGCGGCTTGCTGCTCAGGGTCGATGTCGATGATGCCGGAGCGGATGCCGGCCATCTGGGCGGCGGCGGCAAGGTTGATGGTCGTCGTGGATTTGCCCACGCCGCCTTTCAAGTTCGCTGCCGCGATAACCTTCGCCATGTGTCACCTGTCTGTAGCCTCGTCCACATGTCTACGAATAGAGGTATCCAATGTCAATATGATTGCATGAGTGGACGAGTATACTTATGGATGGTTGGACACATAGCCGAATAACGATAACCGTTATCTAAACCGCCCCCATCGCCACCCGTGCGCGATTTATCGCTTGCGCGGCCCGCGTCAATTATGCAATGTTGCGTATATTACGCAACTACAGGATGCCGTGATGTCGATATCTCCCTATCAGTGCCGCGCGGGGCGCGGTCTCTTTGCGATGACGCAGCAAGAACTGGCGAACGCCAGCGGGGTCAGCCTGCGGACCATCACGAGCTTTGAGGATGCGCGCGACCGGGTGCCGATCGCCGCCAATCTCGCCGCAATTCGGACAGCGTTTGAACGACTTGGGGTCCTGTTCACCGCGGCCGGGGTTGAATGGTCGCCGCCCTTTTCGGAAACGCAGATACGGGTGATTCGGGCGCTCCAGGTGCGTACCGGCCGGCCCATGTGCAGCCCGGCCGACCTTTACGCCGAAACCCGGTGTTCCAGGGCCGACCTTGAAGCCCTGGTGCGACTGGGGATCATCGAAGGGATCGACACCGCTCCGCTGCTGACCGCGATTGGCCTTCATGTGCCGCTGCTGTTGCAGGCTCACGAAGAGCGGGAAGCGGCCCGGAAGTGGGCCTATGCGCCGATCAACTACCATGTCGATCTGGACGAGCGGGTGATTTTCCACGCTCGCACCGCCGCGTCGTTCCGCATCGAGGCCGACGGTACGTTGACCGTGCTCTTTGACACGTTCGTCTCGCCGGACGAGCGGGAGGACGCCATTGCGGGCGCGCGGGAAGCTCTGCGGCAACATCGCGAACGCGACCCCAGGGTGGTGGGCAAGTTCGTATGGGTGGGGTGAGCCGGAAAACGGCGATCAGCACTCAACGCCCTCCGGGGAGGTTCCGTGCCGTTACTCGGTTCGAACTGTGCGAGAATTCAAGGTCGTAGGAAGGTGTTCATGGCTTACAGGCTTTACATTGGGTTGGCTCAGACCGAGGCGGAATACCAGGCGCGCAAGCCGGGCTGGATAGCCATACGGTATGAGGATCGGGACGATGCTCTTGGCAGGGCCGCCCGCGAGATCGAGCTTGGAGCGCAAATCCCCTGGGAAATCGCAGGGGACGACGGCAGCACCCTTGGCCGCTCTGAAATCGCCAGAATTGTGCGCGTCCGGCGGGGCGAGCTGAAAGATCGGCCTAAAGTCTATTAGACAGCCGGCGACCAATTGTGACGACAGGGCAGGGGGGACAGGCTCCGCGCCGGTCAGCCCTGCCTTTTTTCGATAACCGTTATCGGAACACCCTCGGCGCCGCTCGTGTTGGCACACTGTTTGCGCCGCTTCCTTCCTGAGCACTTCCTTGTTCAAATATCCGACTAGAAGTTTGGAGAGCGTCAGCGTCTCCAAGGCAATAAGACTCTATGCGCGCCTTCGGCGCGCTCCGCATCTTCTTGTCTGTTGGATGGAGTCAGGTCATGCAGTTAAGGGAAAATAGGTTGGGGGAATGTTTCTCGGCATGGCGTGCCGTCCGGTAAATCACAGGGGATTTGCCGATTGGACGGCCCGGCCGAGCCGCGCAAGCGCTGCCGCCAGCCTGTCCGAGGGATCGCTGTCGAGGATCTGAACCATGCCCCGCAACGTGCCGCCGGCCTGCCGTTCGGCGGTCGCCTGGGCCAGCGCAGAGGGCAGGGGAGGGTGGTCGCCCCATGTGCCCGGCATGGGTGGCGGGGCCTCTGGCGGCTCGCTGTAGCCGCGCCACTGCGAGGACGGCAGCACGGCATAGGCGTTCGTCTCCTGCTCAAGCACAAAGCGGCCGTCCTGCCAGCTCTCCGCGCACCGGCGCACCCAATTGAGGATGCCCAGCGCCTTGAGCCGTGCCAGCGCGTTGCGCACCGTACGCTCGCACACGTTCGCCTTGCGCGCGATCGCCGCGTGCGACGGGTCGAGTTGCCCGCTGCGGAAATTCAGGAAGTCAAACACGAGCGTATGTAGCACTTGCAGCGCCGCATGCCCCACGGCGCCGCCGTGGTGATCCTTGCGCCTGGTCTGCCGATCGAAGTCGCGGGCGCGGTGCCACAGCTTCACGGCGGCCTTCTTGGGCATGGCCTGGAACTTGATTTCTTTGGTGGTGCTGTCTGACCACACCGGCCAGGCGGCATAGGTCTTCGGCCCGGCAAAGCCGGGCAGGGCGGGTAGGCGTTGGGCAAAGCTACGCATTTGGCTGCTCCTTTCGGTTGCAGCCCGCCGCAAGAGGGGCCAAAAATCGGCGCAAAACCGCCCGTTAGCGAAAACTGGGTTTTCGCTTGACTGAGGGGCTGAGTTGGGGGAAAGTCGCGATTGTCAGGTCACGATTTTCCCCGGCCTCGCCGGATGTAAGGCCCGCCCTTCAAGGCGGGCTTTCTCATTTCTGGGCCTTGTGTTCTCCAGATTGGTTGACGACTCGGCCCAGGCGACGAATCACCTGCACCGCTTGGTAGGATGCCTCAACCTCTGAGTCGCGTCGAGAAAATCGTGACAGTGCATTGATAGCCTTGCCTATCGTGGCTCCGGCGGAGCTGTCGCACCATGCGAGAGGCCAGCCTCTCAGGCTCTCCGGGATATTTGGGCAAGGAAATTGCCCGCTGATTCAGCCGGCGACTCGTGCTATGCTGCGCGCGCGGTACAGTACAGCCTGGGAAGGCGATGACCGTCAAGGAAATGGGCCTGCCGTGGCGACACGACGGGCCTTCCGGCGTCTAAGGATAATGGTCAGATGAGCGCCAGCGAACAAATTGAATGGGCAGAGTTGTGCAAAGAATTTCGTCAATTACAGTCGGCACAACTTAAATTTCCACTCTTTGAGAACAGATGGACGACGCCGGAGAAAATAGCCGAATGGAAAAAGCTTTGTGATGCTCAGGAAGCCGTGCGCAGAAAAATGGACGCCTTTATAGCGGCTCATTGAAAGGGCTTTATCTGGGCAGTAGCGACTCCGGTACGGCCGGGGTCGGCCTAGAGTCTGTTTACTTCAAGGGAGCGGCGGCAGCGGCGCGAAAGTTTTCCGCCACCTGCTGTCTGTAGGTGTTGTATTCCCCAATAGTTATTTGCGCCTTGTATAGCTTCACCAGATATTCATAGGGGTGTGGACTCACCTTTTCCATGATCTGCCACAACTGAGGGTTATTCGTGGCAATTTTGTTGCGGCATTGCTCGTTCAATGATCTGAAAACATCCAGTGCAGGGCGTTGAACGTCGGTGATGTGGGCAGAGTTGCTTTGCATCTCCAACGTCGGCAGTTGGTCTATAGCGACAACACCGCGGATCGGGTCTAGGCGCGGGTCTTTGTATAGCTCGTGACAGTAAGCAACGGTTTCTTTGGTTCTATCGGCCTGAGCTGACGCAGCAACAGGGTTCGGCACACAGGCATGAAGCACCGTGTAACAAGGTAAGCTTGGAGCGAGCAACTTCCCTTGCGATCTATAATTCGCCGCAACAACACGGTCACTCTGCATGGTCAGATTCACCGCGCAGAATTCTTGGCTCGTCGTCGTTGAACCAAAAGCCAGCGACTGATTGCCGCTCACCAAGGTCGAAGAATTTACGGCGCCTGCTGAATTATACGCCCAGACCTCGGTGGCCCCGACTTGAGCGGTTGATGAAGGAGGCCCCATGCAGCTTAGGACGTGCTCCTTGCTTAGTCCGACCATGCCGTTAATTTGGTCTGCGACCTGTGCCGATTGTATCGGCCCACAGCCAGCCACGATCAGGACTACGAAGCCGCTTAGCAAGCGTCGCATTTTCAAACCGCCACCCACTACTGTCCGGTCAATAACCGAACAAATTCAATAATGTCAACGTCCCCGCGTGAACGGGGTCCAGGGGTCTGTGGTCCCTGGCGGGGTGCAGGGCAGCGTCCCTGCTGCTGTGCGGCCTATCGCCTGACAGCAGCCTCCAACTGGGGGAACGGCTCGCGGTAGTTCGCATCGGCCGTCGAATCTCTCCCGGTGGGCCTGTGCGGGGGGGGGTGCCTCTGCGGCGGGGGGGTGTCCCCCCCCGAGAGCAGCCTGTCGGTTGTCGTTACGCATTGTTACTTAGTAGCCGCGATTCATTTGGTCTGCTCTGGCTAGATTAACAAACGCGGGGGAATGCCTCTGCGGCGGTGGGCAGGGTAGGGGCCGCCTAAGCGGCCTCTGCCTGTTCAACATCACAGCCATCGTCAAACTCGAAGCACTCATCGGGGGAAATGTGCCGCAGGCCACAAGCGGGGCAGTCGTCGTCAACCTGGCATGCCAAGGCGTCGGACCAAGCGCAGTCGCAGCGCGGGCATTCATAGCGATTGAGGAACATTGGAAACCTCCAGACGGGCCTTCCACACTTGCGGAAGGCCGGGTTCCGGTTGATGAAGGTCAGTCGAAGCTGCGCCAGTGGCCGGTGCCGCGCTTCGCGCGTCGTTCCTTCCGGATGGGGGCGGTGGAATAGCCGCGTTCCGCGAGTGCGCGGCGGATTACGTCATGGCAAACGCCAATTTCCGCCTCGATGTAGGAGAAGGTCCGGCCGCTGGCGCGCATCTTCACCACCATGTCGAATTCCTCGGGCGTGAGGGCCATGCGCCGGGCGTTCTGAGCATCCGCCAGCTTTTGGCGATGCGCTGCCCAGCGGGGATCGGTGGCGACATATGCCTTCTGCGCGGCGGACAATTTCTGGCGCTGTTCCTGCGACACGGGGGACCGGCGGCTGGGATTGCTGCCCCGGTGGTGGCTGCGGTTAGGGCGCAGCCGGCAGGTGCTGGTGCCTGCCGTGCGGTAAGTGGTGCGGGTGTCGGGTGTGGTCTCGCTCATGGTCTCTTTTCCTTTCGCTTGCGAAGCAGCGGCGGCTGCTTCCTGCCCGTCGGCGAGACCGGGGTGTGCAAGCGGAAAGGGGCTTCGCGGGGAACCGGCTGCACGGAGCCGGAGCCGCTTGGCGGAGGCGAAGGAAGCTGGGCGGAAGCCCCTTGCAGCGCGCCGAGGGGCTGGCCCCTAAGCCCTGCGAAGCAGGGGCAGGCCGCGTCTGTGGCCTCATGTGCGCTTGCGCGAGGGATTGTTACCCGCAGGGCCGAGACGCGCGCTTCAGCGGCTCGGGGAGCGCAGCGAGTAAAGCCCGACCCCGACTTGCGGGGGCGCGCCGGCGAGATAACGGGACAGAGGGCATTGCGACGGCAGGACTCGAACCTGCGGCCTCCTCGCCCACACTGCCGCACCCGCGCGCAGTATGCAGAAAGCGGGGACTCTATCCGGCTGAGCTACGCCGCAATGCCATCCCTTCCGGGACAGCCCCAATCTCCTGCGACAGGTCGATAAAGTCTCTCCGTCGAAGGTACAAACCGGCCGGCACGGTGCAATCAGCCGATGGTGATGTCTGTGCCCAGATACTCAGTCAGCCGCTCGGGGTGGGCGTCGAAGTCGGCATGATCGATAGCAGCGGCCGTGAACACCTCCAGCGCGAATTGCCGGCAATGGTGCCAGGCTTCGTCGATCGTGGACGCCAGCGACGGCGCGGCGGCATGTTTGAAAATCTCCCGCAGCACGCCGCAGAAGAATCGCAAAGATTCAGTCGGGGGCAACACTCGCTTGTGCGCATGCAACTCGGCAGCCCTGGCCGATGCGGCGGCGGCAAGTGCTTCGCGCGCGCCTGGCTCTCCCGACTGTGCCGCCTTCGCCAACGGTTGGAGAAGACCGTGGGTCGTATAGTCCACACCGCTGCGATCATCTACGAGCCGTGCCGCGGCCTGGTTGTAGGGGCGACCCTTCTTCGTCAGCTCGTGTAATTCTGCCAGGATGGTTCCGATGGTGGTATCGGGTGATCCGGCCTCCGTGGCCTTGTACGCTGCGGTTGCTTCGCAAATCATGTCAGCAACCTGCTGCGGCAGGGAGACCAGCCCCAGGACACGGGCGATATCTCGCTTTTGGGCATCAGTGAGACTGAACGACCGGACAACAGGTGGCAGCATTGGGGCTGGTGGATACGGCCTCGGCATTTCCGTCCTATTCGACGTGGGAGCGCGAGCCGCGCGAGCGTGAGGGAGACTGCGGGTCCACTGCAACGTTGATGTGCCGGTACACTACCGTGCCGTCCGCCGTGTCGGCCGGAACCGGCACGTGCTGGGATGAAACCACGATAGCGTAACGATAAGCTGTAAGCTCATTGCCCGCAAGCGCCCCTTGCGCATAGCGGCGCGCCTGCGACCGGGCGTCGGCAAACCGCTGCCCGGCATTGTCGCCGGGCGCGGCTGTCTTCCACTCGGTCAGGACCAGCCCGTCTGCGTAGCGCTCCTCGGCGGTGAGGTCACTTACTGTTTCCTGGAATACAAGGTCGGTGCGCTCGCCTGTGGCGCTGATCTTGAAGGCCCAGATGCCGTGCAAGAGCAGATGTACGGCGCCGAGTTTCTCACAAGCAACTTCGCCCTCCTTGAAGGCTGCTTGCCATTGCGCTCGGGTGGTCTGGTCAACGACGATCAGTCGTTGCAGATGGGCGAAAGCCCGCTCCGAGCGCGCCCGAATGTGCTGCTGAGTGTCCGACAGGACGAAGGACATTTCGGTCTCAAAGCCTGCCAACATGACCAAAGCTGCCCACACCTGCTCCTGGCGTGTGTCTGGCGTCCCGTTGTCGTCTCCACGGATGAAGGGTGTCACCTCTCCGAGAAATCTGATGATGACATCTGATGCTTCTGACGGGAGCACGTGCTGGAATCGGTCACGGAAGGTGGTGAGTGCGGTAAGGATAGAGGCGCTGTGATCACGAAGCCGCTTCGCGCGTCCGTAGGTGTCGCTGGATCGGACGGTGAGATAGTGGGCGTGCAGTTCCCCCACCTGCATCAGGCCGCGGATGCGGCTGGATAGGGCCTTCCACTGCTCAATGTATGACATGCGCCTGTGGCTCTCTCACACCCTGATCCTCTCGATCTCATCAAGGGTCATCTCCTCGTGCCGGCGATCGTAGAGCTGGGTGGTGCGCGTGCTAGCGTGGTTCGCCATCGCGGCAGCCTTCTCCAACGTGCCGCCATTCTTGAGGTAGTCGGTGATTCCTGTTGCCCGGAAACTGTGATTGCCGAGCAAGGTCTCGATACCGGCGGTGGCGGCGCGGCGGCGGATCATCGCGTGCGCGTCGGCCTGGGACATCGCGGCAGTCGAGAGGCGGTGGGTGCCGCGGCTGATGGTGCGGAACAGCGGCCCCTTGGCGTCGCTGAGCAGGCCGGTGCCGTCGAGGTAGGCATGCAGATACTCCTCAAGGCTGTGGTGGCAGGGCATGGCGTGCGCCTTGCCGCCCTTCTCGCGTAGCCGCACCCATAGGCGGCGGTTCTGCGTGTACACGTCCTCCACCTTCATTCCGAGCGCCGCGCCGACGCGGGCGAGCGAAAACACCATGAGCGCGATCAGCGCCCGGTCGCGCAGGCCGATGACGGAGATCTCCGCCGTTTCAATCTCCGTCCCGTCCGGCAGGACCGTTGTTTTCACCACTTTGATGCTGTCGAGCAGGGCGCGGGCCTCGGCCGCGTCCAGCACAGGCGTCTTGCCGTGGCGGACAATGTGCTGCGGCCCCCGAACCGATGCGGCAGGGTTCACCGGCACCACCTGGCCGGTCACCAGCCAGTCGAACAGGTGCTTGATCGCGGCGAGCCGCTGCTTCACGCTCGGCGCAGACACCTTCTTGGTCTGCATCTCGATCCAGGTAGCCACATGGAGCGGCTGGACGGCGGCGATCGACGGCACGCCCGCATCGGCGCACCAGGCCAGGAACGCGGCCACGGCCCGGCCGTAGGCACGGCGCGTGTGCGGGTTGCGGATGTTGGCGGTGAAAAACTCGACGAAGCGCATGCTGGCGCGGTCGCCGGCTCTTGCGATCAGCTCGGGGACGACAGGCAGGTTCGGGGAGGGAAGGGGGGCAAGCTGGTTCATGGTGTCTGCCCGGTTCCGAAGTCGTAGGGAGGCTGGCACACCACGATGGGCAGCTTGGTGAAGCCGACCGCGACCGACGCATAGTAGCGGTGATAGCCATTGCGGACTTTGAAGCGGTAGCGTCCCGATGACGCCAGAAACACCTCGACGGGGGGCAGAGTGCCTTCCGGCGACAGAAGGGCGAAAAGAACGGGCACAAGCTTGTATTTTTTGAATGGTGGCACACCCGAGCCTCTCAGGGGCGGTTCAACATCAGTGAGCGGCACAACATCGATCTCCGCAGCGCTCGCGCACTGCTGGTACGGATAGAAGCCGCCGCCGCGCAGCGTGAAGGTGTCCATCTCGGCGAAGGACCACCAGTCGTCGGGGACCTCGAAGCGGGTGCTGGTGATCGGCGTTTCAAACTGCATGGTATGCATATGCCCTGGTCATTCTGGGGTCATCCTATCCTATTTCATATCGGTGATAAAGGACATTATCACTGATAGAAACCACGGTCGGGGGATGGACCGCGCGGCCAGATCGCGATCGGCGTGGACGGCTATCTCTGCGCCGCTCTCTTTGCCCGTGCGGGGTTCTGGGCGGGTGCGCCAGAATTCGAAGAAGATTGACGCCTTGCCTAAAAGGGTGGGAATGTGAGGCTTCCGATGTAGGAGGTCCTCATGAAAAAATGGCGGTTCTTGGCGCCATTAGCGGTGTCGGTTGCGGCGCTCCTGAGCGGGGCAGCGACGCCCTCGAATGCGGCGGTCGAACGGGCCGTGACCGAGATCACGCCGCCGGCAGCGTCCTCTCCTGTTGGCACAACGGAACCCCTGGTGCTGACCAGGGCCGCAGAAGGCGCCGTCCAGCTTGCTGACCACACATCGCATGTGTCGCATAGCAGCCATTCGAGCCACAGTTCTCACGTCTCCGGCAGCTAGAATCATGACGTTGCATCGTTCTTCGGCATGGCGATGGCCATGTCGCTGACGGTGACGTTCTCAGCACAGGTCTACAGCGTCGAGACGATAAAAAAAGCCGCGTACCGGCTTTCCGATCTCATGTCCGTTGACATCCGCCCTTCGGGAGACGAGATCGTCTGCGTCGTTCATTTTCCGTCGCTGCAATCCGAGGAGGATTGCCAGAGGGGTGCTGCTGCGCTCCGAAACGAAGTGCTCGACCAGGATCTGAGATCGGTGGTAGCGAAGGAAACGGAAGCAGTCCGTAACGCCGTCCTGGCGTACGCCTTCTCGAAGACCGGACTTCAGGGCGGTGACTAAGTTCCAGCCGCTGTCTGCCTACCAAGCACCGCTGGCTGACGGCTACCAACTGCTGCCCTTCCGATTCACGGCCCTCGACGAGAGCGGCTACGTCCTGACGAACCAGGCCGGCGAGTTCATCGTGCTGCCGAGATCAACCCTCGAAGCGTTTGCTCGTCACCGCCTTTCCGGCACCGACTCAGCCTACGATGATCTGAAATCGAAGCACTTCTTAGTGGACAGCGATTCGACAGTTGCCGTTGATCTCCTTGCGCTCAAGGTTCGAACCAAGCTGCGGCGCCTCGCCGACTTCACCGGGCTGCACATGTTCGTCGCGTCCCTCAGATGCGAACATTCCTGTCCCTACTGCCAGGTCTCCCGCCAAAGCGACGACAAGGTTGCCTTCGATATGACCGAGGCGACGGCCGAACGGGCGCTCACGCTTGTGTTCAGATCACCGTCGCCAGGTATCAAGATCGAATTTCAGGGCGGCGAACCCTTGTTGAACTTTTCGCTCATCCGCTTCGTCGTCGAGCGCGCCGAGGCAATCAATGCCATCGAGGGCCGCGCCCTCCAATTTGTAATCGCAACTAATCTCGCCTTGATCAATGATGAGATCCTGGAGTTCTGCCGAGCGCACGACATCCTGATCTCCACGTCCCTCGACGGGCCAGCGGATTTGCATAACGCCAACCGACATCGACCAGGAAACGACAGCTACGAACGAGCCGTCGCCGGCATCGCAATGGTCCGGGCGGCGCTTGGCCGTGATAGCGTCAGCGCGCTGATGACGACCACCAAGGCCAGCCTCGGGCGCGTTCAGGACATCATCGACGAGTACGTGTCGCAAGGCTTCAATGGGATATTCATCAGGCCCATGTCGCCCTATGGATTTGCGGTCAAGACAAGATGGTTCAAGGCGTACGACGCGAGCGAGTGGCTGAAGTTCTATTTTGAGGGTCTCGACTACATCGTCGCACTGAACAAGGCGGGGTATTCGTTCATCGAGTACTACGCGGCAACGATCCTCGCCAAGATGCTGACGCCTTTCGAGCCCGGGTACGTGGACCTCCAGAGCCCGGCGGGAATCGGCATCGCCGGGATCATCTACAACTACGACGGAAGCGTCTATGCATCCGACGAGAGCCGGATGCTCGCGGAGATGGGTGACAAGACGTTCCTGTTAGGCAACGTGCACCGGAACAGCTACGAAGAGATCATCCTCTCCGACGCGCTCCTGACGCCGATTGAAGAATCCTTCGCCGCGTCGGCGCCGATGTGCTCCGAGTGCGCCTTTGAACCCTTCTGCGGAGCTGATCCCGTGTTTCACCATGAAACCATGGGGGATTTTGTGGGCCGCAAGCCGGCGTCCGCATTCTGCCGAAGGAACATGGCGATCTTCCGGCGGCTCATCACCCTCATGCGCGAGGACGACGAGGTGCGCCGAATCTTCGTCCGGTGGGCAAATCTGCGATGCTGACCCTCGCGGGCCGTGTGCTCGATCATCGAAACCTCGCGTCCGACGTTGGGCGGCTGGTGATGCGCGTTTCCGATCAGCCAAACCGGCCACGTCCATTGCGGGCGCGAGAGGCGTTCCTCGTGACTGATGATAGCCCGCCCGACGGTTTCGGCTTATACTTGGCACTCGCAAGAGGCGCTGCTGGTCTTGAACATGTGCCGCCCCAGGCCGCTGTCGTGGTCTTGCCCGATGCGTTTGAGTATATCGCCGATGGGGATATCATCCGCCTGTCGCCGAAGGCGTACCAGCTTCGTGTCCTATACCGGCGCAACTCGCCGCATAACAGCTTCCTGGTCACCGAGAGGTGCAATCACTACTGCCTCATGTGCTCGCAACCGCCGAAGGATGTCGATGACCGTTGGATCGTGGACGACATCCTCGCCGCAATACCACTGATCGACCGGGATACGCGAGAAATCGGGTTTACCGGGGGCGAGCCGACACTCCTGGGGGACGATTTCCTCCGGATTCTTCGGACGGCGCGGAGCTACCTGCCGCATACCGCTGTTCACATCCTGTCGAATGGGCGCCGCTTCGAGGATACGGAGTTCGCCAGACGCTACGCCGAGGTTCGTCACCCCGACATGATGATCGGAATTCCGATCTACTCCGACCTATCGACCATTCACGATTACGTCGTGCAGTCCGATGGTGCTTTCGATGGCACGATCCAGGGCATCTTGAACCTCAAACGACACCACCAGAAGGTCGAAATCCGGGTGGTGGTTCACCGCCAAACCTATGCCCGGTTACCTCAACTTGCCGAATTCCTCGTCCGGAACCTGACGTTCGTGGACCATGTCGCTCTGATGGGCCTTGAGATCACCGGATTCACCAGGGCGAACCTGGATGGTCTCTGGATCGACCCCGCCGACTATCAGTCGGAACTATACCGGGCGGCGACGCTGTTGGCCGATCACCGGATGAACGTCTCGATCTACAATCACCAGCTTTGCCTGCTTGATCGCCGCCTCTGGCCCTTTGCTCGTAAGTCCATCAGCGATTGGAAAAACGAATACATGCCAGAATGCAAAGGCTGTCGGGAAAAAGAGAATTGTGGGGGCTTCTTTTCCTCCGCAAAAATTCGCTATAGCGACCACATAGAGCCCTTGTCCTCGTACTGAAAGGCACCTCGTGTCCTGGCGAAAAATGTTTGCAGGCTCCCTCCTTGCCCTCGGGCTACTGACCGGGACGCCGACCTACGCTCAAACCCCGACCCACACCCCGCCGCAGGAACTATCCTGCAAGGGCGATCAAGTCGTTTGGGTCAACACCAACTCCGGTGTTTATCACTATCGAGGGGAGCGATATTTCGGCAGCACGAAGCAGGGGAAATTCATCTGCGAAAAGGCCGCCTTGCGCGAAGGAGATCGCCCGACACGCAACGGCCAATAGGCTCTGCCTCTCGCACTCTCCGGGGTATTTGAACAAAGCTCGCCTGTCCCGAAAACGGTCGTTTTCGAGATGCCCAATTACTGCGCCGGCACGGTAATCGTGCAGCGCTGTTCTTTCTTCGCCTTGGCTGCCGCCTCCCGGCACGCCGCCAGCGCCTCCTGATTGACGCGCACCAGGTCGGAAGCCGCCGCCACGCCGCGCCACCCATCCGGGCTGCCGGCCTGCATCAAGGCGATGCCGGCGTTCCAGCGATCGGCGTTCATGATGACCGCCGCCACGGCGCTATCCCCGCCGAAAGGCAGCACACCGGCCACGAACGGCGACACCAGCAACCCGACGACCAAGGCCCCCGACGCGGCCCACAGCAACCAATTGCGCTGCTCGTCCTGCTTCCGCACCGTGCCGATCAGGCCAGCGAGCTGGTGCCGCTCGCGCTCGGCGTCCTGAGCCGCCCGGTCGAGCTTCTGCACCGCCTCGCGCATCAGCATGTTGCCGGCCTGGGCAACGGCCTGCTGATGCTGCTCGGGCGTCAGCCGTAGCGCCGGATGCTTCTCGATGCCGGCAAGCCGACTATCCACGGCCGCCAGCCCCTGCACGATTGTGCCGAGCGACGGCGTGTAATCAGGCGGCCGGCTTTCCTCCCACGCACCCGGCAGCGCCTCCACGACCCGCCGCAGTTCCGACACCTCGGCCCGCAAATCCTCGAACGCCTGTGCCGGGTCGGCCGCCCCGTGATCGTCTGCCTCGTCCTCCATAATTCCTCCGTCCCTGCCCTACATCGACATCCCGAGCCCACGATCGCGCCGGATGCCGTGACTGATGGCCCGCTCGATATTCGGCTCCCGCACCACCCGGTCGAGCCGCGAACCCGCCTCGATGCCGAGTTCCTTGGAGCGCGAGCGCATCAAGGATTCGAGCTGCGGATCGCGCTTCAACTCGCCGGCCACCTCCTTCATGCGCCCTTCGACCTTGCCGCGCGCCTTGGCCTGATCCCGGCCACTCAGGCGCTCGTGCTGCGCCTCAAGCCCGTTCCACAGCTTGACCAGGCGCTCGGCTTTCAGGTTCGGGTCCTGCCGCACCCGGTCCTCGTGCTGGATGCCGGCGACGAGCTGGGCGGCACGCTCCCGCCCCTGCATCCCGGTCATCGCCCGATAGGTGGCCGGCTCATGCTCCATGGCGGTCAGCAGATCCCGCGTCGCACCCGGCCGGGCCGCGTCCAGCGCCCCGCCGGCATCGCGCAACGCGATCTTCTGGTGCTCAAGGACGGGGAGGTTCTGCTCCCGCATCCGCGCTGCATCGGTCCAGGCGCGGGCATAGCGGTCCACCGCCCGGTTAAGCCCGTCCGGGGCATCCCGCTGCGCCGGCTCCGGCGCACGCTCCCGCGTCGGACGCTCGGCCTCCGGCCGGTCGCGGGCCGTGCTGAGGTTCAACCCGTCGAACATGCCGCGATCCCGCGCCGGGCGCTTCTGCGCCGGCGGCTCGGCCTGCCGATCGGCGGCACGCTCCCGCGTCGGGCGGTCCTGCGTCGGGCGCTCGCGCATCGCCTGCGGTACGACGATCTCGCCCTCCATTCCGCGCCGCTGGGCATAGGCGGCCCGGTCGTAGTCCAGCGTCGTTTCCTTGGCCTGCGACCGCGACAGCCGCACCGACAGCGCGGCCATGTCGCGGAATTCCTCGCGGCTGGCATAGAGCTGTGCCTCGTCCCGGTGCCGCGTCATGGCAACGTAGGTCAAATGCCGGTCCATCGTTCCCGAGGCCAGCACATAGGCCCGGTCCACCGTCGCCCCCTGCGCCTTGTGGATGGTGGTGGCGTAGCCGTGATCCACCGCCGCGTAATCGGCCATCGAGACCGACACCGCCCGCCCCTGCCCCGGACCCTTGGCGGAATCCAGCCGCACCACCAGCCGGCCGTCATCGGCCAAACCCGTAGCAGCCAAACCGGCAGCCTCGGCCCGCTCCACCGTCCCCAGCATGCCGTTCTTCACGCCAAGGTCGCGGTTGTTCTCCCGGAACAGCAAGCGGTCGCCCGGCGCGAAGGACCGCGCGCCCTCGGTGGTCTGGTAGGCGGTTTCGCCGGCCAGTTCACCGCGCTCCTGGCGGGCCGCACGGATTGCCTCGTTGAGGTCCTGCACGTCGGCCCGGCGATGCGCCAGCACCAGGCGCGAGCCGTCCGGCCGTGCCGCCATGTCGGCCATCACGTCGCGCACGATCGCGCCGCGTACCTGTTCCCCCGTGTCTTCCAGCCGGATCGCGCCACGCTCCGCATAGGCGGCCAGCCCCTCGGCCGTGCGATACCGGCCAAAATCCACCGATGCCGCCCGCTGCCAGTCCTCGCGCTGCCGGCGCACGCCCTCCAATTCAACAAACCCAACCCGCTCCGCCACGGATCGGAACGCGGCCCCTGCGCCGATCGGCTGCAACTGCTCCGGATCGCCGACCAGCACGATTTTGGCCCCTGCCCGGTCCGCCTCGGTGATGAACTTCGAAAGCTGCTTCGAGCCGACCATGCCGGCCTCGTCGATCACGA
>Ga0116130_1000763_pt1 | contig 19606 bp, 16 predicted proteins | sample June2015DPH_17_5_FD_89733 | JGI IMG/M metagenome (GOLD analysis project Ga0116130, IMG submission 89733) | Peatland microbial communities from SPRUCE experiment site at the Marcell Experimental Forest, Minnesota, USA - June2015DPH_17_40 | ecosystem: Environmental > Terrestrial > Soil > Wetlands...
AGCCGATTTCCGGGAGCTAAGGACATTGTGCGTTGAACGATTGTACCGCGCGACAGCGCGGCCACGGATTGAGGATGGGTGACCGGAATTGAGGTCGTCCGGCGTCGACTTGACGTATCACGCCCTACTCGCGGATTGGCCGGAGGGATGCTCTGTGTTTCAGATAGCTCGGCTCGGCGGCCCCGCAGCTATTTAAGCCGGCGCGGTCGCGCCATTCCGAATCCAACTCGATGCCGTACGGAGGATCTGTTACCAGCAACAGCGGCTTTTTCTCGCCCAGCAGCTTCGCCACGGCCTCCGCGCTGGTCGCATCCCCGCAGAGTACGCGATGCGAGCCACAAATCCACAGGTCGCCGAGTCGGAACACGGGATTGTCCGGCAAAGGCGGAGTCGCGTTGGCTCGCTCGTCCTCTGCGGGCGCGATCAGCAGGTCATCGAGTTCTTTCGGATCGAAGCCGGTCAGGCTGAGGTCGTAATCGGCCTCGCTCAGTTCCTGCAACTCGAGGGTAAGGAGCTCGTCGTCCCAAGCTGCCCACTGCTGCGGCTGCCATTTTGCCGACGGTTTCCAGCGCGTTGGTTGCTGCTCTCACGCGGTCGCCTCTAAGTCGAGCGTGTCGAAGGCTGAGATCGCACGCTCCATTTCTGACTTCACCTCGACGGGATACTCGCTCCAGTGCGTCTTTCTCAACGGTTCCTGAGCAGCAGCCTCTTGCTGTCGCCATGCTCGAATTGCGTTTGCGATTACGGTGGGAAACCATCCCCAGCTATGCGGGCCCTTGCTGGTTCCGGGCTCACAGCCATGCAAACACCGATGTCGCAGGAGCTCTCCGATATCCCGCAACGATATGCCGTCCGCTGCCTCCAGGCACATTTGCACAATCTGCGGCGGTGCGCTCTCTTGCATGTGTCGCTGCATGGTGCACCGCTGGCCATACGAGTTGAGCGCGACCGACATCCACTCGCACTCCTCGGGTGTAAATTGGCGCCTGCCCTCTGAGGCAGCGGGCTTTGGTTTTGGGGTTTGGTTTTCAGCGGGCTCATCAGTCGTATCGGATTGGCGGCCAGCGTGCGAATCGCGGTTTTTGCGATTCGTAGGCTGGTAATCAGATGTTGACTGACCCTCTTTCCCTGACCCTCTTGAACCTGATTCTCTTCGGGTTCGGTTTTCCGCAGGGGTGGTGGTGCCTTTCGGCGCTCGCCCGAGTCGCCTGTAAAAGCGTCGTGCCAAAGGAATATGTATCCGTTGGAGCCGCCACTGCCGTCTTTCCGGTAGTGCCTATTCTCGCGGTCAACCGCGATGAGTCCAACCTTCTCCAGTTCCTTGATGTAGCCGCGGGCCTGAGTCTCGCCGAGGCCGGTCTCCTCAGCCAGGGTTGGGATCGCAGGGAAGGCAACACCGTTCTCGCCAGCGTAGCGGTACAGTCGGCCGTAAATCAGTTTCGCGCCTGGTGAGATTCCTCTATACCTGCAGATTGGCTCCGGGATGAGGGCGGCCAGGAAACGCTTGAAGGGACTGACGGGCTGACCAATGGCGGGCGGCCGCGGTTCCTCGCAACCCATTCGCGTGTTCCCGGCGGCACTCACGCTTGCCTCCGGCGCGGCCAAAACTGGCCCGTGTGACTCGTGGTGTGACTTGGCTGGGTGTTTCTGGAACTTCTGGTATTTTGAGAACTTTGTGTTATGTATAAGTTACTTGTTTTCAGTAAGCTAGGAGAGAACAAGTCTCCCTCTCCGCACCAAATAACCGGCTGCTGTATCAATCTAAGATACTGCAGCCATTTTCGTTTGTGCCCAAAACGTGCCCGCAATCCGTACGCACGTGCGCATTTCGACGCTATAAACGCCCATCCAAACAATGCCATGCTCTGCCGTTTAGCCAGTATATGCTTCCCCATGGCACTGGCACAGGGGCGCCCCCAGTGTTGCTACTAGCTGGTCGCCGTACTGGTGCTGCCGGGTTTGTTTCCGGTATCATGCGCGTTTGCAAGCAGAGAGATCATAGAACTGCGCTTCGCGTCCAAGCCCAACCGAAGTCGGCCTCTTTGTCCAGCCAGTCTCTTCTTCCTGGCTCAGTACTAATCCACGGCAGGCCGGCTCCCAGCTCTTTCCGAGTCACGCGTCACTCGGTGGCAACTTAAGGGAGGCGGCGAGTTCCGACTTCATGCGGAATTCCCACGAGCGGCTACGCCTCTAAACCAGCTAACATTTTCAGGAGGGTGCCGTCTATGAACTTGTCACGAGCCGCCACGCAAGAACACAAACCGATTTTCGCAACCACATCCGGTTCCTCGCCGTGGAGGTCCCTGTGACCAAGGCCATCGTGGCACGAGGAGGGTTTCAATCAAGATGAGTTTCAAAGCAGCGCAGTCCATGCTCCATCGCTGGAGAAACAAAGGCTGGATTCTCCTGGCTACCGCTTTGGTTTCTTTCGCCGCCGGGTCGCTCTTTACAGCGCGACTGGCGGGCCCTAAACAGGTGGGAGCGGATAGCGGTCACGTCTTTGAGCTCATGATCTACCACACCGCACCCGGCAAAGCGCCTGCCCTTGAATCGATCTTTCGCGATGTTGCCAAGCTGCAAACCAAACACAATCTAAACGTGGCCGGCTATTGGGTACCCAGCGAAGACCCTGCCTGGAGAGACACGTTCGTTTACCTCGTCGTCCATCCCAGCCGAAAGGAAGCGGATGCAAATTGGCAAGCTCTTCATGCCGACCCCGCGTTTCTGCCTTATCGCAAATCAGCGGAGCCACTGATTGAGAACGTCAACGGCGACTACCACGTCGATGAAGTGTATATGCGGCCAACCGATTTCTCAGCGATGAGGTAGGCGAAATGAAACAGTTGACGCTCACGAACGCGGTCCGGCGTTGTGCCCTCATCGGTTCTCTTTTGTTGCTTCCACTACTTGGTCCGGCGCAGGAATCCTGGATCGCCACTTGGGCGGCCAGTCCCGAGCCCGCAGAACCCGATCCAAACCAGCCAATGCTCAATCTTGAAAATCGAACGGTCCGAGAGCGCGTGCGCATATCTGTTGGGGGCTCTCAGATTTGCATTCGTCTTTCAAACGAATTCGGCTCCTCCCCACTCGTTGTTGGTTCTCTGACTGTGGGAGAGCCAAACGGTGCAGCGAGCGTAAAGTCAGGTTCAATGCGAGCCGTGACTTTTGGGGGAAGCGCCTCGATCACAATTCCTTCGGGCGCAACGGCGCTTAGTGATCGGGCGGCTTTTTCTGCGGCCAACGGATCCGAGATTAGCATCAGTTTATACATTCCCAGACGTGTCGCTACACCCACGTGGCATGCGCTGGCACTCAAGCGCGCCGTGGTCTCGCCAAAGGGAGATTATTCCCATGAAGTGGAGATTCGAGGCGGAACGGAAAGCTCGAGCTCAGTATTCGTGACTGCGGTGCTCGTTCCGGCGCGACCTTCCCACCGCCTGATCGTGGCATTCGGCGACTCCATCGTCGATGGCGATGGCTCCACGCCCGAGGCAGACCGCAATTGGCCGAGTGACCTTATCCGCCGAATAGGAAAGAGGGCTGAGGGCTCGAAATGGGCGGTTGTGAATGAGGGCATCGCCGGCAATCGTCTGTTGGATGACGGTCCCATTGCGAACTTGGGCATCAGCGCCCTAGCCCGTTTCGACAAGGATGCCTTATCAGTGCCAGGAGTCACTCATATCGTGCTGCTGGAAGGGATCAATGACCTCGGATTTCCTGGCGCTAAGCTGGGACGACTCTCGCTTGCTGATCCGGGGGATACGCGGAGCGCCGAGGATCTAATCGGCGCGTACCGCCAATTGATTTCTCGCGCTCACGCCCATCGAATCAAGCTAATTGGTTCCACGATGACCCCTTGTGAAGGCGTGGACATTCCTGGCTACTATTCTGAAGCGAAGGAAGCTACTCGGCAGACCGTCAACAACTGGATTAGAACCAGCCGCGCGTTTGACAGTGTCGTCGACTTCGATGCGGTATTGCGCGATCCCGACCATCCCAGCAGGCTCTTGCCCCGGTTCGCATCGGAAGATCATCTCCATCCAAACGATGCCGGTTATCAAGCGATGGCCGAAGCCATCGACCTCGCTCTCTTCCAATAGCGCAACCTCGGCGCGCGCTGTTCTGCATGGTCTTCTTCAGCGCCTATGGCCCACCGGGGTAACTCCCGTATGGTCGGTCACTCGGAAACAACTTCCAGAAAAGTGGGCTTTTCGGAAACAACCGGCGCGCTCGCGCTACGGCTCCAGGCCGACGCGGTCGTTCACTGCACTCCAGAGTCGCTGCTTGCAGCCCAGGGACCCTTCTGTGGCCTCCACCGAAACATGGCCCAATGTGAACTAAATCTGGACTCGTCGAATCGCCCGCCGCGGTGCTCGCACGGCGCTTACTCGTTCGGCGTAGTGCTTTCGCCGAAAACTTGGCGCCGCGGAGATTCGCATGGGAACCACGCAGGAGCCACGCGCCGCACCACCCCCTTGATGTTCCTCAACAATAGCCGTTTGCGGGGCGACGTGGACTCTCATTTAGCCGAGGATACCTTACATGAAGTCCGACTCGGAAAAAGGGATGAGCGGGTTGGCCAATAGGTCCCCACAAGTCGGCTTGCGTCAGCCCGACTTCCGGTTTGTGCGTGTTCCGGGGGAATAAGGACGTTTCGGCGTGTTCACGTCAGCCTCGCCGCGCTGCCTCGATGGCGGCGATGTTGATCTTCTTCATCGTCATCATCGCCTCGAAGGCACGCTTTGCCGCTCCGCCACCAGCCGCAAGCGCATCGGTTAGCCCGCGCGGGGTGATCTGCCAGGAGAGGCCCCAGCGGTCCTTGCACCAACCGCACTGGCTTTCCGTGCCGCCATTGCCGACGATCGCGTTCCAGTAACGGTCCGTCTCTTCCTGATCCTCCGTAGCGATCTGGAAGGAAAAGGCCTCGGTGTGCCTGAACGCCGGGCCGCCGTTGAGACCGAGACAGGGAATGCCCAGGACGGTGAACTCCACCGTCAGCACATCGCCCTTTTTGCCGCCCGGATAGTCACCGGGAGCCTCGTGAACAGCGGTTACTTTACTATCCGGAAAGGTGACGGCGTAGAAGCGCGCCGCCTCATGCGCGTCTTTGTCGAACCAGAGGCAGATCGTGTTCTTTGGCTTCATGTTCGTGTGCTCCTTGTGCTCGATCAGGGCGAAGGCCGCGGTCTTTGCGTCGGTCCGTATCAGTGACCCACCAGCTCATCTGCTGATCTGCTGCGGCCGACGTCTCAAATTGGTCGCCACCCGTCCTGCCCTTCTAAATCATATCGCTGGCAGGGATCGACTTCGAGATCCAAAGCTATGATAGGCCAATTTCCGAATGATCCCGATCCAGGTTCCTCCTAGGAGTAGATCACGCAAATCGGCGTAGCTTTACCGATTATGCCAGGATAGTCGGCAAACATGAAGCTGAAAGCCTAGCGGGAGGATTGGTACCCGGAAGTCGGCTTGCGTCCGGCGCCGCCGCGAGCGCCCCACCGCTCTCGACGCGGGTACAGCGCCGGACGCGCTGCGGGCCGCCCCCCGCCGCGGCGCACGCACACCCGATCGCGCCCGATTCCGCGCTGCGATGCTCTCGAGGATTCGCGCGGCTCGCGGGGGAGCGAGGACGGCGGCACTGATGCGCCTGTCCTCGATCATGCGCAGCGCCGCGTGCCCGTGCCACGTCGAGCACTTGCTTGAAAACTCGCGCGTCAGCGCCGGGAAAGCCACCGAAACAGACCTTCTTTTCTGAGGGTCGACAACGTCCGCGGATGGGGCATCGACGAGCCCCGTCGCCTCCGCCGCGGGCGACCAACGTCCCTCGACGCGGAAACCGCGCTGCGGACACGACGCGCGCGCGCGGCGCAAGCGTACGCTCGGTTCCGCGCTGCGATGCTCACGAGGCTTCGCGCGGCTCGCGGCTCCGGCCACTCATGCGCGGTCTCCGCGCCGCGCGCCCGTCGAGCACCTGCTTGAAACTCGCGCGCTGGCTGCATTAGGTGTATTCTAAGCCCTTTCCACGAAGGTCCGTGACCGACCCTTGCGGTCTTGAAGTCGGAGATGTTCGACAAACCGCTGAGCCCATCCCACGACGGGCGAAGACCTGCCGCGTTTGGGCCCTGGGCATTGGCACTGCGGCAGGTGAAGGCGAAAGCGTGATATGAGATCTTCACTGAAACCCTCCACGCTGACCCGTTGTCTCCCTGCCCATACACACTGGTGCGCAGCGGCTCGAAGCTGGTTCCGGACATCCCGCGACCTGGCTTCAGCCGAGCACATGATTCGGCACCGGGAGCTCAAACGGCAGTTTTGCCATACTGTTCATGGTGACCTCCAACCGGTGCTGGCCAAGCTTTTGGAGCACTTCTCGCTGCAAAACGCGCTCTCGATCGGCCCGGCTGAGATGCAGCGAAGCTTTGATGGCTTGCGCGCGCAGGTCGAGGCCTGGAGGCAGTCTCAGCTAATCAGACGCAGCCACCAAGCTTCTCATCTATCGCGCATTCATCGGATCGGTGATAGCCAGTTTGGTTGCTGGGTAGTTGGCATTGATGATGGCCTTGAGACGCGGGATCAACTGCGGTGCGGCGCGCATGTGCTCGACGGCGACGGCATAGCGATTCGCGCCGGGCACCACTGTGCACAGCCGGTGATGGCTCGCTTCGGCGTTCCCGCGACAGCGCGCGCTTCGTTCGGGCTGTACAGCACGGCTGGCGAGGTGGATGCGTTGGTCGAGGCGCTGGAAAGGGTGGAGGCCCTGTTCCTACCGTGAACAACGATGCCGTAGTACGCGACCTGTATCAGGAGGTCATCCTGAACCACAGCCGTCGTCCGCGCAACCGTCGTACCATGGCGGCCTGCAGCCATGCCGCCCGCAGCGAAAACCCTGCGTGTGGCGACGAGGTTTCCGTATTCCTCCAGATGAACGATCGCGGAGTGATCGGCGACATCGCGTTCGCGGGACAGAGTTGCGCGATTGCAACCGCGTCGGCCTCGCTGATGACGGAAGTGCTGGTAGGGAAGACCCCTGCCCAGGCGAGGACTCTGTTTGATCGCTTCCTGGCGATTGCCACCGGCGGAGTGGAGGCAGCGCAGGACGGAATGGAAGTCGAACTTGAGCAGATGAACACCCTGTCGGGACTGCGTGACTATCCTGTGCGTATGACATGCGCCTCGTTGGCCTGGCACACAATGTTGGCGGCGCTTGAAAGCCCAAAGGATCAGACATGAACCTCGACTGACCTGTCCTTGTCATTGCGGGTGCAATGATCCTGATCAGCGTGGCACGCGCTCAGCTGTTCCTCCCTTGTTGTTGTTGCTCTCGGCGAGGGTGGGACTGATCTTCCTTCAGGCATTGACCGGGTTGCGTCGACTGCCTTTGCGGGCCAGGAAGAGGATTAGGGACCTACAAGTCGGCCAGCGTTTACTAATGTTTTCCGCGCGCGATTGATGGTTCCGGGCGAGTCACGCGCCATTCGGAGATTGGTCGCCATTCGTGCTAGGGTTTCGCTCCGGCACGCTCTTCGGCATCCGCGAGCCACCCGCGTCGTATCCGTTCCTGCGGAACGTTCGAGAGATAGGGCTTGATATCGAGTATCGGGGTTCCGTCGAGCATGTCGATGCCACGGACGCCGATGACCGGCCCCTCCCGGCTCATCAACTGGACCACTGTTAACCCTATCGGATTCGGACGCCGCGGTGAGCGGGTCGCGAACACGCCGTGCGGCCGGTCGTCGCTCGGCGGCGTTACCACGAGGTTGCACCCTTCGGAGCGATCGAATGCCCAGATGACGTACAGGTGAGAAAAGCCTTCTATATCCAAGAGGCCAGGCTCAAATTCCGGCCGTATCTCAAGAATGCCTTCCGCCTCATGTTTTGCACCTAACCCCTTGGGAATCTCCTGCGTATCCCTGTAAGAGCATCTTACATACCCGATCGGCTGCATCGATATCATAGCGGGTCCACCTCCGTTCCTTCTCTTCTATGCGCCACCCACGGTTCTATCCGAGTACATGCAGGCCGGCTGCAACAGACCCGGGGGAGGATCTTCCAAGGCGGGACGGGCTGCCTGGGAAGGAGCGCACCTGCCCACATTAGCACCAGTTCGGATCAGGAACGAGTCGGCATGGCGACTGGAGCAGGTCCACCCACCAGCAGGTGCGGCTCCACCGGGACCAGTGCGCGGCCAGATGACGTGAGCCGGACTTCGCGGGAGAAATGGCCAGGGACGCCTTCTCGTGGCATCCTGCGAGTCGCCGACCACTCGGGAATCAAATACAGACTCGAAACCTGTATTGTTAGGGCAGCCACCGAGGCGCCTTGCTCGCTCCATGCGAGTTTCATATCGACTTTCCCAGAGCATCGATCCGGGTGTCAGATAATTAGCGTAAGAGGATTTCAGTGCATGGGGAAGAGCTTAGGACGTCTTGGAGCTTTCTTGGCCGCTGCCGGATTGTTTTCCGCAGCCGCGCAGAACATTTGCACGTTGACCCTGGTTGACCAATCCAACTGGTACACCAGCCAGGGCTTCTATCTGGAATTGGCGAACGGTCCGTACGCGGCGCCCTCCTGCCAACTCGCAAACCTGGCCATCAACCTGACGGTTGGCGACGGCACTCAAACGCAGAGCATCTCGTCCACGCCGGTTTGGACGCTGAATCGTAACTACACCGCGACTGCCATAGTCACGCCGACTTACTTCGAGCTGTATCTTGATGGGACTTTGTTAGGCCACATGGCGGCCGGTTTCTCCCCTCTGCCCAACCAGAATTTGATCGCCGGGCTGCCGACGTACATGGGCACTGGCGTCACCAACTATCTGGCGACCGAGAGCGCGCTCACCGCGACCTCGAGCAGCGGCGTCACCGCATCGGCGGTCTTCTCATCTGCCGCGCAACCATCCATTCCGCTTGCCTTGCTGACTCCTGGCTCCCTGGCTCAGCCCACGCCTTTCGTGTTCGACCCCGGCGACACGCTCACCTTTACCGTTGTATTCAGCCTGTCCGCCGCGCCGCCCCAGAAGAATTATGCGCCATACGTGGACGCTTACGGGCAGAGTATTTATTCCACTTATCCGGGAAAGGTTCAGACCGATACCGACCTCCAGACGGCCGTGCCGAAGAGCAGACCGCGCTGGCCGCCTGGGGAACGCCGAGCCGCTACGACGCGTGGGGCGGAGTGCTCAACGCCGGCTGGCAGGATACAGCCACCGGCTTCTATCACGTGGTCCAGCACAACAGCGTGTGGTGGCTGATCTCGCCGGACGGCAATCCCTGCTTCTATATCGGCGTGGACGCCGCGCCGAACCCGCAACTGAATTTCACGCCCGTCACCGGCCGCGAGTGGGAGTTCGCCGCGCTTCCTCCTCAAACCTCGCCGTACGACGCGGCCTGGAGCATTTACGACTGGGAAAGCCCAAACATCGACACCGTCTCCTTCGACACCTGGAACGCCATCCGCAAATACGGCAGTAACTGGTCCGACACCGTCGTCAACCTGACTGCCCAGCGGTTGCAGGCGTGGGGATTTACGGGTTTCGGCAAATGGTCTAACACCGAGCCGAACATACCCAATTTGCCGGTGTTGGAGAACTATGTCGCCCCCTTGGTAGCACACCCGGATATCTGGGATCCCGTCATCCAGCAAGAGATCGCGACCACGCTGCAACAGCAGATGCAGGCCCAGGGCAGCATCAACGATCCGCGCATTCTCGGCTGGTCGTACGACAACGAATACGATGCGATCATCACTCCTGGCGAGGTTCAGACCATCCTCACCTTGAGCAGCACGGTGCCCGCCAAGCGCGGGCTGGTGGACCTGGCGCTCAGCGCGATTTATGGCAACAACGTCGCCGCCATGGCCGCGGCGTGGCAGGTCACCGCCACGACCACCGCGCAACTTTACAGCGCTCAGCCTACACCGCCGGCCGCGGACATCGAGACTCTACGCGAGTATTACGAGGATCAGTACCTCGGATTCGCCGAACAGACAATCAAAGGCTTCGACCCGAACCATCTGTATTTCGGCATCTGGATCGTCCCCGGTTGGTGGGTGAATCCGATCGATTGGAAATTGAACGCGGCGCACGCCGATGTGATCGGCTATGACCGGTACTCGCCGGTGTTCGAAGACAGCCTGCTCAAGAGCGCGGCCAAGAGCACCGGCAAGCCGATCTTTCTGGGCGAATTCTCATTCCCTCCCACGTACAATCTTCAGCGCGGTTTCGGGGTTGAACCTTTGGTATATGTCAAAGACGACGCCGCTGCCGGCGCGATGTATCAAAGTAACATGGAATCCGCCGCGCGCAACCCCTGGTGCGTCGGCGTGGCGTGGTTCGATTACCGGGATCAGCCGGTCTCGGGCGAAGGTGCTACGGGTGAAACGGACCTCGACCTGGTGGAAGGCACGAACTGGGCGTTCGGGCTGGTGGATGTAACGGACCGTCCCAAGTACGACCTGGTGAACCTGATGCGCACGACGAACCTGGCCATGGCGCAACGGCGCCTGGCCTTCGGGCCGCCGAGTCTGAGCGCCGGCGGCACCGTCAACAACGCCAGTTTCGCGGCGAATTTGCCGGTGGCGCCGGGAAGCCTCGTGTCGATTTTTGGTAGCGATCTCGCGGGAGACCCGGCGCTGGCCGCCGGCCCGTCGTTGCCGCTAATGTTGGGCACAACCTCGCTCGCGCTCAGCGGCGTGCCGGTACCCCTCATGCACGTGTTTCCGACTCAGGTCGATGCGCAGGTTCCCTGGGAACTGGCCGGCCAGACTTCCGCACCGCTCACCATCGTCACCGACGATTTGAGCGGCAACACCGTCACCGTGCCGCTCGTCCCGTACTCGCCGGGCATCTACACAGCGACAGGGACTGGAACAGGGCAAGGTGCGATCCTCATCAACGGCACCTCTACGCTGGCGGCGCCGGTAAGCGGGCAGCTGGTCGGCCAGCCATCGAAACGCGGCACGGATTACGTCGATGTTTTTGCAACCGGGCTCGGACCGGTAACGAATCAGCCTGCGAGCGGTGCGCCCGCGCCGGCGGATCCGCTCGCCTGGACTATGGCGGCGGTGACCGTCACCATCGGCGGCGTGCCCGTCGTTCCCAGCTTCGCCGGACTCGCGCCCGGCTGGGTCGGTCTCTACCAGGTGAATGTCGAGGTGCCCCCCAACGCGCCGGTTGGCGACGCCGTTCCAGTCGTCGTCAGCGTCGGTGGCGTTACGTCGAACCAAGTGACGATGGCCGTTCAGTAGAGCGATACCGAAGGACTTTGGTCGGGTCGTAGGATTCTTGCACCCAAACACGGAACCACCTGCGTTGCATTTTCAGCGTCGAGAAGGCGAAGGAGTTCTACGTTGGATTCCTTGGCTTCAAGGTGGATTGGGAGCACCGCTTTGAAGAAAACTCTCCGTTCTATACGCAGATCTCCCTTGGTGGTCTCGTGCTGCATCTTTCGGAGCACCATGGCGACGGCTGCCCTGGCTCGACAGTGTTCGTCAAGGTGACGGGCCTCGAAGAATACCACACCGAGCTTCTGCGGAAGAACTACACGTACCTTCGCCCCGGCATCGAGACTGAGCCGTGGAATGCAAAGTCTGTGCAGGTGATCGACCCGTTTGGGAATCGGATTCGATTCAACGAATACCTGAAATGACACCGGTTCCCGTGCCGACGGCGGGCGAACCGCAGGCCTGAAGAACCACGCCCTACGGCATCGCGGTGACTAGCATCGTGACCGTCGAATTCGATGCCATTGTGTCCCCGATGGGTCCGCGACCAGAGGGAGTGGTACGCCACATAAAGTGCGACATCACACGGTCGGAGACATGGTGGCGCAGTCTGCGTCTTCGAGACTGCCCGCGCCACGCTCCATGCTATGATCCAGGCTGGGCGAAGGTGAATATTATCATCGGCATTTCCGGCGCCAGCGGTTCACTCTATGGAGTGAGGTTGCTGGAACGGCTGCGCGCAACCGAAAGTGTGGAATTGCACCTGGTCTGGACGAGGTCGGGCGAAAAGACTTTGTTTCTGGAAACCGGAAAACATATTGCCGAGATCCGAGCACTCGCGAACCACTCTTACTCGCCGGAAGATATATCCGCCAGGCTCGCGAGCGGTTCTTACCCGATCGATGCCATGGTGATCGCTCCTTGCTCCATTCACACCATGTCCGCCATCGCTCACGGCATCACTTCCAACCTATTGACCCGCGCCGCGGACGTGACCTTGAAGGAACGGCGCAAACTGATCCTGATGGTTCGCGAGACGCCATTCCATCTCGGCCATCTCCGCAGCATGACGGCTTTGGCGGAAATGGGCGCCATCATCGCGCCGCCCATTCCCGGCTTCTATCATCATCCAAAGACCGTGATGGATCTGGTGGACCACAGCCTGGACCGCGTGCTCGATCTGCTGGGCCTGCCCGATGCCGCCATTCGCCGCTGGCAGGGAGCCGAACAATGAAGACGCCGCGTCTGCGCCGCTCGCCCGCGGTGGCCTTCCAAGGCGAACGCGGCGCCTTCAGCGAACAAGCCGTGCGCCAACTGCTGGGACCCTCCGCCGCGGTGCTGCCCTGCGTGCGTTTCGAAGACATCTTCCGCAATCTCAAACAAGGCAGCGTGGCCGGCGCAATGGTGCCGATCGAGAACACGCTGGCCGGATCGGTCCACGAGAATTACGACCACCTGCTGCATTTCGAACTGCCGATCGTGGCCGAGACCAGCGTGCGCATTGTGCACAATCTGATCGCCCCCAAAGGCGTCGGCTTCCGCCAGATCAAGCGCGTCTACTCGCACCCGGTGGCGCTCAATCAGTGTCTGGATTTTTTTCTCGCCAACCCGCAAATTGAGCGAATCCCGTATTACGACACCGCCGGAAGCGCGAAAATGGTCGTCGAAGAAGGGCTTACCGACGCCGGCGCCATCGCCTCCGCGGTCGCCGCGGAGATTTATGGGGCGCACATTTTGCGCCGGTCGATCGAAAGCGACCGGCAGAATTTCACCCGTTTCTTCCTGTTGCGGACGCCCGCGTATGCCAAGCGCCATCCCCTCCGCGCGCCAGCCGGAACAGTTTGGAAGACCTCGCTGGTGTTCAGCACGCACAATATTCCGGGAGCGCTGTTTCGCGCGTTGAGCGCCTTCGCTTTGCGCGACCTGAATTGCACCAAAATCGAATCCCGCCCGCTGCGCGGCAAGCCCTACGAGTATCTCTTTTATCTGGACTTCCTCGGCCACGTCGACCACCCTCACTCCCGCAACGCGCTGCATCACCTGGAAGAAGTTGCCGACTTCCTGCGCGTGCTCGGCTGCTATCCCAAAGGCGCCTGATCGGGGAGGCAAGACCCGCCGCGCGTTACACTGGGCGAATGGCCGACACGACTGAGGCATTGCTCGAAGACGTTCCGATTCTGGCGGTGCGCGATGTCGTCCTCTATCCCGGCGCAATGTTGCCCATCACCGTCGGCCGCCCCAGTTCGGTAGCGCTGGTGCAGAGTATGGGCGAAAACCGCTCCCTGGCAATCGTCTCCCAACTCGACCCGCGCGTGGATGCGCCGCAGCCGAAGGACCTGTATGAAATCGGCACGCTTTGCGTGATGCACAAGGCCATCCGCGTGCCGCGCGACAACCTGCTCCTGTTCTGCGAGGGCACCGCGCGAATCCGCATACGCGAGTTCACGGCCACCGAGCCTTTCTTGCGGGCGCGGATCGAAAAGCTGGTGGAGATCGACCCCGCCGTCACGCCCGAAGTGGAAGCGCTGCGGCAGAACGTGGTCAGCCTCTTTCAGCAGATTGTTTCCGGCTCGCCCAACCTGTCCGACGACCTCTCCACCACGGCCGCGCAGATCGTCGAACCGGCCCGGTTGGCCGATTTCGTGGCCGGTAACCTGCCCGCCCTGGTGCATCTGGAACGGCAGAAACTGCTCGAGGAGACCGACGGCCTGGTGCGGCTCAATCAGGTTCTGCTCCAGCTCACGCGCGAACTCGAGCTGGTGGAGCTGCGAGGCCGCATCCAATCCCAGGTGCAGGGCCAGCTCTCGCAAAGCCAGCGCGAGTTCTATCTCCGCGAGCAGCTCAAGGCCATCCAGAAGGAGCTCGGCGAAGGCGAAGACGGCACGCGAGAGATCGAAGAGCTGCGCGCCAAGCTGGAAGCCGCCGGCATGACACCGGAGGTCAAGACCGAAGCCTTGCGCGAGCTCGACCGCCTGGCGCGCCTTTCCACCGCCTCGCCCGAACACGGCGTCGCCCGCACGTATCTCGAGTGGATGGCCGCGCTGCCCTGGAGCGCTTCTTCCGGCGCGCCGGTCGACGTTAAGCGCGCAGCCGAAATCCTCGACGAGGATCATTACGATCTTGAAAAGGTCAAGGACCGCATCCTCGACTATCTGGCCGTGCTGCAGCTCCGCCCGGTGTTGAAGGGCCCCATACTGTGCTTCGTCGGGCCTCCCGGCGTGGGCAAGACCTCGCTCGGCAAGTCGATCGCCCGCGCCCTGGGCCGCAAGTTCGCGCGCATCTCGATGGGCGGGATGCACGATGAGGCTGAGATCCGCGGCCACCGCCGCACCTACATCGGCGCGCTTCCCGGCCAGGTGATCCAGGCGTTGCGGCGCGCCGGCGCCAACGACCCCGTGTTCATGCTCGATGAGGTCGATAAGCTGGGACGCGATTTCCGCGGCGATCCCGCCTCCGCCCTGCTCGAAGTGCTCGACCCCGAGCAGAATTCCACCTTCCGCGACAATTACCTGGATGTCCCCTTCGACCTCTCCAAGGTCCTGTTCATCACCACCGCCAACGTGCTCGACCCGGTTCCCGACGCGCTGCGCGACCGCATGGAAATCATTTCGCTCGAAGGCTATACGGAGCAGGAGAAGGTCATCATCGCTTTCCGGTACCTGATTCCGCGGCAAATCACGGAAAACGGTCTGGATACGGATGGCGGCATTCAGTTCTCCGACGAGGCGGTGCGCTTCCTGATCCGCCGCTACACGCGTGAGGCGGGAGTGCGTAGCCTGGAGCGCGAACTCGGCTCGATATGCCGCAAGCAGGCGCGCCGCATCGCCGAAGGCCGCCATGAGAAGAATGAGAAGTTCGAGGTCACGCCGCAGACTATCGAGCAGGACCGCGGCGCGCCGCGCTTCCGCACCGATACCGAGGTGGCCGAGCGCACGCGCCGGCCCGGCGTTGCGGTCGGCCTCGCCTGGACCCCCGTCGGCGGCGACGTCCTCTTCATCGAAGCCGGCCGCATGCCCGGCGGCAGCAAGGGCCTCATCATGACCGGCCAACTGGGACCCGTAATGCAGGAATCCGTGCAAGCCGCCCTCACCTGGGTGCGCGGCGCCGCCACCCAATACGGCATTGATCCCGAGCTTTTCAAATCCATCGACATCCACATCCACGTGCCCGCCGGCGCCATCCCCAAAGACGGCCCCTCCGCCGGCATCACGATGGCCTCCGCGCTGATGTCGATGCTTACGGAGCGCCGCATCCGCCCCAACCTCGCCATGACCGGCGAAATCACCCTCACCGGCCAGGTCCTGCCCGTCGGCGGCATCAAAGAAAAGGTGCTCGCCGCCAGACGCAGCGGCGTCCGCGAAGTCATCATGCCGGCGGAAAACGAAGTCAACGTCTGCGAAGATCTCAAGACCGAGCACATCGCCGACATGACCATCCATTACGTCAATTCGATGGAAGAAGTAATTGAGTTGGCGCTGGAGAACAGCCCGGCCACCAGGGAATAGGATTCACCCTGTCTGACTTGGTTTGGGCCGGTGAGGAATCCGGCCGCGAGGAAAAATGCGGGCAAGCCCCACGATGGAGGCTTGCCCGTGCCAGGTCTAGCTTAGAACCGAAGGTATCCGCCCACCTGCAACTGGCGTTGGGTGGAGGCGGTGCCGGTGACCACGCCGAAGCCGTTTAGGGCGCCACTGCTCGAATAGCAGCAGGTGGCCGCCGGATTGCTGAACGTCGGTGTGTTGGTGAGGTTAAACGCGTCTCCGCGTATCTGGAATGTGACTCCCTCCCTGAAGGTGAAGATGCGGGAGATGCTCGCGTCCAGATTGAAGAGGCCGGGGCCGAACAGAAGGTCTCTGCCGGTGCTGCCGAGCGTGCCGGTCGTGGGATTGCCGAACGCGGCGCCATTGAAATAAGGGACAGTGGAGCCAATGCCGCCCGGGAACGACACACTAGTCTGGAGTTGGTTCGCGGTTTGGCCTTGGCCGCCGGCGTTGGTTGCTGCGTTGCTGCCGACGGTGAAGGGCAGCCCTGTGTATTTGCTCAGATTGCCGCTAAGTTCCCACCCGCCGATGATCCAGGACGCCGCACCATGATTGAACATGGTGTGCCCTTTACCGAACGGCAATTGGTAGACGTAGAAAAACTGGAACGTCTGTGCGCGGTCGAAACCGGCCAACTGCTTGTTCAGGCTGTACGATACTGGGAAGGCGCGGAACAACGTGCCGTCGCCATTGTCGCCATTGGCTTCATCGATGGCCTTGGAAAACACGTAGTTGAAGCCGATGATCGACGAGCCGATGCTCTTCCGCAACTGGGTCTGTAGGGCGTTATACGTCATGTCGCCAAACGGCTCGTAGGAATTCATGTCGGTTTCGTCGTACGGAGCGAGTTGGCGGGCGGTGTTGGTGTTGGTTCCGGGAGCCGACCCGTTGATGTTGACACCCATCATGTCGTGGATGCCATGCGTGCCCACGTATCCGGCTTGCGCAATCAGGGTCGGAGAGAATTCGTGCTGGATGGTCACATTCCAGCTCTCGTAATATCCCCGGTCCATGTTCGCGGGAAAAGTGACCGTGCTGGTGGCCGGCCCGTAGGTAGTGGGAGAGGCCGTGGTCGACGGCGTGAGCTTGCCCGCCTGGAGATCCGGGAAGGTGGGCAGCGGAATGCCGTCTAACAGCGATACCTGGGATGATCCATCGGAATTGGCAACGCCGGCATAGCTGATGAATTGGTACGCGGTGCCGGGTTGGTAGACGTTGTTGACGATGGAGGGGAAAGCATTCCGCTGGTCGCGCATGTTATCGGGATCGTCGGTAATGCCGTACCCTCCGCGAAACACGGTCTTGGATCCCAAGCGATATGCCAGGCCGAAACGCGGGGCGAAGCCCTTCTTGGAAGCGGTGGCGCCGGTATCCCACGGTACGCCGCCGTAGCCGCCGACCAGAACGTCGTCGGTCGCGGGATCGAATCGAACCGCACCGTAGTTGCCATGGGAGAAGACCGGATAGTATTCCCACCGCAACCCATAGCTGATGGTCAGATTCTTCGTCGCCTGCCACTGATCGCGCGCGTACATCGACCAGACGGAAAAGCGCAGCGCGTTCGGATTCTCGATCTGCGTGATCTTGCCGGTCTCGGAAGGATCGCCGAGCAGGAACTGCGCCCAGGAATTGAAGTCGGTGCCACCGTTGTCGGGGACTGGCTGACCGGCCGCATTCAGCGCCGTCAGATAGCCGTTGAACCCGAAAGTGCCGCGCGCCGTGCCGAAAGTTCCGCCCTGCGGCTGGAACTGATTGAGCGCGAACTTATCGTATTCGAAACCAAAACGCAGGTTGTGAGTTCCCTTGATCTTGGTCAGGTTGATGGCGGTGGTGTATTGGTTGTCGCGAAACTTGAACGGGCTGCCGGTATTGGTGTTGCCAATGTTGGCGACATTGGTGATCTGAAATCCAGGGATGCCCTGATAGTCCACGCCGATCCCGTTGGTGCCCGGAATTTTCAGCGTGTTGAGTCCGTAGTCCCCGACAGCCTCGTCGCCGTTGGCGCCGATGCTCTGGCGGGTGTAACCGACGTTTCCGTCCACCAGGAGCGTGGGCGAAATGGTATCGGTGAAACCGGTCGCGGTGGTCTGGACGAGGCCGCCAGCCTTGATCGGGTTACCTCCGCCGAACGCGTCGCCTTCGGCCGCTCCCAATACATATGGAGCGACGATGTCAACCGGCGAGAAGCTATACCGGCCCCATACCATTGTCTTGTCGGTGGGGTTATAAGTGACCTTGTAATCCCAGTTGCCACGGTTGTATTGGGTGTCGCCGTAGGCATCGTAGTTGTTCAGGAACGCGGTCGGCCTGGTCAGCGAAGGCAGGAGCGCCGTCAAGGTGGCGGATGCTGCATTGATGCGATTCGCGGGAATCATATCGTTGGGGAACGGTGTGCGGCCGGCGCCATTCGCGTTGCCGGTGAGCGGGTCGTAGATGGTGACGGGCGTGGCGCTGAAGTCCCCCGTGCGCATGGCGGGGGTCGGCAGCGTCAGGTTCACGTCGGATGAATATACGCGGCGCTTGGTTGCCATGTAGTCGAGGAAGAAGAACAGCTTGTTCTTGCCATGCACCACTTTGGGAATCCAGATCGGGCCGCCCAGCGCGAACCCATAGTTGTTGAATATGTTCTTGCCCAGCCTGCCGGGATGGGAGAAAACGTTATTCACCGCTTCAAGGTCTTGATTCTGGTTGTTCTCGTACGCCACCCCGTGCAATTGGTTAGTGCCGGACTTGATGGTGACGTTGGTCGCCACGCCGCCCGCCGCACCCTGCTCGGCGTCGAAGCTGTTGGTGCTCACATCGACGGCTTGAATCGCTTCGGGCGGCGGCACGTAAGCGACGTTGACGGGCAGCCACGGATACGAAATGGAGGTCCCGTCCAACTTGGTGCTGTTGCCCGTAGAGGAGACGCCGTTCATGAACAGCGTGATGGCGCGCATCGGATTGCCGGCTTCCGAATTGGCTTCGGGGTTGGCGATGATCCCCGCGCCGGGAACCAGGAACAGCAGGCGCTGGAAATTCTTGCCTTCACCGCCGGTGACCGGCAGTTCTTCGATTTCTTGAGGCGTGACCTGAGCCTCGATATCGGCCTTGTCGGACTGAAGCACCACGGCATCGGCCCGAACCTCCATGGTCGCGGTGGTTTGCGCAATCTTGAGTTGCACGTCCACGCGGCGAACTTCGTCGTTACTCACCTGTACGCCGGTCTCGACAAAGGTGGCGAACGACTTGGAAGAAACCGTGACCGTGTAAAGTCCGGATTGGATGTTATTGACGCGGTAAATGCCGTGATCGTCCGTAACGGACTCGCTGTGCACTCCAGTACCTGTGTTGAGCGCCTCGACTTTGGCGCCCGGAATCGCGGCGCCGGTGGGATCGGTCACGTTTCCGGTGAGCGATCCGTAAAGAACCTGCGCGTGCGCCGCGCAGGGAAGCAGCAGAACGACCATCGCCAATGCCAGCACCAGCGAAACGCATCGCTGGCTCTGCCGCGCCGGCCGCCCTTTTGCATGACCTTGCAACATGGATGTTTTCATTCGACCCCCAAACATTTTCTAAACTCCCTCAACCAGTCGCCGAACCCCGTTTCTTGTCGGTCGAGCCCGAACGATCAAAGCCCGCTACGAGATTTTTAGTTCGCTGCCCGAATTTGATGCGTGCGGCTCATAGAACTGGCCGCGCCATGTCCTCAAACTGATTTTGTTATAGCCTCGAACAAATTATCTAGCATTTGGCTTCCGAGATCAAGTTCTGATTTGCAGTTCGCGATCTGAAATACCAGAAAAGTTAACTATCCGGCGGACCCAACCGGAGTCTGAGGGGCGAATGGAGGGTTCGATCCT
>Ga0116130_1000772_pt1 | contig 19550 bp, 18 predicted proteins | sample June2015DPH_17_5_FD_89733 | JGI IMG/M metagenome (GOLD analysis project Ga0116130, IMG submission 89733) | Peatland microbial communities from SPRUCE experiment site at the Marcell Experimental Forest, Minnesota, USA - June2015DPH_17_40 | ecosystem: Environmental > Terrestrial > Soil > Wetlands...
GCCGCCGGCCGGATACCTGTGGACCAACGCCAGCCTGGCCGGGCGCAGCATCCGCAATTTCGGCTACATGGTGAATGAGAAGAGGGGTGCGCCCCTGGGCGCCGACCAGATCACCGGGGTGCGCGACCCGGTGCTGGCCAAGGTGACCAACTGGAAGTATCAGGGGTTCGACCTGAGCACTCCGGACGTCGACCGCGCGCAGGTTTTCCTGCGGGAGTTCGCCGAGTACGAAAAGAGCGGCAATATGCCGGAGCTGATCGTGATGCGGCTCCCCAACGATCACACGTCGGGGACTAAGCCCGGCGCGCTCACTCCGCGCTCCATGGCCGCCGACAACGACTACGCGCTGGGGATGATCGCGGAGGCGGTGTCCAAATCCAAATTCTGGACCAGCACGGCGATTTTCGTGGTGGAGGACGACGCGCAGAACGGCCCGGACCACGTGGATTCGCACCGCTCGCCCGCGTGGGTGATTTCATCCTACGGGAAGCGACACCTGGTGGACAGCACCATGTACAACACCGCCTCCGTGCTGCGGACTATGGAGTTTCTGCTGGGAGTGAAGCCGATGACCCATTTCGATGCGGGCGCGCGCCCGATGACTTCGGTGTTTCAATCCATGCCGGACGCGACTCCGTATACGGCCGAGCAGCCGCGCATTTCACTCACCGGCAGGAACCCGGCCAACGGACCAGGGGCGGAGGCGTCGATTCATATGGATTTCGACGAGGCCGATAAGAACGACGACGACGAATTGAACGACGTGCTGTGGCGGGCCATCCGCCCCGGCAATCCTCCGCCGCCGGCGCGGAGCTTTTTCGGAAAATAGCGGGACCCTGCCCGCGCGCCGTTGCGCGCGGCTCATGCGCCGCGTCCGCGCACGGTTCTTCCTGGGGACTTTTGACATGCCGCAAATCTATCTGTGCTTTCTCTGGCACATGCACCAGCCGTTTTATAAGGACCTGGCCTCGGGCGAATACAAGCTGCCCTGGACGCGCATGCACGCGCTCAAGGACTACTACGGCATGGTGCGCATTCTGGAGGAGTTTCCGCGCATCCGCCAGACCTTCAACCTGGTGCCTTCGATGATGGTGCAAGTTGCCGAATACGCCTCGGGCGCGGCCCGCGATCCCTTTTTCGACGCGGCGCTGAAGCCGGCCGAAGCGCTGACGGATGGGGACCGCGCTTTTCTGCTGCGCCACTCTTTCTATTCCGATCCGGGCCGCATGATTTACCGCTACCCGCGCTACGGCGAGCTGTACGACGCCTGGCAATCGCAGAAGAACGCCGGGTCGCGAGCGATGTTCGGGCCGCAGGATTTTCGCGACCTGCAGATGTGGTCGCAACTGGCGTGGTTCGACGAGGAATTTCAGGCGCACGACGAGGAAGTGCGCGAGTGGCTGCGCCGCGGGCGCGACTTCACGCCCGCCGACCAGGCGCGCATGGGAGCCAAGCAGCGCGAGATCGTGGCCCAGGTGACGCCCGAGTACCGCAAGCTGGCGGCGTCGGGCCAAATCGAAATCTCGACCACGCCATACTATCACCCGATTCTTCCGCTGGTATGCGATTCCGCGATTGCCGGCGTTTCCCATCCCGGGGTGCCCTTGCCGCCGCGTTTCCGCTATCCGGGCGATGCGCGCAAGCAGCTCGAAATGGCGCGCGAGTTCACCGCGCAAACCTTCGGCGCCGCGCCGGCCGGGCTGTGGCCGTCGGAGGGCTCGGTCTCCGACGAAGCCTTCGGCATCGCCGCCGAGCTTGGCTATCGCTGGGCGGCCACCGATAGCGGAGTGCTCAACCGAACCTTGGGGCGCGGCGTGGGCGTCGACGGACTTTACCGGCCTTACCACTGGCAGCAGGACGGGCGTTCCCTGAGCGTGATTTTCCGCGACCATTACCTGAGCGACCTGATTGGTTTCGTCTACTCGAAAATGGACGCGGCCGCGGCGGCCGGCGATTTTCTGCGGCGCATCCACGACAACTGCGCCGGCATTCTGGGCGGCGGCCGCGACGCGCTGGTGCCGATTATTCTCGATGGCGAGAATGCCTGGGAGTATTACGACCGCAACGGGCGCCCGTTTCTGCGGGAGCTCTACCGGCGCATCCAGGACGACCCGCGGATGAGCGCGGTGACCGTCAGCGAAGGCATCGAGAAATTGGCGCCGGAGCCGCTGGGCGGCATCTTCCCCGGCTCCTGGATTAATGCCAACTTCGACGTGTGGATCGGCGCCGAAGAAGATAACCAGGCGTGGACGCAATTACTGCGGGCCCGCGAGACCTTCGATTCCACGCCCGCGGTGAATGGCGACAAACGGCAGATGGCTTATGAAGAGCTGCTCATCGCCGAGGGCAGCGACTGGTGCTGGTGGTACGGACCGGAGCACGAGTCCACCAACCGCCCGGAGTTCGACCAGCTCTACCGCAGCCACCTCGCCAACGTCTACCGTTTCCTCGGCCTGATGCCGCCCGAAGAGCTATCGCGTCCCATCCTGCGCATGGCGCTGCCCGCCGTGCTGGTGACGCCCTCGGGGCCGATCCGGCCGGTGATCGATGGCGAGGTCACCTCCTATTTCGAGTGGATGGGCGCCGGCGTTTACCACGTCGATGAGCGGAGCGGCTCCATGCACGGCAAGAAGTTCCTGGTGAAGGAAGTGTACTTCGGCTCCGACGGCCGGAACTTTTACCTGCGCATCGACGTGAACCCGGATTACGAGCGGGAACTGGGCGGCATGGAAGCGCGCTTCACCGGCCAGACGCTGGACGGCGCGCGTTCGAGCCAGATCACCATCGGCTTCGCTTACGGCGCCGTCAAGCCATTGGAAATGAAGCTGGCTGTTCCGGCGGAGGGCGCGGTGGAGTGCGCGTTTGCGCGCGTGCTGGAAGTGCGGATCTCGCTCGAGGCGCTGGGAATCGCCGCGGGCCAGGGATTGCGCTTTCAAGCCTCTCTGTGGGAAGGCGGCCTCCCTGTCGACGCCATTCCGCATCAGGGTTGGGTGGAGATGAAAAGCACCGACCCCGCTCAGTTCGAAGACTGAGGGCTGGTTATGATGGAAAGGCAAACAGAGAGCGCAACCTCACTTCCTGCGAGCGGCCAGCATCTGAAACCCGTCGGCGGAGATGATGCTAATGTGTCCGGCCCACGCCCTTTTCGCCGCAACCAGTACCCGCACGAGTGGCTCGATATTCTCGGGCGTGGCGGGATGAACTCGGAACAAAACGATACCGGATCGTTCGAGAGGGACCCGGCGCTGCACGGCAATCTGCCAGAAGTCCTTGTCCAGCGTCAGTAGGGTGCGCGCATCGGATTCGGCGAGTTCTAACAGGAGAACATCTTTCCATCCAGCGCAATCAGTTCGGGCCCAAAGGACATCGTGACCGGCGGCGCGAAGCGCCTCGACAATCGGCTTCGGGAAGTTCTCGTCAGCTAGAAAGCGCATCTATGCGGGAATCGGAAAGGCCTTGTATTCGTGGGCCAGGTAGCTGGCGTAGGACAGGCAAGCGAGAATGTCCTCGCGCGCGAGGCCTGGGTAGTTTGCCAGGATCTCGTTTTCTCTCTGGCCAGCGGCGAGGAGTTCGAGAATGAACTCGACGGCCAGCCGCGTCCCGCGAATTACGGGTTTGCCTGCCAGGACCTCAGTATCCACGACGATGCGCTCACTAAGCGGCATAACCACAGTTTACCGTGTCACCGCGCGGCTCGTGGCCGCGGGGCGAATCGAATCCCGCTCCGCAGGAACACCGCCCGGTTGAAGTCAAGGCGAACGTCGGTTTCCGACTTACATAGACCGTCAACCACGGTCCCGCGCGCGTAAAGGTGTACATTAGTTCAGAGCTTAGCTCAAACTCCGCATGTGTGGCAGCTCGCGCGATCGCGCACTTGAAAGTGGGTGGTAGGGCAAGCTAAAGCGTGCCCCACCAGGTAGTGGTGTTAAGCTGAATCGGAGGGCGTTTATGGTCGTCGGGGTTGCCAAGGAGATTAAGGACCACGAGACGCGGGTGGGGTTGGTCCCCAGCGGCGTGATCGCTCTGCGCGAAGCGGGGCACGAGGTGTTGGTGGAGGCGCGGGCTGGCGAAGGCAGCTCCATCTCCGACGAGGAATACGCCCGCGCCGGCGCGCGGATTGTGGAAAGTGCCGCCGAGGTGTGGACCAACGCCGGCCTGGTCGTCAAGGTGAAAGAGCCGCAACCGGCCGAATACGCTTTCTTCCGGCCCGGGCTGGTGCTGTACACGTATCTGCACCTGGCGCCGCTGCCGGAGCTGACCAACCGCCTGCTCGAATCGAAGGTCAGCGGCGTGGCTTATGAAACGATTCGCGAAGCCGATGGGTCGCTGCCGCTGCTGACGCCGATGAGCGAAGTAGCCGGCCGCATGAGCGTACAGGTGGGCGCGCAATACCTCGAAAAGCCCAATGGCGGCCGCGGCATTCTGCTCGGTGGCGTGCCGGGCGTGGCGCCGGCCAACGCGGTGATTCTGGGCGGCGGCGTGGTGGGAACCAACGCTGCCAAAATGGCGCTGGGACTGGGCGCGCACGTCACCATCATCGACCGCAACTTGAACCGGCTGCGCGAGCTCGATGACATCTTCAACGGCCAGTTGGTGACGCTGGCGTCGAATGCGGTCACCATCCGAGAGAACCTCAAGACTGCGGACCTGGTGGTGGGCGCGGTGCTGATTCCCGGTGCGTCGGCGCCCAAACTGGTGAAGCGCGACATGATCGCCGGCATGAAGCGCGGGGCCGTCGTGGTGGATGTGGCCATCGATCAAGGCGGGTGCCTGGAGACGGCGCACGCCACCACCCACAGCGACCCGACCTACGTGGTGGATGGCGTGGTGCATTATTGCGTCTCCAACATGCCCGCGGCGGTGCCGCACACCTCCACCTTCGCTCTCACCAACGCGACTTTCCCGTACCTGTTGGAGCTGGCCAATCACGGCCTCGAAGCCGCTTGCGAAAGGCACGCTGCGCTGCGCGAGGGCGTCAACACCTACCAGGGTCATGTTACGCACCGCGGGGTGGCCGGATCGCAGGGCCGCCACTGGCGCGCGCTGGCCGAGGTGGAGTAGGCTCGGGAGATGGCGGCGCCCGAACAGCCCGAGGCAGCCCCGCGGCCGCTGACCGCGTTGAGCGAGGATGAAAAGCTCTTCCAGTCCACCGTGCGCAAGTTCGCGCGCGAGGAAATTCGCCCATACGTGCGCGAAATGGACGAAGCCGGCGTTTTCCGCAAGGAAATCCTCCGGCAGCTTTTTGCCATGGGCCTGATGGCGATCGAGATCCCGGAAGAATATGGCGGGCAGGGCGGCACCTTTTTCCAGGCCATTCTGGCGGTGGAAGAGCTTTCCGCGGTGGACCCTTCGGCCGGGGTGATCGTGGATGTGCAGAACACGATCTGCAACAACGCCGTGCTGCGCTGGGCCGACGCCGCGCAAAAAGCCCGCTATCTTCCGCGGCTGGCGGAAAACACGGTGGCGTCGTATGCGCTGTCGGAAGCCGGCGCCGGCTCGGACGCCTTCGCCCTGGCCACGCGCGCGGAGGACCAGGGCGGCCATTTTCTGCTCAACGGCCGCAAACTGTGGATCACCAACGCCGCCGAGGCAGGCCTGTTCCTGCTGTTTGCCAATGCCAACCCGGCGGCAGGCTACAAAGGCATCACGGCGTTCCTGGTGGAGCGCGATTTCCCCGGCTTCCAGGTGGGAAAGAAGGAAGACAAACTCGGCCTGCGTGCGTCGTCCACCTGTGAGTTGATTCTCGATAACTGCCGCGTGCCGCGCGAAAACGTGATGGGCGAAGTTGGCCGGGGATACAAGATTGCCATCGAATCGCTGAACGAAGGGCGCATCGCCATCGGCGCGCAGATGATTGGCCTGGCGCGCGCGGCGCTCGAATACGCGACGGCGTACGCCAAACAGCGAAAGCAGTTCGGCAAGGCGATCGCCGAATTTCAGGGCGTGCAGTTCGATCTGGCCAAAATGGCCACCGAAATCGAAGCCGCGCGGCTGCTGGTGTACAACGCCGCGCGCCTGCGCGACGCCGGTATGCCTTTTTTGGCGGAAGCCGCGATGGCCAAATACTACAGCTCCGAGGTGGCCGAACGCGCCGCGTCGAAGGCCATCGAAATCCATGGTGGCGTGGGAGTTACCAGGGATTACCCGGTCGAGAAGCTGTACCGCGATGCCAAGATCGGCCGGATTTATGAGGGCACCAGCAACATCCAGTTGTTGACCATCGCCAAGAAACTGTTGAGCAAGTAAACCCGTCTTGCAGTATATTGAGGAAAATGCGAGCGCTCATTCTGACATCCGCACTGGCCGCGCTGAGCGTGCCCATCTGGGCCGCCGCCGACGACCCTGTTAATGCCGACGAGATCATCCGCAAGTTCGCCGCCAAGGAAGCCGAATTCGCCGAGGCGCGCGGTAACTACACCTACCGCCAAAACCTGAAGATGGAAGAGCTGGATCCCGGCGGCAACCCCACCGGCGGGAGGTGGGAGGAAATAGACGACATCATCTTCACCCCCGACGGCAAGCGCATCGAGAAGGTGGTGTGGGCTCCAGTGATTTCGCTGCAGCACATCGTTTTGACGCCGGAGGACGTGCAGGACCTGCGCGAGGTGCAGCCGTTCGTCCTGACCACGGAGGAACTGCCGAACTACATCATCAACTATGTGGGCCGGGAGAAGGTCGATGAGATCGGCTGCTTCGTGTTCTCCGTAAAGCCCAAAAAACTGATGCCCCATAAGCGGTACTTCGAGGGACAGGTGTGGGTGGACGATCGGGATTTGCAAATCGTCAAGAGCTACGGCAAGGGCGCGGGTATCGCCAAGGGTCAGGAGTTCCCGAAGTTTGAGACTTACCGCGAGCAGATCGACGGCAAGTACTGGTTTCCCACTTACACCCACGCGGACGACACGCTGCATTTCAAGGAATCGAGCCAGCGCATCCGGATGGTAGTCAAATACCAGGACTACAAGCGCTTCGAAGGCAAGTCCACCATCAAGTACGGCGATACCGTGGATCCCAAGGCGACCACGAAGAAGTAGCAGGTAGGACAGACCATCGCTTTTCGTGGTCTGTCATTTTTCGCTGGAGCACGAAAACCTGACAGACGACAAAAACCGATCGTCCGTCCTACCTCCGATCCGAACGCGAAAGCCGGCAGGGCGAGCGCATGGTTGCACTACGGCAGCGCAATCTCGAGCGGCGCCGACTGCGGCCCCTCTTTCCCGGTTGCGCCGACGGCGGCAATGGCATAGCGGTAGGTCTTGCCATGTTCGGCCGCGTGGTCGGAATAGGTGGGAACCGCGCCGCTTTCGGCAATACGCTCGAACGCGCCGCCGGCCGGAGCGCGGTACACGCGGTAACCCTTGATGCCGGATTCCTCGGCGGGATCCCAGGCCAGCTCGATGGAATTGGGCCCGGCCACCGCGCGCAGTCCGGTGGGCGCGGCGGGCGCCACTGGCTCCGGCGTCACTTCGAGCGGCTCGGAGAGATCGCTTTCGGCCACGCGGTTGTCGCTTTGCGGAACGAAGGTCTGCACCAGGTAGCGGTAGCGTGTGCCGGCCTCGGCGGCCTTGTCGGTCCACTCGGGCACGGTCACCTCCGCGACCAGGTCATATTTCTCCGCTGCCGTCAACTCACGCAGCACGCGGAAATGGTCGCCATGCGCGCGCCAGGTGAGGCGCAGGCCGCCCCGCGTCATTTCCGCGCGCACGTCGGCGGGCTCGTCCGGCGGCGCAATCACGTCCACGTTGGCGAAGTTCGACCAGCCGGCGTCCTTCCCGTTGGCTCCCACCACGCGCACCGCGATCGAGACTCCCTTGCCCGTCCATTCCGCGCACGGAACGTCATTACGCACCATGACGCCCTTGGCCGCAAACGGTGGAATCCGCTTTGCTTCGCTGGCCCATTGCGCGCCGCTGAAAGGATCGGGGCCGGGTCCGATGCGGAGATCGAACGACGGTGGCTGCTTGATAGCGACACCCTCCGTGGTCAATTGCGGCACGGTGAACTGGACGATCAGCTTGCCGCCGCGCTGGACGGCCGCGAGGTCGGTGACCCGCGCCGGAATGTTGGCCAACGGCGGCAGCGGCCCGGCCACATAGCCGCAGCCGGAAAGCACCGCCGCCAGAGCGGGAAGAATGCGACGCATGAAATGTCTAGTGTAGCGTTAAGAGGGACGCAAAGCAGAAGGTGAGCGCGCACGCTTCGCGCCGCGATGCTGCAATGGGTCCCTGTCCCGTTTCCTCCGGAGCGCTCGGGCCTGTGTCTGGCCGCCGGCACGAGTGTCCCGAAACATCATCCCAAGCGCGTTAGCTCCTGTGCCGGTCATTGTGAACGAGTCTTCGATAACTTGGGACCCGCAGGTGAGTTAGTTTCCGCGCTCGGCAAGCACTCGAAAAGGCACGCTGCGAGTGATCACGCTTTTCCCCTGGCGGACGGTGACAATGGCGCCATAGTCACCGGCGGCCAGCTTGGTACCCTGGATGTTCGCCAGATACGGAAATTCGCGCGCCTGCACCCCGTACACAGCGGTGCCCTTGCCTTCCCGGGACGGATCGACGATCTGGCTCTTAAACAGCATTGGCATGCGAATCACCACGTGCCCCTCACGAACAATCTCCAAGCTCATTTCTGGTGGAGCGCCGTGGATATCCGGGTAAAGCACCAGGTAGAGCTCGAAACTAATCTCTTCTCCGCCTGGGAAGACGGGATTAAGCACAGGAGCCAAGGCCCGGCCCTCGTAGCTAAACACCTGGTCAGCCTCGAACTTGTCGGCTGAACCCTTAAACGGACGCACGAACAGCGCGTCGCTCGCCATCAGACCCGGCGCCCCCAGGCCCCCTCTTAGCGGCGTCTGAATCGAGCCGGAGGTTCCCGCCAGTAAGTCCTCGACTTTGGCGTCGATCGTGAAGCGATCATGGCCGGGGACCATAATGCTCCGCAGGAATAGCAGGCTGCCCTGACGCCGCAGGTCCAGGCTACGAGCCGGGCCGCGAATATCAAGCTCTTTCTGGCCGCTCCATACAGGGGCGCCTTGCGAATTTCGCACCAGCACGACGATTCTGGCGTGCGCCCGATAGGTTCCGGCGTTGCTATCCATCTGGAACTTCAGCGCACTCAGCGGAGATTCGGCCATCATCAGGCCTTGCATTGGGCCGCTGGCATCGTTGGCCTCGAATGCGCGCTCGTTAAAGGTAGCGCCCAAGTCGAAGTCCACGCTATTAGCGCCGGTCCCGCCCATGCCGGTGCCACCCGCCGCGCCTGTCGATGAAGTGCGAATGAAGCGTGCATACACCGGAATTTCATTTTGCGCAGCCGCGGCGGCGGGTGCAGGTGCCGCCTCCGCTATTGCCGTCTGTGTGACCGTTAAGAGACTGGTCTCCAATTCGCGCGCCTGGCGCGCCCAGGCGCCCCCGGTGTTCCTGGTCAGCAACTCCAGAGGGGAGCGCGTACTTTTTGCGCCCGGTTCGACGATATCCAGCACGATGACCCGCACGCCATTGGTCTTGCACAGCCCCACCAGATGCTCGACGGTGCGTCCCAGGTCGCCGGACAAATGCGGGCTGTTCAGCACCGCGATGACGATCCGCGTACCAGGGCGCAGCCCTGCGGCCTGCACGGCTGCGTCGAGTGAAGTGAGGAAAGCCGCCGGATCGGTGGCGTGCGCTCCGTCCGCGGCCTCGGTGAAGACTTGCTCCATCTCCTTCGGCGCCATCGCCGCATCGATGCTCAGGGCATCCAGGCTCCCTGCCCGCATGAGCTCGACCGTCGTCTTCGTCGTCCCGAACCAATGGCGGGAGGCCGAGGCGGCAGCGCGCGCGCCCTGCCGAGCGGTTGCGGCGAAGCCAGGACCGAACAGAAAGGTCAGGGAGTATTCCTCGGCGCGAGCCTGGGCAAAACTGGCAACGCCGATCAATAAGGCACTTCCGAGAAAACGATACCAAACTCGCATTATGGAAACCCTGCCTATCGCAACATTGTCCCTCAAGTCGCCTGCCGCGCGCGCTCGGTGACCCGCGCCGGAATGTTGGCCAACGGCGGCAGAGGTCCGGCCACATAGCCGTAGCCGGAAAGAACCGCCGCCAGAGCGGTAAGAATGCGACGCATGAAATGACTAGTGTAGCGTCACGAAAATCGGTCGCCGCCGGCTCCGTGCGCGAGGAGGGCGCTTGACACTCGGACAGAAATGTCCGAGACTGGATTAGTGAAGGGTGCGGAATTCGAGCGGCGAGTGCAGAAGTTGGCGCGGAGCAGGAAGGTCGCCTGTGCATTTGTCGGTGACCAGGGAAAGGGAAGCCACGGCCGCCTGTATTACGGCGACGAATTCACAACCCTGAAGGATCGGAAGAAAGAAATCGGCCGCGACCTGCTGGCCAAGATGTGCAGGGATCTTAAGATCGATCCGCACCACCTGTAGGAGATGAATCCATGTCCGCCTTTACGTATCCCGCGAAATTCACGACCGGCAGCGATGGCCGCGTGCTGGTCGAGTTTGCCGATCTACCACGCGTCTCGACCGACGGTAAAGACGATCGCGAGGCAATGGAAGAGGCCATGGATGCCCTGGGATCCGATCTTTCGATCCGCCTGTCGCGCCGGGAAGAGATTCCGGCGCCCTCACCTGCCAAGCGCGGTCAGCGACTGGTGCCGGTGCCGCTTTGGCTGGCGCCGAAGCTGGCGCTCTATCTGGCGATGCGCGAAGCCCAAGTCAACAACTCCGAACTGGCCCGCCGCCTTGGCGTCCACGAGCGAGTGGTCCGCCGCATGCTCGATCCTGCACACGCTACCAAAGCAGTGAAGATCCAGGCCGCGCTGGCCGCCCTCGGCAAGCAGATGATTGTCGAAGTCAGGGACGCGGCGTAAAGAAGGCGGGAGGATTTCGATCAGACCGGGATCAAAACGGAAGGCAGTGCGCATGCGCTGCGCAACGGCTGCCAAAAAAATGCGTCTGTCCCTTTTTTGCCGTTTTTGCCCTCCTCGGCGCCGCCTCATCGATAAGCATCTCTCCGATCCGCAACGCGATGTACGGTGATGGTGTCTTTGGTCTCATCGAACAGCACGCGATGGTTGCCGGCGCGCAGGCGCAACAAGCCTGCGAACTCGCCGGACAACGGCTTCACCCGGCCTTTGCCGGTTTCGGCGTAGCGGTGGAGCGCACGCAGTATCGCCATGGCGGCGCGCTGCTCGATCGCACGAACCTCGGCCGGAACGCTGGGTGCAAACCGGATCTTTTTCACAGTAGCTCCGCTGGCCCGCTTCAATCGCCTTTGCGGCCGCGGACCTGGTCCATGGTGAAGCCGAGATCGGCCACTACCTGCTCGAAGGGGACGCCGCCCTCTGGGTTCTGCCGGAAGTGCTCGCGTGAAGCGGCCACGGCCTGACGATCCTCTGCGGTGAGTTCTTCCTCTTCGTCATACACCATCGTTTCCAGAAGCCGAACCACGGCGGCGAGCTGTCCGGGGCCGAGCTGGTCGATCAACGAGTACGCCTGTTGCTTGTCGGACATTCTTTAAGCTGCCTGATGGACGGGTTCGTGATGCAAGCGCATCAGTTGGTCGGCGCTCAATGCAACCATGGCGTAGGCCTTGCCATTGCCATCTGAAAACTCGACTTCGTAGACGTCCGGAGCCCAGCTCTCGACCACAGTGCCGACCTGGCCGCGGACCAATCCCTCGTCAGGCAAATCCTTGACCAGCGCGACCACGGCGAGCATCTCAATTCCGCTCATGACGAACCTTCCTCTTATAGTACATAACAACTCGTCAGCCACGGCAAGTCTTCCCCAATTCGCACGATCCAACTGCTGCGGATTCTTATGGTCCTGCCATTCCGGATAAGATCGAAATCGACCACATAGCGCTGCCCGTAAGGGTTCGCGACACCCGGTCGAGCCTCGGCATTGCTGGCAGCGGCGAGAAGGTGTATTCGGAGTTCGTCCGCATCGGTCTCCCGGATTCCAACGGATGCAAACACCCGAGCTTTGTTACGGCCACGCGGATGCCGTGAGTCGAGGCAATACTCTTGCAGCTTCCGAATATCGACAACGGCACGCTCGCCATTGGGCAGTCTCATGAAGCACCCATCGTAACCGGGCGTGGCTGCCGGCACAAGGTCGAAGTTACCTTCTTCTCGATGCCACGATGATGACTTGCATTTCACGGGACTGGGCGGCGACGGCTTGCACCACGGTTTCGCGCAGGCTGCGGTACCAGGGGCGCGGGGCGGAGCGGCCCATGAAGATTTGCGTGATGAGCTGCTGGCGGGCGAAATCGGCGATCGCGCGGGGGGCCTCCGCCGCGTATACAGTATGAGTTTCGATGCGCAGGTTGCGGGCGAAACTCATGTGCCGTTCGACGCCCTCGCGGTCCTCGCCGGGTGCGGCGACGTGAATGGCCAGGCAATCGGCCTGCAAATAATCCGCCACCCGCTTGCCCCGGCGAATCAGCACCGCTGAAAACGGATTACCGGTGAGGCAGATCAGGATGCGTTCTTTGCGCCGCGGCTCCGCGTCCGCCTGCGGCCGCAGGTCGCGGCCGGCGGGAGCGAGGATGTCCACCACGGCGGGCGGCGGGGCGGCGGAAAGCTTTTCCTCGACTTCGTGCGCGGTGTGCCGCATGGCCATTTCGCGCAGCGCCGCAAGGTTGGTTTCGGTGAAGAAATTGTCCATCGCCTTTTGCGCCTTGTCGGACGCATAGACCACGCCGCGCTCCAGCCGGTTGCGCAGCGCTTGCGGCGTCAGGTCGACGAAGACGATCTCATCGGCGTCGTCGATCACCCAGTCCGGCACGGTTTCGCGCACGCGCACTCCGGTGACGTGCCAGACCTGGTCGTTGAGGCTTTCCAGGTGCTGCACGTTCATGGTGGCGATCACGTCGATGCCGGCGTCGAGCAAGGCGTGCACATCCTGCCACCGTTTGAGCCGCTCGCTTCCCGGCACGTTGGTATGGGCGAATTCGTCGACCACGGCGACCGCGGGCCGGCGGCTGAGAATGGCGTCGGTGTCCATCTCCTCGAAGGCGGCATTGTTGTAGGGAATCGCGCGGCGCGGGACGAACTCCAGGCCTTCGGTCATGGCGATGGTTTCCTTGCGGCCGTGCGGCTCGAAATAGCCGACCACGATGTCTATGCCCTGCCGCTTGAGCGCCTGCGCCTCCTCCAGCATGCGGTAGGTTTTGCCGACGCCGGCCGCATACCCGAGATAGACCTTGAGATGACCCTTGTGGCGTTCGCTCATCGGGCCTCGCGGTGCGGAAACAGCCGGAGATCGAAATCCTCGGCGGCGTCGATCAGCCGGTCGACTGAACTGCGCGGCTCCCACCAGCGCCGCTCGCGGCCCGTGTGGCCAAGGAACACCTGGGTGACGCGTTGCTCGCGCGCGAAATCGAGGATCGCCTCGACGAAATCGTCGTTGCTCAAACGGTGTACCTCGGCCCCCAATTGGCGGGCCAGCTCCAGATTGGCGTCGAGGCGCTCGCGGTCGGCGGCATCCAGCCGGGTGCGTTCGACATAGGCCGCCATCAGCGCGCCGTGGAAGCGCAGTGCGTTGCGATGCCCGCTCTCCAGCATGGCCCTGGCGTTGGAGCGCGCCGTGAGGCACACCAGGATGCGCTCCTGCGCGCCCCAGCGGACGGCGATACAGTGATCGTCGAGATAGACCTGGAGCTGCCGCTCCACCACGTCGGCGGCCAACAGCAACGCCATTTCGCGCAGTTCCGCCAGTTGGCGCGGGTCCGGCATGCTGGCGTCGAGGGCGCGGCCGATCAGCGCCTCGGTGGGCGCATCCACCACCTCTATTTCGTCGGCTTCGAGCAGAAATTCCTCGGGCACGCTGTTGGCCGCGCGCTTGGCGGTGATGCGCTCCACGGCGTCCTGCTTCTCCTCGATGTGTTGCAGGTTGACGGCGGTGATGACGGCGATGCCGCGATCGAGCAACTCCTCCACGTCCTCCCAGCGATGCGGATTGCGGCTGCCCGGCGGATTATCGAAAGCCAGGCCGTCAATCAGACAAGTGCTCGGATGGCGGCGGAAAATCGCAGCCAGGTTGATGACGTCCCACACGCGGCCGGCGTGGTGCTCCCGCACGGGAGGGATGACTTCGAGATTGGCCAGAATGGTCTCCAGGTCGGGCGTCAAACTGCCCTGCAGGGAGCCGATTACCACGTCCTGCCCGCGTTGCTTGCGGCGACGCCCCTCGTCGAACATGCGGAACGACTTGCCGACGCGCGGCGCGTAACCGAGGAACACCTTCAGGCGCCCGCGCCGTTCGCGCCGCTCGCCCGCCTGCACGCGGCGCAGCAACTCTTCCGGGTCCGGCCTATGATCGGTGCGATCCGCCATAAGAACAATTATGCCTGTTGTGGGGGCTGGCCGAAGAAGGGCTGAGTTCAGCGAACGTTGACAGGCGAAAGCGCCTGTCCCACTTTGCGGCGTGTTTGTGGGACAGGCGCTTCCGCCTGTCAACCGAACGTCCGTACCCCGGCCATAGCGTTCCGCGGCCCAGAATGCCGGCCGGGTCCAGGCGGCGCGCATGGCGTCCGGTTGCTGCGCCGCGTATTGAATCTCGATGCCGCGGTCAGATCTCCAGTATCACCGGCATGATCAGCGGGCGCCGCGAAGTTTCCTTCACGATGTAGCGTTTCAGGTCGGCGCGGATCTTCTCCTTCATGACTCCCCAATCGGTCTTCTCCTCCTGGTTGGAGCCCTCCAGGGTTTTGGCCACCACCGCGCGGGCGCGCGCCATGAACTCGCTTCCGTCCTCGGCCAGCGCGAAGCCGCGGCTGACGATTTCCGGCGAATTCTCCACGCGCCCGGTGTGACGGTTGATGGCGATGATGGGGAGCACGATGCCATCCTCGGAAAGCAGCCGGCGGTCGCGAATGACCACCTCCGGCACGGCGTCGTCGACGGAGCCGGAATCGATGCACACACGGCCCACCGGCACGCGGCCGGCGCGGCGCGCGCCGTGCTTGTCGAGTTCGAGCACTTCGCCGGATTCCATGATGAAGGAATCCTCCAGGCCCGCGAAACGCAGGTGTTCCGCCAGCCGGGCGTGCTTGGCAAGCTGCCGGTATTCGCCGTGAATCGGCATGAAGTAGCGCGGCCGGACCAGGTTCAGCATCAGCTTCATCTCTTCCACGCTGCCGTGCCCGGAAACGTGCAGCGGCGGGTTCATGTGGCCATACATCACGTCCGTGCCGCGCCGTTCCATGTGGTCGATCATGCGGAAGATGGCCTTTTCGTTGCCGGGAATGATGCGCGAACTGAGCACCACGGTGTCGCCGCGCTCGACCGAAATGTGCTTGTGATTATCCACCGCCACGCGCGAGAGCGCCGACATCGGCTCGCCCTGGGTGCCGGACATGAGAATCGCGACTTTCTCCGGCGCCAGGCCCATCACGTCCTGCGGGCGCAACAGAATGCCGTCGGGAATATCGAGCAGGCCGAGCGAGTGCGCGATCTCGGTCACCGAAATCATGCTTCTGCCGGCGAACGCCACGCGGCGGCCGTATTCCTGCGCCAGATCGAGCACCAACTGGATGCGGTGAATGGACGAGCTGAAGCACGCCACCACGATGCGCCGCTCGCTGCGGTTGAAGATCTCCTCCATGCGCGGCCGCACCGCGCGCTCGCTCTCGGTGTAGCCGTTGCGGTCGCTGTTGGTCGAATCGGAAAGCAGCAGCAACACGCCGCGCTTGCCGTAGTCGGCCAGCGTATGCAGGTCGAACAGCTCGTTGTCGGTGGGGGTGGGATCCACTTTGAAATCGCCGGTGTGGATGATGACGCCGAGGGGCGTGGTGATGGCCAGCGCGACGGCGCTGACAATCGAGTGGGTGACGTGGATGAACTCGATCTTGAAGGGCCCAACTTCGACGATCTGCTTGGGCGCGACCTTGATCAGGACGGGATCGCGCTCCAGGTCGTACTCTTCCAGCCGCCGCTCGACCAGCGCCAGCGTGAAGGCCGTGCCATAGACCGGAACGTCGATATCGCCGAGGAAATAAGGGACGGCGCCGATGTGGTCTTCGTGACCGTGGGTGAGGATGATGCCGCGGATGTGAGCCGCGTTCTCCTTGAGGAAAGTCAGGTCGGGCATTACCAGGTCTACGCCCAGCAGCTCGGCCTCGGGGAACATCATGCCACAATCGATGACAATGATGTCCTCCCCGTAGCGGATGGCGGTCATGTTCATGCCGAACTCGCCCAAACCGCCCAGGGGGATTACGTGCAACTTGTGATCAGTCATTCCAATAGGGACCGGGCGCACCCGGAACTCTCATTCTAGCGTGGTGCGGCGAGGAGAGATGGTTACATGCGTGCCGTCCATGTTGGGGAGGCACATACTTCACCTATGACAATCAGCCGCTTAGCGATTGCTCGAGGCCTGTCGCTGCGGCATCATGACACAGCCGGAGTGGCGTTTGTCGCCGCTGCGTTTTTCCTCATGGCCGGCCCGCCAGCGGCCCTGGCTCAAACTTTGCCGGCCTTTAACTGGATTCTGGAGGTCGACAACTCCGGCCTCGGCTACCCGTACGCTACGCTGGGGACGGACGCGCAGGGAAATGGATACGTCGTGGGCAGCACGAAGTCGTTGAACCTCCCGGTGAAGAACGCGGTGCAGAGTCAATCCGCTTCGCCGGGATCGTACGATGTATTCGTCACCAAGTTCGATCCGGCAGGCAACGTCGTTTACTCGACCTACTTCGGCGGCAATGCGGACGACATTGCGCGGGCGGCCACTGTCGATGCGGCGGGGAATGTCTATGTCGCCGGAACTACCGCATCGAATAACTTTGCGACTACGCCCGGAAGTTGGTCGCCCACGCCGCCCCCGCCCGGGGGCGCCACCTTCCTGTTCAGGCTCAACCCGGATGGATCGGTTGGTTACTCGACGTATTTCACTTACGGGTCGGAGACTATGCCGCAAGCGATTGCCGTGGATGATACCGGCTCCGTGTACCTCACAGGAATCACCAATGGAGGCGTGCCGACGACAGCGGGGGCGTACCAGACGACTTGCGCCTGCGCTGGGTTGGGGTATTATTACGGGCCGCCGATCGACATCTACGACGCGTTTCTCTCAAGGTTCGACCCTACTGGCTCCAAGCTCGTCTGTTCGACATACCTCGGCGTTTCGTATGCCTCCGGTAACGCCGTCGCGGCGGCGGCCGATGGCAGCGCGTATCTGGGAAGCCCTACCGGTATCTACCATTTCGACCCGACCGGCGAGTCGCTGCTCGACTCCATCGGACCGGTAGTGGCGGCCCAGGCGATGGCGATCGGCCCCAACGGCAGCGTGTATCTGGCGGGCGCCGCCGGAACCGGTTCGAACCAGTTTCAGCCTACAGCGGGAGTGTTCCAGACGAGCCCCGTACCGCGACCGGTATTGCCCACGCAAAGCTCCGGTTCGACGCTCGGGATCGCGATTATGGATCCGCAGCTTCAAAACACGCTGGCAGCGACCTATTTCGGCGATCCGGCTTATGGTGGGTCCGTCAGGACGCTCGCCCTCGACTCATCCGGCAACGTGTACTTCGGCGGCTACACCTCGCGCGCGGGTTTGCCCACGCGCACTCCGTTGCAACTGGGATTCGGCGGCTCGCTTGTCACCGGCTTCGTCAGCGAACTCTCGGCCGACCTTTCCACTTTGCTGTTCTCGAGCCAATTCGGAGACGGCGAATACTTCGGCGTGACAGGCCTGGGAATCGGATCGAACGGCAGCTTCGCACTCGCCGGCGCGACGGATCACGGGACGGTCTGGGCCAACAGCGTGCAACCGGCGAACTTGCCGCCGTTGCGGATCGACGCGGTCGAGAACGCCGCGAGCCGGCTTAACGATTTGATCGCGGCGGGCGAGACAATCTACATCGGCGGCGCGGGGTTTGGCAGCGATACCCAGCTCTTGCTAGGTGACGTTGTGGTGCCGGTGATTTCGGTGACGCCGACTTTGATCGCCGCGACTTTGCCATCGGATCTGCCAAATGAGCCGGTGCGAGTCCAGGTGCAATCCGGCGGGGCGGCTTCGAACCCGGTGCTGCTCAACGTGGCGATAACCTCCCCCGGCCTGTTTTCGGCCGACGGTAGCGGCTTCGGCCAGGGCTACATTCTGAACAAGGACGGCACGCTGAACTCTCCCGCGAACCCCGCCGCACCGGGTGACAAGATTACGATTTACGCGACCGGCGTGGGTCCTGTATCATTCACGGACGGGTATGCGGTTACGCAGTTTTGGGCGGATGTCTATATCGACGGGTTCCACTGCGACGGCTTGGCGGCGGTGATGGATCCCGTAGCCGGGTTTCCCGGCGCCGTCTATCAGTTGACCGTCCTGGTCCCGAACCCGGCCGCGCTGGCTGCCACCAATCCGAACCTCCTGAACTTCACGTTTCCGCCGCAGGTCGGAGTGATTCTTCAAATCGACGGCGCCAGCACCCAGAACGGGCTCGCGATCTCGATAGGGCAATAGTAAGTGCGGGGCGAGGGCAAGTTGCGAAAGCAATAGGACCGGGAACCCTTCACCCGCGCTCGAGCAGCTCCAGCAGCTTTTCCTGCACGCTTTCGGCGGTGGGATTGTCGGGCGCGATCACCAGGATGGTATCGTCACCGGCGATGGTGCCGACCACTTCGGGCCAGCTCTCGCTATCGAGCGCGACGGCGACCGAATTGGCGTGGCCGGGCGAGGTTTTGAGCACCACCAGGTTCTGCGCGCGCAGCACGTCGTGAAGGAACTCCGCCGCCAGCAGGGAAAACTGCGGGCCGGGCTCCTCGTCGGCGATCTCTTTGTAGCCCTCGCGGGTCTTCACGAGGCGCAGGTCGCGGATATCGCGCGAGAGCGTCACCTGCGTGGCGGCGATGCCCTGGCTCTTCAGCTCCTGCGCCAGTTCTTCCTGGGTCTTGATCCCCTTGCCGCGGACCAGCTTCAGAATCTGTCCCTGCCGGTATGTCTTGGTCATGATGCCATCTCTTTCAGCCGCTGCCTGGCTTCGGCCAGCGCCGCGGCTACCGCCTTCGGTCCGGTGCCACCGGGAATCTCGCGCGTTTCGAGGCCGCGCCGCGGATCGAGGAACGTCGCCATTTCGGCGCTGAACTCGGGCGCGAAAGCGTGCATTTCTTCGGCCGTCCATGCGGAGGGTTGCTTCGACTGGCGTATGCTCTCGAGCACGAAGCGGCCGACGATCTGGTGCGCCTGGTGGAACGGCGTGCCAGCGCGCGCCAGCGCCTCCGCCAGGTCGGTGGAGACCACCCAGCTTTGCTCTGCCGCGGCCAACGGAACACTCGGTTTCAGCACCGCCGATTCCACCACCACGCGCGCCATCTCGAGCGAACCCGCCACTTCATCGGCCGCCTGGAACAGCGGCACCTTGTCTTCCTGCATGTCGCGATTGTAGGTCATCGGCAGCCCCTTCATGGTGACCAGCAGCGAAGTGAGGCAGCCCATCACGCGGCCCGCCTTACCGCGAATCAGTTCGAGCGAATCGGGGTTTTTCTTCTGCGGCATCAGGCTGGAGCCGCTGGTGACGCCGTCGGCCAATTCGAGCCAGCCGAATTCTTCCGAGGAA
>Ga0116130_1000777_pt1 | contig 19418 bp, 20 predicted proteins | sample June2015DPH_17_5_FD_89733 | JGI IMG/M metagenome (GOLD analysis project Ga0116130, IMG submission 89733) | Peatland microbial communities from SPRUCE experiment site at the Marcell Experimental Forest, Minnesota, USA - June2015DPH_17_40 | ecosystem: Environmental > Terrestrial > Soil > Wetlands...
CCGGCTTCGGATCATTCAGATACCACGACGTTGTAAGGCAATCAAAACGACGAGGGCAGCCATATCGTTCGGGACGGCCATCCTTGCCATTTTTTACGACAGCGAAATCATCATAGAATTGCGTAAGCTGTTTGTTGGCAGCTGGTCCGGTTTTATCCATCTCATTTCATCCGAATCTTGAGAAAACAGTCGTGTGTCTTTCTTAATTGGGACGATGGCGAACACACCCACCCCGTGAATCGGAGACGGTTTCAGCCTGGTAAGAATGCCTGTGTGCGGTAGTTTTTCATCATCGTCGGGCAGCCAATGCCTAGTGACGCCTTTTCCGAGTCCTTCCAAATCGGGATAGATTACAGCTTCGTCGATACCGTAGTCATCTAGCTCATCGCGAATATCGTCCGTCGCATAACTGGGAATTACAATTCTTGCCAAATGGTCTGTTGGTTTAGGAAAAAGCTCATTCAAGCGGGCGCGACGGCGCCCATGCACGGTGAAGCAAGAACGCTGGGCCGCGATTCGAGCATCGAACTGCGTCGGATAAATGGCGACAGGCAACTTCGTGGTCAGCTTGGCTTTGGCGTCGAAACGATCTGGAAGCCAAGGCTGGTATCTTCGAGCATCTGCTTCAGACAAGCCGGGTGACCCGGCAGGAAGCACCTCGGAGTAACCCTTTCCCAGTACGATCCCATTCAGCCACCAGGGATCGATGACCCATACCACTGCATCATGTAAGCCGTCGCTGTCCTTAAGAGCGAAGTAGAGACCTATCTGCGGATTTTCTGTCCAATCAAGCAAGCGTGTCGGCGCGCCGTAATGTTGCATGAGGAAGTACCACTCCCAGGCATTCGCTGGTTTGTAGCTGGTCAAACCGGGAGCACGCCTTACAAACTCTTCGCGGATTTCATCTTCGGCAGAAAGCAATTCGTTGATAGTGCTGTGAGGTCGATAGAGTTTCGGAAGCAAAGGCCAATTCGATTTTCGCGAACCCCGATACCAAAGGCCGGGCTCGCCATCCTTCTTCGACTCCCAGGCCCTTTCAATCTCCTTGATTCGCTCCATGAATTTGAGCAACGTCTCAGCAATATAGGTTTGCGTCATTCTTGTATCCTTAATACGTCGCAAAGTAGCTCACCGGTTTCTCCGGGTTACAGCCGCGCTTCGTCGTAGAGCTTGCCGCGACCGGAAGTAAGCTAAGGTATACCTTCTGTCTTCATATGTTCCAAGAGTGCCTTGTTATTGCGGGCCTGAAGCCAGTCGCGGCAGAGGAGCACGAGCTCGAACTGTGTTTGAAGATAGTTGTTCGTAACTTTCTTGCGGTAATGATCTTTGAGATAGCGCGCCGGATGCGCGAGATTTCTGACCATACGAACTACCTCAGCATAGTCGCCGATCTGTGCCTTTCTGCTGTTCCGGTCGCCGTTCGGGGCGGACGGTAGCCATTGCGCCGCTTTCGCTACTGCCAGCAGGTCGAAGAGCTCCCACTTCAAGAGGTTGTTCCGTTTCTTCGGATCTCTCGGAAGTTGACCGGTACGCTCGGCCTCGTCCGGAAAACAGTTGACCATCAAAATCAGTATGGTCTCAAGCGCGGAGCCAAGCATGATACATCCGGCCAGGTAGGACTTGGCTTTCTCGCAGCGTAGCGCTTCCTGCCAGTAGACGCGGGACAGCCGTGATAATTCGAGTTCTTGTTCATCGGTGAGCGTGGTGAAAGGCATTGTTGCATTCCTGTCTCAGTTGGAGGTGAAAATCGCCCTGACTATACAATCAGGTCGCGTGTTCTGGTAGCGTGTGATAAAGGACGTTGTCAGTGTCGATATTCTATTTCGCTGCGCGGCTTTAGAGAAAGCGATGATCGGGCTTTCGGTTCAGCCTCCAGGGAAAAGCGTAAAGTAGACCTGTAGCATGCCGTATTTTTGCAAATCCGGTAATGTTACGCTCTACCCCCCGCGAGGACGCGATCTCTTAAGTTGAAGATCTACGCCTGTGACTTTGAATCGAAAGGTCAGCATGTCCTGGCTGCAACCATAGAATCGACAGGCGGCTTGATCCGTTAATCGTGTCTGGCGAATGTTGAAAAGCGCATCCCTGGGCAAAAGCAACGCCCCGCTCAGCCAATTGGCTTCTTCCTCTTGGGCTCGATTATACGTACTCAAAAGCAAGATTTGATCGCTGGAGACATCCACGCGAGCTGGTGTATGCGCCAGCACAAGATGGGAAAGCTCGTGCATGAAATCACTGTTCATTCGGGCGGGGGAATGACCGGAATTCAGAATCACGGCGTGTCGCGCTCCGGCGCAAACGGTCGCCGCCGACCAGCTATCGGAATCAGCGCGCAACACCGCAACGCATTCGGCAGGGATGCCGGGGACCTCTTCGAGCTTCCATACAACTATTTCCAAATGGGCAGCCAGTTTCCTGGGGTCGAGCGCGTCAACTGACTTCAGCCTCAATTCCGACCTCAGAGCTGCAGAGGTGTTTTCGCACCAACTCTTGAACCCACGCTTGTACACGCTTAGTTGCCATCCTTCTCCAATTGCATGAGCGCTCTTTGCGCGGCAAGAATCATTTGGGCAAGGGCTTTCGCTGTTTCCGGCGAAATGGCTTGGTCCTTCCGAAAATGAACGGAAAGGCCTGATGATTCCGATTTAGCGGTGGCGATGCCGAGAACCGATGCCGGATCGACTCGCAACCATTTGCAGATTTTACCGAAGGTATCGAGGTCAGACATTTTTCCACGCTCGACTCGTGACAATGTTGCCGGGCTGACCCCGACTTCGGCGGCGACTTCGCGGATACCACGCGATGCGCGTCGCTCGAGCGCAAGCCGGCCTAAGCTATGAACCGTTAGAGCTTTCACAGTGCCTCCTGTCTTACACGTAAGAATTTGTTTGACTGGGAATAGGGAAGGGTGTAGTGTTTCATTCGTAAGAAAGTATCGCTTCCGCGAGAAAATCGCAAGGAGCAAGATCACCATGGAACGCATCGAGTATCGGGTCAACGACGTTGGCCAGCAAACAGAGCATCAGACGATGACTGCACGACAAATTCTCAAACACGCTGAGATCGATCCCGGCTTGCACTTTCTCCTGGAGACGCATCCTGAGCATGTCGATTTTCAGGATAGGCCGGACGAAGCGATACACATGGTCCCGCACATGCGGTTCGTGACAGAACACCAAGTGATCGAATACAAGGTGAACGACGAGGACCAAACCACAAAGCACCGGCACCTTACTGCCAGTGAAATCCTGGTTCACGCGGGAATCGACCCTGCCGCAAACTACCTTGCGGAAGTGTTCCCCGAGCACATTTCCTTTGAAGGGAAACCAGATGAGCGAATCCGCATGCATCAGCACATGAAATTCATATCAGTTTCCATCAAGCCGACGCCGGTGTCGAGGCAGTAGGAATGAAATCTTTTGCGGAGCAGTTGAAGGAGCTTGGCTACACGGTCACCCAGGAGGGTGAGAAAATTTCTTTTCCCTTCAGGATCGAGACCGGAAAGCGGGCTGGTGAAGACATCATGCTCGGTTTCATCGCCAACGCGGACTTCATGCTTAACCCGCCTTCGGGGCCGCACGTGCGCCCGCGATTGTTGCCTATGAATGCTGAACAGGTACCACATCCGGTCGGTGGGGTCCACGAAAGCCCCTTCGGGAAAGACTGGCAATACTGGAGCCGACCCATTAAGCATTGGGCGGAAACTCGCCGGAACGCCGCCGACTATATGGCTCACATCCACAGACTCTTTGATACGTTATGACGGACTCTTCGTTCAGTGTGGCAATTCGCGGCGAAATAGACGACGCCTTGCTAGCCCATTTAATCCGTGCTGACCATCAAGAGGATCTATGCTTCGCGACATGGTACCCCAGCAATGGTCATCAGCGGAAAACTGCACTCCTCCACGAGTTGATATTGCCACAATCGGGAGAGCGGCATGTGCATGGGAATGCGAGCTTCGAAGCGCGTTATTTCGAACGCGCAGCGGTGGAAGCAGCTAAGTTAGGAGCAGGACTGGCATTGCTGCATAGTCATCCCGGACCGGGCTGGCAGGACATGAGTGCTGACGATATTCGCGCCGAGCAAGAACATGCGGCCGCAGCAAAAGGGGCAACAGGACTGCCCTTAATCGGCCTCACTGCCGGCAACGACCGGTCGTGGAGTGCGCGGTTTTGGGAGAAAACCGCCCCCTCGAAATACGAACGCCGTTGGTGTTCCACGGTGCGGGCTGTCGGCTCACAACTGCGCGTTACGTTCAACGACAGTCTCATACCGCCACCAGTTGCCTCAGAATCACTCCGAAGAACTATTTCGGCGTGGGGTGCCGCGAAACAGGCAAACCTGGCCCGAATTCGCGTGGGAATCGTCGGTGCCGGCAGCGTAGGCAGCATCATTGCAGAGGCACTTGCACGCACCGGCTTTGAACACATCACGTTGATTGACTTTGATACGGTAGAGGAACTCAACCTTGATCGGCTTCTTCACGCCTATCCGCGTGATGCTCGAATGGCACGTGCTAAAGTCCAGGTGCTCGGCAAAACGATCAAACGGAGCGCTACGGCGTCAGGCTTCACAGTCGAAATGATCGAACGCAGTATCGTCGAGGAAGAGGGGTTCCGCGCGGCGCTCGATTGCGACGTTCTCTTCTCATGCGTTGATCGTCCCTGGCCGCGAAGCGTTTTAAACTATATCGCCTATACCCATCTCATCCCAGTTATCGATGGGGGTATTCTCGTAACGGCAAGCAACACGAAAGGTTTACATGCCGCCGATTGGCGCGCTCACATTGCCGGTCCTGGCCGGCGTTGTCTTGAATGTGGGGAACAATACGATCCCGGCCTGGTTTCGATCGAACGCGACGGGTATTTTGATGATCCGCGTTACATCGAAGGTTTGCCGGACGATCATTTTATCAAACGCAACGAAAACGTATTTGCCTTCAGCATGAGTACGGCCAGTTTCGAAATGCTTCAGCTCCTCATGATGGTCCTTGCCCCGCTTGGTGTGGCGGATGCTGGAGCCCAGATGTATCACTTTGTGCCGGGCCTCTTCGACCGTCCAAACTTCGATCTGTGTAAGCCCCGGTGCCCTTTTTCATCTCTATTGCTTAGTAGGGGTGACAGCTCAGGAATTACGGTCACAGGTGCCCATGCGGCTGCCGAACGCTGCCGCGCAGACCGGTCCCGGCGTCAAGCCGAGCTTCCTTGGCGTGCTCACCTTATCGACTGGCTCCAAGAGAAACTCAACGCACTTGCCGTTCACTGGGGCGAGCTATGACTCCCAATCTTGGGCAATAACGCGTCTCTAGACAGACAGGAAAAACCAGACCTTGCCAGTTGGTTTAGAGAATGATAAAGGACGTTATCATTCATGGCATTTCCGACCTTTAAGCTCTTGGGATAGCCTTGAGAAATCATGCTGGTGGTTCCGATTCCCGAACGGGAATTTAATCTTTATGGTCTGGCCCTGCCTGAGGGTCCGAACTTCGAGCCCTACGTTGTCGTCTCCGGATGGAAATGCGACAACGCCAGAAGTGTTGGCGGCGTGCTGCTCGACCACAACACCGGCGCTCTCGCCATCCGTGCGTTTCGCCGACGCATCGATCACTGCTTCGTCGTAACATCCAGCAAGTCGGGATTTGCGTCGCATGACGCTGCGTTGATAGAACTGAAGGCCGCAATGCGCCCAGGGGAGCCGCCCGAATCGATCCAGCCCGGAGTCAAGAAGCGGCCGCCACTTTTGGAGATAGGAAACAGGAAGCCGGGCGAGAATTTCAAGCTGCTCACCGGAACACCGAACCACGTTCCTGCGGCGATTGCTGTTGGCGAGATCTATCTCGCAATGCCGAACCCCGACGATAATTTTGTATCCGATTTTCAAACGACGAACTTCGACTCGCGCCTTTTCGAGCTCTATTTGCTGGCCGCATTTCGGGAGCAAGGCGTCACAGTGCTCCAGGATCACGAATCGCCGGACTTCCTTATCAAGCGTGCCGGCCATGAATGTTTTGTGGAGGCCGTCACCGCAAATCCAAAAGAAGTGAAAATTCAGGGGCTCACTTTTCCAACATTTGCGCCTGAATCCCAGGAGGAACGGCTCCTTGGCGCCCCCGCCGTGCGATTCGCCAAAACTCTAAGAAGCAAGATTCAACGGGGATACGAGAAGCTGCCGCACGTGCTGGGAAAACCGTTCGCACTTGCAATTGCGGATTTTCACGCCCCGAGTTCGATGGTCTGGAGCAGAGAAGCCCTACCGTCGTATCTCTATGGGGTCCACGCGAAGGTCGAAATGGGCCCGGACGGACCGCGCGCCGTTGGGTCGGTCGTCGATAAGCTCCTCGGTCCCGAAGGGATTCCGGCAGGCCTGTTTCGCGATCCGGCGATGTCGTACCTCTCTGCTGTCGTTTTCAGCAACGCGGCCACGCTTGGAAAGTTCAACCGTATGGGATTTCTCGCTGGCTGGCAGCCACCTGGCCTGAAAATGATCCGGTCCGGCATCTTCTTCGATCCCGCTCCGAACGCGGTCAAAGCCAGGGATTTTGAAATGGACGTACTCAGCGACGAATATGCCGCCTTATGGCCCCGCGGCGAAGAGTGGTGCCAGGAGCTTGAGGTTTACCACAATCCGCTGGCTTCGAGGCCCCTAGCGTTTGAGCTGCTGCCGGGCGCAATTCATTACTTTGAGCTGGATGGCGAGCTTGTATTTAGGTCGATATGGGAGAATACAGTTCTTTCTTCGCTCACGGATGCCAAGTTCGCGTCGAAATAGTTCACTCCGCTCGTTTCTCGTACATTTTACGGCAAAATGATTCTATAACTTCTCTGGAAGACTTGAGCTTCAGGCGACAAATGCGTGACGGAAGAGGCTTTTATAACATGGACTTGCCACTATGACCGAAAACCAGTTTGAGCAGGCCATCGCGCTTACGCGTTCGCTGTATAACTTCGCTGCGCTGCACCTTATCGCGGAAGATAAGAATGGCGTGTGGGTGAATCGTTATACGTCCGTGACTTACGGAAGGGAACAAGATCTGCGAAGCGTCCCGCCGGTGCCTGGCGCAAAGTGCGAAGAACAAGCCGGGACCAGATTTCTCTGCCTCCGCCAGCGACTGCCGCGCAAAGATGCGGAGGATTTTGTTGCTCGGGCCATTCGAGGAAGCGTGTCCATAGGCGCGTACACGGTGACCTACGATGTCGAGCCCGCAATTACGGGGTTCCGCGCGGCAAGCATGCGGGGCGACCTTGCAGACGGATCGCTCTGGAACAGCTCAGGGTGGAGCCGCGAGCACATTGGGAGGGTCAAGGAGGCTGGCGGCTATGTCCTGACGCGTTCGACGGCGTGGCGAATCAAGGATTGCGTTGAGTTTTTGCGAAAGGTCATCTGGCTTCCTATTCCGCTTCGCGAACACCCGGAAAAACTTGGAGACCTTGACGAATTCTGGCCAGCGCCGATTGAATTCGATGTGCGCGGAGCCAAGGGCTCGGGGACCATCGAGATTGTGTACGACATTCTCCACCCCGAGGACCATAGATTGATGATTTGCGGGTCACTCATTCAGGATGATCTCGTCTGGGGACACGTTTGCCTGAGAGGCACGGGACCACACCCTCTTCCAATCGACCCTGACGCCGTCGATTTGACACTATGCGTCGATGGAGTTCCGCTTGACGCTAAAGCTCACCGCTTCCTATCAGGGGTATCGATGCGTTTCGCGGTGGATACCGGACCGCTCACCTCGTACACCGTTCCCGAGGCGGGAGCTCGTCCGCAAATGACATTTAAGGTTGGCTCCCCGGAGTTGACGGAGCGGTTTGTGGGCAAGCCGCCCACATCTTCCGTGCGGCACAATGCGTGGGTTATCGGGAGAATTTTTCGCAATCCGCTGCGCGCGGTCGATGCGGAACGGTTTTACGATCCCGTGGCCATCCCCGACTCGGTGCAGCGGGCCTTCGACGATCTGCGGCAGCTTGGAACGGATCACCGTCGTCCGCGTGTCCTCGTCGCGGACCCATACGCCCTTGATGAGCGCGCGCTTTACGCGATTGGAACTATCGCGGCGCGCTTTGGCGGCGTGGCATTCATTGAGGTTGCAAGCGGCTTCAAGGCGGGAGACACGGACGCGACGCCAGAAAAAACGAGGCGTTTCGGCGAGATTTGGAACGCGTTCATGTCGTGGATTTCGCGCGGGCGCCACAGGTCGGCGGAGGAAGTCACGAAGCGCCAGGAAACGGAGCGCATAGCCTTCGAAACGGCGCAGCGAGTAGCCAAGATCCTCAACATTGGGTTCCGCTTTTACAGGGCGGAACGATTGCATGATCGTTTCCTTGTCGTTGGCGACCGTGTGTGGCACGTAGGTCCATCGTTCAACAAAATCGGCGAGCAGGTTAGCGCGATCGTGGAAATGACCGACGAAAAAATCAGGGCACAAGTCCTCGAATCGCTGGCGCGGTTTACTGCAGGGCCTCTGCTCAAGGAGGCGAAACCATGAGCGAGGCGTGGAAAAGAATTGTGAGCCAATCTCCGTTTTCCGGTCAGCGCCAGGCTCAGGCCCGCCCCGACACTGCCGAAGTCGAGATGGCGCTGCTGGAGTGCGAACAGAAAGGCGTGACCGACAGGGATTCCGGCCGTGTGGTCGCATACGCCTGGTATTCCGGCTTCGAGAATGACAGGGTGCTGAAGCTCGTCCGGGCGGCGGGCGCCCGGAACGTGCTGCTGCGTGAACTGTCCTGTTACAAATTGGAAGGTGAACGCAAGGTATCGGAGCTGATCGCGCTGTTGGTGCATCGGGGAAGCACCTTCAATCTGGCGCAATGTCTTGATAATCCGGCGATAGGCTGGGCTGTGGCGGTGATGACGGTCGTGGAAGCCGCGGATTTCGGCGCTCTCGTTTCGAGCCTGGACTCTCCGGAGGATGAGTTGGGACTTATCTGCCTCTTTCTTCTCCTCACGTTCGTGCCCCCGGCATCGCGGGTCGCTTTGGTGAAAAAGCTTGCGGCGGTGTCGGGCGATTTCTTTGAGGAAATCCTGATAGCTCTGGCATGCGGATGGATTGAAGACGCGGTGTTGCTTGAAGGACAGCCTATCGATGCGGTGCTCTCCGAAATTGAATCGTCGGGCGCTAACAGGGTGGCGGTCGTGGGAGCCATGTTTGACCACGTGCTTCGCCGCTTCGGCCATGCGCGGCTGGCGGGAGCCGCGGACGAGCGCCTGCAGCGTGCATGGGACTCGATAAATGGCACAGGTAAGCGGGTCATTCAGCAGGCGGCCAACATAGAGGCAGTGCTGCGGCGCGCGGGCAGGCGCGATTTGGAGGTGCTTGAGGCCATGTCACAGTGGCGGAACGATGCGGAGATGTCTCCTGCGACCGCCGCTTACATGGGCAAGCGCGCGACAGACTTTCTACAGCGCAGTTTCGGGAGCGCCATGTACGAGCGGGAAGGTGCAGGCGCGGATTTGGTCTTCTCAGAGAGAATAATCAATCCGCTCATCCATGCGCTGAGATTTGATGGCATAGAAGTATCGCTATTCGTCAAGCTGCACGAGCGCCTGGCGTCAGACGCATTTTCGCGCATGACCCGCTATGCGACGTGGCTGAATGACAGAAGGCGGGCCATTGCTTTGGTCGTGATTGCGGGACTCGTCGCGAAGGGGCGCGGGGATCTTGCGTTGCTTTCCGCCGTTGAGCAGGCCTCGGCCGAACTCCTCTCGCAGCCGAGCGGCTTTCAGCCGGTGTTGAACGCGGCTGCCGCTGCGCAGGTTGCCGCGGAGTTGGGATTTACCGTTCCGGCTGCATGAAAGACCTGTAGACAGCCCGGTGCTACAACATTTCGCTTGCGCTTGTTTTGGGCGCAGGATAGTCAATGATACAAGAACGTTATGATTCATAGGGTTAGTGAAGGCACGTATGGCCTGCAACAATGAATGAGAAGGATCAATCTGCGAGTCCTCAGGGGAGTGAATACGAAGTGCACACCTGCACTCCGGCCCTTCTTTCCGCCGCAGAGATTTCAGTTTGTGCGGATATAGTCGTGGTCGGTGACGCAGTCGATAGCGCATCAGCCAGGCGTAACCTCCCAAGGGCTCGCCTGCTCGCTATCGCTCGAACGAAAGGCCAGATCGTGGGAGTCGCGGCTATTAAACACGAGCGGCCCTGGTATGCTGCAAAAACTTCGCGTGACAGCGGTGTAGCTTTCGCTAAGAACACTCTGGAACTCGGATACGTTGCCGTGCTTCCCGCTCATCAAAATAAAAAGCTCTCACAGCGGCTAGTGAAGGCTTTACTTGCAGAATATACAGCGCCGCTTTTTGCGACAACTTACACCGAGTATATGAAAAGGACTTTGGGAAAGGCAGGATTTGCCAACAAAGGCAAAGAGTGGCAAGGCCGACGGCATATGGTGTCCTTCTGGGAAAAAGGCGCTGACGCTCCGGAGAAAGTGTGAGTAAGAAGTTCAAGGGGCAACGCTGCCCGTATTGTTCTGAGCGCGAGGCAGTGACGGGCGATCACATCTTTGCGAGGGAATTCTTCTTGCCGTCTGCGAGGGCTAATCTACCGCAGGCTCCCACCTGCGACAAATGCAACAATGAGAAATCCAAGCTGGAGCACTATTTGACGACTGTGTTGCCCTTTGGAGGGCGACACGCCGATGCCTCGGTAAACCTTGCTTCCATGGTGCCAAAGCGACTTGGAAAAAATGTCAGGCTACATCGGCGTTTGATAGCCGGACAACAGATCGTTTCAGCTCCGGATAAGGAAGGCAAATTTGAAGAGACGATAGCGATTCCATTCGAGGGAGAAAAGCTGGAGCAGCTGTTTTCAATGATCGTCCGCGGGCTCGTCTGGCATCACTGGCGTGTTTATCTTGCGGACGGCTACGCGGTTCAGACGCACACGGTAACGACGCACGGCCTGCATCTCTGCGAGAATTTGCTGTTTCGTCCCAACGCGCGGGATCGGGTCCAAGGTAATCACGGTAACGGCACATTCATATACGAGGGCGCCCAAGCCATTGACGACCCCGGAATAACGGTGTGGAAATTCGCCGTCTACGGAGGTCTGGCATCATACGAGGATCTCCCTGCGCCCGAGTCGCTGGGTTCTCACCTAATCTCCATGACCGGGCCGCTGGCCGCATTCGCGCGCGTGAATCGGGAAGCTTGATCGACAGATGTCGTCGGCGAATACAGTAAATTGCATTGTTGCATTCCTGTCTCAGTCGGGCATGAAAAGCCCCCTGACTCTACAATCTGGTCGCGGGTTCTGGTAGCGTGTGATAAAGGACGTTATCACACGCTTATGAACTTCACGATGCCATCATCCTTTACCTCAAGAGCGACGGCACGCTGGAGCACGCGCAGACTATGGCCGCCCACTCCTCCCCGCGCACCACCAAGCTCTACGACCGCCGCAACGACGAGACGGCGCTCGACGAGTACGAGAAAGTGAGGATTTGATCATGTTTGGCGGATATAGGCGAAGGAAGCTTGAGAGACGCAGAAAAGAGGCATTGTCCGCCATCCGTGGAGAGCAACTGAATTTCGAAGCGATGGTGCAACGCGCCCAGATAGCTGGCGACGCCGTGGGCGAGACCTTTCTGAAATCCGTGCGGGACCGTTTGGCGGAAATCGAGCAGAGAGTCGCTCAAGAAACAAACATTGACGAGCTTGACGGACTGATCGACGACGCGGAACAGCAAGGACAACTCAGAGCCTATATCTGCCCGCACGCGGAGATCGCCGATGAAGGCAATCTGGATATTGATGTCATGGAGGAGTGGAACGTTCCTAAGACCGTAATTGCGAGGCTGCGTGCTTCGCTTGGCAAAAAACTGGAGAATGCGGACAAAGACGTAGAGTCGGCACGCAGTGCGCTGCGCGCCCTTTTTGAGGAATTCGACTCCTGGGCGAGCTACACCAGCGAATACGAGAAGACGATGAGGAGCATCACCCTCTGGCTCTTCGGTGTAACCATTGTCCTGCTGCTGCTGGCCATCCTGGCTTTCCACTTCCCACGGACGATTCTCGGTGGACTATTATGCGCGGGAGCCGCAGGCAGTTGTGTCAGTGTCATGGCGAAGATGCCGGCACTGGATGTGAGCCTTTCGGGTGAACTCGACGCCTATCAACGCAGGATTTTCAGCCGGATAGCTGTCGGCATCGTCGCAAGCCTGATAGGGAGCGCGCTACTTGGATGGGGTCTGTTCCCCATCTCGATTCAGAATCAAAGCTTCACCGATATGTTGAACGCATGTGCGGCATCCCCTGCCCCTTCTTGCACGGGACTGAAGACTCTGATTCTTCTGGGTATTCCCATGCTCTTCGGATTCAGTGAGCGCGCACTCACGTCCTTTGAGCGGAGAGTTTTCGGGGACTTAAAAGGCGGGCGCGCTAAACGCTAAGTTCCCTTGTTCAACCGCATTCAAGGTGAGGCATCGGGGTTGATTCTCTTACCGGCTTTCTTTACACATAGAGGCAAGAAAAATGTGAACGTCAGCGGAGCGGCATGCCTGCCGTAAATGAAACGGTCATTTTCTTTACTCAAGCAAATCCGGGAATCCTCCCATGATGCGCTCCTTCACCACCCTCCTCGAATCACGCGATCCCGCCCTCGGTCGGTTTCGTGCTTACCTGCTCGAAGCCGGGACCGATCTCTTCGGTGCCTGGCTCGTCGATGTCACATACGGGCGGATTGGGACACGCGGGCGGCGTATACGACACGTGGTGCAGGATGAGGACGAGGCGAGAAAACTGGTTCGGGAAAATCTTCGGCGCAGGGCGACGGCAAAGCGCCGCATCGGTGTGGCGTATCAGTTCCGGGAGCTTGTGGACCCGTGCAAGTGGTACTCTGAGGCTACTCTCATATGAGTGAAGACTATCTTCGGCGGTTTACGGACTTGACGGCATTTATGAGATGCGCTCTAGTGTTGTCAGCGCGCTAAAGCCGCTTGGCTTAACTTACCGGACTGATGAGCACTATCACATCACTGTCGAGACGAATGGGCAGGGTGTACAAGTGAAATACAGTCACGTCGGAGAGCGCATGGTGCGCTCAGGTGGGGTCGTTCGGCATCGTGGCTGAAAGCGAAAACAAAACGAACGGACGGCTGGGAGTGTGACATTTGGAGCGCCAACATCTGAGTCGTCGGCAAACGAGAAGTAATTTGATTCCTTGCGGCTTACCCGTCAGTCGCCGGACAGATTTTTCCGCCGCTCGTGACCCGAGCACCACAACCAATTCACCGCCTCAGTAATGTGCAAGAAAATCTGGACCGTATCAATCAACGTTTTCTCAGCACGCGTTCAAGATTTTCAGTGTTCCGGGCGGTCCTCCGAATTTCAATCGGCAGGCCCCGTTCCGTCAATGTTTTGAGGAAGCCATCCATCTGTCGCGTAAGCGTGAATCTGCTGTCTACTACGACGGTCACCGGCTTTGTGGGGGGAACTATCGAACTTACCGAGAACAGGAAAACCAAATTGCCGAGATACCAAGCTGTGGCCTCGTTTTGCTGATCTTCGAACGGGCGAAGATCGTACCTAATTCCCGCTTCGCTTTCGTCTCGTTCCACCATCCTTTTGAACCGGTCCTCGGTCATAGCGGCATTCTGTCCCTGTGTTCCATCGATCTGTTGACTAGTCCTTCCGAGCTTTCCGAAGGCAGGATCCGGTATCCATTTGTTGTCATAGGTGCGCACGGGTCCTTTGTAGCCCTTTTCCCGGTTAAACAGCAACACACCCTTGTCGCGATAAAACTTAAGCAACTGTTGTTCGAGTTTGAGTGCCTCCTCTTCAGTGAGTTTTCGGAACTCAATTCGGACATACTCATCAGGAGCAAACCCTTGATATTGCAGGTCTCGAAGCCAGCGCCTGTGTGCGCCGGAGTAAATTCGCCTGTCCACCCATGGTCTCTCGCGCGTTCCTTTTCCGACGTACACAACATGATCGATTTGGTTCTTGTCCTCGGGCCGGACTTTTCTCGGATCGAAGTGGATGTAGACGTAGCAACGCGGATAAGGTCTTAAAACGGCGCGGATGACTTTTTCTGTCATTTCGATTCCTCTGGGGAAGTTATGTACCCCTAGCGTCGGTTTATTTTCTTGTCCGGATAGCAGGTGATCGAGGACGGCAACTTTTGGCGTCAGGTCCACCATTCAAAAATCTCAGAATTTTCGATTAGTTCGGATGAGTTCCTCGATATGTTCGGGGATTGTCATACTGCACTTTCGAAAAAGCTGACCGAAGAAGGGCCGCAACGCCATCGCTGCGGGTTCGTCAGGGTTGTAGGTCCCGCTTGCAGTGACCACATCACTGAGGCAGGTTTCACCAGAAGAGGTGCTGATATGGTTGGGTGGAGGTGGCACCTTGAGCCTCCATCCCTCCACCCCCTCCAGACCGGAGATCCACTTGAATGGTGGCACGATCCCAAGGCACTGGAGAAATCCCCCCAAACCGCGGAACCTGCCAAGAAGCGTTCTCGCAATTTCAAGAAAGTACAAATGCTTCTGCCCCGAAATTTGGAGCACGCCCGTGTCTACACACCATATCTCTCCGGTACTGAAGGCGAATGCGACGGAGTCTGTCTCCGTCTCTCGTCTAAGATTCGCCCTCGTGGAGTACGCGCCGATACCATCTTCCGCTCGCAGATATTGCAGGTTCCCCCAAGACAGCGGCTGCAGTGGCACTTCCGGCCCTCTGCCACATTTCAACAACTCATCGTGACTCCATTCGCGTGAAGTGCACTCACGCGGCATAATGCGAAGCCACATCGCTGGACCCTTCGCAAGGAAGATCTCATAGTCGGGACTCTCAGCAAACGGCAAGCTGTTCCAGAACAATCCTAGAGGCTGATCAGGAGCGCGGAACCGTGCATTTCCATCCTTGGGCTCAGCGGCAATAAAGTCGGCGGGCCGTTGCTTGAACGGAGGATTTCTCGAGAAGTCCGGTTTGCTTGCAAGAGGAGGCGGCTGGATAGGTTCTTCGTGAAGTACTCGAAGCAGCTTTTCGTACTCGTCTTCCCGATACGGGTCGCCGCCGAGGTCCACTCCCATCCGGCTCTTTAAGTAGATCGGCAGGGACGAAGCCCACATCCCCTTCCGCAGCACGGGAATGAACTTGTTTGTCAGCATGTGGTCAGCCATTTCAGCGGTGATGATAGTGGATTCGTACCCAACCCCACCTTGGCGCTTGTTCGCACGCTCCGCATAGGTCGGCGTGCAAACCACGATCACAAAGTCGCTGCCCGCAACCGCCTGCTCCATGAAGTGCAGTTTGTCGTCTCCCGGATTCAAGTGCCACTTGTCGAGGATAATCTCGACACCGCTTTCTCCTCGGAGTCGCTCAGCGAGTTTAACGACCCACTGTTGATGCTCCGGACTATCCCACGAGTAGGAGAGGAGAGTGCGAGGCGCGCCCGTTGTTGCAGAATTTGAGACTCTGGCAGAAGTAGGAGAAGGCTGTGCTGGCAGTTCCTCCTGATCGAGATATTGCTTGCCCTCCTCAGTCACTTTGTAGAAGCCTTGGCCCATGAGATCGACCAGGTATCCTTCATTCACGAGCCTTGTCCAAGGAGCTCCCAGCAGATGCTCCTTCACTTGCATCTTCTCGGCGTCAGGGTACCCGTACGCCAAAGCGTAAGGGTCGCCGTGCATCATGAGATTGTGTTTGTTGAGGGCACTCGGATGCTGGCCAATCTCGGCCAGTCGGGCCAGAAGAAGGCGGCATTTCTGTTCCATCGGGAGCTTCTTCAGATCCGCCAGCGTTGGGGCGACCTCGGACAACGTGTCTCGAGTGACTTTCATGCTACAGATTATATTGCCACAACCTACGGTGCTCACAGATAACGACAAAACGTGTTTGGTGGCAGTTAACCGAATCCTTTTCCCGGTTTGTCGGCTACACGGAAGTTATCCCGAAACGGGGTTCGCGCAGGTCAGCAGTGATGTCCGCGAACCGGACTTCGGGACAGCATTGGTAGATTTCACTTGATCGATTAGGGCGTTAGTCGGGAGGTGATCCGCACTCAGCAACGCCCAAATTCCTTCCTTGGGTTACAGGTTGTGAACAACTACATTTGTCTTACCGCTGCCGCCCGCGTATAAGAATTGTCATGCTCCAGCCAGCTTCCCTTGCGAACCTCGCAGCAACAAGCACCTTCTCTAACGCCGAGTGGCGCTGGACAATTCTTGCCATTGGAATCGGCGCAATTCTCCTGACTATCGGCTTCCTCGCCGTAGGTGTTTTTCTTTTTCGCAAACAAACCACGGACCGCACGCTTCTATACTTCGGCATATATGTCATCCTTTACGCCGTCCGCGTATTCCTGCGCGAACCGCCGCTTCTCTCTGTGCTTTCCATCTCGCCCGCCGTTGCCGGTCATTTCATTCGTGCCATTACGTTCACCTTCGCCTTGCCGTTGTTGTTCCTGTTTCTCGAAGTGGTGCAAACCCGCTGGCGCCCCGTCATCCTGTGGATGCTCGGAGTGCAACTGGTCTTCGCCACTTTCGCGATTCTTTTCGACCTTTTGGGCGTCGCGCCCCGAGCAGTCGATATCACCAACAGCCTTCTCGTCCTGGCCAGCTGGATTCTTCTCATCGTCTTGCTATTTGTTTTCCGCCCGCCCGGCCGCTTGCCTCGCGAACTCCGCGTCGTGGCCGTAGGCCTTGTCGTTGATGGTCTCTTCGTTCTTCACGCTAATCTCGCTGGCCTTGCCGTACTTCGCGGACGCGACGTCGAACCAATCGGGTTCCTCGTCTTTGTATTCAGCCTGGGTTACCTCGTTGCTCACCGAGTTTTCGCCAAGGAAGAAAGCCTTTTCGCGATTCAAAAAGAACTTGAAATTGCCGAGCAGATTCAAACATCCATCTTGCCGCGCGAAGTTCCTCGCCTTGCCGGAGTCGAGATCGCCGCGCGCTATCTGCCCATGAGTGCCGTCGCCGGCGACTTCTACGATTTCCTTACGCTCGAAGGCCGTAAGCTCGGCATTCTCGTCGCCGACGTCACCGGCCACGGCGTTCCTGCCGCGCTCATCGCTTCCATGCTTAAGGTTGCTTTTGCCGTGCAGACAGCGCACGCTCAAAATCCCGAACGCGTGCTCATTGGTTTAAACCAGGCACTTTGCGGAAAATTCGAAGAGCACTTCGTCACTGCGGTCTATCTGTACGCTGATCTCGATGCAAAAATCGTCCGTTATGCGGGAGCGGGACACCCTCCGCTTCTGCTCTGTAGCCGTTCGAACGGCGCGACACGGTCCATCGAACAAAATGGGCTCTTCCTGGGGATGTTTCCCGATGCAGCCTACTCATCGATCGAAATCCCGCTGCGACAAGACGATCGGTACGTGCTTTACACCGACGGACTGCTCGAATCCGCCAACGCAAAGGGAGAAGAGTTTGGCCTTCCACGCTGCAAGCAATTTCTGGAATCTCATTTTCGTCTTGCGGCGGCAGCACTTGCGGACGAGTTACTCAGTGAGATCGCCCAATGGTCCGCCCGCTCTTCAGGCCGAGCGCAGGAGGATGACATGACCCTCATCGTTTTCGACTGCCAAAGGCAATCCTGAACTCGCCACTGAATTGAGCAATCAAGTGCTTGCCGTCTGAACCGGCCATTCGACCAGGTCACTGACGATGTCCTTGAACGGGACTTCGGGCTCGTTTCGTAGAATTCACATCTGCGCGTGATGGGGTTAATCATTGAGAACATCTTAGGTATCCAGCCGCTCAACTGGCTCAACCCTTATGTTCTTCAAACGCTGGCCAGTCAGCAGTCTGCCTTCGTTGACTTGATGGACGGCGGAACCTATCCGATTCACTAAGACTTAGTTTGTCCGCTACTCGTTTCACGAGCTGTCTTCGACGGTTCCAACCCTAGACAAAGCCTCTATAGAGTCATAGTATGAAAGCCTCCCGCAGTTGGTCCTCGTCATAGCAGGAGTTTCCTATGCAAGCCACCGCAAAGCGGCCCGTGTCTCGGGGGGTCTATTGTCGTCATTGTGGCAACCCCATGCGTTTACCTGCCTCAATCCTGAAAAGGGAGAGTTTCTTGAACCAAAGTGAGCCAAGTTCCGCCGAACATTGGTGTTCGAAGGTATTCCCTCATCGGTGCAGAAATTGTGGCGCAGAAGCAATTTACGCAGTAAATCATATCGTCGATTTTGAGGACAAAAGTCCTACTTAGAATCAGCCTTATTACTGGCCGGAGAAGTTTCATTTTTCGTGCGTGAGCGTTGATGTAGTCTTCCATCATGTCGTACAAGGTCAAAACGACACATGGAGAAAGAGCAGCATACGCAATTGCTGTCCTTGTTTTTCTGCTCAGCCTCTTCATTGCGTTCTGGAAGCTATTTGCGAAGTAGGTCAACCACCAAGTTTCTGGCCGAAGAACATCCATGACACTCATTCATAGCTATCTTTTCCTTGTAATGTGGCTTGGTTATTTCGCCTATTGGTGGGTGATGTCGACCAATGTCAAGGTAACCGAGCGCAGCGAATCCGCGCCATCGCGGATTGCACGCCTTGTTTTGATTGTTTGTGCTGTGGCGCTTCTCTCGCTCCCAAGCGTTCCGCTTCCCTTGCTCAACAAGCGATTTCTTCCGCATGACCTTTGGTGCTTCTGGTGCGGCGCGGCAATTACCGCAGGTGGGCTGCTCTTTTCTGTGTGGGCGCGTCGTCACCTTGGAAAAAACTGGAGTCAAGCCGTCACCGTGAAGGGAGGTCACGAACTCATTACAAGTGGCCCCTACGCACTGGTTCGCCACCCCATCTATACCGGGCTTCTGCTGGCACTTCTTGGCTCCGCAGTGGCCCGTGGCGAATGGCGCGGGCTACTTGCTGTAGCCCTTGTTTTCGGCGCACTGTGGCACAAACTAAGGCTTGAGGAGAAATGGATGCGCGCGCAGTTCGGCGAGTCGTATGAGGTCTACTCTCGACACGTTGCGGCGTTGGTCCCACATATCATCTGAGCGCAACTTGTGACCTTAAGAAATTCTGTTTAATTTATCGGCCAGCACCTTCCGAGCGGATTGTCGGCAATCGGGAAATTGGCCGGAAACGGCCTTCGAGGAGATCGGAGTGCACGCGGCATCCGGCAGCACCACATTTCCTCCAACGGGACTTCGGTCCCAGCATTACTTTCGGTTTCGCCGTCAATGGGCGGCTACTTCACTGCCAGCACGAGCAGGGTAGCGTCATCCCGAAATTGCGCGCCGCAGAACTCCGTAACCTGCGCCAGCAGCTGCTGATTAATCTTCGCGGCGGAATTCGCCGCATGTGCTTTGGCGAATGCGGCGACTTTTTCCGTGCCGAATTCTTCGCCATCCGGCGCCTCGGCTTCGGTAATGCCGTCGGTAAATAGAAGCAGCCTGTCGCCGGACCTGAGGTCCACGCTCGAGTCCTGATACGTCCACGCGGGGAAAACGCCCA